>Ga0209698_10002983_pt1 | contig 18903 bp, 16 predicted proteins | sample LitLauG_LLR_2012_FD_187203 | JGI IMG/M metagenome (GOLD analysis project Ga0209698, IMG submission 187203) | Freshwater sediment microbial communities from Pennsylvania, USA - Little Laurel Run_MetaG_LLR_2012 (SPAdes) (version 2) | ecosystem: Environmental > Aquatic > Freshwater > Creek >...
GCCCCTCGGCCTCCAGCGTCGAAGCGTCGCGCCCGAACATTTCTATGCGCCCGCGCGTCGGTTTGAGCGACAGCAGCATCAGCCGCAAAAGCGTGGTCTTTCCGGCCCCTGACGGGCCGGTGAGGAACTGGAAGCTTTGCGGCGCGATCTCGAAACTGGCGTCGCGGATGATTTCCGCGCCGGTCCCGTAGCGCAGCCCGACACCCTCAAAACGAAGCAAGGCCGACCTCTTTACCCCGCCTTAACCACAGGAGCCGATTTTTCCAACCGCCCCCGTTTTCTAAACCCCGGATTCGCGCCGATGTCCCTCGCCCTCGCCCTTCCCGCCCGCGGCGCCGGCGTTGCCAAGCTGGGGGCGGCGCTGCTGGCCGGCTGGGCTCTGGTCGCCGTCCCGCCCGCGCGCCGCGCCATCGCCGCCGCGCTCGAATCGGCGTTGCCGCCCGTCCCGACGCTGACCGTCAACGATGCGCGCGCCCGGCGCATGGAGGTGAACGGGCAGACGGTGCTATTTGTTGAGGGCGTGCTGCACAATGCGGGCGCCAAGGGGCGCAAGGCGCCGGGGCTCAAGCTGGCCTTGGTCGGCGAGGACGGGCGCCCGGTCTACACCTGGGCGGCCAAGGCGGCCCGGCCCGAAGTCACGGCGGGCGGCGACGTCGCGTTCCAGACCCGGCTCGCCGCGCCGCCGGAAAAATTCAAATCCATCGCGATCACGCTCGACTGACTTCGCGAGCGCGAGTAACCCGGAGCCAAATGGCTCCGAGACGCGCATGACCCGTTTCCAATCTTTCGAAGATGTCGGCGGCCCCGCCCCGGTGGCCGCGCGAATCGCCGCCCTCCGCGCGGCTTTGGCCGAGCAGGGTCTCGCGGGTTTCGTGATCCCGCGCGCCGACCGCCACCAGAACGAATATCTGCCGCCCGGCGAGGAGCGCCTCTTGTGGTCGACCGGTTTTTCCGGCTCGGCGGGTCTCGCCGTCGTGCTGAAGGATGCAGCGGCTTTGTTTGTCGACGGGCGTTACACCGAGCAGGCGGCGTTGCAGACCGACACCGACATTTTCGAGCGGCAAGGCGTCGGCGAGAAGGCCGTACAGACCTGGCTGCGCGGGCGGCTGAAGCCCGGCGACGTCCTTGGCTTCGACGCCTGGAATCACACGCAGGATTCCGTCGCCGAGATGACGACGTTCTGCGAATCGATCGGCGCGCGGTTCGTCGCGGTGGCGCAAAACCCTATCGACTCCTTGTGGGCCGACCGCCCCGCCCCGCCGCGCGGCGCCATCGTGCCGCGCCCGCTGGCTCTGGCGGGCGAGGCCGCGCAAGCCAAGCTCGCCCGCTACGCCGCGAGCCTTGAGGCCGACGCCGCTCTGGTCAGCGACGCGCACAATGTCGCCTGGGCGTTCAACCTTCGCGGCGCCGACGTCGCCCACACGCCGTTGCCGCTGGCCTTCGCTTACGTGCCGCGCGAGGGCAAGGCGCGGCTCTATGTCGACGCCGCCAAGCTGACCTCGGAGGCCCGCGCGCACCTCGCCTCGCTGGCGACGCTGCACGCCCCCGCCACGCTGGAGGCGGACCTGATCGCCAAGGGCGCCGTCAACAAACGCATCGCCTTCGACAAGGCGACGGCGCCCTATCGGTTGATCGAAGCGTTCCGCAAGGCCGGCGGCAAAGTTCAATTGGCGCCCGATCCGCTGACGCTGATGAAAGCCGCCAAGAACGAAGCCGAGATCGCGGGCGCCAAGGCCGCGCACATGCGCGACGCCGTCGCGCTGGCGAAGTTTCTCGCGTGGATCGACAAGGCCCCGCCCGGCCTCACCGAGATCGGCGCGGCTTCGCAACTGGAGGTTTTCCGCGCCGAAGACCCGACGCTGCGCGACATTTCCTTCCCCACCATCTCCGCCGCCGGCGCCCACGCCGCGCTGCCGCATTACCGCGTCGGCCTCGGCTCCGACGCGCACGTCACGCCGGGCCTGTTTCTGATTGATTCCGGCGGCCAGTATGAGGAAGGCACCACCGACATCACCCGCACGATTGCCGTGGGCGAGACGACGTCCGAGATGCGCGACCGCTACACGCGCGTGCTGAAAGGCCACATCGCCATCGCTCGCGCTTTGTTCCCTGTCGGCACAACCGGCGCGCAGATCGACGCCTTCGCGCGCGCGGCCTTGTGGGACGCCGGCCTCGATTTCGACCACGGCACCGGCCACGGCGTCGGCGTGTTCCTGTCGGTTCACGAGGGGCCGCAGCGCATCGCCAAGACGGGTGTCGTCGCTTTGCAGCCGGGCATGATCGTCTCCAACGAACCCGGCTATTACGCGCCGGGCAAGTTCGGCATCCGCATCGAGAATTTGCTGTTGGTCGTCAAGAAGGACATTCCCGGCGCCGAGCGCGAAATGCTGGGCTTCGAGACGATCTCGTTCGCGCCGATAGACCTGCGGCCTGTCGAGCGGGGGTTGCTGACGGCGGGGGAGGTTGATTGGTTGGACGCTTATCACGCGCAAGTGCGCGAGAAGGTTTTGCCGCGCGTAGAGGGCGAGGTGCGGGATTGGCTGGAGGCGGCGAGCCGCCCTCTGACCTGACGCGGAAGATAGGCGTCAAATATGTGCGATCGACGGCTTGACACCTCCGGCGGGGGCGCTCCCTATGCACCCCGCGTGGGCAACGGCGCCTTGGTTGCCTCAGCTTCACTGATGGAGGTTTTCATGTCTCCAGCCGCCCGCTCGATGTTCGTGTTTTCGCTCTACATGTTTTTCGTCGGCCTCGTTCTCCTTATTGCACCGAATTTGCTTCTCGGGATCTTTGGATTTCCCTTAGCTCAAGACGTTTGGATTCGCGTCGTCGGTCTTCTCGCGTTCCTTCTCGGCTTCTATTATCTACAAGCCGCGCGCGCAGAGTTGCGGATTTTTTTCACATGGACAATCCCGACTCGCATCTGCGTATTCGTCGTATTTCTCGCTTTCGTGCTGATGCGGATGGCGGCGCCCGCGCTGGTGATATTTGGCCTCGTTGACCTCTGCGCCGCCCTATGGACAGCCTGGGCGCTGCGAGCCAATGCGCCCAGCGTAGCCACGGCCCATAGCCGATCCTGACGCCAGGCGCCGGCCATCGGCGCACCGCTTGCGGTTGGTTCTCCGGTCCCTCTGCGTCATGGCCGGGCTTGTCCCGGCCATCCACGCGGCGCCGCCGACACGACCGGCGAAAGAAGAAGCTGCGAGCGCTGTGCAACCCATGGCGCAAGGTCTGTTGCAGTACGGCGTGGATGCCCGGGACAAGCCCGGGCATGACGGAAAGGGCAGCTACCAGAGCTCCTACCCTGGAAGTCGCACAGGCTCACAATTTGACTCTTAAAGCGTTGAAAAGCGACAAAAACGAGTCAGGATTTTGCACTTTCGGCTGACGGCGTAGGCTCCTCTTCCCCGTCATCGCGAGCGAAGCGAAGCGATCCAGCGGTTCCGCTTGCACGTCTCGATCCGGCGTCCAACGATCACGGCGCGGCTGGATCGCCACGCTTCGCTCGCGATGACGGACAGCTTGCTTTGAAAGCGTCAGAAGCGGCGCCGACCCATCAAACAAGCCCTCGCATATGCCCGATCAACCCCGCCGTGGACGCGTCCAGCGCATAGGGTGGGCTTCAGCCCACCCCCTCCGCTGCGCCCGCTTTTTCAGGATCGGCCCAGCCGCGACCCGCGCTCTCAACGTAGAGGTGGGCTGAAGCCCACCCTACGCGGCGCGGCTGCGCTCAAGGCGGAAAAGCGGACTTTTTCTTGCGATATGAAAAATTCGCGCTAGGATGTTTGCTCTTGGATTTGCAATGCATCGGGGGGACGATTGGATCATCGCGCAATGACAAGTGGTGAACGGGCTCAGAATCTGGCGCCTAAAGCGTTGAAAACCAACGAAACCGAATCAGAAATTCGCTCTTTCGGCGGTCGGCGCGACGCCCTCTGCCCCGTCATCGCGAGCGAAGCGAAGCGAAGCGATCCAACGGCGCCGCTTGCCTGGCCCTATCCGGCGTCCAACGATCACGGCGCGGTTGGATCGCCGCGCTGCGCTCGCGATGACAGCCAACCTTCATTCTGACCATCCTTAGCCGTCATCAAACAATCAAACCAACCCCCGCAAATGCCCAATCAACCCCGCCGTCGAAGCGTCCAGCTTCTCCGTGCTCGCCGCAGGATCGCTGACCACCGGCGCCAGCCTCGACGCCAGCTCCTTGCCCAGCTCCACGCCCCACTGGTCGAACGGGTTGATGTCCCAGATCGCGGCTTCCGTAAACACCTTATGTTCGTAGATCGCGATCAACCGCCCCAGCATGCGCGGCGTCAGTTCCCGATAAAGCAGCGTCGAAGTCGGCCGGCTCCCTGAGAACCTTTTGTGCGGCGCCAGCCGCGCGGCCTCATCCTCCGCCATCCCCGCCGCCAGCAATTGCGCCTTGGCCTCCTCCGCCGTGCGCCCGCGCATCAGCGCTTCGCCTTGCGCGAAGCAATTGGCGACCAGCAGATCGTGATGCAGCTTGTCGGCGTTGGTCGGTTTGGCGGCGACCAGGAAATCGACGGGAATGATCTCGGTCCCCTGATGGATCAACTGAAAGAACGCATGCTGCCCGTTCGTCCCCGGCTCGCCCCAGACAACCGCGCCGGTGGATTCCGGCGCCGGCGTGCCGTCGATCTCGACGCCCTTGCCGTTGCTCTCCATCTGCAATTGCTGGAGATAGGCGGGGAAGCGCAACAGCCGCTGATCGTAGGGGATCACCGCCTGCGTCGCGTGGCCCAACACGTTGCGGTTCCAGACAGACAACAACCCCATCAGCATCGGAATGTTTTGATGCGGCGGCGCCGAGCGGAAATGTTCGTCGACGTCGTGGCCGCCGTGCAGGAACTCAGTAAAATTCTCCGGCCCGATGGCGATGGCGAGCGGCAGGCCGATGCTCGACCAGACAGAATAACGACCGCCGACCCAATCCCAAAACCCAAACACCTTGTCGGCCTCGATGCCGAATTCATGCACCTTGGGCAACGCCGTCGAGACGGCGGCGAAATGATCGCCGACCGCCGCTTCGCCCAGCGCGCCCGCCAACCAGGAGCGCGCCGAGCGCGCGTTGGTCATCGTCTCCTGCGTCGTGAAGGTCTTCGACGAGATGATGAAGAGAGTGCGCGCCGGATCGAGGCCGCGCAACGTGTCGCCGAGATCCGCGCCATCGACGTTGGAGACGAAATGGCTGCGCAATTGCGGCTGCGCGAACGGCGTCAGCGCCTTGGTGGCGAACGCCGGCCCGAGGTCGGAGCCGCCGATGCCGATGTTGACGACGTCGGTGAACGGTTGGCCCAGCGAACCCCGCGCTCGGCCCTCGCGCACGTCGGCGGCGAAGGCCAACATGCTGGCGCGCACGGCGGCGATGTCGGGCGCGAAATCATGGCCGTCGACCATCACCGGCGCGAGGCTGAGGTTTCGCAACGCCGTATGCAGCGCAGCGCGGCGCTCGGTCGGGTTGACGATGGCGCCGGCGAACATCGCATCGCGCTTGGCGCCGACGTCTGCCGCTTGCGCGAGCCTTAGCAGCGCCGCCTGCACATCGTCGAATACGCATTGTTTGGAATAGTCGAACAGGAGATCGTCGAGCCGCGCCTGAAACTTGGCCGCGCGCTGCGGGTCATGCGCGAACGCGGCGGCGAGGGGTTTGCTCAGCGCGGAATCCTTCAGCGTCCGCAGGTCGGCGAAAGCTTGGGCTACGGACGCTTTCATGGAGGTTCCCTTCTTCTTAAGGTTGACGCTCCCAGACCAGCCGGGCGTCGGCGATGTCTTTGGCCATCGCCGCCTTCAGCGCGTCGAGGCCGTCGAATTTCAACTCCGTGCGCAGGTAAGCGGTGAACTCGACTACGATTTGACGCCCGTAAATGTCCTCAGCGAAATCGAGGATATAGGTCTCCAACAGCGGCCGCCCATTGTCGACCGTGGGCCTTACGCCAAAGCTGGCGACCCCTCCATGAACGCGCTCGCCCAGCCGGACGTTCACGGCGTACACGCCGAAGGCGAGCCGATTGGTGGGCGCCAGCGCGATATTGGCGGTCGGCACGCCGAGCGTGCGGCCAAGCCGCTGCCCGCCGATCACCTCGCCGCTTACGCGATAGCGCCGCCCCAGCATGGTCTCGGCGCCGGCGAGATCGCCGCGCTCCAGCGCGCGCCGAATCAGCGACGACGAGACCGCCTCGCCTTGTTCCTCCACCTTGTCGGCGACGATGACTCGAAAGCCGTGTTGCTCCCCGGCGCGTCGCAGGAAGTCCGGCGAGCCCGAGCGCCCCTTGCCGAAGTGAAAATCCGCCCCCACCACCACCGCCGAAACGCCAAGCCGCGCCACTAGCATTTCCTCGACAAAGGCTTGCGCCGAGAGCCCCGCCAGCTTGGCGTCGAAGCTCAGCGACACCACGCCATCCACCCCGCAGTCGCGCAGCGCGGCGGCCTTCTCCTCGAACGGCGTCAGGCGGAAAACCACCGGCTTTCCAGCAAAGTAATCCGCCGGATGCGGCTCGAAGGTCAGCACCGCGCTGGGGCGCCCGGCTTCCCGCGCCCTCGACGCGGCCAGCCCCAGCACGGCGCGATGGCCGCGATGCACGCCGTCGAAATTGCCCACCGCATAGACCGCGCCGCGCAGCGCCGGCGGCGCTGCGGCAGGGTCGACGGCGACGATGAAGGATGCGGTCACGAAACGGTCCCGTTCAAGCGCGCCGTGAATTGGCGCCTGAAGGCGGGCCGGTCAAGGTCGCGCTGCGGCGGGGTCGCGTGCTAAGGACCTCGGCCCAGCGAGGGAGATGACGCATGGCCACCGGATTTTTCGGCGATATTCCGCCCATCGCCTATGAAGGCGCGACCAGCGAGAACCCCCTCGCGTACCGCTATTACGACGCCACCCGCGTCGTCATGGGCAAGACGATGGCCGAGCATCTGCGCCCGGCGGTCTGCTACTGGCACAATTTCGCCTGGGGCGGCTCCGACATGTTCGGCGCCCCAACCTTCGAGCGCCCGTGGTTCGCCGAGACGATGGCGGCGGCGAGGCTCAAGGCCGACGTGGCGTTCGAGATGTTCACGACGCTGGGCGTCCCCTTCTTCACCTTCCACGACCGCGACGTAGTCCCCGAGGGCGCGAACCTTTCCGAGTTCCAGCGCCATCTGGAGGAGATCACCGAATATTTTGCCGGCAAGATCAGGGACACCGGCGTCAAGCTGCTGTGGGGCACGGCTAACCTGTTCAGCCATCCCCGCTTCATGTCGGGCGCCGCCACCAACCCTGACCCTGACGTGTTCGCCTATGCCGCCGCGCAGGTGAAGAACGCGCTCGACGCCACCCACAAGCTGGAGGGCGCCAACTATGTGCTGTGGGGCGGCCGTGAGGGCTACGAGACGCTGCTCAACACCGACCTGAAGCGCGAACTCAACCAGATGGGCCGGTTTCTGTCGATGGTGGTGGATTACAAGCACCGCATCGGCTTTAAGGGCACGATCTTGATTGAGCCGAAACCGCAGGAGCCGACCAAGCATCAATATGATTACGACGTGGCGACGGTGTTCGGCTTCCTCCAGCGCTTCGGGCTGGAGAAGGAGGTCAAGGTCAATATCGAGGTCGGCCATGCGGTGCTGGCCAACCACTCGTTCGAGCACGAGATCGCGCTGGCCGCCACGCTGGGGATTCTGGGTTCCGTCGACGCCAACCGCAACGACTACCAGTCCGGCTGGGACACCGACCAGTTCCCCAACAACGCCGCCGAACTGATCCCCGCGATGTACGCGATCCTTCGCGCCGGAGGCCTCGGCAACGGCGGCTTCAATTTCGATTCCAAGGTGCGCCGCCAGTCCATAGACCCCGCCGACCTCATCCACGGCCATGTCGGCGGGTTGGACGTGTGCGCCCACGCGCTGCTGGCGGCGGCGCGGCTGATCGAGGACGGCAAGTTCGACGCGTTCCTGGCCGAGCGCTATGCCGGCTGGGGAGATTCGAAGGCGCAGGCGATGCTGGCGCCCGACGCGACCCTGGAAGGCGTCGCCGCGCGCGTGGCGGCGGAAGGCATCGACCCCAAGCCGCGCTCGGGGCGGCAGGAATGGGTGGAGAATTTGGTGAACCGGTATTTGTGAGGGCCTTGGCGCCGCCCTCTGCGGCCCCCTCTCCCCAAAGGGCGTCGAAAGACGCCCGTCTAAAAGACGGGCTATGGCGGGAGAGGGCGTCGCGCAACGATCTCACGAATAGCCCTACGACGCTCTTCCGGCGTCATTTCTTTTCAAGCTTTCGCGTCATGTGCGATGCCTTCGAGGCGGGCCACCGGCCCCCCTCGTACGTCAAGGCGACCTCCTCGTCGGCCACAGAGAAGCAAGTGAGATCCAACAATCGGCTCTGAGCCTCGGACACGAAGATATACATGCGCGGCTCCTGCTACCGCCATCCAATACCCATCTACGCCGTAAGCAAATACCCTCACGCCGCCATCGCCCCCGGTCCCGGCACGGCGCCGGGCGGGCACTTGCCCAGAATGATCATGCCCAGCACCTCATCCTTGCTCATCGCCGTCACCGGCCCGGTCCCCACCACGCGCCCGTTCTTCATCACCGTCACGCGGTCGGCCAGATCGAACACGTCGTGGATGTCGTGGCTGATGAGGAAGATGCCGATGCCGTCGGCTTTCAGTTGCTTGATGAGTTCCCCCACCTGCGCCGTCTCCTGCGGCCCCAGCGCCGCCGTCGGCTCGTCCATGATGAGGATGCGCGCGTTGAACAGGATCGCGCGCGCAATCGCCACCGATTGGCGCTGGCCGCCCGAAAGCTGCTTGACCGGGTCCTTGAAGCGGCGAAAGTTCGGATTCAACCGCCCCATCACCTTGCGCGCTTCCGCCTCCATCGCGACATCGTCGAGCGTGCCCCAGCGCGTGCGCAGTTCGCGCCCCAGAAACAGATTGGCCGCCGCATCGACGTTATCCGCCAGCGCCAGGGTCTGATAGATCGTCTCGATCCCGTATTTCTTGGCGTCGCGCGGATTGCCGATTTGCGCCTCGGCGCCATTGACAAAGATCTGCCCGGCGTCGCGCTTGTAGGCGCCCGACAGCGCCTTGATCAGCGTCGATTTCCCGGCGCCATTGTGGCCGAGCAACCCCACCACCTCGCCGGGAAACAGATCGAGCGAGGCGCGGTCGACGGCCTTGATGCCGCCGAACGCGATGGAGATGTCTTTCAACTCGACGAGGGGCGTGGTCATCGGCGTCTCAGGACTGGCGGCGGCGATAGATCTGGTCGATCCACACGGCGAAGACCAACACCGAACCGACGATGACGTCTTTCACCGCGCTGTCGAAATTGAGCAGCGTCATGCCCGATTGCAGCGATTGCATCACGAGGGCGCCCAGCATCGCGCCATAGATCGTGCCGACGCCGCCCGCCAGCGACGTGCCGCCGATGACGGTGGCGGCGATCACGTAGAGCTCATCGAACTGACCCAGCGAATTGGAGGCCGCATCGAGCCGCGCGGCGGTGATGCAAGCGGCGACCCCCACCAGCATCCCCATCAGCATGAACATCTGCAAGGTGATGCGCTTGGTGTTGACGCCCGCGAGTTCTGCGGCTTCGGGGTTGCCGCCGATGGCGTAGACATAGCGGCCAAAGCGCGTGCGCGTCGCCATGAACGTCATCACCGCGCCGACGCCCAGCGCAATCAGCATCGGGATGGCGAAGCCATGCGACAGGATGAGACCACCCTCAGGAACGGGGATGTTATGATCCGTCGCGTAGCTCTCGGCGACCTTGGGTGGCCAGGGATAGGCGTTGACCACCGCCACCGTGCCCAGCGCAATCGCGCAACCGACAATGATCAGGAAAGCTTCGGCCCAGATCGGCCGCTGCGGAAACTTGAAGCGCGCCCGCGCGGAACGGTTGACGAATATGCCAACGATGATCGCGAGGCAGAGCAACCCACCCAGAACCCAGCTCGCCGTCCCGCCGATCCATGAACCCGAGGGCGTGCCGCCGATCAATTCGAAATAGGCGTCCATCGGCGCCACGGTCTCGCCGCGAATAACCCACCACGCCAGGCCGTTGTAAACAATCAAGCCGCCGAGCGTGACGATGAACGAGGGAATACCCGCATAGGCGATCAGGAAGCCATTGAGTGCGCCGAGCGCCGCGCCCGCGCCCAGCGCGACCAGCACGCCCACGACCCAGATGAACGGATTGTCCGCGCCGAGCCAAGGCGAAAGCCAATAGACCTGCGCCACGCCCGTCACCACGCCGACGAAGCTCAGCATCGAGCCGACCGACAGATCGATATGCCGCATGACGATGATCAGCACCATGCCCGTGCTCATCACGGCGATGGCGGAGGTCTGAACCAGCAGGTTCCACAAATTGCGCGGCGTCAGGAACACGCCCTCGCCGGTGATGATCCCGCCAAATATTTGGAAGCCGACCCAGATCAGCACCAGCGCGCCGACCATGCCGAGCAGGCGTGTGTCTATCTCGGTGGCGCGGAAGAAACGCTTGACAGGCGATTCCGCCGCCACCAGATGGGCCGTCGTGGCCTCAACGCCTCCCGACATCGCGCTCCCCGCCTGTTACATGACAGCCGGCCGCCGAAGCAGCCGGCTGCTTTATTCAACCGATCAGCCGCAGGCTGCGACCGAACCCTTCTTCACGCCGGCGCAGGCCTTGTCCTTGGTGATCCAGCCCGCGTCGATGACGGCGCCGAGCGTGTCCTTGGTCACGGGGGTCGGGGCGAGCAGGATGGTGTTCATCTCGACGCCCTTCTTGCCCTTGTTGAACTTGGCGACGCCCGGCAGGCCCGCCGCGTCCTTGCCGTCAGCCATCGCGATCGCCGCTTCCGCCGCCGCCTTGCCAAGCTGGCGCGAGTCCTTCCAGATCGAGACCGTCTGGGTGCCGAGCGCGACGCGGTTGATCGCCGCCAGATCGCCGTCCTGACCGGAAACCGGCACCGAACCCGCCATGCCCTGAGCCTTCAGCGCCGCCACGACGCCGGACGCCATGCCGTCGTTTTCGGAAACGACCGCGTCAACCTTGTTGCCCTGCTTGGTCAGGCACTGCTCCATTTCCTTCTGGGCGTTGTCGGGCTTCCAGCCGTCCGTGAACGTCTCGCAGACGTTCTTGACCTTGCCCGAATCCATGCCTTCCTTCAGGACTTCCTGAATGCCGGAGAACAGGAAGGTCGCGTTCGGATCGCCCTTGTCGCCCTTGATGAAGGCGTAGTTGCCGGCAGGCTTGGCCTTGTAGATCTCCTTGGCCATCAGGCGGCCGACGCCGATGTTGTCAAAAGTGATGTAAAGCGCGCTCGGGTCCTCGAACTGCACGTCATAAGCGATCGCCTTCACGCCCGCGTCATTGATCTTCTTGATCGAGGGCAGGATCGCGTCGGAGTCGAAGGCGACGACCATGATCACGTTGCATTTTTGCGAAAGCAGCCCCTCGATGTCGGACGCCTGCTTGGACGCCGAGCCCTGAGCGTCTGCGGTGATGAAAGTATCGCCGGCCGCGTCGACGGCGGTCTTGATCGCCTTCTCGTCGGTCTTCCAGCGCTCTTCCTGGAAGGTCTTCCAGGACACGCAGATCTTATGCCCCTTGGCGAGGGCCGTGTCGGCGGCGCCGAACAGGAACGCAGCGGACAGGGCCGATACGGCCACGCCGGTCACAAGGCTTTTGATGGATTTCATACGCTTCCTCCTCCGGTGGCCACACAGGGCCGTTAACCTCATATCGGCCGCCTCGGCGGCTCGTTTGTAACGCCGATTGATGCCATCAATTTCTGACGTATGCAACTCCGCAAAAGAGGGCATTGCTGCATCGCAGCGCCCTCAAGGCAGATTGTCCCGCATCACGATGTCGATCCTGATCTTCTCCTGCTCGGGAAGCCACCGCTCGCCGCGCGTCAAAGCCAGTAAAACCCTGATCGCCGAACGCGCTTCATGCCCGGCGTCCTGCGAGATCACCGCATCCACGAGGCCGCGTAGCAGCGCCCGCCGGGTGAACGGCGTCAGGTCATGCGCGACGAACACGAGATCCTCGCCGCGTCCCGAATCCGAGAGCGCCTTCGCAACCCCTTCCGTACCGGCGCCAACGTTATAAACCCCGACGAGGTCGGGATGCTCGTCCAGAAGCCTCGCAGTGAGGGCCTCATTCACCTCATTCTGATCGAATCCTTCGACGGACGGCAGCGGCGACAGATGCCGGTGCTCCAGACTCATCACCTGCTGGAAGCCGAACAGCCGCTCGGCATGATCTCTCAGAGAATAGGAGCCGGCGACCACCGCGATCTTGCCCGGCCGGGCCCCGTTGAGCCGCCCGAGCAGCGTGGCGGCCGTGCGCCCGGCCGCAACATTGTCGACGCCGACATAATGCGCCCGCGCCGAGCCCGGCACGTCCGACACCAGGGTCACTACATGCGCGCCGCTCGCTGCGAGATCGTCGATGGCGGCGCGCACGCTCTGGTGGTCGAGCGCGACAACCGCGACGCCGTCACAGCGTCCGGCAAGCGATTCCAGCGCCTTGGCGAGCGCAGGCGGATCGAGAATGTCGGCGGTGACGTTCTCCACGGTGATGCGGCGCGCGGCGAGCCAGTTCGACATGTCAGCGACATGATCGACGATCATTCGCATGAACACATTGTCGCCCTTCGGCGTAACAAACACGAACTTGGCGGGGCGCGCCGTCTGATCGCCCTTGTGCGGTCCGTCATGACGCTCGATGGCGGCGCGCACGCGGCGCGCGGTCTCCTCCCGCACGCCGGGCCGGCCATGCAGCACGCGATCCAGGGTCGCGACGCTGACGCCCGCCTCCCGTGCGAGCTGCTTCAGCGTAAGATGTCCCGAGAGCGTTTCCATTTTCGTTGGGGCATTGACTAACTGCCATTTTTGAGGGAATCAACTCAGAAATTGAGGCTAGACCTAAATCTCGCTGTCGCGGCGCTTGTTCTCCACGCCGGGCGGCAACATGATGCCGGCAAGCCAAACGGAGGACGTCTTGGCGCGAAGCGGGGGATGGGCGACCGTATTGGCCCTGGCGTTCGCGGCGCCGGCGCTTGCGGCCTCATGGGACGAGCGCGTGTTCTCCGCACACGTCGATTTCGACGCGGTCGCCGCCGCCGGGCCGTCGGCGTTGCCCGGCCTGATCTCGCGCGGTCGCGAATTGTTCAAGGCGAAATTCACCACCGCCGACGGGGCCGGTCGCCCGAAGGCGACGCAGGCCATCGTGCCGACCAAACGCAAATTCGGCGTCAACCCGGCGTTCTCAAGGCTCAGCGGACCGGATTCCAGCGCCTGTTCTGGCTGTCACAACGACCCCATTCTCGGCGCCTCGGGCGATTTCGTCGCCAACGTCTTTGTCTCGGAGGGATTCGAGAGCGCGCAGTTCGACACCACCGACCCTTCGTTCTCCAGCGAGCGCCACACGACCTCGCTGATGGGCGCGGGTTTGGTTGAATTACTCGCCCGCGAAATGACCGCCGACCTGCGCGCCGCGCGGGACGAGGCCGTAGCGCGCGCCCGCGCAAGCGGCGCGGATGTGGACGCCGATCTCGTCGCCAAGGGCGTGCGGTTCGGCATGCTGAGAGCGCACGCCAACGGCCTCGTCGATCTCGACCGGCTCGACGGCGTCGACGCCGACCTGATTGTTCGCCCGTTCAGCCGCAAGGGCGTGTTCACTTCCCTGCGCCAGTTCACCATCAATGCGCTCAACATCCATCACGGCATGGAGGCGTCCGAACGCTTTGGCGTGCGATGGACCGGCAGCCACGATTTCTCCGAAAGCGGCGTGCCGGACGCCGTGACGTCAGGCGACGTCTCCGCGCTTGTCGCCTTTCAGGCGATGCTGCCGCCGCCGACCGTCAAGGCCGATCTGCCGGACGACTGGCGCCAGGCGGCGGCGGAGGGCGAGCGGCGTTTTCAGGACGTCGGCTGCGCGTCCTGCCACCGCGCGACGCTGCCGCTGAAATCGCTGACCTTCACCGATCCCGCGCCCTACGACATGGCGGGCACTTTGCGTGAAGGCGAAGTCAGAAAAGGCGTCGCCATCGACCTTTCCCCGTTGGCCGCACACCTCAAGCGCAACGACAAGGGCGAGTGGTTGATCCCGCTGTTCAGCGACCTTAAGCGCCATCTGATCGTCGATGCGCAAGTCGCCGCGCTCGGCAACGAATTGCAGGCGCAGCGTTTCGTCGAGCGCGACGTGTTTCTGACGCCGCGCCTGTGGGGCGTCGGCTCGACGGCGCCCTATGGCCATCGCGGCGATTTCCGGATGCTCGGCGAAATCGTCGCCGCGCATGGCGGCGAGGCGCGCTTCGCGCGCGACGCTTATCTGGATCTGCCGAAGGAGCAGCGCGACGCCGTGATCGCGTTTCTGCGTTCGCTGGTGATCGAGGCCCCATGACGCGCTGGTTCTGGTTGCTGGCCTTCGCGTCTACGCCCGCGCTGGCCGATCCGCTCAACGCCGACGTACCGGTGCTGCATGAAGAGGCCGATGCAGCTGGACTGCATCAGACCTACGACGGGCCGTGGGAGCATTTCGTCGGCGGCGGCGGGGCGGCTTTCGATTGCGACGGCTCTGGTTTTCCCAGCGTTTTCCTCGCCGGCGGCAAGAACCCCGCAAAGTTGTTCGTCAACAAATCCTCGCACGGCGGCCCGCTCAAGTTCGAGGAAAAGCCGCTCGACATCGAGCCACGCCTGCTGACCGGCGTAATCGGCGCCTATCCTCTCGACATCGACGGCGACGGCTTGACCGACCTGTTCGTGCTACGTGTCGGCGAGAACTTGTTGCTGAAGGGCGGCCCCCACTGCACCTTCACGCTCGCCAACAAGGCGTGGAACTTCATGGGCGATTCCGGTTGGACCACCGCCTTCGCCGCGACCTGGGAGAAAGGCGCCAAATTCCCGACGCTCGCCATCGGCCATTACGTAGATCGCTACGCCCCCGGTTCGCCCTATGGAACCTGCGAGGAGAATTCGCTCTACCGCCCACAGCCCGGCGACGCGCCGGATTATTCCGCCCGCACGCCGCTGACGCCCGGCTATTGCGCGCTCTCGATGCTGTTTACCGACTGGAACCGTTCGGGCGCGCCCTCGCTGCGCGTGTCCAACGACCGTCAATATTATCGCGGCGGCGAGGAGCAGCTCTGGCGAATGAATCCCGACAAGCCGCCCAAACTCTACACGCCCGCAGAAGGCTGGCGGCATGTGTCGATTTTCGGCATGGGCATCGCCGAGGGCGACCTCGACGGCTCCGGCTTCCCGCAATACGTGCTGACCTCGATGGGCGACATCAAGCTGCAAAAGCTCAACCGCGAGCAGAGCGAACACGGCGAATTTCCGGTTTATGAGGATATCGCGGGCGAACTTGGCGTCACCGCGCATATTCCTTACACCGGCGGCGACAAGAAACCCTCGACGAGCTGGCACGCCGAATTCGCCGATTTCAATAATGACGGCCTGCTGGATCTGTTCATCTCCAAGGGCAATGTCGCGCAGATGCCTGACTTCGCCGCCAACGACCCTAACAATCTATTGATCCAGCAATGGAGCGGCAAATTTGCCGAGGCCGGCGACAAGGCGGGCGTCGCCGAAAGCGCGCCAAGCCGAGGCGCTGTGATCGCCGACTTCAACTTATCTGGAAACCTCAGCCTGCTCGTCATGCATCGCGGCGCGCCGGTCTCGTTGTTCCGCAATCTCGGCGCCGGCGACGGCAAGGGCGGCGTGCTGCCGCCCGGCAACTTTCTCGAAATCAGGCTTGCCGAACCCGGTCCCAATCGCGACGCGGTCGGCGCCCATATCGCCATCAAGACCGGCACGCGAACTCAGATGCGCAACGTGCAGATCGGCGGCGGCGACGCGTCGGGTCATCTGGGCTGGGTCCATGTCGGCCTGGGCACGGCGGAGCGCGCTGAAATCCGCGTGCAATGGCCGGACGGCGAGTGGAGTTATCCCTATCGCGCCTTCGCCAACCAGTTCATCGTCGTGGATCGGACGAAGCCGCAGCCCGATTACTGGTATCCGGGGCGCTGACAGGAAAATCTCCCGACCGTCGTGCGGCCATCGACGCCGCGCCCGTTCGGTGCTAGCCCTCGCGCCCGAAACGGGAGGAGTTGCGCGCGTGCGCAGTTGCGTTCATGTCTTCGTGCAGGCGACAAGGTCCTTGTCTTCGACGGCAAAGACTTTTCCCGTAGTGATCGCGAGGGCGCGCACTGTGCAGGTGCGGCCTCCCTTGAACTTAAGCTCCAGATCATACGCTCCGGTCGGCAGATCCGAGATTTTCGCTCGCTCATCGTGGTCGACGCCGTCTGCGTCTGCGGCGGCGACATTGGCGCCATATTCGCCTGTCCCCGCATGCGAGAGCCGCAAGCTGGTGACCGTCGCCGACGTGAGGTTCCAGAACTGCGTGGGCTTGTCGGCCGCCACCGCGTTCGTCTCCAGCACCAGGACCGCCATCAACCACTTCATGCGCCGTTCCTCCCTTTTGCTCCTCGTCGCATGCGGGGCGGGATCAGCGCAAGCCGATCCGCTGGAGGTGAAGATCGGCGTGCTTCGTGCGCCTCATTCGCGCGAGACGGTGTCGATATCAGACATTCCGCCAAGCGACGATTTCGTGGCGGGCGCTAAATCGGCGCTGGAGGACAACAATACGACGGGCCGGTTCCTCGACCAGAGCTTTGTTCTGCTGGACGCCCGACTCGGCCCCAACGACGACCCCGCCGCAAAAATCGACGAGATGAGCGCTCAGGGCGTCAAGCTGTTCGTGGTCGATCTCCCGCCCGAAAAACTGCTCGCCGCCGCAGATCACGCGAAGGACGCGCTGATCTTCAACGCCGGCGCCCCGGACGAGCGACTGCGGGAGGAGGATTGCCGCGCCAATGTATTTCATGTCGCGCCGAGTCGCGCCATGCTGGCCGACGCGCTCGGCGAATATCTGATCTGGAAACAATGGCGCCGCTGGTTCCTTGTCGTCGGCTCGCACGCGCAAGATAAGCTACTGGGCGACGCCTACGCGCGCGCCGCCAAAAAGTTCGGCGCCAAGATCGTCGAGACCCGTAGCTATGAGGACACCGGCGGCGGGCGGCGCTCCGACAGCGGCGTCGTGCAGGTGCAGCGCCAGATCCCCGTCGCCACGCAGAAGGCGCCCGACTACGACGTGCTGATCGCGGCGGACGAGAGCGAAGTGTTCGCCGGCTACCTGCCCTATCGCACCTGGGACGCGCGCCCCGTCGTGGGCTCGGCCGGGCTCGTGCCCACAAGCTGGGACGCCTCCCATGAACTGTGGGGCGCGATCCAGTTGCAGAACCGCTTTTACAAGCAGTTCAAGCGCGGCATGAACGCGCGTGACAATCAGGCATGGCTCGCCACACGCATGATCGGCGAGGCGGTGGCGCACGCCAAATCCCCCGATCCCAAGACGCTGCGCGACTACATGCGCGCGCCGGAGTTCGAGGTCGCCGATTTCAAGGGCACGCGCCTGACGCTGCGACCGTGGAACCAGCAATTGCGCCAGCCGATCCTGTTGAGCGACGGGCGCGGCACGGTCTCGGTTTCGCCGCAGGAGGGGTATCTGCATCAGGTGTCGGAACTCGACACTTTGGGGCTCGATCAGCCGGAGACCAAATGCAAGCTTCCCTGATCTTTTGCGCGGCGCTGCTGGCGGCGACCCCTGCACTGGCCGACACCGCCTACATCACCAACGAAAAGGGCAATTCGATCACCTTGGTCGATCTCGACAAGCTGGCGGCGGTCAAGACGGTTGACGTCGGCCAGCGCCCGCGCGGAATAGCGTTGTCCAAGGACCAAACAAAGCTCTACGTATGTCTGGGCGACGACGACACCATCGCGATTCTCGACGCTAAAACGCTGGCGCGCGAAGGCGACCTCCAGTCCGGCCTCGATCCCGAGCAGATTCGCATCAGCCCGGACGGAAAACTGGCCTTCGTGGCCAACGAGAACGACGCGCTGCTGACCGGAATTGATCTGGAGACAAAACGCACCATCGTCGAAGTCCCCGTCGGGGTCGAGCCCGAGGGCGTTGCGATTTCCAGGGACGGCGCCATTGTCGTCAACACTTCCGAAACAACCAGCATGGCGCATCTGATCGACTGGAAAGCCAAGAAACTGGTCGGCAACATCCTGGTGGGCGGGCGCCCGCGCTACGCCGAGTTTACGCCCGACGGCAAAGAGCTTTGGGTCACATCCGAAGTCGGCGGCGGCGTGACGATCATCGATCTCGACAAGAAGGCGATCATCGCCAAAATCGCTTTTGAAGTGCCCGGCCTGCGCAAGGAGCAAATCCAGCCCGTCGGCATCCGCTTTTCGCCTGACGGCAAACAGGCCTTCGTCGCGCTCGGCCCCGCCAATCGCATCGCCGTCATCGACACGGCGACGCGGCAAGCCACCAAATATCTGCTCGTCGGCCAGCGCGTCTGGCAACTGGAGTTGACGCCGGACGGCAAGACGCTGGTCTCCACCAACGGCGTCAGCAATGATATTTCCGTCATCGACGTCGCGTCGCTGAAGGTCGTCAAGTCGATCCCGGTCGGCGCGTTTCCCTGGGGCGTGGCGATATCCTCGCCATGAGAGACGCCGTCAACGCCCTGTCGGTCGAGAACGTGTCGCACGCCTATGGCGCGCGCTTGGCGCTCGACGACGTCAGTTTTGTGGTGGCGCCGGGTTCGTTCACGGTGCTGCTAGGCTTGAACGGCGCGGGCAAGAGCACGCTGTTCTCCGTCGTCACCCATCTCTATGCGCCCAAATCCGGCGTGGTGCGCATCTTCGGCCACGATGTGGCGCGCGAGAGCGGCCCGGCGCTGTCGCGCCTCGGCGTCGTGTTCCAGAGCCGCACGCTCGACCCCGATCTGTCGGTCGAACAAAACCTCGCCTATCACGCCGCCTTGCAGGGCATGAC
>Ga0209698_10002984_pt1 | contig 18899 bp, 15 predicted proteins | sample LitLauG_LLR_2012_FD_187203 | JGI IMG/M metagenome (GOLD analysis project Ga0209698, IMG submission 187203) | Freshwater sediment microbial communities from Pennsylvania, USA - Little Laurel Run_MetaG_LLR_2012 (SPAdes) (version 2) | ecosystem: Environmental > Aquatic > Freshwater > Creek >...
AGCCTCGTCCGGCACACTGTTCCAGGCCTTGTTCGCGAACCTGGCCAGCACGAGCGCACCCACCACCAACGTCATCTGCGGCGCCAACAACGGCCAGTCCTGCCCGCAGGTTGCCGGCCTGGTGAGCGTCAACAACAGCCCGGTATTGCAGGCCAACATCAATCTGCTGCCCGCCAACAGCTTCAGCTGTCCCGCCGGTCACGGAATTGCCACGGCCAATGGTCCCTCGTGCTTCAACTACTCGATCCCGCTGATGTTCAACGACGTGATCTGGCAGAACCGCTCCTTCTACATCGGGGTGGGGGGCAAGGGTGCCGGCAACACCAGCCAACAGAACCAAGTGACGCTGTATCCGGCGGGATCCAGCACGGGTGCGGCCAACCAGACCGTGACAGGCGGTTGCCCGGCGGGATCCAGCTACTGGGATATCGGCCTGCGCGGTGACACGGCGCCGACCAACAATGCGGCACAAGGCTTCGTACCGGTGTATTCGGTCCTGGCCGGAGCGACATCGACGACCTACGGTGGCAGCAACGACTTCAACGCAACGCCGGCATTCACGAGCCAGTACTGCAATGGCTCGCGCACGCCGCCGGAACTCGGTGCCAGCGGCTATGCGGTGCCCCCGGGCGTGAACGAGTTCAACGCGTTCCCGAACCCCGTCTTTTCGCTGACAGCCTCGGGCGTGGTGGACGAGGGCAACAACTGGGTGAACGTGCGCTGGGGTCCCCTGGCCCTGACCAATCCCGTGACCAACGCCGTACTGGGCAATTACGTCCCCGGCGCCGGCTCGTCGGCGATCGACCAGGGTGCGTCGGGCGTGAACGTGGGCACCGTGCGCGTAGCGGCTCCGCGGTCCGACTTCTTCGGCAATCCGCGTCCGGCCGGTGCAGGGTATGACATCGGTGCTGTCGAGGTTCAGGCACCGGCGATAGCGGCGCTCACCGTCACGGGTGGTCCGTTGACATTCAGTACCGTGCTGGGCTCGGCGAGTGCCCCGCAGACCTTGACCCTGCAGAACACGGGTGCCGCTGCTGGCACGGGCATCGCCCTGACGTTCTCGTCGACCCTGTACGCGAGGTCGGGTGGCACTTGCGGCACAACGCTGGCCGCCGGTAATTCATGCACTATTACCGTGGTGTTCACGCCAACGGCCCTGGGTGCTGCGCCCGGAACGCTGATCATCAACGCCAATGTTTCCGTTACGGGTTCGCCCGTCACCCTGAACGGTACCGGCGTGGCGCCTGTCATCGCGGCTACGTTGACGCCGACCAGCTGGACGGTCTACCAGGACGCAAATTGCCCAGGCGCGACCATCGGCCAGATCCTGGCGTGTGCTTTCCGCGATCCCGCTCAAGCCTTTGTTCTCACGAACACCGGCAATGTGGCGCTAACGGGCATCACCAATGGTGTGCTCGGCGGAACAGCTGCCAACGTGGCGAACTGGAACGTGTTTGGCTTGATTTCCACCTGCGGTCCGGCCAGCGCTACTCAAATGGTCGGCACGACGACTCTGCAGCCGGGAGGCAGCTGCTTCGTGGTCGTGCAGTTCAAGCCCCTGACCGCGCAGGCGCCGGGTGGCAAACCTGCAACGGTGTCGGTCACCGACGCTGCCGGTACGCAGACCTCAACCTTGAACGGCACTGCCGGCCCGACGGTGACGTTCAGCGTACCGACGCCAAGCTTGACCACGGTGCCTGGTAACACCTCGACGAAGAACGGCGTCATCACCGTCACCAATGTGGCCGGGGCGACTTCACCGGTCACCTTCACGGCGGCTCCGACGATCACGAAGGTGGGTGGTGCGGGCGGTACGTTCTCGGTTCAGCCGGGTGGTACGTGTGTTTCGGGTTCAGTGCTGAATCCGGGAGACACGTGCACGATCGATGTGCAATACGTACCCGGAACGTCGACGGCAACGGCCAGGGCTCACGTGACGGTTACGGGTACCGGGCTGGGCACTGCGGCGACGCGGTCGAGCGCCAACTTCACGGCGAACTAGGCAAGGCAATGGGCGGGACATACGGACCGGGTGTCCCGCCTGCCGAAGCGCCAGGAAGGCAAGGAAATCGGAGCTGCCCGCGGTTGACTGCCGCGGGCAGCTTTGTGGTTCCGGCCTTGTCGCTGCGGCCAGGCATCGATGGAGCAGTCGGGTTGCAGAAATCGGTTTGTGGACGTCACGTTGTTGGGAAAGGGACTAGCCAGATGAAGCCTTATTGCGCGGTGATTCTTGTGGGTGCCCTGTTGGTGAGTCAGTCAGCGCTGGCCGCCGCGGAGCAGGTCGAGGAGGTGGCGCCTGATTCACGCGTGCTGGGAACCACGGAGGCGATACTTGCGTACTGTGGCAAGGTCGATCCTGCCGGTGCCGAGCATTTTGCGGAGCAAGGTCGGCAGCTCGCGCATGGGGCAAGCGCCGAGGCGCTGGATAAGACCCGCAAGAGCGATGAGTACCGCGAGGCCCACGATGCAATGATCGATACGCTAGGCAAGATCGAGGTGAGCACTGCCGTGAAGGTCTGTGCGCAATATCTGCCGCAGGTTCCCTAGTGGAGCGCGCAAGCGCGGCGGATGAGGACAGTCTGTACATGGTGCGCCTTACGTCGGGGTCGGATCCGGTACGTGGTCCGGTGGCAATACTGGCCCTGACGCTGGCATTGATGTTGGCGCTGATGGAGTCCGCGGCATGCCGGGCAGGCGAAGGTCGTGCGGAGTCCGTTGCCATAGCGCCGCCGGCAACGGCGGCGGCGATTGATGAAACGAATCCGGTTGGGAGCCCGCCACCAGCCGTACCGGACACTGCGGGCGCGCCCGAGCGGTCACCGCGACCACACGTCCGCCGCGCGCCGGGCCGCGGCGTTGACGAAACGGTTCGCCTGCTGACCCGGGGTTTGAACCTCGACGCAAGCCAGCAGGTGAGGTTGCGGCAGATACTTTGGGACGAGCAAATGCAGGCGCGCGACTTGCGCCAGAACCCGGGGGCAGGTGTCGATTGGGTCAGTGCAACGGCGACCATCGTCGACCAGACACGGACGCGGATACGCGCAATGCTCAACGATGAACAGAAGCAGAAATACGCCTCGGATGTGCCGCGTGACCTGACCGCCCCCGCGCAGGCGGATTTGCAGCATTGGTTAGCGTTGCAGGACTCCCGCAGACTGCAAGCCGACGGAGCGACGAAATGACATTTTGCATGCCATCCCAAACCGGCAGCCGCGCAAGCGTGCAACGCCAACCCGCCGCGCCCCCGGCACTCTCATGGGGTCGCCGGCGCCTGCGAGCCTGCCTGACCGGTGCCGTGCTGGCAGCCGCGCTGCCCTCCACGGGGGTGGGCTCAGCGGTGGCGGCGGACACCGCACCGCCGGCCGCTGCCGGCAGCAACGGCAAAGCCCCGCAACGGAGTTCTCCGTACACGCCCGACCGCTTTGCCGGCCGCGCGGGCCTCACCTATCGCCTGATCTGGGGCATAGACGCCATCAGTGTGCGGCTGATCGAGTCCGGTGACCTCGTGCGGTTCTCCTACCGCATCGTCGATCCGGCCAAGGCGCGCGTGCTCAATGACAAGCAGACAGCGGCGACGCTGGATGATCCCAAGTCGGGTGTGAGCCTGGTGGTGCCGACGCTGGAGAAGGTCGGCCAGCTGCGCCAGACCTCGACGCCGGAGGCCGGGCGCTCGTACTGGATGACGTTTTCGAACAAGGGTCACCACGTTGTCCGCGGTGACCGGGTTGACGTGGTGATTGGCGCCTTTCATGCCAACAACCTCGTCGTTGACTGAAGCCGAAATTTTCGGGAGTACTGTGATGATGCCAATGGGACTGCGTTTTAAAGCCACCGCATTCAAAGCCGCACTGGCAGGCACGGCGGCGCTGCTGGTCATGTCCACGGCCGCCATGGCCGCAACGGTTGCGGGGACGGCCGATTCCAAGGCGCAATCGGCCAAGGCGCCCGCAGCGGCCGCCGAACCCCGCGTGCCCGTGCTGACCGTGGCGCAGATCCTGGACAAGCACGCCGCGGCGCGCGGCGGTTTGCAGGCCTGGAAGGCCGTGCAGACCTTGCAGATGAGCGGCAAGATGGAAGCCGGCAGGGGCGACAACGACAAGCGCGCCGCCAAGATGATCGCCATGACGCGCGAAGCGGGCGGCAAGGGCAGCAGCGCCGACGTGGCCGCAGCCAATGCCGACCCGGACGCGGACAAGCAGATCCAGCTGCCGTTCACGCTCGACCTGGGGCGTCCCAATCGCAGCCGGCTGGAGATCGAATTCGACGGCAAGACCGCCATCCAGGTGTTCGACGGCGAGCACGGCTGGAAGTACCGCCCGTTCCTGAACCGCAAGGACGTGGAGCCGTTCACCAAGGACGAGGCCAATGCCGAAGCCGCCCGTGGCGAGATCGAGGGACCGCTGATCGACTACGCTGCCAAGGGCACGAAGGTCGAGCTCGAGGGCTCGGATCTGGTCGAGGCTTCCCCGGCCTATCGCCTCAAGGTCACGCCCAAGGGCGGAACCGCCAAACACATCTGGATCGATGCCAAGAGCTTTCTCGACGTGAAGCTGGAGGGCCTGCCGCGGCGCATGGACGGCAGGATGCACCCGGTGTACGTGTACCAGAGCGATTTTCGGCCGGTGCAGGGCGTGATCATCCCTTTCGTGCTCGAGACCAAGGTCGATGGCTATCCCGATGCGCACAAGGCGCTGGTGGAGAAAGCGGCCGTCAATCCCTCCCTCGACCCGGCGATCTTCGCCAAGCCGCGTGCCTAAGAGCGGATATCGCGCCGCGCAGGACGGCACGCCATGCCAAACGCGGCGCCCCTTCCTGGAGCCCTGGTGATCATGTTGGCGAAATCTGCATCGCGTGCGGTCATACGGGCGGCGCTGGCCGCCACTTTCTGCCTGCTGCTGTCCGCGGCGGCCCAGGCTGCGCTGGGCGATGCGGCAAGCAAGCTGCCCGGCCCCCTGACCGGCGAGCAGATCGTCGACCGCAGCGTCGAAGTGCGCGGCGGTCTGGAGGCATGGCGCAAGATCGGAACCATCATCTGGGCTGGTCACCTCGAGAGCGAGCGTTCCGCGGTGCCGAAGTTGCCCTTCGAGCTCAAGGAAAAGCGTCCGGGCAAGTCGCGCTTTGAAATCACCGAACCCGCGCATCGCAGCTTGCGCGTGTTCAATGGCGTGGGTGGCTGGAAGATGCGCATGGGCGAGGACGGCCGTCCGGACGTCAAGCCCTTGACTGCCCAGGAAGTGCGCTTCGCCCGATCTGCGCCGGGGCTGGAGGGACCGCTGATCGATTATCGCGCCAAGGGCAGCCGGGTCGCGCTCGAAGGCACCGAAGACCTCGACGGCCGCCCGAACTATCGCATCGGCGTCACGCTGCTCGATGGTGAACACCAGACCGTCTGGATCGACGCGCAGAGCTTTCTCGAATCGCGCTTCGACCGCACGGCGTACGGACCTACCGGCCCCAAGGGCGTCGTCTCGGTTCGCTACCGCGATTACAAGGAAATCGGAGGCCTGGCGCTGCCGTCGGTCCTGGAGATCAGCGGCGCGGCCGCCGTCAAGCCCGACCGCATGGTCATCGACCGCGTTGCCCTCAATCCCGTGATCGAAGATCGCGAATTCCAGGGCGGCGGCAATACGCGCGACCGGTCCGCGGCCGAGCTTGGAGTGGCATCCAAATGAAATTCCGTTGCCGCAGCGCTGCAGTTATTGTGTGGGCGGTACTGCTCGCCTCGCCCTTGCTGGCGCCCCGCGACGGCCGGGCAGCAGTGGCGGCGCCCGCACCCGCGCTGACGGCGGCCGACGCGGCTCTCGTGCGGGCCGGCGAAGCCATCTACCTGCGCGGCGAGCTGCCCTCGGGTGCTCGCCTGCGGGGCCTGCGCGAAAACTCGGTACCGGGGGTAAGCGGGACGGAGGCCGCCTGCGTCAACTGCCATCGCCACAGCGGGCTGGGCTCCACGCACCAGAGCATCGGCCTCAACGGCAAGGCAAGCGGCAACCAGATACCGCCAATCGCCGGACGCTACCTTTTCGAGGGCAATGCCGGGCACGCGGAGGCCAACCTGCCGTACGTCGACGGCATGCGCAGCAACCGTTCCCCGTATACACCCGCAACGCTGGCGCGCGCGCTGAGCGAGGGCATAGATGCCGATGGCCGCCCGCTGGGCAGCCTCATGCCCCGCTTCCAGCTGGGCGACGCGGATATCGCTGCGCTGACGGCCTATCTCAACACCCTGTACCCGGCCCATGTGCCCGGCGTGACGGCCACCGTGCTGCATTTCGCCACCATCATCACGCCCGAGGTGGATCCGGCGCGGCGCGCAGCCATGCTCGAGGTGATGGACAAATACTTTGCCGAACGCAATTCGCGCCAGATGGTGCCCAGCGCACCGATGCGCGCGTCGGGCAAGACGCAGTACGGCCGCTCGATGTTCATGGTGCACCGGCAATGGCAGCTGCACGTCTGGGACCTCACCGGACCGCCCGCCACCTGGGGCGCGCAGCTCGACCAATTCCTGGCCCGCGAACCGGTGCTGGCCGTGATCTCCGGGCTGGGGCGCGACTGGACCCCGGTGCATCAATTCTGCGAACACCAGCGCCTGGCCTGCCTGTTCCCCAATGCCGAGGTTCCAGCGGATACACCGGACGATTTCTTCGAGCTTTACCTCTCGCGCGGTGTCCTGCTCGAGGCCGACCTCATCGGCGATTCCTTGCTGTCGTCGGTATCGGGTGCCAGCGTGAAATCCGTGCACCAGGTGTACCGCGCCGGGGACAGTGGCGAGGCCGCGGCGCACGCGCTGACGCGTTCGCTGCGCGACAAGGGGATAACCGTGCACGAATCGGTCCTGGCGCCGGGTGAAGCTGATCCGTCGGCGGCGCTGCGCTCGTCAGCGCACGACGATGCCCTGGTGCTCTGGCTGCGGCCGCCCGATCTTGCCGCTCTGGGAGATGCCGCGGTAGCTCCGCCGGTGGTCTATATCTCCGGCGTGATGGGTGGCCTGGAGCGCGCGCCCTTGCCAGTCCAGTGGCGCGCGCGCACGCGCATGGCCTATCCTTTCGACCTGCCGCAAAAGCGCGTGGTGCGGGTGGACTACCCGCTGGGCTGGTTCCGGATCCGCCACATTGCCATCGTCGACGAGCAGATGCAGGCCGATACGTATCTCGCCTGCGGCCTGGTGTCGGAAGCCCTCAACGAGATGGTCGATACGTTCTACGGCCCGTATCTGATCGAAGAACTGCAGTCCATGGTGGAGCACCGCATCGTTACCGGTTACTACCCGCGGCTGACGCTGGCGGAGAACCAGCATTTTGCTTCCAAGGGTGGTTACGTGGTGCAGTTTGCCAATGCTACGGGCGACGCCCTGCTGGCGGTGCACGATTGGACGGTGCCCTGATCGGCAGGCATATAGGCCCGCCTATATTCAGACTGGTGCGGCTCCCAGGAACGCATTAAATCAGTCCCTGGGTCCGCACAGTTGACGCAACTCAGGTGCGGCGGCGTCCAAACACGGAGACGGCAACAACTGCGCCCAGACCCAAGAGCACGAGAAGACTGGACTGGGGTTCAGGTACCGCGGAAATGCCAGTGAGCAGCAAATTACCGGCATACGATGCTGTCTGCGTACCCGACAACACAGGCGCATCGCCACGAATTTCAATCGTATAGGAGCCGCCCGGGTTCAGCGCAACGTTTGCGAGGGTGACTGTGGTGCTCGTGCCGGCCGTGACCGACGCGTCGGCACCCCATCCACCACCCAGGACGGCGCCCGAGGTGTTGCCGATCTGGTTTACATACGTGCCGGGCGAATTAAAGAGCCCCGTGGAAGTTGGAGACCCAAAAACAGCAATCTGCAGGTTGGAGATTGCGTTACCGACATTGAACGATATGGTATCGACGGACGCGTTCGCCGATCCCGTCGTAAAGGTGTAGACATCCACGAAATTGTACGGGGCAGTGGTGCTCGCCGGTGCAACGATGCCGCTCGACGCGGAAAATGTGTCGCCTAGCGAAACGCTGGTGGATTGTCCGATACCGTCGTTGAATGAACCCAGGCTGAAGCTGGGCGACGTGAAATTAGGAACCGTCTGCGCGGTGGCGTTCAGGGACATCAGACCAAGGCCTGCGACGGTCAATAAGGATGGCACCAATCGAACTAAGGAAGACATTCGCAACTCCGACAAACTCGGCTGGCGGTAGTGCCCAGTGGCTGCCCGCATGCTTCCGATTGGAACCGAATTGCGTGACGGCGTGCTTACGCAATTCGGGCACCATAGTCCGATCGGCTCAGCGCGCGCGAATCTTTGCGATTGGAGTGGAGTTCACCGCGGTTTGGAGGCCACCCAAGCAACTATCAATGCCGACTTGGGAATAGAGGAATACCCTTAACTTCTACTTGGTCAAGTAACTGGTTGCTGCGTGCCGCGTCTAGGCCGGCGTGCAGCGTAGCGTCACGCCACTTGGGCATTGCCGGCCGCCTCGAGCGTATTGGCCAGCAGCATGGCAATGGTCATGGGGCCTACCCCGCCTGGCACCGGCGTGATCCACGCCGCTACCTCGCGCACGCCGGCAAAATCCACATCACCACAGAGCTTGCCCGTGGGCAGGCGGTTGATTCCGACGTCGATCACCACCGCGCCCGGCTTCACCATGTCGGCCGTGATGGCGTTAGGCCGGCCAATCGCCGCTACCAGGATATCGGCCCGCCGAGTGTGAAACGCCAGGTCGCGGGTGCGCGAGTGGCAGACCGTGACCGTGGCATCGGCACCCAGCAGCAGACGGCCCATGGGCTTGCCCACGATATTGGACCGCCCCACCACCACCGCCTCCTGGCCGCGCAGGGCGATCCCGGTCTCTTCCAGCAGCACCATTACGCCCTTGGGCGTGCAAGGTACGAAGCGCGGGCTGCCCTGCGCCAGGGCACCGACGTTTTCGATATGAAAACCGTCCACGTCCTTGGCGGCAGCAACCGTGGCCAAGACGCGCGCCTCGTCCAGGTGCGGCGGCAGCGGCAGTTGCACAAGAATCCCGTGGATTCCCGGATCCTGGTTGAGCGCCTCGATGCGGGCAATGACCTGCGCTTGCGGCGTATCGGCCGGCAGCAGGATATTCTCGGAGTGTATGCCCGCCGCTTCGCAGGCCGCCACCTTGTTGCGCACATAGACCTGCGAGGCCGGGTTGTCGCCGATGAGCAGGACGGCGAGCCCTGGCCGGTGGCCGCGCGCCGCAAGTTGGCTCGCCCGATCGCGATATTGCGCGCGCAGACGCTCGGCGATTGCCTTGCCGTCAAGTATTTGTGCCGTCACACGATTTCCCCGGTGGGTTAAGTCAGACCGCCGGCGGCATTCTACCGACTCGCGGGTGGTGGACCGCGACGCCCATACCGGTTCCTCTTGACGGGCTTATGTAATCGTTTCGCCGCCAACGCGCACTGGGGTACCACGAACTGGATCGTCCGCACCTGTCAAGAAAGCTTCATATTTATTCTGTCGGCTACTGCTAGCCTCCACAAAACTTTGATGCACGCTTAGCTTTTTCCGGAACTCGCCGACCACTGTTACCGCAAGCCTCAAATATTATGTTGCGAAAATTATTTACTGGCTTGGCGGCAAATCGCCCCGCCCTGCTCGGAGTCGTGCTTGGCTGCCTCGGTACCTCGGTTGTGGCCGCTGCGCCAGGCGTGCAATCTGCGTCGTTGAACACGGCACGGGTGGTCTCGCCGGTAAGCGATACCTGGCGGATCCGTTTGCCGGGACACGTGCACCCGGCGCTTCGTGGTGCCAGCGACCTGGGCGCCCTGGATCCCACGCGCACGCTCAACCACCTGGTGATGGTGCTTAGCGCCGATGCGTCCAGGGAAGCGGCACTGGAGCAGTTCCTCCAGAACGTGCAGAACCCGCAACATCCCGATTACCAGAAATGGCTTACGCCGCAGCAGTTCGGCGCGCGCTTTGGTGTGGCCGCAGCGGACGTGGCAACGGTGGGCGGATGGCTCAAATCCAAGGGTCTGCAAGTCGACCCGGTGCCGCCCGGTGCGCGCAGCCTGAGCTTCTCGGGCTCGGTGGCGCAGATCGACGCCGCCTTGGGCACGCGTATGCACGGCTACCGCTGGAAGGGCGAGGCGCACTATGCCACCGCAGTGGATCCCTCGATTCCAGCGGCTTTGGCACCTGTGGTGCGAGGTTTTGCGGCCTTGCACGATTTCGGACCGCGTCCCCAGAGCCACGCGGCTCTTCCCGTAACGGGATCGCTGGCGGGTTTGTCCGGTGGGCCAGCGCCACAGATCACATCAGGCTCTACGCATTACCTGGCGCCCGCCGACTTCATGAGCATTTACGACGGCGGAGCCGGCCACAACCAGGGCCTTACGGGCACGGGGCGCAACATCGCCATCCTGGGTCAGGCGTCGATTCACACGGCGGACATTGCAAGCTTTTTCAGCATATTTTCTTTGACTGCCGCATTGCCTGCGGTCATCAACTATCTCGGTGCGCCGCCGTCGGGCGGCGGCGACGAGTTCGAATCCGACCTCGATCTGGAATGGAGCGCAGCTGTTGCGCCCGGCGCCAGCGTTACCCTGATCGCCAGTCCTCCAGCGCAAGGTGGTGTGTTTGCAGCGGCCCAGTATGCCGTCAACAACAATCTGTGGGACATCATCAGCCTGAGCTATGGCGGCTGCGAGGCGGCCAATGGCGCGAGCGGCACGGTAGCCTGGCACAACCTGTGGCAGCAGGCCGCTGCGCAGGGCACTAGCGTGTTCGTGTCCTCCGGCGATTCAGGCGCGGCGGGCTGCGATGTGGACACCAGCGCGAGCGCCGTAGGCGGCCTGGGCGTCAATGCCCTTTGCACCTCACCCTACAGCACCTGCGTGGGTGGTACCGAATTCGCGGCAGACGTCAATAATCCTGCCACGTACTGGTCCGGCACGAACGGCGCCGCCTTGGGGTCCGCTCTCGGAATCTACATCCCGGAAGCGGTCTGGAATGAGAGCGGTGCGGTTAGTGGCGGAACGGCGCTGTACGCCACTGGCGGCGGCCAGAGCATGGTGTTCCCCAAGCCGCCCTGGCAGTTCATGGCCGGCCCCAGCGCCCCTGGTCCGACAACGACCCCAACGGCTTTTGACGGGGTACGGGACGTGCCTGACATTTCCCTGAGTTCGGCCAATCACGACGCCCGCTTCACCTGCTACCAGTTGCTCTGTCCGACAACGGCCGCGCAGGTTTCAACACTCTATGGTGCCTTCGGTACTTCAGCGGCAGCGCCATCCATGGCGGGCATCATCGCGCTGGTGGGCCAGGGCCAGGGCAAGCGTCTGGGTAACGTCAACCCTGTGCTCTACAGCCTGTCGAAACTGCAGACTACGGCCGGTTACAACGTATTCAACCGCATCGCCAGCGGCAATAACGGCGTACCGGGCTTGCCGACGGTCAGCGGCCAGACCGGATTCGCTGCGGGCCCTGAGCCCTATAACCTCGCCACCGGTTTGGGCTCGATCGATATCGGCTCCCTGCTGAGCAACTGGAGCAACGCCCCGGGTGAGGCCCCTGGACTCGCCCCCAGCAATATCGTTGTCCCGGCAAGCCAAAGCGTGGGCGCGGTCACTTTGAACCAAGCAACGGCTTCGGCGTGGACGGCGACAACCACCTATCCGTGGTTGTCGATCTCGCCTGTCAGCGGTAGCGGTAGCGCGGCATTGAGTTTCACTGCCGCCGCCAATGTGGCGACCATCCCGAGGACCGGCACAATCACGATCGCCGGCCAGACCTTGACGGTAGTGCAGGCCGCCGGCAGTGCCAGCCCGGGTGCGCCGATCGTAAGTGTGACGCCCAACGCGCTGGCTTTCGGCAGTGCTGCGCTGGGCACGAGTACCGCTGCCCAGCGCGTGCTCGTCAGCAACAGCGGCAATGCGACGCTGACGCTGACCTACGCGGGTGTCAGCGGACCGCAGGCGGGCGACTTCGTGGCCACGGGCAATTGTCTTGCCGGGTCCAACCAGATTCCGCCGGGCGGTAGCTGCTTCCTGGACGTTGACTTTGCGCCCACGGCGGACGGCGCGCGCGCCGCCAGCCTGTCCTTCGCGCCCCAGGGCTTGGCTGCTTTCGCGGTAGCGCTCAGCGGCAGCGGGACGGGTATTGCCCCGCCGCCGGCCGCGAGTGGCGACGTTCCCATGCCACCATGGGCCATTGCGCTGCTCGGTATTGCTCTCCTGCTCGGCTCGCAGAGCGTCACGGTCGGACGCTGGCTGCCCAACCGCGCAGACAAGTCGGGCGATCCGCGCTAGGTGGTGCGCATCTGTGCCTGGCTAAGACTGCTGCCCGGCGCAATGCTGTGCGTGAGCCAGACATTGCCGCCAATGGTCGAGCCCTGGCCCACGGTAATGCGCCCGAGGATCGTGGCGCCGGCGTAGATCACCACATCATCCTCGACGATAGGATGGCGCGGTACACCCTTGATGAGTTTGCCGTCCGCATCGGCCGGAAAGCTCTTGGCGCCCAGGGTCACGCCCTGGTAGAGGCGCACCCGCTCGCCCACGATGGACGTGCCGCCAATGACGACGCCCGTGCCGTGATCAATGAAGAAGCTGGCGCCGATGCGCGCGCCCGGATGGATCTCGCAGCCGGTGCGCGCGTGTGCAATCTCCGACACGAGCCGGGCGACAAGTTGCGCACCCTGCTCAAACAGCGCGTGAGCGAAGCGATACAGCATGATGGCCTGTATTCCCGGGTAGCACAGCAGTATCTCCGACACACTGGTGGCGGCCGGATCACCCGCGAAAGCCGCGTGCAGGTCGCTGACGATGAGCGCGCGGATGGCCGGCAACTGCTCGGCGAAGCCGCGCGTGATCTGGGCCGCGCGCAGTGCCGGATCGGCATCCTTGTCGTCGGCGTCCGAACTGTCGAACGTCAGGCCGCGGCGCACCTGCTCGGAGAGCTGCGTGAGCGCCACGTTGAGCGTGTCGCCCACGAAGAAATCGATGCTGTCGTCGGTGAGATCGGCACTGCCAAAGTGGGTGGGGAAGAGGGCGGCACGCAGGTCCTCGACCACGTCGGCTATGGTCTCCATCGAGGGCAATTCACGCACCTTGCCCAGATGCCGCACGCTGTGCTTGACCTCGCGCGACAGGCGCAAGGCCTCGACCACGCCCTTGAGGTTCCAGTCGGGGGGAACCAACTGCGCGCCCCGGCTCGGCGGACGCTCCCTGCTGCGTTCTCTACGCACAACGGTACTCCGCTAGTAGGTGAAACCGGCAACGGGCGGCGGGCCTGCCCGCAATCGTTTAAACCGCTTCAGAAGCGGATGATTTTATCCCATGGCCCCGACGATCCTTGCGGCGGCTTTGCGAGCAGTGCCTTACTCTGGCGCTGACCCACTCGGCGCTGCCCGCAGGTGGCGCAGCAGGTAGCGGGCCGGATCCACGGCGTCACATAGGGCCGACTCCAGCGGTGCGGGCTCGCCGGTGATCAACGTAGCCAGCAGTTCGCCCAGCAGCGGCGCCAGGGTCAGGCCACGCGAACCCAAGCCCGCCAGGCCGTAGAGACCGGGCTGGCGTGGGAGATCGGCCAAGTGGGCGCCGGTGTAATTCCGGGGCTGGTCCAGTACGCGCTGCTCGTCGCACAGGGCGCCCACGATGGGAAGGCGATCCTGCGATACGCAGCGATGGGCACGAAACGAGCCTTGTACCCGCACGGTCGGCGCCTGTGCCAGCAATTGCTGCAGGCGCAACAGATTGGCGGTCGTCGAATCGGCTGCCGTCGCCTCCGGTCCCGTGGTGCCCATCGCGGCAGGGTCCGGCGCAGCGGCCCCTGTCCCGGTGGCACGCGCTGCGGTGGCCATCGGTGCCCTTGTCCCCGGCGCAGTGACCACCTTCGAATTTGCTGCGGTTTCGTACGTGGCGCCGACCACGGCCGTTCCCAGCACGGGCGGGATGGCATAACCGTCGCCGCCCAGCGCAGCACGCAATTGGCTCAGCGCCGGCGTATCCAGGAGCGTGAGTTCACCCGCCAGCGCCTGCAAGGGCAGGTGGGCGGCGGACGCAATGAGTCCAAGGCCGGCGGCATTGGCCAGCACCAGTACCGGTGCCGCGTGCTCTGCGCCATCTTGTGCTCGTGCGACCCAGCGGCCCCCCTCTGAACACACCTGCGCGATTTCGCAATTCCAGTGCAGGTCCAGCGCTCCGCCCGTTTGCGCAGCTGCCAACTGCGCCTGATGCAGCATGGCCGCGCACCAGCGGCCGCCATGCACGGCAGTGCCGGCCGGAAACCAGATGCCGCCGCGCTGGGGCCGCGAGCCCAGGAGTGCAAACGCTGTATCCGCATCGGCGTAGCGGGCAAAGGCCTGGGGCCAGCCCTGATGCTGCAGCCGGGTGCGCAAGGTGGCGTCTTCTTCCGCGTCCAGTGCCTGCTGGAACACGCCACAGGACCGCGAGATGGGTTCGGGCAGACCATCGACGGTCGCCGCTTCCGCGAGTGCGGTCAGTGCGTACGTGTACGCCGCGCGGGATAGCCTTGAGGCCAGATTGTCGTCGGCACTGAGCAACGGGTACACCAGACCCGCAGGCAAGCCTGACGCGCCCGCCGCAGGTTCTGCGCCTCGGTCGAGCAGCGTGATGCGCCAGCCACGCCGCGCGAGGGCAAGCGCCGTAGCGCACCCCGCTAGGCCGGCGCCCACGATGACCGCGTGACGCTCGCCCGCGTGGGCAGCCGGTGGCTCGTGGCGGCGCATTTTCCAGCGCGGAGCAAACTGGCCGCTCAGCATATGGCGCTTGACGCCAAAACCCGACTGGCGCTGCACATCGAACCCCTGTGCACCCAAGGCATCGCGCAAGGTGCCGGCCGCCGAATAGGTCGCCAGCGTGGCGCCCGGCCGAGCAAGCCGGGCCAGGGCGCGCAGCAGTCCGGGTTCCCACATCTGCGGATTGCGTTCCGGCGCGAACCCATCCAGAAAGAAGGCATCGGCGCCCAGCGCCAGCTGCGGCACCAGTTCGCGCGCATCGCCCAGTGCCAGGGTCAGGATCACGCGCCCGGATTCGAAACGGAGCCGATGCAGCCCTTTGAGTGGCAGGGGCCATTGCGCAAGCAGCGCGGCGCGCAGTTGCTGCAGGCCGTCTTGACCCAGGTCTGCACCCGCGCCCGTCGTGGCCTGTTGCGCGGACCCTGCCGACTGCGCCAAATCCTCGGGGCGCAGGGGGTGCTTTTCGACGGAGACGAAATGCAACTGGCCGGGCCGCGCCGGGTCGTCGCGCCACGCCTGCCAGCACGCCAGGAAATTGTTGCCCAGGCCAAACCCGGTCTCGACGATCACGAACTGCCGCTGCCCGGCCCAACGGCGCGGCAGGCCGTTGCCCGCAAGGAATACATGGCGCGCCTGCCCCAGCGCACCCGCCCGGCAGGTGTAGCGATCACTGTAGCGGGCCGAGCAGGGCAGGCCCGCAGTGTCGTAGACCAGTGTTTCGAGCTCGAGCGTCGAGGACATGGCAGAGCGGCAGATGGATGGCGATCCGCTACGGCTAGCCGGCACCATCCCCGGGTGAAAGGCTAGGGCGCCGTATGCATTCCCAGCTTGCCCAGCAGTTCGCGGTCGCTGTTGGTCTGGGCATTGTCCGTGGTGAGCAGGCGGTCGCCATAGAAAATGGAGTTGGCCCCCGCCAGAAAAGCCAAGGTCTGCACTGCCTCGCCCATCTGCTCCCGTCCGGCCGACAAGCGCACCATGGCGCGCGGCATGGTGATGCGCGCCACGGCGATGGTCCGCACGAACTCGATGGGGTCCAGCGCCGGTGTGCGCGCCAGGGGCGTTCCCTCGATGGGCACCAGCTGGTTGATGGGCACGGACTCGGGGTAGGGATCCAAGTTGGCCAGCTGCGCGATCAGCCCCGCCCGATGCAGACGCGATTCGCCCATGCCCAGGATGCCGCCGCAACAGACTTTCATGCCCGCTTCGCGCACATGGCGCAGGGTGTCGAGCCGGTCCTCATACGTGCGCGTGGTGATTACGTTGCCGTAGAACTCCGGGTCCGTGTCCAGGTTGTGGTTGTAATAGTCCAGGCCGGCGTCCTTGAGGGCGCGGGCCTGCTCGGGCTCGAGCATGCCCAGGGTCATGCAGGTCTCCATGCCCAGGTCTTTGACGGCCCGCACCATCTCCACCAGCGCGCCGACGTGGCGCTCCTGGGGGCTGCGCCAGGCGGCCCCCATGCAGAAACGGCTGGCGCCCGAGTCGCGCGCCGCCCGCGCGGCCGCAACGACCTCGGCCACGGGCAGCATCTTCTCGGCCTTGAGGTCGGACTCGTAATGGCTAGATTGCGAGCAGTACGCGCAGTCCTCGCTGCAGCCACCGGTCTTGATCGACAGCAGGGTGGAGAGCTGGACGGCGTTGGGGTCGAAGTGCTCGCGGTGCACCTGCTGGGCGCGATATAAGAGGTCGTTGAAAGGCAGTTCGAACAGGGCCGCCACGGCCTCGAGCGGCCAGGGGTCGGCGGTGCTCCCATCGGCGCGGGGGAGGGGCGCAGCGTCGCGCATGGGGCGACGGGGCTGGATGAACATGGGGGAAACCGGTGCCGAACTCATGGATATGGGCGGGCGCAAGCGTATGCGATGGCTGTGAAGGCCCAAGTATTACACTTTCCAGGGTGGACAGTTCACCCCGCCCCGTTGCCGCCTACTTGCGGTATGCGCGTCGGACCTGATCCGCCTGGTCCCACCCATAAAGGAAAAACGGATGCACCCAGCAAGCAGGCTTTTGATCACCCTGGGCCTGTGCGCCCTTTCGGCAGGCGCGGCGGCACACGCCCACCTGGAAAAGGCCCAGCCCGCGGCGGACAGCAAGTCGGCCGATATCCAGGAAATCCGGCTGACCTTCAGCGAAGCGGTTGAGCCCAAGCTGTCGTCCATCCGCCTGGAGACCGCCGAGGAGCGCACGGTCACGGAACCCGGCGCCGAGCCCGACAAGAGCGATCCCAAGGTGCTGGTCGTGCATCTCTACGAGAAGCTGCCGCCCGGCCCGTACAAGGTGCGCTGGACGGTGGTAGCCGCCGACGGCCACAAGATGAGCGGCAGCTATTCGTTTCTGTCGTCGCGTTGATCGTGTGCGAGGGCGCCGGCGGCTTGCTGCGGTTGGAACATTGGTGGACCTTATGACCACCACGGTCTCGGAGGAACCTCCATGGACCCTCGGATCGGTGTTTGATCGGCACGGGCCTCGGTGGACCGCCTGACCAACGCTTTCGCGGCACGAGCCTTCGCGGTGATCTCGACCGCCGCGCATCTGGCCTAAGCCACATGGACCTAATGCTGAACCTGTGCATGGCCATCCATGCCGCTGCGCTCATGGCGTGGTTCGGCGCGCTTTCCTTGCGCCGTGTGCTGGGTGCGGGGCAGGGCGCCGGCGAGATGCGCTTTCTGCAACTGGCCGGAGCCGTTGCACTGCTCACGGGCGCCCTCTGGCCCTGGCTGCAGGCCGGCGTCCTGGGCGACGATTCGGGCGCAGCCTGGAATCCGGACCAGGTTGCCGTCGTACTCACGCAGACCACCTTCGGCCGCACCTGGCTGCTACGCGAAGCGTGCATCGTGCTGGCGGCGCTGGCCTCGGTGGCGCCGCTGATGTCGATCGGGCGTGGCGTTTATTTCTTGGTGGTAGCGTCTCTTGGCAGCCTGGCGTTTATCGGGCATGCGGCGAGCGGCACGGGGGGCGAAGGCTCGGCGGTTCGACTCGCTCTGGCGCTGCATCTGCTGGCGGCCGGTGCCTGGGTGGGTGCCTTGCCGGCATTGTGGGTGTTGGCGGGGCGTCTGGCGGCTGGCGAACTAGTGAAGGTGTTGCGCCTGTTTTCCCGTTATGGGGTTTTTCTGGTGACTGTGGTGGTTGCTACGGGTGCGATCAATGCGTGGAGCAGGACGGGGACTTGGGCGGCACTGGTGGGCACGGATTATGGTCAGCTGCTGCTGGCCAAGGTTTTTCTTGTGGGGCTGATGGGGTTGGCGGCGGTGGCCAATCGGAATCTGTATACGCCTAGGTTGGCCAAGAAGGACAGCTTTATCCAGGCGGGCGGGCGCGAGGGATTGCGAAAGAGCCTGGCGATTGAGTTAGCGTTGGGCTTGGGGGTGATATTTTTAGCGGTAATGGTTGGGGCGGCCGAGGCGCCGCGGTAGACCCCCTCTCCCGCTGGCGGGAGAGGGCTGGGGTGAGGGTGACTGCAGAAATCGCTTACTTCGCCCTAATCGCAAAATCCGCCGTACTCGACTTCTCGCCGCTCTTCAGAACCAGCCGCAGGCGCCAATCCCCACCCATCGAGGGCACCAGGCTGGACACGTGCACCGTGCACGTTCCCATCGTCATCATTTCAGGCGTCTTGTCCCCGCCATGACCGTGCGCCGGCATTTCAAAGACCACGCTACTCACCGTGGGGCAGCCCTTGCCGCCCGCGGCCGGCGTGATGTCGATGACGGCTTCACCGGACTTCTTCACGCCCATGGAATCGACTACCTTGGCATGCAGCTTCCAGGCGCCATCGCTGGAGGTGACGTCCTGGTCGGCCGAGGCGGTCGTTGCAATAGTGGCCAGTGCGAGCGCCGGAATGACGCGGGACATTACGGCGCGGGCGCGTTGCGCACGCCCTGAAAGCAAGTGAAGGCTGGTCATGAAGGTCTCCCTGTAAGTTCGCGGGCACGGGAGCCGCCGGGAGGATGCCCCGCCGGGCCACGCCGGCGCGATGGTACCGCTTCCTGATCACATCGGCCGATTAACCCTTGCGCAGGCGTGCAGTGATCGAGCGCGCGATGTCCGGGAAACCCATCTGTTGGGCCCAGAACACCGGCGGGTAGCCCTGGCTCACCAGAGCGAGGTCGGTTTGCGGCCGGCGTACCAGAGCCTCCGCGACCTCGCGGTGGCGGTGCAAGAGCGCCAGAAATAGCGGCGAGCGACGG
>Ga0209698_10002985_pt1 | contig 18898 bp, 20 predicted proteins | sample LitLauG_LLR_2012_FD_187203 | JGI IMG/M metagenome (GOLD analysis project Ga0209698, IMG submission 187203) | Freshwater sediment microbial communities from Pennsylvania, USA - Little Laurel Run_MetaG_LLR_2012 (SPAdes) (version 2) | ecosystem: Environmental > Aquatic > Freshwater > Creek >...
AAAATAGGAGTCTTCTGCGATGGATTACAGCGGGTCGATTGTGCTGTGTATTTTCAGCGGGTTGCTCGATTCTGCATTATTGGGGTGCCGAAACTGCTGCGGCAGGCCTCGGCTTTGGATTTTGGTTCCGGCTTCAGTTAGCGGGTGGCATTCTCCGCTGCGCCGGCTGTCAGCGTTGGATCCGCGCCGGCCCAGGTTACATCCGCAGTCGGTCCGTATGTCGATGGCACGGTCCTGTTCAACAGTCTCAGGTAGACCGTGAGTTGCGTTCGATGATGAGCGCTGTGCAGTACGCGCCGCCAGAAGACCCAAATGCGTTCCCGCCGCACGTCGAAGAAATTCGTGCCCTGAAGCCAGTCCGCTTCGGTGAACCCGCTCAGCCATATCAGACGCGCCGAGGCGAGTTCCACCATCCGAAGCACGAATCCATCGATGGTCTGCTCTAAGGGAATGATCTGTGTCGCGGGTGGCTCGGGACTGCCGAGGAACTCAGCGAAGAAACGGCGCTCCGACAACAGTTGATGCTTCATGACCTCTTCAACCGTGCTGGATCGCGCATGCGGTCTCCAACCGAGATCGGCGGCAGCGAACAGGCGCCACACCGACGCCGTCTTGTTGGTCTCGCTGGCGTAGGTATCGACCAGGTGCTGAAACACCGGCGCTCGCGCGCGCGGCAGTTCCCGCTCGGGAATATCGATGCGATCGTACTGCATTATCTTCACTCCTGGCGGCCCGTGGTTCCGGAGAATCCGCAAGAATAGTTTAAGTTACGGACGTCTCGTCCGCCTGTATTTACCGAGGTTAGGTAATGCCGGTTCCATGCCTCCCATATCCGGGCAACGGAACCTCTAGCACTTGTGCGCTTTTCCGCCCGCTGCGAGAATCCAGGTATGACGATCACGTACCCTGATGGAGCAGTCCTGGAAGCACTGGTCCTTGCGCAAGGTGAAAACATGATTCGCGTCGCTGTTCCGGGCGAGGAGGACGTGCGCACGCTCACGCGCACCCATGGGAATTGGATTTCCGAGGACTGTGAGCCGGTGGTGGTGGAGTTCGCGTGGCAGCGCCGCTGGTCCCCGAGTACTCCAACCGAGGCGGACTGTACTTGCTCGAAGGCGCTCTCTGCGAGGTTGATCGCGATGCTCTCGGGCGGGTTCACACAAGAGGACGCAGTCGCGGATGCGGTCTATGCAGTCTCCGGCGGCAGGTCGCGCGTGGACGCGGGCGACCCGGAGGGACTCCATTACTGTCAGCACGTGTAGAAGAGGCCCAGGCGGTCAGTGCAGCACCGTGATGGGGACTGAGGCTTCGGTGTTTTCCCAGATCAGCGCCAGTGATCCCTTGTCGCCGCCGGCGGCCGAAAGCTGCACCTTGAACGTCTCTACCAGCGAGGGCAGCGTTTTCACTGCCATCCTGGTGCGGCCGAAATCGCGGGACTGATCGTAGTTGAGGTGGAACTGGCCGGTCTCGCGGTTGACAATCAGCGTCCACTCCTTGGCATCGGGCACGGTCCAGATGCTGTAGCTGCCTGCGGGAACCTTCAAACCGCCGATTTCCAGGTCTGCCTCCGTGGTGAGCTTGGTGGCCCAGTTGGCGCCCGTGCACCAGACCTGGCCGTAGGGGACCAGCGCGCCCATAATTTTGCGGCCGTGCGCCGAGGGCGCGTAGTACTCCACGGTGATCTTCTTGCCGGCAATCGTGACGCCGGCGTCGGCTGGCGGACTGGTGTATCGCGAGCGCTGGGCGAAGGCCACCGTCGCCAAAAGGGCGATTAAGACTGTCCAGTAAAAACGGAGCATGGGGTACCTCAGGGAATATTTTATCCGAGTCGCTTATTCGCAGCGTAGCGCCACCATGGGATCGACCTTGGTCGCGCGCCAGGCCGGCAGCCAGGCCGCCAGCAACGCAACGCCGGTCAGGAATAGCGACGCGCCGGCGAAGGTGGCCGGGTCGGAGGCGCTAACGTGGACGAGCATGCCCGACACCACGCGGGTGACGGCGAGAGCGCCGACGATGCCCGCTATCATGCCCGGCACGATAATGATCAGCCCTTGCCACAGAACACCGCCAAGCACCGTGCGGGGCTGCGCGCCCAGGGCCATGCGAATGCCGATCTCCTGCGTGCGCTGCGCCACGGAATAGGCCATCACGCTGTACAAGCCGACCGCCGCCAACACCAGCGACAGCAGCCCCAACCATCCCATCACGCTGGCTGCCACCTTCAGTGGCAGCATGGTAACGTCCGTCCAGTCGGCCAACGTCATCACGTCAAGGGCCGCAGCCCCTGGATCGACGGCGGCCACCTCGCGGCGCAGCCTGGCCATCAGGCGAACCGGGTCGCCGGCCGTCTTGACGAAAAAGTAATACTGTTGATCGGCGCCGGCCTGCTGCAGGTACGGCGCAAAGAAGTGAGGACGCAGTCCCTCGGCGATATCGAAATACTTGCTGTCCTTGGCCATGCCAACCACCGTGCACCACTTGCCCCGCCACCGGACCTTACGGCCCACCGGATTGGCGCCGCCGAAGAACCGCTGCGCGAACGTCTGGTTCACGATCATCACCGGCGCCGCGCCGTAAGTGTCGTTATCGGTGAAATCGCGGCCTGCCAGCAACGGAATGCGCAACAGGTCGAAGTAGCCCGGCGCTACCAGGTAGCGGTTGACGGTGAGGGTCCCGTTGGGAGGCGGCGTGTAGCCTTCCACCTGAATGTCGCTGTAGGGGCCGCGGGCGGAGCCGAGCGGCGCCTGGTCTGCGTAGGCCACGCCATCGACGCCCGGCGACGAACGCAACCGCTCTCGCAGCCGCAAACAGAACTGTTGCATATCGCGCGTGGAAGCGCCCGCGAGGGCAGGATAAAAACGCATGAGCACGACGTTGTCCTTATTGAACCCCGGGTCCAGATCTCGCGCGTTCCGAAAGCTCCGGACGAACAAGCCGGCGCCGATCAGGGCCAGGGTGGCCAGCGCCACTTCCGTTGCCACCAACAACCCGCTGGTGCGGTTCGATTGCGGCCCGTTTCGTCCGCTTCTGCCGCCCTCCTTGAGCGCTTCGTTCACATTGGAACGCAGCCAGAAGAGCACGGGAGCGGCGCTCGAGACGAGCACCGTGACTACACAGATCAGGGTAGTGAAGGCCAGAACCCGGCCGCTGAGTTGAAACCCGATGGCCACCGGCGCTCCGATTTTTGGCACCAGCGATGGCAGCAGGTCCGCCAACCAGGGCGTGAGCATCAGGCCGCTAAATGCGCCGGCAAAGGCCAGCAGCAGCGTCTCGGTGAGAAGTTGGCGGGTGAGCCGGCCGCCGCCCGCGCCTAGAGCCAGACGAATGCTGAGCTCCTTTCTGCGTGCCAGGGAACGCGCCAGCAGCAGGTTGGCTACGTTCGCGCAGACGATCAACAGCACCACCAGCGAGACCACCATCAGGATGCGGAGCGGCTTCAGCAGTAGTTCGGGGGCGGCACTCTTGAACTCCCAGGTCGGCCGGATGGTAGCGGAGATTCCGCGATTGGTCTTCGGGTATGCGAGTTCCAGCCGGTGGGCGAAGGTGGCTGCTTCCGCCCGCGCCAATTCCATGGAGGAGCCTGGTTTGAGCCGGGCCAACGGATAGAAGCACCGGTCGCCGCGGTCGCGGAGCACCGACTGGTCCAGCACCGCGAGTTCCTTGCCCATCGTCACCGGCACCCAAATGTGGAAGACCAGGCCGGGCATGGTGCCGCGGAACTCGGGGGGTGCGACTCCGACCACCGTCAGTTCGCGCTGGTTGACACGCAGGCTCTTTCCGATGGCGCGCGGGTCGGCGTGGAACCAGGTACGCCACAGCGCGTAACTGATCATCGCCACCGGGTACGCGCCCGGTTGATCGCCATCCTCTTCCACCGTGAACGTGCGGCCCAGTACCGGTTTGACCCCGAGTACCGCGAAGTAGTTGCCCGTAACCAGTTCGCCCCAGACGGCCTGGGCAGTGCTGGCGTCCGCGAGACTGAAGACATCCTCACGGTGGAGCGCCAGTCCGGCAAGGGAGCTGAGATTTTGCCGGAAATCGCGATAGTCGAGGTACGAAGTCTGGCCCGAGACGTTGACCGCGGCCGTTTCGGTCGCCTCCAGGATCGCCAATTGGTGGCTGGCGGAAGCACCCGGGTAGGGGCGCAGCAGGAGGCCGTCGATCCAGCTAAACACGGTGGTGTTGGCCGCGATTCCCAAGGCCAGCGTCAGCACCGCCACCGCCGTCGTTGCCGGGGTGCTGAGCAGCAGCCGCAGCCCGAATCGAAGATCCTGAAAGAAGGTCCGCATATCCTGTTTCCAGAGTTTCATATCTGCAATTCGGAGTCCAGTCCGAAGTGCTTGATTCCCTTGGACCCGGCGTGCACGGCAGTGTCCGATTCCGGGAAAGTGGTGTCGGCCTCAGACCTACCCCACGCCGTAACTGCCGGGCATCAGCAGCGTCAGCGCGTCCGGCACCACGCGGACGTCGGCGGGCAAGGCGCCGGCGAATTCGCCGTCGATCTGAACGTAGGCGTCGCGATCTTCGGGACAGGAGATGACGGCGCGCTGGGCGCGCAACACCGTCACACCCCTCATTTCGCTGAGACGGTTCAGGGCCATGCCGGTGAAGTACTTCACGTAGCGCAGCGACGAGCGGCCTTCGAGGAGAACGGCCTCAAAATGGTCGTCGGGGAGGCTCACGCTGCGCGCGATCTCGAAATCCCCGCCGTAGTTCCTGACCTTGCTTAACAGGGCGAAGGAGCACTGGCGCCGCTGGCCGGCGATCTCGACGGAGAACTCGGCCAAGTCGCGGCCGAGCAGGCTCCAGCCGGCGACCCAGTAAGCGAACTTGCCGGTCCGGGCCTTGAGCGCGGGGCTCACATGGCGAACGATATAGGCATCCAGCCCGATGCCCGCCATCAGCAGGAAGTGGCGAGAGACGCGTCCGCCATCGCAGGTGAGGTGGCCCACCGAAATCCGGCGCGGGCGCCATTCGGCCATGGCCCGGGCGACACGCTCGATGCTCCTGCCGATCTTCATCTCCATGGCGAGCACGTTGGCGGTGCCGCCGGGGAGGATGGCCAGGGGCACCTGCGATCCCACCATGCCCTCGATCACTTCGTTGATGGTGCCATCGCCGCCGGCCGCGATCACCAGGTCGGCGCCGGCCGCGATGTGCAGGCGCGCGATGGGTCCCGCGGTTTCCGGTCCCGTGGTAGGCGCCACGGTGAGGTGATGACCGCTCTGCTTCAGGATTTCCACGGCCCGCTGGATCAAGGATCCGCCGTTCCGTTCCAGTTTTCCCGCCCGGGGATTGTAGATCAGGACGGTGTTCCGGTAGGTGGTTATGGTGTAGTCTCCGGTTCCTGGTTAGATTATAGATGAGGGGACGATGAAAGATCCCGCGGGCACGATCGAAAAACTTCGCGAAGAGCTCCGGCGCCACGAGTACCTGTACTACGTATTGGACGCTCCGGAGATCACCGACGCCGAATATGACGAACTGATGCGAAAGCTGAAGGCGGCGGAGGTCGAGCATCCGGAGTTGGCTTCGCCGGATTCACCCACCCAACGGGTGGGCGGCAAGCCCCGCGAAGGCTTCATCAAGGTCCAGCACAGCTCGCCGATGCTGAGTCTGGACAATGCGTTGAACGAAGGCGAACTGCGCGAATTCGACCGGCGCGTGAACGAACTGCTGGAGGGAGCGGATTACCAATACGTGGCCGAACTGAAGCTGGACGGCCTTTCGATGGCCGCGCACTATCGCGGGGGCCAGTACGTGCAGGCAATCACGCGCGGCGATGGCCTGGTGGGCGAAGACGTTACGGAAAATGCCAGGACCATCCGCAGTATGCCGCTGCGGGTGACGGGCGGTCTCGACGCCTTCGAAGTGCGCGGGGAAGTGGTGATGAACCGTCGCGCGTTCGAACGCCTCAATGCCGAACGCGACGAGAAGAGCCTTTCGCGTTTCGCGAACCCGCGCAACGCGGCAGCCGGGTCGCTCCGGTTGCTGGAACCGCAAGTAACAGCGTCGCGGCGGCTCGAGTTCTACTCGTACTTCCTGCTGGCGGACGGGCAGCCGGCTTTTCCGAGTCATGAAGCTTCGCTCCAGGAGCTCAAGCGAATGGGGTTCAAGGTGAACCCCAACACGCGCATTTGCCGGAGCGTGACTGAAGTACTGGCGTTCTGCGCGGAGTGGGAAGCCGGGCGCGAGGAGTTGCCTTACGAAATCGATGGGGTGGTTGTGAAGGTAGATTCGATCGAGCAGCAACGACAGCTCGGCTTTACCGCGCGGGCGCCAAGGTGGGCGATCGCGTACAAGTACCCGGCGCGGCAGGCCACCACTTCCGTGGAAGCCATAGAAGTGCAGGTGGGCCGTACCGGCGCCCTCACGCCGGTGGCGCATCTCAAGCCGGTGGAGGTAGGCGGTGTTACCGTGGCGCGCGCCACGTTGCACAACGAGGACGAAATCGAGCGGCTGGGGCTGCAAATCGGCGACGAGGTGGTGATCGAGCGGTCGGGCGACGTGATCCCGAAAGTCGTGCGGGTTTCCACGCAGGGCTCGTACCGCAAGAAGTTTCAGATGCCCCCCAGGTGTCCGGTGTGCGGCAGCAAGGTGGTACGGGAAGAAGGCGAGGCGGCCAGCCGGTGCATCAACCTGAACTGCCCGGCGCGGCTGAAGGAATCGATTCTGCATTTCGCTTCGCGCGGCGTGATGAACATCGACGGAATGGGCGAGGCGCTGGTCGATCAACTGGTGGACAAGGGAGTCGTCAAGGACGTCGCCGATCTCTACGGGCTGAAGATCGAAGATCTGATGAACCTGGAGCGGATGGGGGTGAAGTCGGCCGGCAACGTGATTCGCAACATTGCCAACTCGAAGAAGAACCCGCTCCCGCGCGTGCTCACCTCGCTGGGCATCCGGTTCGTTGGCGAGCGCACGGCGGTTTTCCTGGCGGAGGCTTTTGGCAGCATGGATGACATTGGCGCGGCTGCCTTGGGCCCATCCGCGGTGGAGGAACTGCAGCAGGCCGACGAGGTGGGGCCAAAAGTGGCTGAAAGCATCGTTCAGTTTTTCCGGGAACCGCGCAATGCGGACCTGGTGGAACGGCTGCGCGCCGCGGGGCTTCAGTTCACCTATCACTCGAAAAGGCCCAAGGCCGGCCCGCTGGCGGGAATGGTTTTCGTATTGACGGGTACGCTGCCGTCGCTCAGCCGGGAAGAGGCCAAAGCCCTGATCGAAAACGCGGGCGGGAAGGTCAGCGGCTCGGTGAGCAAAAAGACCAGCTTCGTTCTGGCGGGAGACGATGCCGGTTCCAAACTCGTGAAGGCCCTGGAACTCGGCGTCAAGATTCTGGACGAGGAGCAATTCCGCCGGCTACTGATACGCGACTGAGCCGGATCTCAGGCACTTCGAGAATGCGGATGCCGGCCGGGCGGGTGCTCCACCGCGGAGACCAGGGCTTCGATCATCTGCTGCAAACAGACCAGAACCAGACGCCGGGCCGATGCGCGGCTGGCGGGCAGGGCGCCCATCAGCCAGGAAAACGGCAGCAGGATCAGCGGCCATCGCCGGCCGGGGCCAAGCACGTACCAGGGGCGCAGAACCGTGGCGTTCAGGCCGGAAGCTTGGAGCGCGGCCTCGGCTTCGCAGCGGGCGGCGAGATATTCCTTCATCACGGGCGCGGGGTGGCGGCATCGAGGGGGTCGCCTGTCACGCCTTCGCAACCCGGGGCGAGGCCGTGCTCCGAGCCGGGCCGGACCAGGCCGCGCACCAGGTGGCCGCAGCGGAGCAACTCAGCCGAGAGGCGGCGGCCCATGAAGCCGCTGGCGCCAGTGATGAACACGGAAGCCATCGCAAGAATGATACGGAAAAGTTGGGGCGGATGGATTGACGGAAAAGCACGAGGCCGGCGTTTCTTCCTACGCGCGATGGATCGGGCTTAGCCGCAATGCTCACTTGAGCTTGAGAATAGGCGCTGGCCATCACTCATGCGTACCCATGGCTCTACAATCTGCTCTGTACGAGTCGCGCGTGACCAGAGCGGGTCAACTTCCCATCGGGCATTAGCAATTGGAAACTGCAGATGTGGCAGCGTCTTCGGCCGCATAGTCGAATTTGTGCGGATTGAATTCTCCGGGTGGATTTGCCCGCTCCCAACCGATCGTGCGGCGGATGGCTTCTTCGACCGGCACCGGCTCCTGATAACCGAGGTCTTGACGGATGCGGCTGGAGTCGGCTTCCCAATGCTGCGCGATGTTTCCCGGTTGCACCAAGTGTGCGGGCATCCGCTCTTTCGGTAGCGTGACAACCTCCCCATCCCATTCGAGTGGCGCCGCGATTTTACGTGTCCAGTCGATTTCGGAAAAGGCGGGCGTTTCCGCGACATTGTAGATCCGGCCGGCGGCCCGTTCGGATATTGCGGCCAGCGCGATGGCCGCCGCAATATTTTCCACGTATCCACGAGGCGAGCGCCACCGGGCGATACCTTCCTCAAGTAAAATCACCCGTCGGCCATCGTCGATTCGTTTCAGGACCGGGTGGAATCGCCGCAGGTGATCGCCTGGACCGTAGATCATCGGAAGACGGAGCACCGTGCCCGGCAATTCACTGTCGCCCAGGACGGCGCGCTCCACAGGGATCTTGTCATAGGCGTCGTCAATCCAAGCGAAGAGTTTTTGCAGCGCTTTCACCTGTGCGGGTGGATAGGTCTGCAATTTGGTCCGGAGCCGCGATTCCTCGGTGAGCGGCACTGGTTCGAGCGGGCCATCCTCGCTCCCGTGAAACACACCACAGGCCCGATAAACGTCCATGCTGCTGGCCGCCACGATCCGGCGGGCGACACCACGGAATGCCTTCATCAACGCCTCTGCCTGCGCGCCGGAGCTCAGGATCAGGTCGATGACCACGTCGGCTTTCGGGCGATGGGTGGCCAAATCGCGGCGGTCTCCGAGGATATGGTCGGCCTGCAAGTCCGGATGCGTGCTGCCGCGATGAAAGACCGCAACGCTATGGCCCATCCGGGTCAGCTCGCGCACGAGGTGACGACCAATGAAGCCCGTGCCGCCAATAATGAGAATTCTCATCTCACCAGACTAGTTCAACGCAAGACCACCCAACGGCGATTGCCGGTTCGGAGTGTATGGTCCGCGACTCGTACATTGGTACCAATCGGCGATCTGGGAAGTGTAGGGCGGCGGTACTGAACTGAACGGTATTGGGCTGAGCCGCTCTTCCAGGGCGGATTTCGCTCCCAATGAAATCCTTCATGTCGTCCAGGCGCTTGTCCGTGGCATTGAAACGGGCGTCCAGGTAGCTTCTGAAGTCGCTCAGGCGGGAATTGCTATACAGGATGCCGAGCGCAACCGTGAGGCCGTGCTGGATTCCCGCGCTGCTACTGGTCTTTCATCATCTTCTGCAACTTCTTCAGGTTGCCCTTGATTTCGTCAGCGGCGTCGATCATCTGGTTGGCGTCGTAGATCACCCGCGGCGTAATGAAGACCACCAGCTCGGTGCGGGTCTTGTTGGTGGACTTTGCGCCGAATGCGGACCCGATTAACGGGAGGCGGCTCAGCAGCGGAACGCCCGCGGTAGTTTGGCCATCGGATTCCAGAATCACGCCGCCAATGGCTACCATCTGGCCGTCCTGCACCGTGACCTGGGTCTGAAAGGAGCGGTTCTGGAAGGAAGGCGACTGGATGCCACCAGCGGCGGGCGCCTGCGGGGAACTGATGTCCTGGTTGATCATCATGGTGACCACGCCGCTGGAATTGACCCGCGCCATGATGTTCAGGGTTACGCCAGTGCTCACCGTGCTGACCGTGTTGCTGAACAGCGAACTACCGCTCTGTTGCACGCCGCCGGCAACGGCCTGCGAGGTGAGCGTGGGGACGCTGGTGCCGACGTTCATGGTGGCGGGAACGCTGTCGGTGGCGATAATGCTGGGGGCGGAGATGACCTTGGTACGGCTGGAGGTTTCGCTGGCCGTAATGGCCGCCAGCAGTTCTTTGGTCTGTGAGATCAGCAGACCGGTGGTGAGGGTGAGTCCCGCGGTGCCGGTGGCCACGTTGAGCGCGCGCGCGCCCGCGCCGCCAGCGGAGGAATTCTTCTGTTCCAGGTAAGCCGTCACGCCGGCGGCGAACGCTCCGCTCAGATCGACTTCATAGATCTTGGCATCGATCAGCACCTGGCGGGGAGCGATGTCAAGTTGGCGAAGCAGGTTGATGATTTGTTCGTACTCCTGGGAGGTGCCTTGAATCAACAGGGTATTGTCGAAGGGATTCGGGATGACGCGCGGCCCCTGGACCTGCATTGACGCTTGCGGGTTCCCAGGGATGCCGTTGCCGAGATAGGTGCCTGTACCCCCAGGGCCTTGCGCGCCCAGGTTGGCCGGATTGTTTACGGCCATCGGAGAAGTCGTAGTCAGCGGGACCTGGGCTTGATACATGCTATTCATGCCGCCGTAGATGCCCCCGCCCACGCCGCCATACATGCCACCGCCCACGCCACCATACATGCCGCCACCATACATGCCGCCGCCCACGCCGCCATACATGCCGCCACCATTCATCATGCCCATCTGGCTGAGGGCCATCAATGCGTAGGTATTGCCGCTATAGAGCGCCATGATGGCCATGGCAATCGTCTCGGCGCGGGCGTATTTCAATCGGTACACGTAGGTATTGACGGCGCCGGAGGAGGTCTTCACGGCCACGTCGAGTTTCTTGATCCAATCCTCCACCTGGGCAAAAATTCCGGGATTCGGCGCCACCGCGATAATCGTGTTGATGCGGTCCACGGCAAGGAACTTCACGGCGGAAGACTTGTCGGAGAGCGCGTACGCGCGAAAAACCTGTTCCAATTCCTTTTGCAGATCGGAGGGGCGGCTGTTTTCGACATCGTACAGGCGCACCCGCTGGCCGGCGAACGTGTCACTATCAAACAGGGAAAGCAGCTCCATGTAGCGCCTCATGCTGCGCGCGTTGTCCTGGACGATCAGCAGGTTGGCCGGTTCGTAAGGAGTGGTGATGCCGCCTTCGCCGAGGAAGGGCTGCAACAGCTTTGCGGTCTCGGGCGCGGTAGCGTACTTGAGGAAGACGAGGTTCAGCACCATGCGCTCGTCTTCGGGAAGGGTCTTCGGATCGGCGTTGACCGTAGGGCTGATGGGAAGCTGCGAGACCTTGGCCATCGGCACGATGCGGTACAGATCGCCCACTTTCACGATGGTGGCCCCGTTGATCCGTAGAATGGTTTCCAGCAACTGCATTTCGTCCACGGGCTTGATTTCACCGTAGGTGTAGATGGTCACGGTGCCGGTCACGGAGGGGTCTCTGATGTAGTTGATCTTCAGCCGCTTGGCCAGAACGTCGATCATCTCCGCCAGCGAGGCGTTGGGCAGCATGAATGCGCCGCTATCGGTGAGGCGCGCGCTGGCGGGCCCGGCTTGCGGCTGCGTGGTGGGCTGCGCGGACGGCTTGGGAGCCTGCGCCGGTGGCGGGGCCTCCGGCGGGACGAAGATGCGCGACGGCGCCGGACCGGCGCCAGTGGGCGGGACTTGCGCAAGGAGTTGCAGGGCCGCAACGCCTACAGCCACCGCAATCAACCGCAAAGGGATAGAGAGGCGCATTCCGATGGGTCCTAATTCGCCGGTGTTTTGGCCAACTGCTTGTCGCAGATGGCCCGCTCCGCTTCAGTGAGTTCCGACTTGTTCTTCTGCCACTTGTAGACACCGAAGGGACCCTGCCGTTCGAAGAGGATGACGCCGCCGCCGGCTTCGGCGGCTTTCACGCCGGCCGCCGGGTTGGGCGTGGAGGCGGGACTAGCGGCGGGAACGTCCGCCCAGCGCGCAACGCCGAACGGGGTCTGGCGATACATCCACTTCTTGCCTTGCGCGTCGGTGCAGCGAACCGTCGAGGAGCTCTGCGGGTGGGACGCTGCCTGGGCCACCTGCCCCATTTTTGTGGCGCAGACGATGCCGCCTGCGTCGGCCGCGGAGAGAACCGCCGTAACTGCGAGGGCTGCGACAAGCAATTTCATTTTTCCAATTCCTTTCACTTTCCGATCGGATCCCAGCGGCAGGCCGAGCCAAACGGAGTGCTGTAGCTCACTTTGCGAAATCCGTCGACCACCGCTCCATCCGGTGTGCTGTCGTTCGGGTTGCACACCCGGAAACCCTGGGGCATCATCTCTCCCGGACCGAGCGGCGTCTTGATGACCGGGACAGGCGGTGGCGGCGCCTGCATGGCGGATCTGACCGGCACATTGGAACCCGGCTCGCTCCGATCGCTCAATTCCTCGATCCGCTTCCGGACCGTCTGGCCATTCCACTGGAAAACCAGCTCCTCTGTAGAGACGTCTACCAGCTTGAATTCGCCGATCTGCTCGCCCAGGTGTACCGATCTTTGTGGAGCATTGGCGTTGTCGCTCAGGATGGCAGTCACGCCATCGAGGTTCATCTGACCGTGGTAACGCGGCAGCGCGGGCATGGGCGGAGGTGGTGGCGGAGGGACTACCTCAATCACTACGTTCGGGTTGCGCGAGGGATCGAGCAGATCCTTCTGCACGATGTTGTTGTAGGAGGCCGAAAGCGCCGGTTCCGAGCCCGGCAGCGGGATGTACGGCGGAACCTGGGGCGGCTTCACGGACGGCGCGGCCAGCACGGCGCGTTCGCGGTTCCTGGCAGCCCGCCACTGGTTTCGCAACTGGACACCCGCGAAGGCTACCACGGCCGCCAGCACCAGGTTGAGCGCTACGATTTTCCGCTTCAAAATGCGTTCGCTCCTTTCCGCTCGGGAATCAACTTCCTCGGAACCACTCCTGACAGGCTCAGCCGCACCTGGATGTTCTTCTTCTTGTCGTTGCCGCCCGTGATCTGAATCGAGTTGGTGGCCAGAAGCTCGGGTTCGTTGGCGAGCGCGGCCAGGAAATTCACCAACTGTTCGATGGCGCAGGAAAAAGTGACGGTCACCGAGACTTCGCCGTAATCGGTGGCCATGGGTTTGAAGCGCCAGTCTTCCATGCCGCGCGCATCGATTCCGTTGGCCGCGCCCACGCTGCGGATTACTTCCTGCAAAAGAGCCTGGGCCTGGGGAACAGTGTCGGCCTTGAGCATCCCCTTTTCGCGCGATCCCAATTCGGCGGCGGCCTGCTTGAGCACGGCTTCCCTGGCGGGAACAGTGGCTGAAACCTCGCGCAAGCGCTCGAGGCGTCTTTCGGCCAGCGGGATCGACTCGGCAGGCGCCACCACGGAGGTCTCATGGCCGCCATATACGCCGAAGCGGAGGATGGCGATCAGCAACAGCCCGCCCACCAGGACCAGGAGCGTGCGGCGGTCGAGCGTTCCGGTGGTCACTTCTTCCTCCGGTTGGTGCGGAACTGGAAGGATTCGCCGGCGCCGGTGCGGCCCTGGGTGAGGGTCTCGGTGCCTTCGAAGAAGGGAGATGAATCCAGAATCTTGACCAGCGGCGCCACTTGCGGAGCCTCGCCGCCGAGGCGGACGGTGTCGCGGGTGATGTCGATCAAGTTGGTCCAGGCGGGCGGCTCCACCAGGCGGGTCAGCTCATTGAGAGTATCGAGGTCAATGCGGGTCTGCTGGCGGAAATGGTCGAGCAATTCAGCGCGGGCCCGAAGGCGGCGGGCATCGCTTTCGAGGGCGGCGGCGCGCTTGGCCCGAGGCTCCCAGCGAGCGATCTCGGCGTTGAGCTTCCGCATGTACTGCCGGTCGGCCCAGGCGGAGTATAGGGCGGTGGCGGCGGCCACCAGAATCAGCATGGCAGCCAGAATCATGGTGGGAATGAACACGGCCCGCGAACTGAAGCGGCGGTGCTCGGGAGGCAACACATTCGCCGACGGCGCCAGCCGGGGACAGGCTCCGGCCAACGCCGTGGCGTACGGCAGTGCGTTGCGGGAAAGATCGTTTTCCACCGGATTCACGGCCGGACTGGGAAGCAAGTCTTGAAGCCTGCGGGGCTCCGTTTCCGGCGGCAGACGCAGTTCGGAAAGCGCCAGCACGACGGCACGTTGCGGAGCCAGATCAAACTCGGCGGAAAAGACCGGGCGCGAGGGGCTTTCACCGTAGACTTCCCAAGCGCCGGACGCGGCGCGGCTGAGCGCGACGAAACCCTGGCCCGAAGCGGCGCCGTTCAAGCGAATCGCCGCGTGCACCGCGGCGGCCGAGAAGGTGAAGCTGGAAATGGCGATGCCGGCCTCGGCGAAGAGTTCCACGTAACGCTCCACGGCGGAGCGTCTGGCGATCCCCACCATGACCACGCCGCCGGTCAGCACGCTCCAGCCCCAGGTTACGTCTTCATCGCCGTAAGGGTGCAGCGTGTCCAACTGCAGTCGAATGGCGTTCTCGACATCCTTGCCCGTCACGCCGGGCAACGCCACTTGCCGCACGATCACCTCGCGGCGCGGCAAGAGGACCGTGGCGCTGAGATGGCCTATGCCCATGGACTTCAGAAACGCTGTGTACTCGGAGCCCCACTGGGCGGCGGGGCGATTGGCGAAGTCCTGGATGGTCAGCCTGCCGAGCACGTGAATGCGCGAAGGCCGCACACGCGCGGCCACGACTTCGAGGCTGGCGGCGCCAATTTCGATGCCCACGCCCGAACCAAAGGCCAGCAGCTTGCGAACGTCCGCGGAAATGGGCAGGGCGACGGGCATGCCGGGGTCAGTTGCTCCAGGAGGTGTCGTACCACCGCAGGATGTGAATGCGGGAATCCCAGCCCGGGGGCATGTACTTCACTTGCACAGCTACGGTGCGCTTGAGGTCGGAGAGTTGGCCGTTGGGCAGCAGGACCTGGGCGGTGGCCCGGTAGGTAATGATCGAATTGCCTTCGATGCGCAGGAAGGCCGCGGCCGGGCCGAGGAGCGGCGCCATTTCGGAAAGTTGCTTCTCGTCGAGCGGCTGGATGCGGCGGCGTTCCACCAGCAGCGCGACGGCTTCCGGCGTCAGTCCGATGGCCGCGAGAACGGCCGGGTCGGCGGCGTTGGCATCCACGCGGTCGCCTGATCCGAAGGTGCTCACGCAGTCGATGAGGCCGTTGCGGTGAACCAGGCGAGGCCCACTCTCCCCGCCGGGCGCGGGAACGTAGCTTCCGTAGTAAATTTCGGGAGTCACGCCTTTCACTTGAAGCAATTCCTCGGTCTCTTGGAAAGACGCATGGCTGGGTCGAAAAGACGGAGTGAGTGAAAGATAGTACGAATCCGTGATGCCGCCTCCCGGGGTGCGCCAATCGGCGATGGCCAAGGCAATCTCCACCGACCGCGCCGGGGCCACACCAAGCGCTTCCAGCAGGCGAGCCAGCTTGTCCGGCGGAGCGGTGTTGATATCCAGCTTGGCAGCCTCGGTGAGGATCTCCACGTGCGCCAGGCCGGTGGGGAAGCGGTAATCCACCGCGGGGGCGCCGCGCGGGAGCATGCGCCGGTCGGGAGCCAGGGCGGACCAGAGCACCTCGAGCATGGCTCGGTCCAGGGCGCCGGTGGCCAGGTAATAGCTGCGAACTTCGTCCAACACCGTAGAGGTGCGTTCGGTTTCGCCGCGCACCGTGGCGGCGAGCGAAAAGGCGATGGCGGCAAGCGCGGCGGAGATCCAGAGCACGGCGAGCAGCGCGCTGCCGGCTCGCGGGTTATTTGAAGCCGAAATCGGCATAGGCTATCTCCGGATCCCGGTGCAAGTGGATGGGGGCGGTGAAGGCGATGGGCTGCAGCAACGCCGGGTTGGGCTCCAGGGGCGCCATATCCACCCGCACACCCATGGGCCAGGTTTTACCCGTCCAAATCGGCAGCCACTCCGGTGGCTTGTTGGCTTCGGAAGACTGAGTCAGGTACGTGAATTGGCAGTGGGCCAGTTTGTCGGCCAGAATGAACGAATCGGGCCGGGGCGTGACGGGCGCAAAGTGCCGCGCGCCGTCGCAGAGCTGGCCCGCGCCCGCGGCGCCAGTGTAGGGTATTTCGTTGACCAGCAGCCGCACGCCCTTATAGTCTTCGCCGGGAACCACGAAGACTTCCAGAATCTGCGGGCGGCCGCGCCACGCCTGCTGCAACGAGAAAGTGGAGACGAGTCGCATCACCATGGGCTCACCCTGAAAGAAAGGCGTTCTGGTAGTGCCCGCGCAGATGGCCAACACGGGCATCATTCCTTCGATCTGCTCTTCGAGGATGCGCTGGGCGCCGGCCACCCGGCGGTTATCCATAAGGCGGGTCTGCGTCTTGCCGTAAGCGCTGAAGCCCATGCGCAGGGAAACCAGCAGTCCCACCGACAGCAGGCTGAGCAGGGTGGTGGACACCAGGAGTTCGATCAGGGTGACGCCGCGGCATGCCGAATGGCGGGCCTTCATCTGCTTGCCCCCGGGACAAAGTCGGCCTGGCGCAGGACGCGCCTGCGATAGCTTTCCAGCGAGAAGGTGCGACGCTGGCTGCCGGCCATCCACCAGATTTCCAACTGAACCCGGTCCAGGGCGAAATCGCCGGGGCCGGCCGAAGGCGCCAGGTCGGCCACGGTCACCGTGGAACGCCAGCCAGCCTCGAGGCCACCGGTCAGGGCGCGGTCAAACTCGCCGCCCACCACGGTGTCCAGGGGCGTCCGCTCGTCCAGAAGAAGGTCATTCATGCGCAGGCGCGCGAGCTGAACTACGCGGTCGTAATCGCGCAGGCGGGCGGCATTGCGCGTGGCGCCGGAGATTCCGGACAGCAGTCCCACCACGGCCACGGCCATGATGGTGGTAGCCACCAGCATTTCGAGCAGCGTGAATCCGCGGCGGGGCCTCACTCTTTACCGACGCTTTCCACGCGCGGAAAGCCGGTCATGGGATCGAGCCGCACGATGCGGCGCAGACCACGGCGGTTGGTGAGCTGGATGCCGATGGCGGGGACCGTGGCGCCGGGCATGAGGATGAGCCGGCGGTCGTCGTCGGGGCCTTCGAGGGAGATGCCGTCCGGCATTTTCAGCTCGCGCGTGTATCCGGGCTGATTGGAAAAGGTGTAGAGCCGGTTTTCCTTGACCGAGATGGTCAAGGCGATCGCCTGTTGACGGCGCTCTACGCGGTTGACGGCGGAGTTGAGGAAAGCAGCCACGGAGTCCGTGGCGGAGATCAAGCGCGCGCTATCGATGCCGGCAGCAGCGGAAGGATACGAGATGGCCGCGATCAGGCCGATGATCGCGACCACCACCATCATCTCGATAAGAGTGACGCCGCGGCGAAACCTATTGGCTTTTCCAACTGACAATATCGGCATTCAATCCTTCGCCGCCCGGCTGACCGTCGCCGCCTAGACAGATGATGTCCGGTTCGTCGCCGTGCTCGCCCGGGTACTTGTAGACATAGTCGTGGCCCCAGGGATCCTTGGGGATGTCCTGTGGCATGTACGGCCCGTTCCACTGGTTCACGTCCGCCGGCTTCACGCGCAGAGCTTGCAGACCCTGCTCGGTGGAGGGGAATGTGCCGGTGTCGAGCTTGTAAGTGCCCAGAGCCGTCATGAAGTTCTGGATCTGGGAGCGCGCGGCTGTGATGCGCGCAGTGTCCGCCTTCTTGAAGAGGCTGGGGCCGACCAGGGCCACGAACAGGCCGATGATGGTGACCACTACCAGCATTTCGATCAGGGTGACGCCTGCTTGGTTGCTTCTTCTTCGTTTCGACATTTCTACACCGCCACGTCGTTAATGCTGGTGATGGCCAGCAGCATGCTCAGAATCAGGGCGCCCACCAGGATGCCCATAACCAGGATGACAATCGGTTCGAAGACCGAAGTGAAGCGCCGGATCGCGGCGCGAGTATCATTTTCGTAAATATCGGCCATGCGAGCAAACATCTGGTCGAGCCGGCCGGTTTCTTCCCCCACGGTCAACAGGTGCGCGGCCAGAGGCGGGAAGACGCCGGCTTTGCGCATGGGGACGGCAATGCCCTCGCCGCGCTTCACGCCCATGGCAACGCCGCCCAGCGCGTTCGAGACCATCCGGTTGTTCAGGGTGGCGGCGGCGATGCCGATCGATTGCACCAGCGGCACCGTGTTGGCCACCAGAGTCGCCATGGCGCGCGCGAAGCGGGCGGTTTCGGCCTTGAGGAGAGCGTCGCCCAGCAAAGGAATTTTCAGCCGCCAACGGTCCCACCAGAGGCGCCCGGCGGTGGTCCTGGTGTAGCCGCGCCAAAGGATGAGGGCCGCCGCCAGCGCTCCGGCGCCAACCCACCACCAGGCTTTAATAAAGGTGCTGGCATCCAGCATGATCTGGGTGGGGAGCGGGATCTTCATGTTGGAACCGGTGAAGACGGTGGCGAAGCGCGGCACCACGAACGTGAGCAACACCAGGATCGAGCTCAGTCCAACGAGGCTCAGCAGCGCCGGGTAGATCATCGAGGAGATGATGTAGTTGCGCAGGTCGTCGCGCGAGCGTTCGAATTCGGCCAGGCGTTCGAAGATCGCGGCCATGGCGCCCGAAGCTTCGCCGGCCCGCACCATGTTGACGTAGAGGTCGGAGAAGTACTCGGGGTGTGTAGCCAAGCTGTCGGCCATCGAGCGGCCGCTCTTGAGGACGCGCAGAATGTCGAGGATGATGAAGCGGAACTCGGGCCGTTCCGTGATTTCGGCGGCGATAGTCAGGGCGCGGTCGAGCGGCACCCCGGAGGTGAGCAGCGTGGAAAGTTCCTGCGTGAAGAAGAGGACGCCGCGCCGGCGGCGGCCGAAGCTCGGCAGCTTGATATCAAACGAGGAGCCCTTCGGCTGCACACCCACGTAGACAGGGGTGAGGCCCTGCTTGCGGAGTTCGCGGGCGATCAGCCTTTCGTTATCGCCCGACAGGCTGCCCGTTCGCAGTTTCCCATCCGAGGCCACCGCTCTGAAGAAGAAGGTGGTCATCAGAAGACCTGGATGCCGGATGCCGGATGCCGGATGCCGGTGTCAAGGGGCCGGGGGCCGGGGG
>Ga0209698_10002986_pt1 | contig 18893 bp, 21 predicted proteins | sample LitLauG_LLR_2012_FD_187203 | JGI IMG/M metagenome (GOLD analysis project Ga0209698, IMG submission 187203) | Freshwater sediment microbial communities from Pennsylvania, USA - Little Laurel Run_MetaG_LLR_2012 (SPAdes) (version 2) | ecosystem: Environmental > Aquatic > Freshwater > Creek >...
CGCGTGGGCGACCTCACGGCCCAGGGGTGCCACTTGACGGGGGGACGGATTGAGACCTTGCGGGCAACGTCGGCGGGCACCTGCGTGGTGCGAGCAGTGAAGAGAGGTGACCGTAACTACCTGCCGGCGTCCCTGACGCTGACCCCCATCGTCGTCGCGCGGGCCCCCCAGAATCCGCTCGTGGTCAATCACCTCCCAGCCGTCACCGGAGCTCCCGTGCGTCTCCAGATTCACGGAGGGTCGGGAACTGGTCGGGTGACGATCGCGGTCGTCGACGGTACGGCCACTCAGTGCCGGGTGACGCTGGCCACGGTGACGTCGACATCGGCGGGCACGTGCGACGTCACCGTCGTGAAACAAGGTGACCAGGACTTCCTCGCCGCGCGAACTCAAGTCACCGTCGTCTTCGAGCAACTCCCTCAGTCCGCCTTATCAATCGTCGCCCCCGCGGGAATCGTGGGAACGGCCGTGCAACTGAACGTGAGTGGAGGCTCCGGCACCGGGGTGCTGCATTTCACGCTCGCCGCGCTCGACGCGACACGGTGCGAGCTACGCGGAGCCACATTGAACGCGTCGTCACCGGGGGCCTGTCACGTGACGGTGGAGAAAGCCGCCGATGCTCGCTACGGGGCAGCGACGGCCACTGCGGTGATCGACTTCACGGCGAAGAAGGCCCATGCCCCCGTCACGGTGACCGTCACCCCCGCTACGGGGCTGCGCGCCGGACAAGTCATTCTGGTCACCGGCCGTGGTTTCACGCCCGGATCGACCATCGTGATCGCCCAGTGCGCTCGCGGCGCCTCGACCCTGGCGTCGTGTGACGTGGCCCACGACGTGACCTTGGGCGTGCCGGCGAGCGGGGCGTTTGCCTCACAAGCACTCGTAGCTCTTCGTGGTCCGGTGGGACCAACGACGTGCGCGACGACCCCGGCGACCGCACGCAACTGTGAAGTGTTGGTGCTCGGTCGTGGTCCGACCGAGACCAGGAGCATTGATCTCACCTTCGTCACTGGTCCGCTCAAGCGCGTGCTGACCGTGACACCTCAGACGGCTCTGAAGAACGGCGACATCATCACTCTCTCGGGCTCGGGTTTCACTCCTCACGACCGGGTCTACTACGCCGAGTGCCTGGTGGGTCCGATCCGAGAATCGCAGTGCGATTTGGCCACGTATTCCTCGGTGATCATCACCTCGACGGGCGTCTTCCCGACGACGACAGTGAAAGTGGCCACCGGTTCGATCGGACCAGCGACGTGCGGTACCTCGAAGAGCGACGCGTCGGCGTGTGAAATCAGCGTTGCGAATTCGTCACTGGCGGACAGTGCCGTCGCGACCCTCACCTTCGTGGTTCCCTGACCGTTTCGTGCGTCGCTCGGCGCGCGTCCGAACCAGCGAAGTACCATGCGACGTCGAGAAACTCGTGACGCCTCCTCGAAATATGGGAGGACGTTGATGTCGAGTTGTCACCGAGTTGTGAGAACTCCGTGATTCATCTCCCAAAATGAAATATCTCTAATGTGCTGCACACATTGGGGTAAGAAACGCCATTGATAATGGTTGTCATGCAATCGCAACAGAGTCGTATGAGTGGACGAGGTCACAGTGTCGTAACCCCGTTGACAGTGTCGTCACCGCAGTGGCGAGCGCCCCTCGCTCACTTCGTGGTCTCGCTGGCGTCGCTCCGCGAACTCGGACTTTGGGAGGAATAATGCGAGGACGTATGCGTTGGGTGACCGCGGTGGTCGTGACGAGTTCCACCGTGGGGGCCGCCGCCGCCATCATCAATTCACCGGTGCCCACCTCGTCGGCGTCGGGGGTCAGCCATTATTCGGGTTCGAGCGCACCCGACGAGGTCACTCCAGAAATCAGCTACTTGGCCTCCCAAGCGGGGCAATTAGGTACGGAGATCGCCAACGCCCAGGCTGAGTTGACCCACCTGCAGGCTCAAGTGGCCTACGAGGCCGCTCTCAGCCACTACCACGTGACGAGGACGCCGGTGACCACGACGCCGACCACGGTCGTGCGTCACGTCTCGACCACCACGACCCCGCACGTGAAGCACGTGGTGCACCAGACGACGACGACCGAGAAGCGCAAGGTGAAGGAGACCACGACGACCGAGCAACCTACGTCGACGGTTGCGCCGACCACGACCACCACCGCGGCCCCGACCACGACCACCACCGCGGCCCCGACCACGACCACCACCGCGGCGCCGACCACGACCACCACCGCGTGCGTCCCGCGCCCGCGCAGTACTCGAGGCACGACCACCACCACGACCACGATTCCCGGAACGACGTACTGCTCAGGAGCGACCAATGACAACTGATAAGCACCCTCGCCAGGGATCGCCCCACGATTACGACGCCCTGGTTCCTGATGAATTGTTGGCCGCCAGTCACCGGCGCGCCGCGAGCCGAGCGAAGACGTCGCGGACGTTGGACCGCTCCAAAGTACGTCGACGGGTTCTACCGACCGTCGTCGTGACGTCGGTGGCCATGGTCGGCACGGGACTGGCGAATTCCTTCGTCGGTTCCACGGTCCCCAAGGCCGTGCCGACCACGACGACGACGGTGTCGGCCTACGTCTCGCACCAGAACGCGGTGAACGCTCAGACCTTGCGTAACCTCAGCGCGACCCTGGCGAACGATCGTCGGATCGTCGCGGCGCTCTCGTCGACCGCGGCGAACGCCAGCGCCACGGCCGCGTCGATCACGGCCTCAGTGCAGGCCGCGGCCGCGGCCGCCAGCGCCCCGTCGTCGTCCGGGTCCTCGTCGGGATCGTCGTCCGCGCCCGCCACGACTGCGCCCGCCTCACGCGGTTCGTCCACGGGAGCCGGTTCGGTCACCACCACCGGGGGATCGCGAAGCTCCGGCACCACCTCGACCACTGCTGGTGCCACCCGATCCGGCGGCACCACGGCCACGACGGTCACGCGTTCCTCGTCGGGGGGTGCCTCGAGTGGCGGGGCCACGGTCACCACGTCACCCCCGCCGGCCCCGACTCCCGTGACGACACCGCCGCCTCCGCCTCCCGCGCCGGTGACGACCACGACCGCGGCGCCGGTCGTGGCGCCGCCGACCACCGTGGCGACGCCGCCCACGCACACCACCACGGGAGCATCGGGTGCCGGTTGAGCAATTGGCCGACGCGTTGGTCGCCTCCACGAGAGCGATGGCCAGCCCGGTCAACGTCACCGTCGCGCGTTCCCTCGGTGACGACCGGATGGCCGAGGCGGTCGTGCAGCGCGCCCTCGGGATCTTTCACTCCTTCGAGGAAGTGGCCACCCGCTTCAACCCGATGAGCCCGCTGATGCGGGCGAACGCCAGCCCGACGCGTTGGCATCGCGTGCCGCCCCCGCTCTACGATGCGCTGCGGGCGGCGTACGACGAGTACTTGCGCACCCGGGGCGTGTTCGATCCTCGGGTCATCACCCACCTCGTCGCCCTGGGGTATGACGACACGTTGCGCTTTGACGATCCGACCCTGCGCGTGGAGTCGCGTGACGCCACGACTCGTCACCCGGGAGCGTGGCGACCCAAGTTCCGCGACCACAAGTGCGATGTCCTGCTCGGCGACGCGGTCGACCTTGGCGGTATCGGCAAGGGACTCGCGGTGCGCTGGGCGAGTGAGTTGCTGCACAGCGTGTCCTCGGACTTCTTCGTCGAGGCGGGCGGTGATTGCGTCTTCGCCGGACACGCCCCCGACGGCGATTCGTGGCGGGTGGGCGTGGAGGATCCCTTCGGGGGGTCGGTGCCCCTGGCCGTGCTCGCCGTCGGCGACGTGGCGGTCACGACGTCGTCGATTCGACGCCGCCACTGGCGGGTGGGCGCGACGCCGGTGCACCACCTCATTGATCCGCGCACTGGTCGCAGCGGTGGTCAGGGACTGATGTCGGTCACGGTCGTCGGGCGCGACCCGGCCACCAGCGAGGTCGATGCCAAGGTGCTCTTTCTCGCCGGCCGCGACGCGGTCGCCGGTGAGGCCGCCCGCACGGGGGCGGCGGCCCTGTGGTGCGATGTCGATGGGGTAGTGGGCTATAGCGACGCGATGCGTCCGTACGTGACGTGGGAGCGCGGATGAGTACCGCGTGGCCCGACCGACTCCGGGGGATCGCCGCGTGGTTCTTCACCGCGATCGCCGCGGTGGGGTTGCCGTTGGCGGCCGGTTTCGGCTTCGCCCGCATGTTCGCGCCGACCTTGCACAGCCGGTACTTCCCGTGGTTGACGGGTCGCGCCCTCGGCATCGCGGCGTACATCTCATTGACCGCGCTCATCGTGTTAGGTGTGTGGATGCGTCACCCCTGGCGTCTGCGGCGTCCACTGGTGCACTCCGAAACGCGACTGCGCGTGCACGCCACGCTGGCGACGGCCACGCTGGCGATCGTCGCCGGCCACATCGTGGTGCTCGCCACCGACAAGTACGCCGGGGTCGGCTGGATTGGCGCCTTCGTACCGTTCAAGGCGGTGTATCGTCCCACCGCCGTCGCACTGGGTGTGATCGCGATGCTCTTCATGGTCGTGCTCTTCGCCACCGCGCGCACGGCGGGTCGCCTGGGATCGCGGCACTGGCTCTGGTACCACCGGTTGGCGGTCGTGAATTTCGGTTTGGTGTGGTTCCACGGGGTCCTCGCCGGCACCGACACCGCGGCCCTGCGCCTGCTCTACGTGTTCACCGGCGGCGCGGTCGTCTTCTTGACCCTGACGCGCTACACCATGGGTCGGCGTCGCCGCGACGACCTCGAGCTCATCGAATCGATTGTCGCTCCGCGCCCGTCGCCCGTCGTGACACCCAGTGAAGAATCGGTCGCGTCGTGACCATCGTGGACTTTGATGAAGCCCGACGCGAACGAGCGAACGTCTTGACGTTGGTGGACCCCCCACGCTTCATGGTGGCGGGCGAGACGGGGTCGCGCCTTTTGGCGGGTCCCGGTGCGCCCCACGGACGCGAGTCGTGGGCCGACCACCGCGAACGACTCGGCGAGCTGGACCTGACCGACGTCGATTCCACCGAGTTGCGAGCGATCATCCGCGAGAGCGGGCTGTTGGGCCGCGGTGGTGGTGGATTCCCGACGGCCACCAAGTTCGACGTGGCCGCCGAGTCCCCGGGCACCCCGCTCATCGTGGTGAACGCGAGTGAGGGCGAGCCGGCGAGCCGCAAGGACCAGACCCTCATGGAACTGCGTCCTCACTTGGTGCTCGACGGTGCGCAAGTGGCCGCCGCGGCCGTGGAGGCCAACGACATCATCATCTACACCCACGCGTCGCACGAGACCGCCAACGCGGCGTTACGGGCGGCGCTCGAGGAGCGGGGCCCGCAGCGGGTGCGGGTGCGCGTCGTGGACGCGCCCGAGACCTACATCGCCGGCGAAACCAGTGCCGTCGTGTCGTACTTGGATGGTCGCGGCGCGATCCCGAGTCGCGGCGTCATCCCGGCGGCCCGGGTCGGCGTGGGGCAGCGTCCGACGATCGTCAACAACGCCGAGACCATTTCTCACCTGGCCCTCATCGCGCGCCGAGGCGCGGAGTGGTTCCGCGAGGCCGGAGCACCCGAAGCACCGGGTTCGTCACTGGTGACCCTCGCGGGGGCGGTGCAGGAACCGGGCCTGGTCGTGGAAATCGTGGGACCGACGACGGTGGGCGACGTGTTGCGCACCTACGGCGGGGTGACGAGCGTCCCCCGCGCCATTTTGCTGGGTGGCTACGAGGGGACCTGGATGCCCGGCGAGATCGCGTGGAAGATGCCGGTCGAACGCCACCGTCTCTCCAAACTAGGTGCATCACTGGGCTGTGGCTTGGTGGCGGTCCTCGACGAGAACGTCTGTGGGTTGGCGCAGACGGCCCGCTTGGTCAAGTGGCTCGCCAGCCAGTCCGCCGGACAATGCGGTCCGTGCATTTTCGGACTTCCGACGTTGAGCGAGGGACTTGATCTCCTGGTCGCGGGCAAGTCCCGCAAGGGTGACCTGCGACGGTTGCGCGAGCTCGCCACCTCGGTGCGCGGACGTGGCGCGTGCGGACACCCCACCGGTGTGGTGACCCTGATTGATTCCGCGCTCGACACGTTCGCCGCCGAACTCAAGAGCCACTTGCGCGGCGAGGTGTGTTCGGTGCCGACCAAGGCGAGGGATTTCCCCCTGCCCGACCCGGTGGACGCATGAGCGGTCCCCACGGCGAGATTCGACTGGTCGTCGACGGTTCGAAGTGTGACGGCCACGGCATTTGCGCGCTGGTCATGCCGGAGCGAATTTCCCTTGATACCTGGGGTTACGCCAACGTGGATCGAGAGCCGCTGGAGGACGCACGGCTGATCGCTCGCGCGAGGCGGGTCGTGAAGGCCTGTCCGGCGAAGGCGTTGACCTTGGTCGGCGACCCCCAGACATCGTCCCACGTCACCTCCCCGCACCCGTAAGTTGGGGGATGGTCGGAGACCACTTCCGACACCGGACGTCAAAATAGGAAAGAATGTAGTCATGAAGAGTTTGTTTGGTCGCGAGAGCGCCCCGGAAGGGGAGTACCGGATCCCGGCCCACTACCCGGCGCCGCGTTCTCGCTCGCGCTGGGGCCTGTGGGCGGGTGGCGTGTCGGGTATCGCCGGCATCACCGGCGTCCTCGCGCTCTTCACCTTGGCCGGCGCGACGGGTGTGCGTCCCAATGTGCCGGTGTCGGTGCAGGTGGGCGCGCAGGCCACCACCACGACGGCCGCCCCCGTGACCACCACGACGGCCGCTCCCGCGACCACCACGACTACTACGACCACCACAACGACGACGGTCGTGTCGTCCACTCCCACCACGACACCGCCGACGACTCCCCCCACGACCGTCCGTCCCACCACGACCACCACGATCGTGCGTCGGACGCCCACGACCATCGTCACGACGCCCGTCACGATCGTCCTGCCCAAGAACAAGGTGACGGAAGGATCGGGGGGCAGTGACGACTCGCACTCCGGTGGTCTTCCGTCGCCCACGGGTGCCAGCGGGGTCACCGGGGCATCGGGGTCGACGTCACCGGGGAGTCGCGACAATTAATTCTCGAGGGGTGACGAGCGCCGACGCGACTGGGCTGGTGCTGGGTCACGGACCACGGCGATGGTCGTGAATTCGCCGACGTTGTTTCGCCGCGTGGGCAGTGCGGGGCGCTTGGCGATTTTCAACTCGCTCGTCCTGGCGCTGATCCTGGGAGCCGTCGTGGCGGTCTTCATTCGGAATTTCACCTCGAGCTACGAGTCGGTGGCGGCGTCGGCCATCGGTGTGGAGTTGCGCGAATTCGAGCAGCAAGCGGCGAAGCAACTACCGAAGAATCTCGAAGCGTTCTCTCGTAATTTCTTGGTGAATCACTCCTTGGCGCCCGGTGACGTCGTGGTGATCGCGTTCTACCACGGGGGGCTCTTGTCGACTCCGGGATCCGAGGCGGTGCTGGCCACCCCCCTGGTGCGGAACTGGTTGGTCAATCCCCCGCAGCGCTCCATCGTGCTATCGCTCGCCGTGGGCGGCAGCCCGACCGAGATGGTGGGTGCGCCGATCTTCGCGGGGTCCAAGGTGGTGGGTACCTTCATCGCCACCAGCGACCTGAGCGGGTTCGCACTCGAACGCACGCGAGAGGTGCGCCTATCGCTCGCCGAGGGCGTGCTCGCCCTCCTGGCCGGAGCGCTGAGCACCTTCTTCCTGCTGCGTCGTCTGTTGCGCAAAGTGGGCCGCATCACCATGACCGCCGACGCCATCGGGTCGGGCAATTTGGATCAGCGCCTCGGCGATCAGGGGAGCAATGACGAGGTGGGCGAGTTGGCGCACACCTTCGACGAGATGCTGGACCGCATTCAAGTGGTCCTGACGGGCCAACGCCGACTTCTCTCCGACGTGTCGCACCAGTTGCGCACACCGCTGACCGCCGCCCGAGGGCATCTCGAGGTTCTCGGGCGGGGGTCGATGGATGACCCCCACGAGGTGCGCGAAACCATCGACGTCGTGATCGATCAGCTCGACCATACGCGCTCGGTGGTGGAACGACTCTTGACGCTCGGGCACGCGATGGAGCCCGATTTCTTAGCCCCGCGTCCCACGGAATTGCGTCGCCTCCTCCTGGACATCCACGAAGCGGTCGGGGTGCTGGCCCCGCGCACCTTCGTCGCTCCGAGTGCGCCCGATCTGATCGTTGACGTCGACGTAGAGAAGGTTCGTGGTGCTCTGATGAACTTGGTGGACAACGCGGTGCGCGCCACCCACGAAGGTGACGTCGTGGCCCTGGTCGCGGAGGCCGACTACGAGCACGAGGTGCTGCGCGTGAGCGTGGAGGACTCGGGACCGGGGATCCCCGAAAGTGAGCGCCAGGCCGTCGTCGAGCGATTCCAGCGCCCCGGCGCACGCGACAGTGACGGGTCGGGACTCGGACTGGCCATCGTCAAGGCCGTCGCCGAGGCACACGGGGGATGGATCGATATCGGCACGTCGCGCTACGGCGGGGCCCGCGTGACGATGGTGTTGCCCATCACCAGAATTCCTTTCGAAGTTGAGGTGTGAGATGAAGATTCTGATTGCCGAGGACGACCCGGGCATCGTCGCGTTTCTGGTCAAGGGGTTGCGGGCGGAGGGGTACGCCACCGCCGTCGCCCACGACGGCCACGACGCCACGCGACTCCTGGGCTACGGCGGCGAGGACTTCGACCTGGTCCTGCTCGATCTGGGTTTGCCGGGAGTCTCCGGTCTCGACGTGCTCTCGACGCTGCGCCAGCGTGACGCGTCGTTGCCCGTCATCGTCTTGACCGCCCGCGCCGAAGTGGCCGACAAGGTGCGCGGCCTGGAGTTGGGGGCGAACGACTACGTGACCAAGCCCTTCTCCTTCGCCGAGTTGTTGGCGCGCATCCGCGCGACGCTGCGATCGGCGAGCCAACCGACGACCAACGAGTTGGTGGTCGGTGACCTGCGACTCGACCTGTTCACCAAGGTCGCCTATCGCGGGGAGCGCCGCATCGACCTGGCGCCTCGCGAGTGGGCCCTGTTGGAGCTCTTCATGCGTCACCCCACCCACGTGTTGTCGCGCACGCGGATCTTGAACGAAGTCTGGGAGTACGGTTTCGACCCCGGCAACAACATCGTGGACGTGTACGTGAGCTACTTGCGCAAGAAGATCAATTTCGCCGACACCGAGTCGCTGATCTTGACGGTCCGTGGTGCCGGCTATCGCCTGGTGGCCCACTGAGCCACGGACGTGGGGGCGAGACCCGCCCCGTACAGTGGAGTGGTGAGGTTGATCCGCTCGTGAGTCCCGTCCAGCGTCCCGAGGTGAAGTCCCAGAGCCTCACCCATCGACTGCACCTGGCAATCCGTCACGCGGTGGGCCTGACCCAGGACCCACCCCCCATGTGCGATGACCCGGCGGTGGCCTACATGCCCGTCGACGGCGTCGCTCGCCTGGTGCACGGTGACCTCTCGACCATGATCATCGGCGGGCTCGCCTCGCTGTTCCTCCAGATGCTCCATCCTCACGCGATGGCCGGTGTGGCGCAGCACTCGCGTTACCAACACGACCCCAAGGGTCGGCTGCTGCAAACCGCCAACTTCATCGGCCACACCACCTACGGTCCCCAGAGCCGGGCCTACCTCGACATCGAACGCGTGCTCGCGGTGCACGAGGCGGTGCGCGGCGTCGCCGACGACGGCGTGGCGTACTACGCCAACGATCCGCACCTCCTGGCGTGGGTGCACGCCTGTGAGGCGTCCATGTTCCTGGCGGCCTACCAGCGCTACGGACGCGTACCGCTCAGCGAGGCTGACGCCGACGCCTACGTGGCCGAGATGTCACGGTTGGCGCGCGACATGGGGGCCGAGGCGCCGCCGACGACCCTGGCGCAACTGTGGCAACAACTCGAATCGTTCCGACCGGAGTTGCGCCTCAGCGCCGACGGCGAGGCCGCGCGCCACTTCCTCGCCCACGACTACGTCTCGAGCCGCCTCCAGAAGGTGGGCCTGCGGCTCTTCGTGCGCAGTTCCTACGGCGTGTTGCCCGACTGGGCGCGCGCGCAACTCGGCGTGACCACCTCACCGCTGTGGTTCCGATTCGTGATCACGCCGCTCAGCCACGTGATGTGCGCGCTCGTGCGGCGCTTCGTTCCGCCCACCGTGCGGGTCGCCCGCACGGTGCCCTAACCTTCCCTCGTGGACCATCTGACGTACTGCGACCTGCTCGAGGTCGAGGCCGGGCGCCTGGTGGCGCTAGCGACGAACGCCGACGTCAGCGCGCCAGTGCCCAGTTGCCCCGACTGGACGGTTGGTGACCTCACCGAACACGTGGGTCTCGTCTATCGTCGCGTCGAGTACTGGGTGCGGGTCCTCGCCCCCACCCGCATCTCGATGTCGGAGATGAATCTCACCCGCGCCCCGGCCACGGCGGCGTGGTTGGCCGAGGGTGGCGAGCTGGTGGTGGGTCGGTTGCGCGCGAGCGACCCCGACGCCGCAATGTGGGCGTGGGGCGAGGACCAGCACGTGCGCTTCTGGTCTCGTCGGCTGGTCCACGAGACGCTGGTGCACCGCCTGGACCTGGAACTAGCGCTGGGACTGCCCAGTGAGGTCGATGACTCCGTGGCCACTGACGCGATCGATGAGTTCGTGCACAACGTCGCGCGCTCGGGCAACTTCTCGAGTGACGTGAAGAACCTGGTCGGTGACGATGAGGTGCTGCGCTTCGCGTGCGCCCACGGTCCGACGTGGCACATTCGTTTGCACCGCGAGGGCTTCGAGTTCGTGGACAGCGCCGAGCGCGTCGACGCGGTGCTCGCGGGTCCGGCGCTGGCGTTGTTGGAGGTGCTCTATCGCCGCCGCGATCTCGCGACGTCGCCGTGCACCGTGACGGGACGACGCGAGCTCGTCGAACGGTGGGTGGCCAACTCCGCTCTGCGCTAGTGGCGTTAGAGGCCAAGAGCGCGCAACAGCGACCGCGTGAGGGAGTTGGACGTGGCGTAGACCTTGCGCCGCGCGTAGCGCTTGCCGTAGGCGACCGGGCCGTGGGCGAGCGCCTGGGCGTTGCCCAGAATGCGCGCTTCGCGATACAACTGGGACCGCAGACGTCGATGACGGGCCATGCTCGCTCTCCTCACTCTCGTTGGGCGCCACGGTACTCGACCGCGGTGACGATGCGCCACCTACTGTGGGGGGCGACGGGAGAGTGAAGGTGTCGCACCACGAAATCGCGCCGGCGACGACGTTCGACCGGAGTCGCGCCACCTGGGCCCTCGCGCTGCTCGCGCTGTGCGCGGGATTCGCCCAGTTCGGGGCGGTGGCCTCACTGGCCGACGTGGCCGCCCACTTCGGTCGGGTGTCCGCGTCGTCGTCGCTGGTCGCCCGGGTGGGCCTCTCGGGGACCACCCTCGGAGTCGGTCTCGCGGTCTTGCGCATCGCGTCGCTCGGGGCGCTCCCTCTCGCCTCGCTCGCCGATCGCTGGGGGCGACGACGGGTGGTCGCCCACTCCCTGTGGTGGGGGCTGGCCATCACCGCCGTCGCGGCGCTCAGCCCGAATTACTGGTTCTTCGTGGCCTGTTTCGCCCTTGGGCGTCCCTTGCTCTCGAGCGCCTCGGCGCTGGTGCAGGTGATGGCCGTGGAGTTGTCGAGCACGGCGACGCGCGTCGGACGCCTGGCGATGGTGGCCGGTGGCGCCGGGGCCGGCGCGGGTCTCGCCGCGATCGTGCACGGTGCAATCCGTAGTCCGGGAGCGTTCCGCTGGCTCTTCGCGCTGGCCCTGGTCCCCATCGTGGTGGTGGGTCCCCTCCTCACGTGGATTCCCGAGCCCGCCACGCGCGACCGCGAGCGACTGGCTCGCGTCGGGCGCGTCGCCGCCGAGTATCGCGGATCACTGTGGCGCGTGGCCACGATGGTGGGGGTGCTCGGGATGATTGGGGGACCGGCCAACGGATTCGTTTTCGTCTACGGCGAGAGCGTGCTGCACATCGCCCCGTCGCGCGTCGCGCTCCTGGTGAGCTTCGCCGCGTTGACCGGTCTCGCGGGACTGTGGCTCAGCCGCTCACTGGCGCGACGCTGGGGACGACGGGTGACGGTGGCCATCGGCGTGGTGGCGGCCGGCGTGACGGCGAGCGTGGCCTACGGCGGCGGCGTGTCGCTCTTCGTCGTGGGGTACCTCAGTGGCGTCGCGGCCGCGGGCCTCGTGACGCCGGTCTTGACGGCGCTCAGCACCGAGATCTTCCCCCATCACGTCCGCGCCACGGCGGCCGGATGGTTGGTGGTGGCCGGCGTGGTGGGCGCCACCGCGGGCCTGGCGCTCTTCGGCGCCGTGGGCGACGCCGGTCACTCCACGACCACGGGATTGCGCGTGGCGGCGCTGGTCACGTTCTTGCCGCTGTTGTGGACGGTGGTGTTCCTGCGTCGACTACCCGAGAGCGATCACGGGGACATCATCTAGCGCGAGGTCGACGAAGAGGGCGCGGTGATCGCTCCCGCCGTCGCTGGCCCCCGCGTGCTGCGCGCGCCACGGTCCGCGGCCCAGCAGGTGGTCGATCTGGGAATGTGGGTGCGCCGCCGGCCAGGTGCGAGCGCGCGCCAGCGTGGTCCAGCCGGGCAGCATGAGGCGCAGCAGGGGACGCCAACTATTGAAGTCCCCGCCGAGCACGACCGGGAGAGTGGGTGACACGGCGGCGAGGTGGCGCGCGACGCGCCGGTAGAGCACCGGTGAGCCGTGACTGAGGTGGGCGCCGTGGATGGCGGCAACGTGGAAATGTTGGCCCTGGTCGGAGAGCTCGGCCACGATGAGCGCCCGACGTACTTTTTCGCGCGGCAGCCGACCCAGGGGAATCACGTCGAGTGCGTGAATGGGCAGTGAGGTGAACAACCCGAGTCCCCACTCACCGGTTTCGACGTCGGGTCGGGCGTGGCGGTGGCGACGCTGGCGCGTCGTGAGTTCGCGGTGCTCGCGAAAATACAAGCCCCGTTCACCGGTGACGTGCGCCAGGAGCGGTTGCCAGCGGGCGGGTCCGTGACCGGTGGTGACGCGCTCGGCGCGCGCGAGGGGTGCGAAGGCGCCCTCGAGACCCAGCGTCTCGCGCAAGTGGGCGACGAAGTCGGTCCCGTCGTCGCCGCGCCACGTCTCGGGACAGATGGCGATGTCGGGACCCAGGGAGGCGAGGTGGTCCAGGGCGCGCGTGGGGCGCCCCCAACCGTCGACGCCGGCGTGAAGGTTGAAAGTAACGACACGCACGCAGGGGACTTTACGCCATGGCTCCTCATCGGTGTGGCAAGGTCTAGGGGTGGATTCTGTGAATGTGGCGTTCGGCCACCGGCTGTGGTGGGTGGACGCGTTCATCGGTGACGCCGAGCGCGGTAACCCGGCGGTGGTCGTCCTCCTCGAGCGGCCGATGGACGACGGCGATTTGCAACAGATCGCCTTCGAGCTGGGCGTCTCGGAGACCGCCTTCGTGCGTCGGGTGGGCGACGGGTGGTCGTTGCGCTGGTTTACGCCGACGGTCGAGGTGGATTTGTGCGGTCACGCCACTCTGGCGACCCTGCACGTCTTGTTGAACGAGCTCGGAGTGCCGGGTGGCGAGTTCTACTTCCAGACGCGTTCGGGGGTGTTGTCGGGTCGGCGTCTGAGTGACGGATTGCTCGGCGTGGACCTGCCGCGGTCCTACGTCGAACCGATCGATCCGTCGGTGTTGGGTTCGACCCTGGGTCCGGTGAAGGAGGCCTACCAGGCGGGGGCGTCGAGCGTCCTGGCGGTGGTCGAGGACTACGACACACTGTGCGGCCTGCGCGTCGACTCGTTGGAACTGTTCTTGGTGCCGAGTTCGCTGGTGATCGCGGTGTGCGAGGGTGGTCCGGGGGTGGACGCGTCGTTACGGGTCTTCGCACCGCGCCTGGGACTCGCCGAGGACCCGGTGACCGGTAGCGCCATGTGCGCGGTGGCCCCGTGGTGGGCCGACCGTACCGGAGCGCCAACCCTCGCGGTGCGTCAAGCCTCGGCGCGCGGTGGACTCATGTACGCGCGGCTCTTCGAGCGCAACGTCGAGGTGGCTGGTCACGCGCGGACCTTCTTCGGCGGCGACCTGCGCGCGTGAGTGACGTGCGGCTCCCGGGACCCCACACCCGCGTGCGGCGACTTCCCGAGAAAGCGGTGTACGACGCGGCGACGGTGCACGCCATCTTGGACGCCACTTTCCTGTGTCACGTCGCGGGGGTCGTCGACGGGCTCGCGGTGGCCCTGCCCACCCTGTACGTCCGCGAGGGGGACACCCTCTACCTCCACGCCAGCCGGTCGAACGCCCTGCTGCGTTCGGCGCTCGCCGCTGGGCGACTCTCGCTCAGCGCGACCATCTTCGACGGTCTGCGTTTGGCGCGCAGTGGGTTCGAATCCTCGATCGCCTACCGCTCCGTCGTCGTGGTGGGTACGCCAGCTGAGGTCACGGATGTCGCGCAGAAGCGCCGCATCGTCGAGGGCTTCGTGGACGCCATCACCCCGGGGCGAGCGAGTGAGGTGCGCCCGTTGAGTGAGCGCGAAGCCGCTCTCACCCTGGTCGTCGCCCTGGCGATCGACGAGGCGTCGGCGAAGGTCTCGCGCGGGCCCACCGACGACGACACCGAGGATGCCGACCTCCCCATCTGGGCGGGCACCGTGGGAGCGCGTTTGGTCTACGGGCCCGTGGAGCCGAGCCGGGCCGGGGCCATGGCCCAGGGCATCGACCTTCCCCCCTCGGTGCGACGACTACTGGAGAACGAGTGAGCGCCCTCGAACTTCTAATCGCGCAGATCGCGGCCCTCGATCCGGTCGACGAGCGCGAGGCGAGTTCGCGCGAGGCGACCCTCGACCGGCTCACCTGGTCCGATGACCCGTTCGACGAATCCGCGCACGATCACCACGTCACGGCGTCGGCGTTCGTGGTCTCCTCGCGCGGCGTCATTTTGCACTTGCACCGCCGGTTGAATATCTGGGTCCAGCCCGGTGGCCACGTCGACGCGGGGGAGTGGCCGGCGGCGGCGGCGTTGCGCGAGACCCGCGAGGAGACGGGGCTCGACGTGCAACACGCCTCGCCGCCGACGTTGTTGCACGTCGACGTACACGCCGGTCCGCGCGGACACACCCACTACGACCTGCGCTACGTGCTGCTGGCTCGTCCCGACGATCCGCGCCCCGCACCGGGCGAGAGTCCCGAGGTGTACTGGTTCGAATTTGATGAGGCCCGCGACCGCGCCGAGCCGGGGATGCGCAACGCCCTCACCAAGGTGGAGCGAGCCATCGCCGGGTGGCGCATGCGAGACTGACGTGGTGGAACCACTCGACGCCCTACGCGCCCTCACCGAAGCGGACCGCTGGATTGATCGGGTGGTGGCCCAACGTGATCACTTGCCCGAGCACGCCGAGCTCGCGACCCTGGAGGAGGAACTGCGGGCCCTGCTCGCGGCGCTGCACGAGGCGCAAGCCGTCCTCGAGCCCCGCCGCGCGGCGTATCTGGTGGCTCAGGAGACCGCGCGCAAGCACGCCGCGCGTCGCGACGACCTCGAACGAGCTCTGCGTACCTCGACCGGCTCGGGGCGTGAGCTCGCGGCGCTCCAGCACGAGCTCGACCAGGTGCGCGCGCGCGTCGCGGCGGCCGAGGACGAGGAGCTCAACCTCCTGCTCGAACTCGAGCCCCTGGAGGCCACGGTGAGCGACATCAAGGAGCGCGCCCAACCCGGGGTGGCTCGTCGCGAGGAGTTGCGACGAGAGATCGCGGACCTGCGCGCCACCTTGGACGAGGAGATCGTCGCGTTGCGCGAGGCGCGCGAGGAACGTTCCCGGGCACTCGAGGACGTCTGGCGCGAGCGCTACGACGCCGCGCGCTCGCGCGTCGGCGGCGCGGGAGCGGCCTTCGTGGACGCGGGGCGCTGTGACGGGTGCCGCATCGCTCTCTCCCCGCTCGACGCCGATCGCTTCCGCCACCTTCCGGCGGGACAGGTCATGGAGTGCCCCGAGTGCGGACGGTTGCTCCTGCCGTGATCATCTTGATTCGACACGGTCAGTCGACGACCAACGAACTGGGTTTATTGGTGGGACGTTCCGATCCCCCCCTGACCGAGCAAGGACGAGAACAGGCGCGACGCCTCATCCCCCATCTGCTCGACGTGGTCGAAGTCTGGGCGTCACCGCTCGACCGGGCCCTCACGACGGCCCGGCTCGCCCTGCCGCGCCTCGAACCGGTCATCAAGGAGAGCTTCATCGAGGTCGATTACGGCTCCCTCGACGGGCGAAGTTTGGCCTCGGTCACCGACGAGCAGTGGCGGGCCTTCGAGTCCGACCACGACCGACCGTTGCTCGATGGCGAGTCGCTCAACGCCGTCGACGAACGGGTGCATCGCGAGCTCACCGCGCTCCACGCCGACGCCGCGTCGCTGCTCCATTCCCCCGACCGGCACCTGGCCATCGTGAGCCACGTGTCGCCCATCAAGTCCGCGGTGACCTGGGCGCTGGGCGTCCACGGTTCGGCGGCCTGGCGTATGCGCATCGACAACGGTTCGATGACGATCCTGGCGACCCGGCGCACCACGCCGTCGCTGATCCGAGCGAACGTCACGCCCCTCTAGCGCAGGGCCACGTAGAGGGCGGCGAAGTGCAGGCCCGCGCCCACCAACGTGCAGGCGTGGAAGAGTTCGTGGTAGCCGAACACCCGAGGGATCAATCGCGGGCGCTTGGTGCCGTAGATGACGGCGCCGAGCGAATAGACGAGCCCGCCGACGATGACCAGCGTGACGACACTGGTCCCGCCCCCGCGCGCGATTTGGGGTAGCACCGCCACCGCCGCCCACCCCACCACCAAGTAGGGCAGGGTGTTGACCCACTTGGGCGTATCGAGGGCCCACTGGCGAATGGCGATCCCGATCACGGCTCCCGACCCGATCGTCACGAGCAGCACGAGGCGGATCGTGCCGTGCATGGTCAGTCCGGCGATCGCGAGATAACTGCCCGAGATGGCGAAGAAGATGGCCGAATGGTCGGCGCGGCGCCACGCCCGGCGCTGCGCGGGGTTCCAGCGAATCCGGTGGAACAGCGCGCTGGTGCCCATCATGGTGGCCACTCCCACCACGTAACACGCAACCCACACCACCTGGGCCCACGTTGCGCAGCGCGCGAAGAGGAGGGGCGAGAGGCCCACGACGAGGGTGACACCGATGACGTGCAACCATCCACGCCAGAGCGGGCGCTCGACGACGGCGACCGCGGGTGTGCTCATGAAGGCACCCTACTGTGGTGCGACCGCGACTTCTCGCGACGCTCGAGGGCCCTAGAACGACGGGACCCGCCCGCTTCGTGAGAAACGGGCGGGTGCTCGACGTTTGGCCCCCCCAGCCAATGAAATTAATTTAGTACGAATTGCGAGGGGGCTCCATAGTGTGGAGGGTTGTTGGTCGGCTTTGTGAGTAATTTCACAATAAAAGGGGATATCGTGCGTCAGCGCATTTTGGGTCAGCGTCTGTCGGTGTCCGCCCTTGGGCTGGGCTGCATGGGAATGAGCGAGTTCTACGGGGTCGGTGACGACGAGGAGTCCACCGCCACCATTCATGAGGCCCTCGACCGCGGCGTCAACTTCCTCGACACCGCTGACATGTACGGCCCCTTCACGAACGAGGTCCTCGTGGGCGCGGCCATCGCCGCGCGTCGCGACGAGGTCGTGCTCGCCACGAAGTTCGGGAACGAGCGCGGGGTCGATGGTGCGTTCCTCGGTGTCAATGGTCGACCCGAGTACGTGCGCACGGCGTGCGAGAACTCGCTGCGGCGTTTGGGCGTCGACGTGATCGATCTCTACTACCAGCATCGCGTCGACCGCCGGGTGCCGGTCGAGGAGACCTGGGGAGCGATGAAGGCGCTCGTCGACGAGGGCAAGGTGCGCTTCCTGGGCATTTCCGAGGCCGCGAGTTCGACCATTGAGCGCGCTCACGCGGTCCACCCGGTGACGGCGGTGCAGAGCGAGTACTCGCTGTGGACCCGCGACCCCGAAGATGACGTGTTGGCCACGTGTCGCCGGTTGGGTATTGGCTTCGTCGCCTATAGCCCCATGGGTCGGGGGTTCCTCACGGACCAGTCGTCGCACCTGGGCACGGCCGAGCGCGATTACCGAAGTGGTCACCCTCGCTTCTCGGGTGACGCCAAGGAATCGAACCTGGAACTGGTGCGCCGCGTCAGTGACCTCGCCGCGACGAAGGGGGTCACGACGGCGCAATTGGCCATTGCCTGGGTGCTGGCCCAGGGCGAGGACATCGTGCCGATTCCCGGAACGAAGCGTCGTCGGTGGTTGGTCGAGAACATCGCCGCGGCCGACATCGTGCTCTCGGCCGAGGAGATCGCCCTGGTGAGTGCGGCGGTGCCGCGCGAGGCGGTGCGCGGACAGCGCTACCCCGAGGCGTCGATGGCGACGCTCAACGGTTAGGAGTACTGTTCGGCGCAGACGTCAATGACCTGGTCGCACCACGCCGCGACCAGTGGGTCGTGGGTGGCGATGACCAGGGTGCCCTCGAAGTGCGACAGGACGTCGAGGACCGCGCGCGTCTCGCGCGCGCCGAGAGCGCTGGTGGGCTCATCCAGGAGCAGGACGTCGCTGCGTCGCGCGAGCGCGCGAACCAGCGCCACGCGTTGACGTTCGCCCCGGGAGAGTTCGTCCCACTGGTCGTTCGCCGCCACGGGGAGCCCCAGGGCGGCGAGTTGCGCGAGCGACCCGTCGTCGAGGGGACGTCCGAGCCCGATGACGTCGCGTACGAAGCCCCGCAGGAGTCCGGGCTCGCTCGGCACCAAGCTGACGTGGTCGCGCAGGTTCTCCTCGACGATGTCGTGGACCGGTCGGTCGTCGAACCTCACCGTGCCCTCGCCGGTCTGGACTCCCCCGGCGAGGGCACGGTGAGGTTCGACGACCGACCGGTCCACGAC
>Ga0209698_10002987_pt1 | contig 18891 bp, 12 predicted proteins | sample LitLauG_LLR_2012_FD_187203 | JGI IMG/M metagenome (GOLD analysis project Ga0209698, IMG submission 187203) | Freshwater sediment microbial communities from Pennsylvania, USA - Little Laurel Run_MetaG_LLR_2012 (SPAdes) (version 2) | ecosystem: Environmental > Aquatic > Freshwater > Creek >...
CTGATAGATCGTGCGTGGATTCTCTGCTGCGTCGACGATTTCCTGTATGAGGTTGTGCGGGATGCTCCACTTAATGGTCTTCCAGCATCGCGGCCATGTCGTCGGCAGTCACAGCTGCAGTCATCCGGAATGGATGGCGAAACTCGAACCGAGCGAGCTTCTTCGAGAGTGGACCGAAAGCTGTAAAGCCCTGAGCGACGTGACCGGAGTGGCGACCACCACAGCGTCGGTACCGGGCGGTTACTTCTCAACCAAGGTCGCTGAGGCTGCGGCTCAGGCGGGTATCGAGGTCCTTTTCACCTCCGAACCGACACCAGCCGTACAGATGGTTGGCGGCTGCATGGTTCTGGGTCGGTACACGGTGCGGCGGTCCACTCCCGCGTCGGTCGTCGGCGCCATTGCGGCAGGCGAGAAATGGCCTCGCTACCTGCAGACGGCCGCGTGGTCCCTGAACAAGGCTGCCAAGAAAATCTCCGGGCCGGGCTACCTCACGGTCAGGCGCCTGATCCTCGCCAGAGTTTACGGGCATTAAGATTCGCGCTTCCGGACATTTGCTCGGAGGTCGGGCCGAACCCTGCGCTTTTCGGTGTACCCCCATTCCTAACGTTACATTCTTGTTCGCGGAGAAACATCATGATCGAAAGTATTGTGCTTCCCAGTACTCATTCTGAAGTGCTCGCCAAAATCAAGGACCGAACGGCGCAGGTCGGAGTCATCGGCCTCGGCTATGTCGGGCTACCCTTGACCTTGCTGTTCACCGAACAACGCTTCCCCGTAACCGGTTTCGACATCGATCCCAACAAGGTGCGAATCCTGTCAGAGGGCGGTTCCTATATTTTCCGCATTCCGGCCACGGACATTGCCGCCGCCAAGCAACACGGATTCCTGGCCACGACCGACTATTCCCAGATTCATGAGATGGATGCCATCATCATCTGTGTTCCGACACCCCTGGATGATCATCGCGAGCCGGATATGTCTTACATCGTTTCTACGGTCGAGAGCATCGCGCCGCACCTTCGCGCTGGCCAACTGGTCGTACTGGAGAGCACCACGTACCCCGGTACAACCGAAGAGGTCGTCATTCCCATCCTCGAATCAAAGAACCCGCTGGGGCTTAAGGTCGCAAGAGGAGAAACAAATGAGGGCGACGTCTTGTTTGTGGCTTTTTCCCCGGAACGCGAGGATCCCGGCAACACCACCGTTGCTCGCCCGGACATCCCCAAGGTAATCGGTGGCGCGAACCCAGAGGCCACAGAACTAGCGGCAGCACTGTACGGCTCCATCTTCCACCGAACGGTTCCGGTTTCCAGCCCCGCGGTCGCGGAAATGGCGAAGCTCCTCGAGAATATTTACCGCTGTGTCAATATCGCTATGGTTAATGAACTTAAGCTGCTCTGCCTGCGCATGGGCATCGACATCTGGGAGGTCATCGAGGCGGCGTCGACGAAGCCTTTTGGTTTCCATCCCTTCTACCCCGGCCCGGGCCTGGGCGGCCACTGCATTCCTGTCGATCCGTTCTATCTGTCCTGGAAGGCGAAGGAGTGGGACTTTCGCACCCGCTTCATCGAGTTGGCCGGCGAGATCAATATGGCAATGCCGTATCACGTGGTGGATTCGGTGACTTCAGCTTTGAGCCGCCAGAGGAAAGCTTTGCACGGAGCACGCGTGCTGGTGCTAGGCCTGGCATACAAGAAGGATATCGATGACCTGCGCGAATCCCCCTCCCTTACGATCATCGAATTGCTCAAGGCCAGAGGAGCCGAAGTCGATTACAACGATCCCTACTTCCCGACGGTTGGGAAAGGACGCAAATACAACCTCAACATGAGGTCAGCGTCCCTCGACAATCTCGGCGACTACGATTGTGTTTTGATCGTGACCGATCACTCCGACTACGATTACGCTCGTATCGTTCGTGAGGCTAAACTCGTCGTCGACACTCGCAATGCCACTCGCGGTTTGCAGGGGCCGAATCTGGTTCGCTGCTGAGTGGTTGACTGGACGGTAGATCGCTGTCAATTTCCCAATAGAGTCTTCGCGCTGATCATGATCTCGGCGGTATAGCCGAGACCTAACCCTCACACTGCTCGCGCACGAACGCAAAGAGCGGCTGGCCAAAAGCCAGCCGCTTTTCTTTTTAAGGCGCCGGAATCTGCACGTTGCTCGCGATGTTCGAGTATCCGCTCTCCTGGTTGCTGGTGTCTACGGCAGTGGTCGCGTAGCAGTAGGCCGTCCCGTCGACTACTGAGTTGTCGGTGTAGAGCGTGCTTGTATTTAGCACTGCATTGATCTTCGCGTACGAACCGCACGTGGCATCCGCGTAGACTGCGCGATAGATGTTATAGCCGGACACGTCCGAGGAAGTGCTTGCGTTCCACGAGAGACTGACGCTGTGCACGGGCGCGGGCGTACCTGTTCCGGTCAATATTTCGTTCGTCGTCGTCGGCTGGGCGTTACTGGTAAAGGTCAACGTTGCGCTGGCGGCTCCTGTGGCCTTCGGGCTGAAAGTCGCGCTGAACGTCGTACTCTGTCCGGCCGGAATCGTCACGGGCAGCGACAATCCGCTGATAGTGAACGCTGAGTTGTTCGTGCTCGCGGCTGTAATGGTCACGCTCGCGCCACTGGCCGTGAGACTGCCCGATGCGGTCCCGCTGGTTCCGACAACCACGGTGCCCAGCGCCAGAGGGGCGGGCGACACCGTCAGCTGTCCGCCCGCCTGAGCTGTGCCTGTACCCGTCAACGGAACCGTCAAGTTCCCATCAGAAGCGTTGGAAGTAATCGTGAGGTTGCCAGTCACTGCCCCAGTGGACTTAGGGACAAAGGAGACGCTGAATGTGGTGCTCTGCCCCGCGGCAATCATCGTGGGCAACGATAGGCCGCTCACGCTGAACACGGAGTTGTTCGTACTCGCCGCGGTCACGGTGACACTGGCTCCGGACGCGGTGAGGGTACAGGTCGCGGTTCCGCTCGATCCGACGGCCACGTTCCCCACGGCGATGGACGCGGGATTGGCGCCAATCTGACCCACGGTCGTCGCCCCGGTTCCCGACAGGGCGATGGTTGCAGTCGAATTCGAGGCGTCGGATAAGACGGTCAAGTTGCCGCTTGCGGGCCCCGCCGCTTGCGGAGCAAAGTACACCTTGAAGTTCGCGCTCTGTCCGGCCAAGAGTGTAAGCGGCGCACTGATCCCGCCAAAGCTGAAGCCCGTTCCGCTGATACCGACTTGCGTGACCGTGATGCTGGTGCTGCCGGTGTTCTGCAACGTCTGGGTCAGAGTAGGCTTGCTGCCCACCGTGACCGTCCCGAAATCTTCGGTCGCTGGATTAGTCCCCAACTGGCCGGCGGCTACTCCCGAACCCGAGAGGGACAAGCTGGCGGTAGCGTCCGAGGCGTCGCTGTTGAGGGTAACAACGGCGTTGAAAGCAGCCACGGCATTTGGAGTGAATTCCACGCTGAGGTTCGAGCTTTGTCCTGCTTGTATCGTGATCGGCAGCGCCGGTCCGGTCACCGAAAAGTACTTCGTCGAACTTGAGACTCCGCTGATCGTGACCGCGTTCGGTCCGGAATTGGTGGCGGCCACCGTCAGAGTCTTGTTGCTGCCGGCGGTGACGTTGCCGAAACTCAGGCTGGAATCAGCGAGCGACAGAATGCTCTTCTGCTGACCACCGCTGCTAGAGCTGAGGCCGAGGCAGGCGTTCAGCCAGAGAAGGTTCACCACGATCAGCGTTATCATCGCTGCCTGGCAGATATATTTTCTAAACTTGTTCTCTGTCGAATGGATGTTTTTCATTTCGTTTCGCCCTGATTCGCGGGTGGCGAATCCTCAGCGGGGGTCGTTGTGAACAGTTTCTCGCGAGGTTTGGAATCGGCATAGATTTCGGAGGTACACCGCCGACTAGTCAAAAGGCCAGTATTCATGCGGCTAGAATCATGTTGTTAATTTCAACACTGCGTGGAATTGCAACACCGTTACTGCCTAAATCGTTTGCCTCGCAGTCTGCCCTGCATTCGTATGATGGAAGAATCGGAGCAGGAGCATGGTCTCAAATCGCGGCGCTCGTTTCGAAGGATTCAGTCAGCGCAGGCGGTCGCCGTGTAGGCTTGAACAAGAAACCAAAGCGTCGCGGATGCCGCTTTTTTCCCCGCGTCAAGGTGGGCCAACAGAGCCAGGGTAAGTGCGCGCAGGCAGTCTGTGAACCCGTCCCGGGTCGCAGTTGCCTGCTGCGTTATGGATTGGTCCCGGTCGCATGTGGGTCGGTCCGATGTAATCTCCTCGGGACTGCGCACCTTGCCTTGCGTAGCTGAAAGCGGTTGCTGGGCCATCGGTCGCAGCCCATAAACATCTTCCACGAGCGCCCGCATAACTTCAGCCACGCTCCATGCCTGGGCAAATGCACCCACAGGCCGCTGAGGGGCGGCGCCGTGAGTCCTTCACATGACCGCAACGTCAACCGCCTCTCTCAAGATATTGTCAGAGGGCTATCGGGAGCCGGGCGGGTGCAGCGACGGCGCAGGGAGCAACGCCATTTTCAACGATGAATAACGAATCGTAGGCCCTGGGACACTGGGTAGCCGGCGTTGGTGTCAGGTTTGGTGTCACCAGAGGTGGGTATTTCGTGCGTCTTGGTGCAGGTTGATGCGGGGGCGGAGAAGCCTAATGTCAGCAGCCATAGAAGCGATTGCGGAGCTTTGCATCATGGTGCGTTTTCATGCAGACACCCTGAAAACAGATCCTTGAGTCCGCTGCGTCTGCCATCCCGGCTGGAGGGGTATTCAGAATCTGGCAGAGTAGTAGAGCTGACTAGGGTTTGCAAATTGGGGTGACAGAGGCTGCCTACTTCACTGTCACAGTCAGCAACTGCGCGCCGCTGACCACGTAGTCCAGCGGTGGCGTGGCGGTTTCGTTGACGTTGGACTCACCGCTGACGATCATTTCCTGCGTGCCGCGCATCCCCTCCATGACATTCATGATCGAGAGCGGCAACGTAGGCATGACTTTGTCGGCGACGCGTGCCTCGGGGTCCGCCTCGAGCAGCGTTACGTAGACGCGATTGTTGGCGTGCTCTTTGTTCAGCACCGCGATCGTGGAGGCCAGGTCGAGCTTGCGGGTGAAAGCCGGGTTAACGCGGCTCATGCGGTCGAGCGTGTCGCCGTCCGTCACCAGAACGCGAAGCGTGCCCTTGCTGGCGGAGGCGGGGATCTTCACCGGAATCTGGTGAATGCTGCGCTCACCGCGGTAGGGAGCAAGCACGGTCTCGACCATGATCTGATCGCCCGGGCGAGCTTCCGTCACGTCGGTGCGGGCACTCTCCAGCCGCGCCCAGCGACGCTCGCGGACCAGATCGAATTCCAGCTTCACTCCTTGCACGGCCGGGGCCCGGTACGGATTGTCATAGATGCGTCCGAAGCGCTCGCCCAGCGTTAGAGCGACCGCCATGGCGGCGGGTTGTCCGTTTTCCCCCGGTGTGAACATGTTCTTCAATGACACTTCCGGAAATCCCTTGACCTGGACGCTGCCGTTCAGACGATAGGTGATCTCTTCGCCGTATTCGTTGATGCCGTGCAGCGCATTGAAAACCGTCGCCATGATCGCCACCGGACTCAGGCGAGGATTGTTCAACACTTCGTAGTGGAAGTCCTTGGCACCGGCTGCGCCGCGAATGGTAAGCGTGACCGGAATCATCTCCGGCTGCTTGTTCAGCAGGCCCAGGATACCGGTGTGGCGATCCTGTACAAACGTTCCCGCCGGCTCGGTGGTGTTGACGATCTTGAAGGCGTTGAGCGGCGAAGGCAGCGTGGCCAGAACGTGCGCCTTGCTCATGGGCAGATCCACGGCGCCGAACTGGAGCAGCGGATGGCCGCAAGCCAGCAGGCGCTGCGGGTCGATGTAAGTCACGGTGCAGGTGGCAGCAATATCAAGGTCGCCGCGCACCAGGATGGCGCTCACGGCAGAACCGGCCTCAAGCGGTTCCGGCTGCTTTTCTTCGCTCATGGAACCCGCGCCCATCACCGGGACGATGCCGGCCGAGGCGAACTGGGGAGCGAACAGGCGAATGGTTTCTTCCGAGAACCCGCTGAACACGAGAGGCGTCTCGATGGGCTTGAGATAGTTAGCGTAATCCTGGGTGCTGGAAAGCGTGTCTGGCAGACCGGGAGCGGCTGTCGTGCCGGCAGCGTTTGTTACCGACGGTTTGGTTGCAGACGTTTCCTCTTCCGGGGATTTATCGAAGGCGTCGATCTCCAGCATGCTGGCAATCGGAGTTACTCCCGCGATCGGCTCCTTGGAGAACTCGCCAATGCGGAATGCCAGTGCCCCGGCCAGCTTGCCGTCGAAATAGACGGGACTGCCGCTCATTCCCGCGACCACGCCGGTGTATTCCACCTTGGGGCCGTGCAGGCGGATCAGGATGATGTCGCCTTTTGGCCCGTTGACGTTGTGAAGAACGCCGAGGGCCTCCACATCCATGGACTCCGGCTTGACGCCCTCAAAGACCGTGTACGCAACCCCGCGCATGCCGGCGTGGATCTGATCAGCCGGGATCGTAGACGGCGAGGGCGCACTTTGCGCAGTCAGGAAGGTGGAAGTAAACGAGAAGGAAACCAGCAGCGCGAAGATCGTCTTCTTCATGGAAAGCCCCGACACAGACTGAAGCCCCGACCGGGATGCGTCGAAAACTTCGCCCACCCTGCTTAGAACCAGGCTGTCCGTAACTCGTTGCCAGGAGGGGAGAACCGAAGGACCGGGCGAAACATCCCAATCGCGAATCCTTGCGTCTATACTAGCATAGAGCTCCGGATAGGAATCCCGCCCATGCGAAACAAACAGGAAACCCGCACACGGAAGTACAGTGGCCTCCGAAGGCCGGCAGCGCTGGCGCTGGGGATGAGCCTGGCTCTGCTCGGCGCGCGACCGATGTGGGCCCAGGATCAGGGTGCGAACCCGAGCGGCCAGGCATCTTCGCAAACGCAGGACAACGGCAAGCCGAAGCAGGAAGCGCCGGCGGAGGCCGGCGGCCCCACCGACAGTGTCGGCCCGTACGCGATCCCGAAGAAGAAGACCGAGGACACCGCGCCGCCCCCTCCTCCTCCTTTGCCGAAGAAAGTCGAGGACAGTCCCGACTACTCGTTGAAGGTGAATGTCCCCCTGGTCAACGTGGACGTCATGGTGACCACCAAGAACGGCCAGTTCGTCCCGGGCCTTAGGAAAGACAACTTCCGCATCATGGAAGATGGGGTACAGCAGCAGGTCACCAATTTCGGCGTGTCGCAGGCGCCCATCACGTCGGTGTTGCTGATTGAGTTCGCTTCGACCAACTATACCTTCATGGTGCAGGCCCTGCAGGCTTCTTACGCGTTCGTGAACAGCCTGAAGAAGGACGACTGGGTCGCCGTGTCCTATTTCGATATGGACCCGCACATCCTGGTTGACTTTACGCAGGACAAGAAGGCGGCCTATGGGGCCCTGAACCAGTTGCGCATTCCCGGATTTGCCGAAACCAACATCTTCAACGCCCTCTATGACACGCTGGACCGCCTCGACCGGGTAGAAGGCAAGAAGTACATCATCCTGGTGACGACCGGTGTGGACACCTTCAGCCGCATCACGCTCGACAAGATGATGAAGAAGATCAAAGACACGAAGGACGTGACGATCTTTCCCATCAGCATTGGATTCATCGTGCGCGAGTATTGCGAGACGCATCCCGGATATTGCCGCAATGCCCACGGCATGGGGATCCCGGTCGGGACGATGGACTACCTGCAGGGCGATAACGAGATGCGCACATTCGCCGCGATGACCGGGGGCCGTGCTTACTTTCCGCGGTTCGAGGGCGAAATGCCGGAACTGTTCAACGACATCTCCGGCGACATTCGCAATCAGTATTCCATTTCGTACCATCCCACCAACACGAAGCTCGACGGAACCTACCGCAAGTTGAAAGTGGAGGTTATCGCCCCGGATGGCGGTCCGCTCAAAGTGAAAGACCAGAAGGGCAAAGACGTAAAGATCGACATCTACGCGCGCGACGGATATACGGCCAAGCACACGGTGGACTAGAACAGTACCCAGTACCGAGTACCCGGTACCCAGTAAAACCTTGCGCGTTGTTGTGGTGTTTTTTCTGGGTACTGGCGACAGGGTACTGGGTAGGGTTTTAGCGAAACAGCATGTCCAGCAGGAAGAAGACTGCGGCACCCACGAACACCAGCAGCGCCATCTTCACCGCCGGTTCCTTGTTGACCTCGGGTATTAGATCGGATGCTGCGACGTAGATCGTTACGCCCGCCGACAGCGGCAGACCCGCACCGACATGATGCCGGAGCAGCGCCATCGTGAGAATTCCGGCCAAAGTGGAACCGCCCAGCACAATCGATGCGCCCCAGGCGGTGCCGCGACTCCGTCCGCTGGCCAGCATCACCGAACTCACGGTGAAACCTTCCGGAATCTTGTGCAGGAAGACTGCAAAGAAGATCAGCCAGCCCAGGGCTTTGGAAACGAGGAAGCCGGATGCGATGGCAATACCGTCGAAGAAGGTGTGAATCACGAGCCCAAGCAGGACGGAGTATCCCTGGTGAACATGAATGAATTCGTCGTGATGGGTTTCTTCGCCGAAGTGGAAGTGGGGCGTGACGGTGTGCTCGAAGAAATGAATGAGGAGATAGCCGAGCAGCACAAGAAGAGCGGCTGAGCGCCCGCGCAGTTCAAAGCTCTCAGGAATCATCTCCACCAGCGCGGTGGCCAGCATGAACCCCGCGCCCAAAGCAACAAAATAGCGGAGATAGCGGCGCTCCCAATGCCGCTGCACGATGATCGCGCCGCCGAAAATGTTAGCCGCGGCGGCCGTGAGGCCAAGTAGAACGCTGGTGAAAATGGGGTGCATGAATAGCGGGGATGATATCAGCCCGCCTGGTAATTCACCACGGAGGCACGGAGCCACGGAGGAAAATCCTGTTTGTTCTCCGTGCCTCCGTGTCTCCGTGGTGAACCGGTACTAGCCACTATGCCGGATGTGCATCACGTCGCCGTCCTGGACGATGTAGTCCTTGCCTTCCAGGCGCAGCGTGCCTTTGGCGCGGGCGTTGGCTTCCGACCCGGCCTCCAGCAGTTGATCCCAGCGGATGGTTTCGGCGCGGATGAAGTGCTTCTCCAGATCGGAGTGAATGGCCCCGGCGGCTTCCTGGGCGCGGCTGTGGGCAGGGATGGTCCAGGCCCGGCATTCGTCTTCTCCGGCGGTAAAGAACGAAATCAGGCCGAGCAGCTTGTAGGTCGTCCGGATCAGGCGAATCAGGCCGCTTTCTTTCAGGTCATAGCTGGAGAGAAATTCAGCCGCATCGGCGTCGCTCATTTCGGAAAGCTCCGCTTCGACCTTGCCACAGATGGCAGTGGAGCCGGCGTTGGGCCGCGCGGCCAGATCGCCGAGTTTGTGCTTGCCGACCGCGGCTTCGAGTTCGTTCCCCAGTTCACTCGACTCACCGATGTTGAGCACGTACAGAATGGGCTTTTCGCTGAGGAACATGAAGCCGCGAAGGCGTTTCTTGTCCTCGGGCGTCATCTCCATCTCGCGCAGGGGCTTTTCCGATTCCACATGTAGTTTGGCGCGTTTGAGCAACTCGAATTCCTTCTCGAGTTCGGGCGTCTTCATCTTCTTGAGATCTTTTTCCAGTCGCTCGACCCGTTTCTCGATCTGGCCGAGATCGCTGACCATCAGGTCAAATTCGACGTTCTTGATGTCGCGAAGCGGGTCGATTTCGCCGACGTGGGGGATCGCCGGGTCCTCGAAAACCCGCACCACGTGGGCCAAGGCATCGACCTGGCGGAGATGGCCAATGTAGGCGGATTCCTTGAGTGCGTCCTGGCCGATGGCGCCAACGTCGACGTATTCGACCGAGGCATGCGTAAGTTTCTTCGGGTTGTATAGCGCCGCGAGACGATCGAGACGATCGTCGGGGACTTTGGCGACGCCGACGTGGGCCTCGCGCGGATTGGCAAAGGCGTGCTCGGACAGGTGCGCCTTAGTGAGCATGCTGAATAAGGATGACTTGCCTACCTGGGGCAGGCCGATGATGCCGGTTTTCATAAGTGAGCTTCTAGCTCCTGGTTCCTAGCTTAGGCTTTTTCAAGAATCTGTACTCGACAGGATGGTGCAGCACGTGTGAGCCAACTTTTCAGAATAAACTATCGCACGTGGGAAGCCCAACCTTGCGGACTCAAGCAGCCGGCGAAGCGAAGAAGGAATCGAATCAGGGCATTGATTTGGCGATGCCGCACCACGGGCCCATGAAAACCGGCTTCAGCCGCTGTGCGTCGTCAGCTGGTCGCAGCGGCTGAAAGCCGTCTTCGTTCGCATCGGCGACAACGGCATGCCTGAAGGCATCCCCCGATACGAGTCGTGCGCCAACTCTGGACATGTTTGCAGTTGTTTAGCGACCGGCAGTAGCCGCCGCAGCAACCGCGATAGAAACTGAATCCGGCTGCGTCCACACGGGCTTGCCGCTGGTCAGGTCCACGCGGTTCATGGTCACTTTCAGGACACCCTTCCCGACGTCTACGAGCAGGTAGTGATAGTTGATTTCCTTGCTCTGGTAAGGATCGTCCGGGGCGCGTCCGATCGGATAGGCGTGAGCTCCGCCGCCGCCGCTGACGAAGTAGGTCACCCCGCCGTGTTCATGACGCTCGTAATTGTGCACATGCCCGGAAAAAACCACGATTCGAAAACGGGCGTGGGACTGGCGTTCCTCCAGCATCTGCGCCAGCGCCTGCTCCTGGGAGCGCGCCGAATGTCCACCACCGAACTTCTTGTCGTCGGAAGAACTGGTATAGGGCGGATGATGCAGCATGACAAAAACAAAATCGACGTCCCTGGAAACGTGATCGAGTTTGTCGGCCAGCCACTGGCCCTGAGGTCCGGTAACCTCTTCGAAGGAACTGTCCAGCGCCAGGATCAATACGTTGGCGGTTCGAACGGAGTAGTAGCGACTGTTCTTCAGAGCAGGAAATCGCTGAAAGTAGTTGCCCAGCGCGACTTCCTCTTTGCCATGCAGTTCGTGATTCCCGATGGCGGGATAAACCGAAATATTTTTCTCGCGCCAGATGCTGGTCTCGCTGTCCCAGACTTTCCAGTCGTCGGCGTCGTTGCCGTTGTAGACGAGATCTCCGGTGAAACAGATAAAGGCCGGATTGGCCTCGGCGATGGCCTGCACCAGCGCCACACGGGCGGCTGGATTGGCCGCCGTAGTGTCGTTGGGGTCGTGGAAGCGCGAATCGCCGTAGGCCACGAAACGAAAGGGAAGTTTCCGCTCAGCCAGCAGATCTGTGGTCGGTGTCTGTGCGCTCGACCGCTTTGTACAAGCGCTCGAGATCAGGAGCAGAATCGTGGTGAGCGCGAGCACAATCGCTCGTGATACAACTGCGCGTCGTGAATTCATAACCGATCGTTCGAACCCCGGCGTCTATTCTCCCACGACCGGCACGTCACAGAGCCGTTTTCTGCTTTTTCGGTCAAAGCGGATGACCCGCTTGTTTCCGGATCGCAAACCGCAACATCAACATCATGTCCGACCGGAGCGCGGCAATCAGTTTGCGCTCACCTACTTCGGCTCGTTCGACAGCGTATAGCGCAGTCCAAACATGTAGCTGGTCTTGTAGTACTCCCGCTGAATGGGATACTGCGGGCTGCCCTGGTAGAAGCCGAAGACTTCGTTGGTCAGGTTCAGGCCGGAAGCGATCAGCTGTAATCCGCGGTACATACGGATGGCGGCCTGGGCATCGACCTGCAGGTGAGAGTACAGGTAGACGTCGCCATTGGGGCCCTTGATGCCAAGCGGTGCTCCATCCTGGTAGTTGTATTGGAAAATGTTGGCGCCGTTATAGGAGAGCCCAAGTCGTGCAGAGATGGGGCCTCGATCGTAGGTGGGACTGATATTCCAGGTGTTAGGCGCCTGGCGCTCCAGCGCCGGAGCATCCGTGCGGCCGAGAATCGGGTCGACCCCGGTCCTGGACTTGGTAAAGCTGTAGTTCGCCGAGATTCCGATACCCTTCGCCGCCCCGGGCAGAAACGTCAGATGTTGCTGGTACGCCACTTCGATACCGTACAGCCAGGCATTTTGCCCGTTCAAAGGTTGAACCAGGTTTCCCCCGTTGTAAAAGGCGCCGTAGATATCGGTGGTGATCGGCGTTTTCACGCCTTCATAGATGGGATCCGAGAGTTGCTTGTAAAAGAAGCCGGCCTGGATCAGCCCAAGGGGCTTCAGGTACTGCTCGTACAGGAGATCGAAATTGTTGGCGTGAGTCGGTTTCAGATTTGGGTTGCCGATATCAATCTCCTGATTCGGTCCGTTGTGGGTGAGATAGGGCGGAAGATCGGAGAAGTTGGGCCGGGAAATACCACGGCCGTAAGCGGCTCGCAGCGCGATATCGTGGGGAAATTGGTATTTCACCGACACGCTGGGCAAGGGATCGAGGTAAGAGGAATTCACATTCACCGGGCTGATCGTGGCGAGCACGCCTGTGGTCGGATCGAGCGTGACGTTATTACCCTGCACCGCTTCATTCGTTCCTTCAAAACGAACGCCAGTGACCAGGCGCCAGCGGCCGACGTCGATGGTATTCATCAAATAGCCAGCCGAGATCCGCTCGACGAGGTCGTAGTTGTTGGGCACGGTGTTCTGCTGGGTAAGCGTGCAGTCGAACGGCATCAAAACGGTCGATGTGCTCTGTTGACAGGTATATGGCGACGAAACGGGACCCTGATTGGCTCCAAAGAATGCGCGTATCTTGCCATAGTCCGTGGTCGGTCCGAATTGATAGGCGTGGCCGTAATAGCTGGGGTTGGTAAACGTCGACAGAAAATTCGTCATCGCGAACGGCTGGGCCTGAGCCGGGGTGATGGTCGGGTCCGTATTGTCGATCGCGTCGTAATAGTTGTCGACGAAATCCTGGAACTTGTGGGCGTTTCGGAATTTCCCGCCAATCTCAAGCGTGCCGAAGTGGCCGTTCCAGGTGTACGACCTTGACACGGCCCCGCCGACCTGGAGGTTAATTTGCGGACTGTAGGTGCGCGAGAAATCGATTGCCCCACCGGTTGCCGTCGTTCCCGAGAGGTAATACTGGGTTGCGTCGAAGATGTTCACTCCACCCTGGGGCACGAGCTTAGGCGTGTTGGGGTTAGTCGTATCCACATTGAATGAGATCGCATTGAGCGGACTGGACACCAAGGGAGCGAAGTTGGCGGTCGAGTAGCCGTGGTCTTCTTCGCTAGAGCGGCCGACGGCGAAATCGTAGGCGACGCGCCAAACGGAAAAGACGTGGTTCCCACCCGCGTCCACGCCGCCGATGACATCGACGGGGCGCCGAATGGAGGCATTGAACGACATGGACCCGTCGCCGTTGTTCGAGACGGCGTTGGGCGGGGCGAATGAGCCAATGTTCGGGCTATAGACCCAGCGGTCCCCGAAATTATTGAAGTGCGAGTAAATGCCGTGGATGTAAAGCCCGGAGATCTCCCCTAATTTGTAGTCGATGCTTCCCGCCGCTCCGTAACGACTGCGGTAGTAGCGGTACTCGCGGATGTCTTCTTTACTGTAGGTCGGGTAGCTAGGCGCGTTGGCCTGCTGCGCGCCATCGCATCCGCTCGTGTCGCATTGCGAGGTGGTCGGGTTCGGCTCCACATCATCGATGCCTCTTCCGTTCCAGTCGTAGCTGCCGCCCACCAGAATGCCCAGCTTGTGGTTCGCTCCGAAGCGCTTGCCGATCGTGCTATCGGCCTCGTACAGGGTGCGGCCGCCGATGATGGGGGTGTAGCCGCCGATGCCGTTGAAGTACAGAGTCGGCTTGTCTTCGGCTTTTTTCGTGACCAGGTTTACGGAGCCTCCGATGGCATCGCCGTCCTGATTGGCCGATAGCGTCTTGTTGATTTCGACCGACTCGACCAGATTCGCCGGCATGGTATCGAGCTTGATCTGGCGAACGCCGCCTTCCGGAGACGGAACTTCCATCCCGTCGATCGTGACATTGCTCCAGGCGGGCTGCGTGCCGCGAATCTGCACGTACTTGCCTTCACCCTCATCCCGCTCCAGCGTCACGCTGGGCAGGCGGCCGAGCGCGTCCGCAATATTGGTATTCGGCAGGCTGGTGATGACCTCGACCGGCAACACTTGCAAAATGTTGTCCGACGCGCGCTCGCGGTTGATTGCTTCCGCCTCGCCGTGCACACGCTCGGCCGTAACCGTGATTTGCTCAACGTCGGATGCTACTTTCAGAGTGGCATCGACATGGGCTGTCTGCCCCGCGGTTACGTTGACCTTGTTGCTGAACGGCGCAAATCCCACGTAGCTGACCGTTACCGTGTAGCTGCCGGGAGCCAGGTCCGTAATGGTGAATTCGCCAACGATGTCGGAAGCAGCACTGGCCGCTTTCGGCTCCAGGTCAATTTTTGCGCCCTGCAAGACCGCCCCGGCGACGTCTTTCACACGACCTACGATCACACCCCGGCCCGATTGGGCCGCCATGGAACCACAAACTACAAGAAAGAGGAATAGTGCGGCAAGCGACATAGGGAAATGCTGACGGGAGAATCGTGGTTTCATAAGTTACGCTCCTCATCTGCGCCCGGGCCGGCGACGAATGCTGTGTCGACCAGTCGGAGGGGCGGAGTAACGCTTTGGGCGTCCTCGACGTAGAGAACCCGGGTCCATTGGTGTGACTGAAAATTCTAGGAACGTCGTGTGACGCGGTGATGAAAGAAACGTTAATATTTCTTCAGAATATGTTCGTTGGCGCCGTCGATTTCACGGAGTTTGTTCCCATCCTCGATTGGCGCAGGGCCGCATGAAATTGCTGATTGTGGAAGACGAAGTGCGCATGGCGGAACTTCTCCGGAAGGGACTCACCGAGGAGGGGCACACGGTGATCTGCGCTGCGGACGGCGCACAGGGCCTGGAGATGGCGAAGTCGTACGACTTCGACGTGATCGTTCTCGACGTCATGATGCCGAAACTGAGCGGCTACGATCTGGCCAAGCGGCTGCGAGCAGAGAAGATTCGAACTCCGATTCTCATGCTGACCGCGCGCGACTCCGTGCCCGATATCGTCCGCGGCCTCGATCTTGGCGCCGACGACTACATGACCAAGCCGTTCTCGTTCGACGAACTGGTGGCCCGTCTGCGCGCCGTGAAGCGGCGCGCCTTGGCTTCGACGGAGACCAACCTGCGTGTTGGGGACCTGACGATCGACCCGGCCAGCCGCGAGGTCCTGCGCGGCGACGAGCGCATCCCGCTGACGCGCACCGAGTACAACCTGCTGGAACGGCTGATTTACCGCTCCGGAAAAGTCGTGACGCGGCGCGCTCTGATCGAATCGGTGTGGGGGTTCGACCGCGAAATCGAAGAGAATACCCTCGATGCATTTATGCACCTGCTGCGGGGAAAGATCGATCCGCCTGGGCGGCCGAAATTGATTCACACCGTACGCGGAGTGGGATATATGATCCGAAATAACACGGAAGGACGGCGCTGAGTGAAGACTCTTTCCATCCGGATGCGGCTGACGCTCTGGTACCTGGCGATCTTCGCCTTCGCTCAGATCGCATTTGGCGCCGGCATGTATCTCATTCTCCGGCACAATCTGTACGATCTGGTCGACGATACCCTGGAGAGCCAGGTCGACGATCTGAAGAGTTTCCTCGCGTCGCAAAAGCCGGACGCGTCCATCGCCAAATTGCAGGAAGAGGTCCAGGAAACCTACAGCCTGGAGCATTCCGGAGATTACCTGGAACTGTGGGCCGAGAACCGCCAGCTCATCTACCGTTCCGCGTTTCTGCAGAGCCACCCGCTGACACAGGCCGCGTCGGCCGCGTTGATACGGGAAAGAGGGCGCCTCCGCCTGGCTGGGCGTCCGTTCCGATTCCTGGTCCAGTCGTTTGAAGCCAACGGCCACACCTACACTGCCACCATCGGAGCTTCCTCCGACGATGTAGTGGAGACCCTGGCTCTGTTTCGCTCGTACCTATTGATGTTCGCTCCGCTGATCCTGGCTGCGGCGGCGGGAGGCGGGTATTGGCTCAGCCGGCGGGCTCTGTCTCCTGTGGATGAACTGGTGCGCACCGCACACGACATCACGGGCACAAACTTGAACAGCCGTTTGCCGAAATTGAATACGGGCGATGAAATACAGCGCTTGTCGGACACGCTGAACGGAATGCTCGAACGCATCGAGGGCGCGTTTTTGCGGGTCACACAATTTACGGCAGACGCGTCCCACGAACTGCGTACCCCCGTCTCGTTGATCCGTACCGAGGCGGAACTCGCTTTACGCCGATCGCGCGGGGAAGCGGAATACAAAGAATCTCTGCGCGGCATCCTGCTCGAGGCGGAACGGACGACAGGGCTGATCGAACAACTGTTGTCTCTGGCGCGGGCTGACTCCGGCCGCGAAACCCTGCATCTGGAAACCGTGAATCTCAGCAGCACCCTGCGAGATATGGTGGAAGGCTGGCGGCAGGTCGCCGAGATCCGCAATCTGCATTTCACGGCCGACATCGCCGCGGATTCATTCGTGTCGGGGGATGCAAGTGCCCTGCGGAGACTGGCCGATCTTCTTCTCGACAACGCTTTCAAATACACTCCGTCGCCAGGCGATGTTGCTCTGACATTGCAGCGCAGCGGGGACAAGGCAGTCCTGACCGTGCGGGACTCCGGTCCTGGAATCGCAGCCGACGAGCAGCCCAGGATATTCGAGCGCTTCTATCGCGTCGACAAGGCCCGCAGCCGCGAGCAGGGAGGCGCGGGGCTCGGCCTGGCCATTGCCCAGTGGATTGTCACCCAGCATCACGGCTCGATCAGCGTGGAGAGCCAGCCCGGCCATGGTTCGACGTTTCGCGTGGAACTGCCTCTAATCTCCGCTCCGGTGCAGAGTCCGCAACCGGCTTGACGACTTAACAGGCTGCGGGAAAATGCTCGATTCGTATCAGGCTACGCCCTTCAGGCGTAGCGTAAGTGCTCCACGATCAATCGCGCCTTTTAGGCGCTGCGGTCCGGAATTCGACTTTTTCCGCAATCAGAGTTTTTCCGCGGCCTACAGGCTCCTTGGCGAATTGCCAGCCCGCCAAAAAAACGAACGCCGGGTGACTGTCGGAACTAAATCCCGAGAGCCACCCGGCGTCCGGCTGCTCGCTTTATGCTCCGGCGCTTGCCGCCCGGACCCGAACTTCGGTGCGAAAGGCCTCCGCCATCTTGCCAAAGTAGAGTTGGTAGGAGCGGTGGATCCCACACATCACCGGGAATACTGCCAGTGCCAACTGCCAGCCCATGTGGGCGCTGACTGTTTGCACCATTGACGTTACGCCCACACTGATCACGAAATACGGGAATGACAACTGGAACATGCTCAGCCAGATCGGCGCAACCGGCTTGTTTTCGCTCAGAGCCACGATTGCGGAAACCGGGACCGTCTGCCCGAGCAGCAGGGTCAGGGTCGCCAGCGCCATCGCCGCTGGAGCGCTCCACGCCAGGTTTTGCAGCCATTGAGCGTGGAAGGTCAGACTGGCCAAACAGCTGGCAAAGGCCAATGTGCTCAAGTTGAACGACATCTGTTCCGGCTTGAACGCCGTGCCCTTCCTCGGCCAGCACTGCACTGCCGTCGAGATGCAGGTGATCAATACCGCTTCGACGGCGCTAAGGTTGACAATCGCAGTGAGCAGGAACGGCAGGTTGACTGACATGTTGCCGTTGATGCCCGGCAGTTTCACTTTCATTCGCGACGTCACCGCTGCCAGCGCCAGCACGGTCAAGCCGAAGTACGGATGCAGGGAATGGCTGTGATAGCCAGCAATTCCTGCCGCGCCGGCCGCGCTTAGCATCATGATGCCAATGAAGACTTTTATTTGCCGTGTGAGATTCATGCATGCCTCCTTTCGTTGCACACGGCTGTTATTGTTCGCTGGATGTGTCGTTAAACGCCCCGTTGGCTCCCAGCAGCGAAGATCCCCAGACCACGCTGGTCGCGGAGGTGCCCGACGACGCCCCCCAAACTACGCTGAATCCGCTGGTGATGCTGCTGCCCCACACGACCGAAGTTCCCCAGACCACGGAACTGCCGGAAACGTTCGTGCCCCACACGACTGAAGAACCCCAGACCACGGAAGTGCCCCAGACGACCGACGAAGAACTGACGCTGCTGTTTCCGTTGGAGAGGGTAACCGTCCCGGTGCTGGAGTTGTAGATTGCGGTTGGCGAAAGCGCCGAGCCGACGGCGGCCGGAGCCTTGTCCGTATTGGCCAATGCAGCTGCCAGGTCGACATAGCCGGACCCCACCGTGAACAGATCATAGAACGATGTATAGGTCTGTCCGGTGGTCGGATCGGTGGCCGTTGAAGACGTGGGAAACGTCTTATAAGCTGTTTTCATCAGCCGGGCCTTGATCTGGTCCGGAGTGAGCGTGTTGTCTTTTTGCAGCAGGAGAGCGACACCGCCCGCGACCGCGGGGGTCGCCATGCTGGTGCCGCTCAAGGTGAAATAGTCGTGGTTTGTAGAGTTGCCGGCCAACTCATTGCCGGGGAACTCCGTTTCCAGCGTGCTGAGGTGGGCATCGAGCGAAACGACGAGGTTCCCCGGAGCTACAACGTCCGGCTTCACCACGTGGTCATAGGTAGTGGGGCCCTTGGAGCTGTAGCTGGCGATCTGGTCGTCCGTGCGCGCGTACGTCCCCATGGACTTCATCGCGCCCACCGTGAGTACCAGCGGGTCGTTGCCGGGAGCGGCGACCGTTCCGTAGCCGTTGCTGCCGTTTACACTGATGCGGCCAAAATTGCCCGCGGCCGCGACCACCACGATGCCGGCTTTCCAGGCAGACTCGGCGGCCTGGCATAGAGGATCCTGCGCATAGCCCACCGA
>Ga0209698_10002988_pt1 | contig 18890 bp, 14 predicted proteins | sample LitLauG_LLR_2012_FD_187203 | JGI IMG/M metagenome (GOLD analysis project Ga0209698, IMG submission 187203) | Freshwater sediment microbial communities from Pennsylvania, USA - Little Laurel Run_MetaG_LLR_2012 (SPAdes) (version 2) | ecosystem: Environmental > Aquatic > Freshwater > Creek >...
GCGTTTGAATACCATAATGACCAGCATTTGAATGCCGCTAACTTCTTTCTGAGCGGGCAGCCGAAGCCTGTTGCCATTTTCAACAACTACGGCGGCACCGTGGGCGGGCCGATTATTAAGAACAAACTCTTCTACTTTGGCAGCTTTGATTCGACGGCGCAAAAACAGAGCGGCAACGGTTTCTTTACAGTTCCGACGGCCGATCAAAAAGCGGGCAACTTTAGCGCATATAGCAACTACCAAGGGACACCGACCGTTCTTTATAATCCGTTTACCGGCAACGCGGATGGTTCCGGAAGAACACCTTTTCAGAACAACATCATTCCGACTTCCTTGATCACTCCCCAGGCGATGAAGTTACAGAGTTACTATCCGGCGGCGAACCTTCCGGGCATTGCCAATAACTATTCGGCGACGGCGAATCCGGTGTTGGACCGCAATCAGTACGACATCAAGGTGAATTACAACCGCACGGAAAAGCACATGATCTTTGTGAAATACGATTTGATGACGGCTAAGTCTGGCGGCAACGGCATCTTCGGTGTCGCGGGCGGACCGACGCCGAGCGGCGATCCGGGCCTAGGGCACACGACGGTGCAGGTGGCGGCCATCGGCCATACGTTCACGTTCTCGCCCAATGTGGTACTGGACGGCACGGTTGGCTATGAGCGGTTGAATCAAAACGTAAAAGGTACGGATTACGGCACGAACTATGGAACGACGTTGGGCATTCCGGGCTTAAACGGGTCGGATATTCGCGACAGCGGATTCCCCGATACCAGCGTAGGCGCTTACACGGGATTTGGCGTGCCGAACTGGATGCCGTTGTTCCGCACGGATGAAACGTATACCACCAGCCACAAGCTGACGGTGACCAAAGGCGCGCACGAAATGAAGTTCGGTTTCGATCTAGTGCGCCACCACTTGAACCACTGGCAACCAGAGTTGAGCAACGGCGGACCGCGCGGCTACTTTGATTTTGGCGGCGGTGTAACGGCGTTGAACTCGCCGACCGCACCGGCCACCACGCAGTTTAACGCTTACGCACAGCTACTGCTTGGCCTTCCCGATGTTACTGACAAAGGCCAGCAGTACATTGAGATGACTGGACGAGAATGGCAGTTCGGCTGGTTCGGGCAAGATCGCTGGCAGGTTTCGAAGAAGTTGACCGTGACGCTCGGGTTGCGTTATCAACTCTTCCCGCTGATGACCCGCAGCAATGGCAAAGGCATTGAGAGCTTTAATCCGGTCACCGATCAGGTCGTCATGGGCGGCCGCGGCAGCGTGCCGTTGAATGCCGGTGTTACGGTGAGTCACAAGCTGTTCGCTCCTCGCGCCGGCATTGCGTATCGCTTGGATGAGAAGACTGTGATTCGTACGGGATATGGTTTGAATTACGATCCGCTTCCATTTTCGCGTCCGTGGCGCGGTTTCTACCCGTTGACGATTGATAACAGCTATCCTGGACTCAATTCGTATCAACCGTCGACCGCCGGCAGCTTGGCGCAAGGAATGCCAGCGATTATTCAGCCCAATCTTTCGACCGGCCTTGTGCCGCTCGATCCGAACGCTTTTGAGCGTGCGCCTTTGGCGGGCGAACTGAAGCGCGGGTCAGTGCAATCTTGGAACTTCACGGTGGAACGAAGACTGCCGGGCGAAATTGTGGCCTCGGCCGGTTACGTTGGCCAACACTCCAGCCACTTGCTGGCAGATTACGATCTAAACGCCGGCACGCCCGGTTCTGGTGTCAGCGGGTTGCCGTTCTACAAGGTATGGGGCGACAGTAATCCGATTATGAACTCTTCGGGCTATCTGAGTTCCGAATACAATTCATTGCAGGTTGCCTTTAACAGGCAGTTCTCCAAGGGCCTGACTTTGAAAGGCGCTTATACTTGGTCGCACGCGATCGATTATGCCGACGACGATGGTTGGCAAGGGATGGCGTTTTATGGCAACCAATTCCAACGCAACCGAGCAACAGCCGGGTTTGACCGTCAGCAAGTCTTTCAACTCGGATGGGTGTACGAACTACCTATTGGCAAGGGCAAGCCGTATATGAACAGCGGCGTGATCTCACAGGTGATCGGTGGCTGGCAGTTTAGCGGCATTGAAGCGTGCTACACGGGCACGCCATTCACGGTGACCGCTGCCGGTACATCACTCAATGCGCCGGATCAAGCGCAAACGGCCGATCAAGTTTTGAGCAGCGTTCAAAGGATCGGTGGTATTGGGCCAGGTGCGCTTTACTACAATCCAAATGCTTTTGCGCCTGTGACTAGGGTTGGCTTTGGCACTTCAGGACTCAACATCTTGCGGAATCCGGGAGTTTGGAACACCAACGTATCCGTTTCGCGGAATTTTGCGATCAAGGAGCGGACAAAGCTTCAGATCCAAGCGGAGTTTTATAACTTACCCAACACCTCGCATTTTAATGGTCCAGACGGGTACGTGAATGACTCGACGTTCATGCAAGTGACGAGTTCATTCGGAGAAAGGAACATCCGCTTCGGCGCTCACTTGACGTTCTAGAGTAGAAGTCTAAGCAAGGGGACGTTCGTCACGCTTGTGATCCGGTCGAAAGTTTTTCCCAAGGATCAGGGCGTGGCGGGCGTCCCCTTTTCTCGTCTACGATCTTGCCGGGGCGCTGTTCATGCGTTGGGTGCGTTATGCATGCTCATTTAAGAACAATTCCATGAAGACGTTTGCGCGGTCGTAAGGGGAAGGGGTGACGCGTTCTGACGGGAGGTGGCGGAAGCCGACTGCTTCGTATAGGCGGATGGCGTTTTGGAGTTTGGTATTGGTCTCGAGGTAGAGGCGGGTGATGGATTGCTGTTGTTTGGCGGAAGCGACGACGTATTGCAAGAAGCGGAGGCCGAGGCCTTGGCCGCGATGGGACTCGGCGATGGTCATTTTGGCAAGTTCGAAAGAGGCGGAGTAATCGGGCGGCATGGGGATGAGTGCACAACAGCCGACGGGGAGACCGGAGGGATCGGCGGCAATGAGAATATGGCCACCTTTGGCGAGGATGTGGCGTTCGGGGTCGCCGAGAGATTCGAGATCTTTGGGTTCGAGGCGGAAGTGATGTTGAATCCAGGCTTCGTTGAGGGTTCGGAAGGCCAGGCGGTCGGAGGGTTGGTAAGGGCGGAAGGTGATTGCGTTTGGATCGGGCATCTTAGTCCAAAAGGCCGTGGGATTTGATCCAGGCGAGTCCGCGGGTGACTGCTTCGTCGCGTTCTTTCTCGGTTCCGGTTGGACCGAAGCTTTGTGCCGTCGCACTCTGGAGTATTTGAAGGGCAAGGTCGCAGGAACGAGTCTGATCGAATGCTAGTTGGCGGTCTTGCAACACCACAGCAAGCACACGGGCTTGGCGCAAATTTCGGCCACGCGCGGCATCGCGCCATAGCACGTTGTAGAATTCGCGATTAGTGGTCTGATACTTGCGAACCAATTGCACAAGCTGTTTGAATTGAGAGTCATCGCCAAAATCACGCAGTAAGTCGGCGGCCAATGGCAAATTGTATCGGTCGCCCGGTGGCTGGTCTACCACGCGAAGCGCCTGTGCGAGAGCGTCTGCGAGAATCGCTTTGTGACCTTCCTGGGCGAAATATCTAGCGATGTAAAAAGAGCCAGGGACGTTATCGGCCAAGGCTTTGCGAAGAGCCTGCAGGGTGACGGGATCGTCTGCGTATTCAACCAGCGAGAGAGACGCTCCCCAGCCCTGATCGGCAGCTTGAGCGATCAACTGGTGGATCAAGAGACTGTGGGTTTCGGGATTGGCCTTCAACTTTTGAAACGCCAGTTGCAGTAGGGCATTATTACTTCGCGCGGGGACCGTTCGTTGAGCGAGAAGTTCTGCGATGGTAGGCCGATTATCGGGTTGAGACACCAAAAGGCTGGTACCCACTTCCGCCCAGCGTTGCGAATTATGACCGATCATAGGCTGCACAAGTGGTATGAGTTCCGCACTTAGGTCTTCGTGGTGGATGCTCAGGGAGCCGACAACGGAAGACAGCTCCGCCGACGTCCCGAAGCTGATCGTGTTGGCGATTTCGCGCACGAGAAAAGCGTGGCCATCCGCCGGGGGTGTGCCTGCAATGCTGTCTGGCATTTCGGCTCGCACAGGGATCGTGAGACCCAGGCCCGAATCAGCCATCAGTTCCCACTGATCCGAGGACGGTGCTTTGTTTTCTTTGAAGGGAAGGAGCAGCACTCTATCGACTTCGAGATTGGGTAGGGGCGGCGGATAGCCGTTTAGCGAGCCAACTCTTTGCCCATACCCTAGGAAGCGAACCCTTATCTGGCTGGAGGAAAGCTGTTTTCCGGAGGCGGTAAACGAACGCACGACTTGGATGGTGGCGGTCATGGCGAAAGTCTCCGCCTTCCAAGGCAGAGTGCCTTGTGGGATGCGCTCGCCGCGCTCGACGCTCATAATGCGAGCGACAACTAGAACTGGGGCGGCGGTGATTTCACTGAATCGCCAAATGGGGATATTGCCCGCGGTTAGCAAGTTGGAGGAACATAGCATGAGCACGGTTAGCAGCAATTTTGCGGTTCGTTTTATTCGACTGAGCATGGTCAATCCTTAATTATCAATTGTGCCGACCACTTGGTGCATGGCGCGCTGGGCTTCGCGAATCGACATGCGGTGATCCATGATGCCGGCCAGGTCGGAATTGGCGAAAGCGATGCGCCCATAGGGAGTGTTGCGAAGAACGTCGCCGGGGCCAGGATTGCCGTTGGCACCGAAGAAGAAGCCGGGTTGAGGGCTGAGGTAGGCGTGCCCCCAGCGGTTCAAGACAATGGCTGCAATGTCGCGGTCGGCATTGAAGCCGGCCTTGCCAAACATGGCGGTAAATTGGTCGCGAATCAGACGCTCGTAAGTGCGGAAGGGAGTGGATACGAGTTCCATTCGACCTCGGGTAGTTTGTTGTTCGATGCTGAGGCCCGGTTTGGAGAAGAGGATCTTCATGGTCAATATAGTGGGTTGATTGGGAGCGATGGTGGACGTATCGGCGCCGAAGGTGGCGACTTTGCGGAGGGTGATGGAGTTGCCGATGCCTTCGAACCGCTGACACTCCGTGAGGCCGAGACGATGGAGAAACTCCCAATTACGGACAGCGATGTTCGCCATGAGACAGGGGGAGCGGTGAAACTGGGCATACGCATCTTTGCAGGCTTGAGGAAGATCGCGGACTATGTGCTTGGTGGTCCAACTTCCGCCGGCTAGGATGGCGGAACGGGCGCGGACGCGATGCAGCGTATGGTTGGCTTCGTAGATGATTTCGACGGCTTCGGAGTTTTGCGGATCGCCGATGTGTTTAACCGAGATAACGGTGGAGTTCAGCCGAATGCGATTTCTGCTTTGCGGTTGATCGAGCAGATCGAAACGGACGCGGCCCCGACAGATGCCGTGCATTGATGAGGGACCGGTGATCGCGTCCGGGATGAGTTTCTTCAAGATGTGGCGCGCGATACCGGCATTGCCGCCAGGGAACATTTGCGCGCCTTGTTCGTAATTCCAGGGCAGAAGCACGTCGGCGGCGTATTCGCAATAGGCGGAGAGCGCGTCGGCGCCAAGACCGGAGCCACCGCCGGAGATGGGCGACAAATGCGTTCGCACGGTTTCGCGGCTCAGATTGTAGGAGTCCATCAAATGTTGTTCGAGAGTGACACTGTCGAGATGGCGGGAGGCTGGATCGCCGTGGACTTTGGGTTGGTAGGGGTGAGTGGCGAAAGGCTTGCGGTCGGATTCGCGCATGCCGAGCAGTTCTTTTTTCGCTTGTTCAGAGATGGGCGCGCCGGCGAGTTGGGAGCCCCATGGGTCGCGAACCCAGACGCCTTCCGGATGACCGAACTTAGGGCCGAAGTAAAAGCCGGAGGTGGGGCCGCCCACGCCATAGGGAGCAGTTTGAATGTTGAGGCCTTTGGCGACGCCCGCAGGAGTTTGATATTGAAACTGGCTCCAATCGACGCCGATGGAGGAATAGAATTCGGCGAGTGGATCAGATGAAAGGGGAGGGAAGCAAGCGGCGGAGCCTTGATGAACGATGAGAGTTTGACCGTCGATTTCAAATTCGTTGCGTTTGGCTTCGCCGCCAAAGATGGGATGGTTGTCGAGAACGAGACACGTTTTGCCGGGACGGGATCTGGTGAAGAAGAGCGCAGAGGCGAGGCCGCTGATGCCGCCGCCGACAACGACGCAATCGAAGAGTTCGGCGGTGTCGGTGATGGGGAATTGCTTGCCTTCGAGTTTGTGGTCGCGAACGGCGTTGTGGCCGGCGGTCATGACTTGGTAAGTGTTGCCGTTTGATTTGGCGTAATCGCCGACGCCGCCGAAGCCAGTCCATTCCGATTCTTGGATGAGGTCGATGGGTGCGGCTCCGCCTAAGAGTGCGGCACCGCTGGCGAGGAGCGTGGAATTGAGGAAGTCGCGGCGATCCATATAATGAAGCTACATCAGCGCACAAGTATGAAACGTCTATGGGTTGTTTTCGCGTTTTTCGTGGTTGGTTCGCGATTTGTTGCTGGAGAAACGACGGCTTGCGCGGCAATGGTGGCGCGCGGTTCGATTGATTACGGCAATGGACACTTGTTCGATGCGTTTGCCCCGGCGGGTGAGGCGAGGCCAGCGGCGATTGTGATTCATGGAAGTTCGGGAAATAGAAGAACACATGTGAATCAGGTGCTGGCAGTGTTAGAGAAAGCCGGCTGGGCTTGGTTCTCAGTTGATTATCGAGATGTGGCGGATGTGCGGAGGGCTATTCGATTCATCCAATGCCGCGGGCGGTTCAATATACAGAGCAAGCCTGTGCTGATTGGAGAAGACACAGGGGCAGCGATTGCCTTCGAGGTTGCGGCGACGGGAACGTTCCGGTCGGTAGTGGCTTTTGGTGCAGCGAAGGATTCGCATACCAAAGATCCTGGCGTTCCGGTCTTGCTGTTTCACGGCGATGCGGATGAGGAATCACCGATTGCTCCGATGAAGACGCTGTGCGAACGGTGGCGGGACTGTACGTTTGTGCCGGTGGCCAAGGGCATTCATAACGTGGAGAACTGGCACCCAGATCAATGGGCTTGGAAAGAGGACTTGGCGGCTTGGCTACGCGAGGATCGGCGGGGAGTCTGGAAGGATATCGCTTACGCCATGCCTGAGGGGCGGGCGTTGTTGATGAACGCGTTTTTGCCCGAGGGAGTGGGGCCGTTTAACGCGGTGATCGTTGTTCACGGAGGTGGATGGGAGGCGGGTGACAAGGAGACGTATATTTCTCCTATGCTGGATGTACTAGCGAGAGAGAGATTCGCGTATTTCTCGATTGATTACAGACTCACTCCGTATGTCACGAATGGCACGCAGTTGGAGGATGTGCGAGCGGCAATTCGATATGTGCGGGCGCATAGTGATCGGTTCCATGCGCGGGCGGATTCCATTGCGCTGTTGGGGGAATCGGCGGGTGGTCAGGTTGTGACACAATTGGCGTCTTTGCCGTGCGCCGGGTGCGAGGTGGGCGCGGTGGTTTCTCTCTATGGGGTTTACAACTTCAAGCAGTTCACGCAGGATGCAGACGGGAAGCAAATGTTGAAGCGCATTTTTGGGCAATGGACGCTGCCGATGTTGGAAGAAGCGTCGCCGCTATACAACATCAAGGCAGGTATGCCGCGTTTATTACTGATTCAAGGCACTAAGGATGAGTTGTACGCGGGAACGTTGGCCTATGATCAAGCGCTAACGAAGAAGGGGATTGAGCATAAACTCGTGGTTTTGGACGGAGCGCCACACGGCATGGAGAACTGGGTTGGCCATGCCGTGTGGATGAAAGCCTTGGACGATGCGGCGGTTTGGCTGCGTGGCCGCTGATTTCTCAAAATTGGAAATGCAAACCGAATTGCATTTGACGCATGGGGACCAGAATGGCGGTAATTTGTCCGGCACCGCTCACGTCGATGGTGGAACTGGGATTGGCCAGATTTGTGTGATTGAAGACATTGAAGGCGTCGGCCCGTAGGTCTAAGGAACGGCGTTCGCTGGAAAGCAGGTTCTTGGAGAGGGAGAGGTCGGACTCCCAAAGGTGGGGACCGCGGAGTGAATTGCGTCCGGCGGTGCCTTGACGATAGGGCTGCTGGGGCTCGCTGAACGCGGCGGGATTGAACCATTCATTGGCATTTTGATTTGAAACATGCCAATTGCCGACAACGTCGGCGCGGAGAGAGGCGAAATCCGGATCGTTGAGCAAGGGCGCATTGGCCACGGTGGGCGTAAAGGGCTGACCGGAGGCGACGGAATGAACGCCGCTGAGCCGCCAGCCGCCAGCGACTAAATTGGCGACTGTGTTGTTGCCGAGTTTCCAGTAGCGGTCTCGCCCGAAGGGAAGGTTCCAATTGTGTTCGAAAGTGAGAGTGTGTTCGCGATCCCAGGAGGCTGGGCCATAATCGGAGCGGACGTTGTAGCTATTTGAGGGGACGCTGCCGCCCTCGGTGTTGGTGAGGGCTTTCGACCAGGTGTAAGTGAGCAGGAAATCCAAACCGCGAGACATCTGCTTCTGGAGTTTAGTTTGCAAGCCGTTGTAATTGGAGTTGTCGCAGTTGCAATATTGCGCGAGGAATTGTTCGAGGCCGTAGAGTTGATAGAACGGGCGGCGGGGATTGGCATTGCCTGGGCCTGGAACGGCTTGGTTGGCGTTCAGCGTTTCGTACAAGTGCCGACCAACGTTGCCGACATAGGCGGCTTCAAGGGCAAGAGTGGGATTGAAGCGGTGCTGCACGGTGAAATTCCAAAAGTAAACTTCGGGAATGCGATAGGAGTTGAGTGGGCTTAAGAAATAGTTAATGCCGATGCCATCCGGAAGAGGGTAGGTTCCATTGGCACTTACGGCGGGTTCAGGCGGGGCAGGAGGGCCGTTCAATAGACTGAACGGCGCGACGTAGCTATTGTTTTGGTTGACGCTTTGTGCGTTAACGATGGGCGGATTGTAGTCGGCACCTTGACCGAATACGGCACCGAGGCCGCCGGGATTGAAACTAACTCCGAAGCCACTGCGGATGACGGTTTTGGGAGTTGCTTGAAAGGCGATGCCCAGGCGCGGAGCGAAGCCGAGGTTGTATGGTTTGACGCCAAGATTCAGGGGCACGGAGCCGACTCCGGCTACGAGGACATTGCCAGTAGAGGGATCGAAACTGCCAGCGCCGCCGGCTTTAGCAGCCGTTTGCGGGAGGTAGTCTTCCCAGCGCAATCCATAGTTGAGGGTGAGTTTGGGAGTAATGCGCCAGGAATCCTGAGCGAACAGAAACATGCGGGTCTCGCGCAGGCCTGGATAATAGCTATAAGCTGTGTAATAGCGCCCAAATGTACTTGGGAGGCCGAGCAAGTACGAAGCGAGTGCGGAGCCGGTGGAGGCGTTGCCGGCGGCGATGTTGTCGACGTCGGGATTGCCAGTGACAGAATCCGTGAAGGTGATTTCGCCAGAGCGATGCAGGTCGCTGGGGATCCGTTGCTGTTGGGAACGGCGGACATCGACACCGAATTTGAGAGTGTGATTGCCGATGATTTTGGTCCAATTGTCAACCCACTGAAATTGATTTTCGGTTTCTTTGAGTGGGCAGTTGCATTGATTGACGCCCAGGCCATAGCCGAAATTGAAGCCACCGTTGCCGTTGATGTAAAAGGCAGGTAGGCCGGTGGTGGAGGCAGAGCCGGTGTTCAGTCCCGGGAGGCCGGCTTCGGTGGCTGGAGTGGTTCCGGCGTCACCCGGTTGGACGCGAATGCGATAGCGATAAAAACCGAAGCGGCCATCGGTGACCAGGTTGGGAGAAAAAGTGTGATCCAATCCAACCGCGACGCTTTGATTGCGATCAATGGAATCGCCGGAGAATGCAAAGGCGCTGGGCCCGCCGCCGGCAGCACCGAAGGCGGCAGGGGCGTTGTTGTTGTAATCGGCCAGGGTATAGCGGGCGAAGAGGTGAGTCTTGGAGTTGAGATTGTAATCAACACGGCCGTCATATTGATCAGTGTCGAAGGCTTGGACACCGTCGCTAATGAAGTTGTTGACGATACTGCCTCCGCCAGTGTTCGGAAGCGGGATGAGGGAAAGCAATTTCTGCATTGGGGCGGCCACGGGGACTACGTTCAATTGCCCGTTTTGAGAATAAACCTGGCGGCCAGAGCCAGTGTTTGGATCGCCAGTGTTGGGATTGAAGACCATTCCTGCGCGAGCCGGCACGCTGGTGTTTTCTGTAGTGCTCACCATGTATGGAAGGGTGCAAGGCGTCGCCGATGCTGAGCCATCGGCGCAAATGTAGTTGCCGAGAAGAGCGGATAGATCGCCGCTTCGTTCCGCCGCGGTGGGAACGGTGGTCAGAACAGAACCGCCCGTGCGCCGGCGGGTACCTTGATAGTCAAAGAAGGCGAAGAGCTTGTCTTTCACAATAGGCGCGCCGATCGATCCGCCAAATTGATTCCAGCGGATGACTGGATTGATTTGGGTGAAGGGGTTGGTGGCATTCGTCAGATCGTTTCGCAGGAATTCGAAAAGGGAGCCGTGCAATTGATTGGTTCCTGATTTGGTAGTGGCTTGTATGAGCGCGCCGGATGCGGCGCCGAATTCGGCGTCGTAGTTACTGGTACTCACCTTGAATTCCTGCAAGGCGTCGATGTTGGGATTGATGACGGCGATGCCGAGAATGGCGCTTTGGTTCTCAGTGCCATCGAGCAAGAAACCGTTAGCTGTAAAGAACTGACCGTTGGCGTTGGCTTGAATGCCTTGTTCCGGATTTTCGGCGGCCGAGTGGGCCCAGGTGTTTTGCAAGGTGCCAGGGATTTGCAGAAGGAGGTTTGTGACGTTGCGGTCAAGCACGGGGAGTTCCGCGACTTGGCTGCCGGTGAGGGTGGTTGCAATCTCGGCGCGATCAGTGGTGAGCAGCGGAGTGGCATCGGAAACCTCGACGGTGGTTTGTACTTGACCAGGAGTGAGTCTAATGGCGAACGGAGTAGTGGCGTCTACTTCGACAGTGGCGTTGGCCGAGTATGTGGAGAAGCCAGGATTTTCGATGGTGACGCGATATCGGCCCGCGAGTAAGTGTGTCTGGGAGAAGTTGCCTTCGCCGTTGGTCTGTATGTGATAGGCGGTTCCCCGATCAAGATCGGTGACGGTGATGGTGGCGTTTGGCAGAGCGGCGCCTGAGCTATCAACGACGTTGCCGGTAATGTTGCCTGAGGTCGCTTGGCCGTATGCGAGGAGGCCGAGTAAAGGAAGAAGGAGCGCGATGAGGATGAATTGGCGGATGCGAAAACGCTGCATGGAAAAACACCTCTACGGGAGGAGAGTGTAGCAGTATTTTTCAGGCAACGGTGACCGTAAAGTTACTAAGCGGCGTTATTCGGGCATGGCGTCTGGAGTGACCTCTACGCGTATGCGAATGGTTCCTATAAGTTGTTCTTGCGAGGTGGCTTTGATGGTGATGAATTGCCAGCCTTTTTGTTCCGAGGGTGTTTTCACTTCAAACACATAGCTGTAATCGACTTGCGGATCGACTTGAAAAGGGCTCGGCGGTTGGCGAACGAATTTCCAACCGGCCGGAAGGTCCACCGACATGGTGACCGGGAGGGTGGATTCAGTGGGGTTTTGAACGAGAAGAGGGATCACGAAGCGGGCAGAAGGCTTTGCCATGATTTCAGGGGCAATAAGGCCAGGCAGGTGTTGGAGGTCGTGCGCTTGCCAGAAGGCAGTGTAGAAATGCCAGGGGCCGCCGAGTTCAAGGGACGGGCCGTCGAGCTTTGGAGTGGCATAACCAGGCGACGTTTGATAAGGAATACCGGTCGGAATGACGCCTTCGAATAGATCGCTGGTTGGAGACGTTTTGACGTGAGATTTGCCGAAGACGAATAAGACGGGTGTTTCGAAATAATGAAGGTCGTTCTTTTCGAGGGCGGCTTTTGCGAGTTGACCGCTGTCGCCTTGGGTGAGATGGAAGGCGCATTCCTGCGCAGCGAGACGTGCATAGGAGACGTGGTGAGAGGCCGATGTATCAGTGGAGGAGTAGTTGGGGCCTTTGTCTTTGATGGTTTCAGGATGCGCGGTATCACTGAAGAAGTAGAGCTTTTGGGGCTGCCAAGGGCGGAGGCCTTCGGTGAGATTGCCAACGTCGAAGCGGTTGAAGGGAACTGCGACTTGTTCGGGAAACGCGGTTGGATTGCCTGCCATGTCGAATGCTTCGGTAGCGATGACGGCGGCGGCTTGGTGGTCTCCATGATTTTCGCCGGCGACCCATGCGGGGAGCCAGGTGGCGACGACGGTTGGGCGGGTGAGTCGCATGATGCGGACCAGTTTGCCGAGAGGGTCGCCGTGGTTCCAGGTTTCGAGGGAGCCGAGCACGTTTTGGCCGGGTGTATCTAGGCCATTGAGAAACCAGACGTTCATCACGCCGAAGGAGGCCATGGCCTGGCGCGCCTCGATCTCACGAATGACGCCGAGCGAGGCAGATTGAGCTAATGATTCGGAATCGCCACCTTGATTGCCGCGGGTTCCGAAGACGACGGCGACGCGTTTGTGTTCGTCGAAGATGACGCGGGCGAGATATGCGCCGATTTCCGTCTCGTCGTCGGGATGAGCCACTACGACCAGGAGATCGGTTTTGAAGCGTTCGTCCGGCTTGGGATTAGCGCTGTCGACGGCGAAGGTTGTTGCAGCGAAGATGGCGGCGAGTGCGATGGATTTCATGGCTAGCTTGTATCCTAATCGAATGTGTCGCAGGAATTTTCGCATAAACACTTCGGCGCGTAAAGATGAAGTTGAATATCGGGAAGTGGGTGAGGGCGGGCCGGGTGGTAGCGGAGAGTTATGAAACTCGGATATTGCTGCACGGTTGACACATACAATTACGGGTATGAAGAAGAGAGTTCCCAAGTCGGTTGACGAATACATCGCAGCGCAGCCCGAGACCTTGCAGCCGAAGCTTGAACGGGTGCGCGCTGCTATTCGGAAGGCTGTTCCAGAGGCAGTGGAGTGCATCGGATATCAAATGCCCGGCTACAAGCTGCACGGAAAAGCGATGCTGTATTTCGCCGGCTTCAAGGAACACTATTCACTCTTCGCCGCATCTGGGACGTTCTTCGCGGAGCTGGAAGACGAACTTAGGGGCTATGAGTTGCGAAAGGGTACAGTTCATTTCCCGCTCGATGAACCGGTGCCGGTCATGCTGATCAGCCGGATTGCGAAGCTGCGCGCTGCTGGGATCGCAAGCGCTACAGACGGACTCCGGCCGGGCCAAGAGAAAAAGGGCCGCAAAGCGGCGCGTTAGGAGATGTGCCTGCCTGTTTCCTAATCAAATGCGTCTCCTATATTTTCGGATGAAAAAGAACGGTGCAGCAACTCTGCACTCGATGCGCGCGCGTATCTCATGGAATCGGATTGCGCTGCTTGCCGCTCTTGCTGTTGTTTGCTGCCAGGTTTTGGCATTTGCGCAGACCGTAGATCTTGCGGCTGAGTCGCGACAGGCTAAGGAATTGATGTCTGGCGGCAAGTTTGACGATGCGATTCCGATTTACGAGCGGTTAGTGAAGGCGGTTCCCGGCAACATTGGACTGCTGCTGAATCTGGCGCTGGCGGAGGAAATGGCGGGGCGGCATGCGCGGGCGATTCCGCATTTCGAGACGGTGCTGAAGGCGCAGCCGAACAACTTAGCGGCGCTGGTGACGCTTTCGATGGCGCGTCTGCAACTTCATCAGACTCGCGAGGCGCTTCCCACGCTTCGCAAAGCTGTTGCGCTTGCGCCCAAGGACATGGACGCGCTGGGGATGTTGGCCGATGCGGAGGCGAGCCAGAACCTGTTGGAAGAGGCCAGCAAGCATTATCGGCAGTTGACCGTTGCCAACGAAGCCGATCCGCGAGCTTGGTACGGTCTGGGCAAAGCCTACGAAGCGCTGGCGACGAACAGCTTTGACCGATTGAATAAGCTTGCGCCGCAATCGCCCTATGTGGCCGTGTTGCTGGCGGATACGCGGTTGCAGAGGCGGCAATATCGCAGCGCATTTTTCTTTTACCGCGAGGCGCAGAAGACACTGCCAGAATTGCCGGGGCTGCATGCGGGATTGGCTTTGGTCTATAAGGCGACGGAGCATGCCGACTGGGCGGAAGCCGAGGAGAAATTTGAAGAACGGATTCCGCCGCCCGATTGCACGGAGCAGCCGGTGGCGTGTGCGTTTCTGGCCGGAAACTTTCTGGATGCGGTGATGACAGTGCCTACCGGAGCGACGCCGGCCACGCTGTTTTGGCTGACGCGGGCGTATAACCAACTTGCAGGGAATGCGTTTGAAAAGCTGGGTGGGTTGCCGGAATCGGTGCAGGTGCATGCATTCAAGGCGCAAACCTTTCACGATCACAAGCAGGATTTGGAAGCGGCTGAAGAGTGGCGGGCGGCGCTGAAATTGTCTCCCGATGACGCGAAGTTGAAGCAGGAATTGGCGAGTGCGCTTTTCGATGCGAAGGACTATCAAGGGGCGCTGCCGTTGGTAGAAGAACAGTTGAGGCATGAGGCGAACTCGCGGGAATTGAATTACTTGATGGGCGCGAGTTTGTGGCGAACGGAGCAGGCGGAGAAAGCGCTGCCGTATTTGCAAGCGGCGGTTCGCGGTGGTAGCGAGTTTTTGCCGGCAGACGCGGAGTTGGGGCTTACCCTGGTGGCGCTGGGCAAGAATGCGGACGCAATCCCTTATTTGAAGAAAGCGTTAGCCCTGGATGATGACGGAAGCCTGCACTATAGCTTGGCGAGAGCGTACCGTGGGGCTGGCCAGACTCAGCTTGCCGACGAGATGATGGGCCAATATCAGAAGATTCAAAAGCTGAATGAGCAAGTGAATCAGCAACTGGCGAAAGAAGCCGAGATTGGCGCGCCGACGAACAAATAGTCGGCTCGGTATGATCGAACGAAACACAACAATGTTAAACACGCGAATTGTTTTGCTGGGTGCTGTCTCCGTTATTTCCGGAATGGCGCAGACTTCCGCTGCTAAAGGCACCACGTGCGAGAACCTTCCCAAGCTGAGTTTAAGCGGCACGATCATCATGAGTGCAGAGAGTGTTCCGGCAGGAACGCGGCTCAATGAAAAGGGACCTGCTCTTCCTGCGCATTGCCTGCTGCGAGGAGAAGTGAATAAGCATACGGGAGCCGATGGCAAATCGTATGGGGACACGTTTGAGCTGCGCATGCCAAGCGATTGGAACGGGCGGTTGTTGTTTCAGGGCGGCGGCGGGTTAGATGGAATTGTGCGGCCAGCGATTGGCGAGGGCGGTACGTATGATCGGCCGGCGCTGGTGCGTGGATATGCGGTGGTAACGACGGATGGCGGGCATGCGGCTGATCCGAAGGCACCGATGAACGATGGGGCGTTTGGGTCGGACCCGGCGGCGCTGGCGGACTATCAATATAAATCTACGCAATTGGTGACCGATGCGGCGAAGGCGATTCTGGCGGCGCGGTATGGCGAGAAACCGAAGCGATCTTATTTCCGCGGGTGTTCGAACGGCGGGCGCGAAGGGTTGATGGCGGTGCAGCGGTATCCGCATTATTTTGACGGCGTGATTGCGGGTGCGCCGGCGTTTCATCTGACGCGGGCGATGGTGGCGGAAGCATGGAACACTATGCAGTTTGCGGCGCTGGGGCCGGATCTGAAGCAGGCATTGACGGATGACGATTTGAAGCTGGTGGCGCGTGCGGTGTTGGATAAATGCGATGCGCTGGACGGCGTGAAGGATGAATTGATTTCGAACCCTGAAGCTTGTCACTTTGATCCGGCGGTGCTGCAATGCGCGGGTGAGAAGAAGGATACGTGTTTGAGTGCCCAGCAGGTTACGGCGTTGAAAAAAGTAATGGCTGGGCCAATGGATTCACGGGGGAAAGCGCTGTATTCGGATTGGCCGTATGACAGCGGGATTGCAGGCGAAGGGTGGCGAGCGTGGATTTTGGGTAGTGCGAAACTGCCGTCGATCAACACGCTTATTTTTCCGGCGGCAATTAATGGGATGGCGTTGGCGGGGAAGCCACCGGCGGTGGACATTTTCCATTTTGATTTCGACCGAGATTCGGAGCGGATCAACAAAGCGGCGGCGGCGAATTTGAATTCGGATTCGATGGACCTGAGCGCGTTTCGCAAGCGCGGCGGGAAGCTGATTCTGTATACCGGCATGAGCGATCCGGTATTTTCGGCGAACGATTTGATTCGCTATTACAAGGATGTGATGAAGGCGAGCGGGGGCGAGGCGGCTACGTATGGGTATGCGCGGTTGTTCTTGCTGCCGGGCGTGAATCATTGCGGCGGCGGGCCTGGATTAGACAGTTTTGATTCGTTGACGGCCTTGGAGGAATGGGTGGAAGAGGGGACTGCGCCGAATCGGGTCATCGTGAAGGGCAGTGCGTTCCCCGGCCGGACGAGGCCGCTGTGCTCGTATCCTCTTGTGCCTCATTACAATGGCTGGGGAAATCCGGAGAATGCCGCTTCATTCGCTTGCGGCAAGTGAACTGACTCACATGAAAATTATCGATATTCGAGCAACGACGGTGACGGTGCCGTTGGAAGCTGCGTTGCGCCATGCGAACGGGTGCCACTGGGGCCGATTTGTGCGAACCATTGTCGAGGTAGAAACCGACAATGGACTGATCGGTTTGGGAGAAATGGGCGGGGGCGGGGAATCGGCAGAAGCGGTTTTTCGCGCGATGAAGAGCTACTTGGTGGGGCACGATCCGCTGCGGATGGAGGAAATGCGGTTTCTGATCGCGAATCCGACCGCGTCACTTTACAACAATCGAACGCAGGTGCTGGCGGCGTTGGAGTTTGCTTGCCTTGATATTGCGGGGCAGGCGTGGGGCGTGCCGGTGTATCAAATGCTCGGCGGGAAGCTGCGCGATCGGGTGCCCTTTGCGTCTTACTGTTTCTTTCGGTACGCGAATCCGCGGACAGGTGCGGGGGAAGTGCGGACGGCGGAGCAAGTGGTGGCGTTTGCGCGGGCGGCAAAAGAGCAGCATGGATTTACGACACACAAGATGAAGGCTGGCGTCTTTCCGCCGGAGCATGAGTTGGAGTTGTATCGAGCGCTCGCGCAGGCTTTTCCGAAAGACAAAGTGCGGTTTGATCCGAACGGAGTGTGGTCGACCGAGCAGGCGATTCGCTTTGGGCAGGGGATTGAGGATTTAAACAACGACTATCTGGAAGACCCGGTGTATGGGTTGAACGGCATGCGGCGCACGCGCGGGAAAGTGCGGATGCCGCTGGCGACGAATACGGTGGTTGTGAATTTTGAGCAACTAGCCGCGAATATTTTGGACCCGGCGGTGGATGTGATTTTGCTGGACACGACGTTTTGGGGCGGGATTCGGCCTTGTGTGAAGGCGGCTGGGGTTTGTGAAACTTTTCAGGTGGGTGTGGCGGTACATTCGTCTGGCGAACTGGGGATACAACTGGCGACCATGCTGCATTTGGGTGCGGTGATTCCGAATCTATCGTTTGCGGCGGATGCGCACTATCATCACTTGACCGATGACATTATTGAAGGCGGATTGATGAAGTATGAAGGCGGCGCGATCAAGGTGCCAGATGGACCAGGATTGGGAGTGAAGCTGAATCGGGATAAGTTGGGGGAGTATCAGGAGCTTTATAAGAAGTTAGGCGGTTATCCGTACGATCAAGATCCGGCACGGCCGGGTTGGACGCCGGTGCTGCCAAATGATAGGTGGGCCGACCCGAATGATGGCCGGTATCCGGCGGCGTTGGGATAAGCGCCATGGGCAAGAGCTGTCTGGATTTAACGGGGAAAGTGGCAGTGGTGTTTGGCGCATCGTCTGGATTGGGGAAGGCGATTGCGTTAGGGCTGGCGGAGCACGGGGCTTCAGTGGTACCGACTGGACGGCGCGCGGAGTTGCTGGGGGATGTGTGCGGGCAGATTGCTTCACTGGGCGGAAAGACGCTGGTGCAGACGGCTGACGTGGCGGATCGCAGGTCGATTGGGCAGTTTCGAGATGCGGTGCTGACGGAGTTTGGACGCGTTGACATCTTAGTGAATGCGGCGGGGCAAACATTTCGGAAGCCAACGCTGGCGGTGGAAGATGCGGAATGGACGGCGCTGTTTGAGACGAATCTGACGGGCGTGTTGCATACGTGTCAGGAATTTTATTCGGCGTTGAAGGCGAGTGGAGCCGGGCGGGTGATTACGATTGCGTCGTTAGGATCGTTTGTGGCGTTCCATGAGGTGGCGGCGTATTGTGCGTCTAAGGCGGCGGTGTTGTCGCTGACGAAAAGTTTGGCTTGTGAGTGGGCGCGCGACGGGATTTGTGTGAATGCGATTGCGCCGGGGGTTTTTCCGACGGAGTTGAATGCTCACTTACTAACAGGGACGGGGCGGGGAAAAGAGATTTTGCAGCGCACGCCGATGAAGAGGTTTGGAGATCCGAGGGAATTGATTGGGGCGGCGGTGCTGCTAGCGTCAAATGGGGCGAGCTTCATGACGGGCGAGTGTTTAGTGGTGGATGGCGGGTATTTGGCCTCGGGTGTGAACTCGTGAGGGTTGCCCTAGCGCTCGTCTTGTTTGCGGCGTTGACACACGCGGAGACGGGGGAGGATGCGTGGCTGCGGTATCAGCATCACGAGGGCAAAGCAGCGCAGGTAACGAAGCTAGGCGAGGGGCCGGAGCTGGATTCGGCGGCGAAGGAGATTGCGCGGGCGCTGACCAATGAAAGCGTGGTGCTTGGGACGGTGACGGAGTGCAGGCGGGCGTATCCGAAGGTCAACTTTCCGGCCGATTTGCAGGGTGATGGGTACGTGATCACGACGGTGAAGCGAACGGTAATTGTGGCTTCGCCGACGACGCGCGGGGGTTTGTATGGGGCGTTTGCGCTGATTCGGCGCGGCG
>Ga0209698_10002989_pt1 | contig 18888 bp, 21 predicted proteins | sample LitLauG_LLR_2012_FD_187203 | JGI IMG/M metagenome (GOLD analysis project Ga0209698, IMG submission 187203) | Freshwater sediment microbial communities from Pennsylvania, USA - Little Laurel Run_MetaG_LLR_2012 (SPAdes) (version 2) | ecosystem: Environmental > Aquatic > Freshwater > Creek >...
CCCTCGCGGCGCGCACCCCGGTCCCCACCTCCCCCGCGGTCGCCAACCTGCAGGCGTGGGTCGAGGGTGCGGGCGGGGATACCGACGCCCTGGTCGCGGCCACCGACGGCCCGGCCCTGCTCGTGACCTGCCTGTGGTACATCCGCGAGGTCGACCCGACGACCCTGCTGCTGACCGGCCTGACCCGCGACGGGGTCTACCTGGTGCGCGGCGGGGAGGTGACCGGCGCTGTCGGCAACTTCCGCTTCAACGAGTCGCCGGTGGGCATGCTCGCCCGCCTCGGCGCGGCGGGTTCCCCCGTCGCGGCGCTGCCACGGGAGTTCGCCGACGACTTCCCCCGCACCAAGGTCCCCCCGCTGCTCGTCGGCGGCTTCCACATGTCGTCGGCCAGCCAGGCCAGCTAGCTGTCGTTCCCAGGCGCGCACGCGGCGGCCGGCTCGGCGCGCTAGGCGTCCTCGAGCCGGAAGCCCACCTTCATCCCGACCTGCCAGTGGCTGACGGTCCCGTCCACGATCTGCCCACGTATCTCCGTCACCTCGAACCAGTCCAGGTGGCGTAGCGACTCCGCCGCGCGCTGGACCCCGTGGGTGATCGCGTCGTCCAGGCCCTGCGTCGACGTGCCCACCAGCTCGGTCACCCGGTAGGTGCGGTTTCCCATGGCTGCCCTCTCGTTCGCTGCGGCGGTCCCGGCCGGCCCGGTGACCGGCGCGCCATCCTCTCCCCCCGCTGCGGATGCCGCCAGGGCCGTCGGCACGTACCGTGAGGCTGCCGGCGCGCCCGCCGGCCCGTGGGAAGGATGGCGATGGCCACCGCGCAGCCCCCCGGCACCAGCGGCACCCCGGGTGTCTCCGGCGGCCCGGGCGGCCCGGGCGGCCCGGGCGGGGTGTACCGGATCACCGCGGTTCCGCAGGGGCTCACCCAGGAGCAGGCAGGGCGCACCCGGCGCTACCTGCTGTCGATGGGCCTGCGCACAGTGCTGTTCCTGCTGGCGGTCCCCACCCACGGGCTGCTGCGCTGGGTCTGCATCGCCGGGGCGGTCCTGCTGCCCTACCTAGCAGTGATCGCGGCGAACGCGGGCCGTGAGCCCACTCGCGACGCCCCACCCCCGCCGGTCACCCCGCAGGCGGTGCCGGGGCTGCCCGGCCGCGCCAGCGCCCCGCCGCCGGGGCCGTGAGCCTCAGGCGCGCCGGGTAGCGTCACCGCCGTGGGCACCCTGGTACGCCAGCGCCGCTGGTGGGGATTCGCGGTGCTGGTGCTCGCCCTGGCCGCGCTGTTCGTCCGGCTCGGTTTCTGGCAGCTGCACCGCCTCAGCGAGCGGCGGGCGCGCAACGCCCCGATCGTGGCCAACGCCCACACGCCCCCGGCGCCCCTGTCCGCCGTGCTCCCCCCCGCTACGGGCGTCAGCACCCTGACCCAGTGGCGCCGCGTGGTGGTCACCGGGCGCTGGGACGCCGCCGGGCAGGTCCTGGTCCGCAACGAGCCGAGCAACCCCAACCCGGGGTTCGGGTTCTTCTCCAGCTCCTCCAACGGGGACTGGGTAGCCACCCCCCTGGTACCCGCCCAGGGGCCGGCGCTGCTGGTGGTGCGGGGCTGGGTAAGCACCGACAGCCCCGGGGCGCTCACCCCGCCCGCACCGCAGCCAGGTCGGGTCACGGTGACCGCCTACCTCCTGCCGGCGCAGAACACCGCCCAGCCGGCCGACCTGCCAGCCGGCCAGGTCAACGGCGTCGACACGGCGGCGGTGGCGGCCAGCACCGGCCTGGTGCTGGTGGACGGCTACGGCCAGCTGGCCGCCGAGGCGCCGGCGCCCCCCGACCCGGTGCAGCTGCTGCCCGGCCCCGTCGCGAGCGACGGCCCCCACCTGATCTACGCCATCCAGTGGTTCCTGCTGGCCCTGACCGCGCTGGCGGCGTTCGCGGCGTTCAGCGCGCGAGAGGCCCGCGGCGGCCCGGCCGAGGTCCTCGGCCGCGCGCGGCCGGCTGCCCGGCCAGGTTCCGCTGAGGCACCGGCCAGCGCAGCCGCCGCACCCGTGCCGGCAGTGCGGGTGCGCCGCGGCGGACTGCCGCCGCCCGCCGCCGAGCGCGCGGACACGGCACGCCGCTGACGGCGTTAGTCCAAATGAGCACTCCGTGTGACGAAATCGTGACGGAGTGTGGGCGCCAGTCAAGTCACCCCTGCGCCACCGCCGACCTCCCTGGGGACGAGCCCCGCCGGGGCGCAGGGGAAAGGACCCGCCATGCCGCCAGAGCGTCACCTGCTCGCCCGGGCGCGCCGACGCGCATGCCGCGGGGACGAGGGGTTCACCCTCATCGAGCTGCTCGTGGTCATCATCATCATCGGCATCCTCGCCGCGATCGCCATCCCCGTCTTCCTCAACCAGCGGAAGAAGGCGGTGGACGCCGCCATGAAGTCCGACCTGAAGACGGTGTCGTACCAGATGGAGGTGTACTTCACCGACGGCCAGACCTACCCGGGAGTGACCGCCGCGGGCAACCTGGTCAACATCGGCGGGCAGACGTTCACCTTGACGCAGGGTGACACGGTGGCGTCGGTGACGGCGCACGACGCCACGAAGCAGACCTACTGCATCGTCGTCACCCGCGCCGCCGGCTCCTCTCCCGGCTCGCAGTCCGCCTGGGTCTATGAGAGCGACAACGGCGGCGTGCAGCCGTTCGGGGTGACCAGCTGCCCGACCTACACCACGGCGCTGCCCTAGCCGATACCCCGCACATGGACCAAGGGGGGCGCCGCCCACGGCGTCGACCGGCCTGGCCGGGCGGTGGGTGGCCCCGCACCGGCGCGGGGCTGGCCGCCGCGTGCGCGCTGCTCGCCGCGCTCAGCGTGGCGCTCCTGCCGCTGCGGGCGGGCATCTCCGCCTCCACGGTCGCCCTGATCCTTGTCGTGCCCGTCGTCGTGGGCGTGGTCGCGGGGGGCGTGCTGGCCGGCATGGGCACCGTGGTGGTGGTGTTCCTGGCCTGGCTGTGGCTGTTCGTGCCCCCCTACTCCTCGCTGTGGATCGGGGACCGCAAGAACTGGCTCACCCTCGTCGTCGACATGGTGGTCACCCTGATCATCGCCCGGCTGGTGGCGGTGCTGGACGCCGCCCGGGAGCGCGCCGCGTCCCGCGAGCAGGACACCCGGGCACTGGTCGACCTGTCGTGGGGGCTGGTGGCCGACCGCCCGATGCCCGACCTCCTCGCGGCGATCGCGGCCAGCGTGGTCGAGACCTTCGCCATGCAGCAGGTCAGCGTCACCGTCGCCGACACCGCCGTGTCCGGTGCGGCGGATGCCGTCGTCACCGCCGGGGACCCGACGAGCCCGGCCACGCTGACCTGCCGGGTGCCGCTCGCGGCGTCCGGCCACCGCCTCGGCGAGCTGGTCTGCGTCGGGCCGCCCCTGGCGCCGCACCGGCGCCAGCTGCTGGACACCTACGCCAACCACGCGGCCGCTGCCATCGAGCGCGAGGCGCTGCGCGAGCGCGGCCGCCAGGTCGCCGAGCTGGAGCAGACCGACCGGCTGAACAAGGCGCTGCTCGGCGCGGCGTCGCACGACCTACGCACCCCCCTGGCCACGATCAAGTCGGCGTCCTCCACGCTGCGCGACGCCGGTGACGGGCTGGCCCCTGCGGCGTCGGCGGAGCTGGTGGCGCTGATCGACGACCAGGCCGACCGCCTGGCCCGCATGGTCACCAACGTGTTGGACATGGGCCGGCTGCAGGCGGGGGCGGCCCGCCCGGCGGTGCGCGTCGAGCAGGTCGGCGACCTGCTGGGCGACCTGCGCGAGGCCCTGGCACCGCACGCCCGGCCGCGCGTCGTGATGGCGGTCCCGGCCGACCTGCCGGCGGTTGCGGTGGACCCCACCCTGGTCGGGCAGGCCCTGGTCAACGTGGTGGACAACGCCGTGCGCCACGCCCCGCCGGGGACGGTCGTCACCGTCGCCGCCACCGTCGCCGCCACCGTCGCCGCCACCGTCGCAGGTCCGGACTGGGTCGTGGTCACCGTTACCGACCGGGGCCCCGGGGTGCCGTCGGCGCAGCGGGAAGCGGTCTTCGATCGGTTCGCCCGCGGGTCCGCCTCAGGCACCGGTTTGGGCCTGGCGATCGCCGCCGCGTTCGTCGAGGCGCACGGCGGGCGGATCTGGGTGGACGACGCGCCCGGCGGGGGGGCCCGGTTCCACCTGACGCTGCCCGTCGCCGCCGCGCCGGCGCGTCGGGACGCCCGGGCCCCGGCCACGGTGGGAGTCTGAGGAGTGCCCCGCGTCCTGGTCGTCGACGACGACGCGTCGCTGCTGTCCGCGCTGCGCATCGGCCTGTCCGCCCTCGGGCACGAGGTCACCGCGACGGGGACCGCCGCGGCCGGGCTCGCCGAGACGGCGGTCGGCCGGCCCGACGTGGTGGTGCTCGACCTCGGGCTGCCTGACATGGACGGGCTGGCGGTGTGCACCCGGCTGCGCCAGTGGACCGACGTCCCGGTCATCGTCCTCAGCGCCGACCACCGCGAGCAGCGCAAGATCGCGGTGCTGGACGCGGGCGCCGACGACTACATGACCAAGCCGTTCGGCATGCGGGAGCTGGATGCCCGGGTGCGCCTCGCCCTGCGCCACCGCCGGCGGGGCGACGCTGCCGCGGACGAGGCCGACGACCAGGTCGTTCGCGTCGGGAGCCTGCGCCTGGACCTGGGGGCCCACGAGGCGACCTACGACGGGCGCACGGTCGCCCTGACCAACCGGGAGTTCGCCCTGCTGGCGTTCCTGGCCCGCCACCCCGGCAGGGTCTGCACGCACGGCATGCTCATCGACGCGGTGTGGGGGTCCGGCTACCCCGAGGACGCGGAGAACCTGCGCACCCACATGTACCGGCTGCGCCGCAAGCTGGGCGACGACGGCGGGGAGCTCGTCCGGACCAGGCCCGGTGTCGGCTACCAGCTGGTGGACCCCGTCGACGACGTGGCCACGGTCGACCGCTAGCCCGCGCGGCCGGGGCGCGCGGGACGGCCCGCGCAGCTCAGCCGACCGGTGCCTCGCGCTGCCCGGCGAACTGGGTGCGGTACAGGTCGGCGTACAGCCCGCCGCTGGCCAGCAGCGACTCGTGCGTGCCGGACTGCACCACCCGACCGTCCTCGATCACCAGGATCTGGTCCGCGTCGCGCACGGTGGACAGCCGGTGGGCGATGACCAGGCTGGTCCGCCCCGCCAGGGCCGTGGCCAGGGCCCGCTGCACCGCTGCCTCGGACTCGGAGTCCAGGTGCGCGGTCGCCTCGTCCAGCACGACGATCTGGGGTGCCTTGAGCAGCAGCCGGGCCAGCGCGAGGCGCTGCTTCTCCCCGCCGGACAGCCGGTACCCGCGGTCCCCGACCACGGTGTCCAGCCCTTGGGGCAGGGCGCGCACCACGTCGGCGATCTGGGCCGCGTCGCAGGCCTGCCACAGCTCGTCGTCCGACGCGCCGGGCCGGGCGTAGGCCAGGTTGTAGCGGATCGTGTCGTGGAACAGGTGGGCGTCCTGGCTGACCACACCGACCGCGTCATGCAGCGACTGCTGGGTCACCGCTCGTACGTCGAGGCCGCCGACGACCACCGCGCCGGTGGTCACGTCGTACAGCCTCGACACCAGCGAGGTGATCGTGGACTTGCCGGCGCCGGACGGGCCGACCAGCGCGGTCATGGTGCCGGCGGGGACGGTGAAGCTGACCCCGTGCAGCACCGGGGTCGCCGCCGTCGCGTCCAGTGCGGCCACCGACTCCAACGAGGCCAGCGACACCTCGTTCGCGGCGGGGTAGCGGAAGGAGACGTCGCGGAAGGTCACCGTGTCCGCGGTGCGTGGCAGGTCGACCGCTCCGTCCGCGTCGTCGACCATCGGACGCAGGTCCAGCACCTCGAAGACCCGATCGAAGCTCACCAGCGCGGTGAGCACGTCGACCTGCACGTTGGACAGGGCGGTGATCGGCCCGTACAGGCGCGTGAGCAGGGCGGCCAGCGCGACCAGGCTGCCGACCTGCAGCGCACCGTTCACCGCCAGCGCCCCGCCCAGGCCGTAGACCAGGGCGGTGGCCAGCGCCGCTACCAGCGACAGCGCGGTGAACAGCACCCGCCCGTACATCGCCTGGGTGATGCCGATGTCGCGGACCCGTCCGGCGTTGGCGGAGAAGGCCCCCAGCTCCTCGGTGGGCCGACCGAAGATCTTCACCAGCAGGGCGCCGGCCACGTTGAACCGCTCGGTCATGGTCTGGCTCATCGTCGCGTTCAGCTGCATGGACTCCCGCGTGATCATCGCCAGCCGGGTGCCGACCCACTTCGCCGGCAGCAGGAACAGCGGCACCAGCAGCAGCGACACCACCGTGACCTGCCAGGACAGGGCCGCCATGGTCACCAGCACCAGGACGACACTGACCCCGTTGGAGACCACCGAGGACAGCGTCGAGGTGATCGCCTGCTGGGCGCCGACGACGTCGGAGTTGAGCCGGGAGACCAGCGAGCCGGTCTGGGTGCGGGTGAAGAACGCCAGGGGCATGCGCTGGACGTGCTCGAAGACCTGGCGGCGCAGGTCGTAGATGAGCCCCTCCCCCACCCGGGCGGAGAAGTACCGCCCCGCCAGGGTGACCGCGGCGTCCACGACCGCCACCACCGCGATCGCCACCGAGCCGGTGATGACCACGGCCATGTCCTTGGGGACCACGCCCTGGTCGATGATGTACTTGAACAGCAGCGGGGTCATCACGACGGTGAGGGAGTCCAGCACGGTCGTGACCAGGAACGCCGCGATGTCGCGGCGGTAGGGCCGTGCGTAGCCCACGACGCGGCGGACCGTGCCGGGTCGCAGCCGCTGGCTGGGCGCCTGGTGGGTCAGCGACCGGTAGCCGGCCATCGGGTGGCCGCTCGCCATGGGGGTCCTTCCGTCGGGGGGCCGACGCGCTGCGCGCGGGGCCAGCAGGGGAACGCGGGGTGCCGGCGGGCTGTTCCCGCTGTTCGCCCTCAGCCGAGGCGGCCGGCCAGGGCGGCGAGGCGCTCGACCTGGGCGACCCGCTCCCGGGCCAGCTGCTGGGTGGCCGGTGTGCCGGCCGCGGCGGAGGCCAGCAGCGCCTTGGTGGCCCGCGCGGCGCCGGCGGGGGCGGCGAGCAGGGCGGTGACCAGCTCGTCGAGCCGGGCCGGCAGCTCCCGGCGTGGCACGGCCGCCAGCGCCAGCCCGCGGGCCACCGCCTCGTCCGCGCCCATGAACCGCCCCGTCAGGCATAGCTCCAGGGCGGCGGCGTAGCCGACCGCGCGCACCAGCGCTCCGGTGCCCCCCAGGTCGGGGACCAGGCCCAGGCTCGGCTCCCGCATCGCCAGCTGGGCGTCGTCCGCGCACACCACCAGGTCGCACGCCAGCGCCAGCTGCAGACCGGCGCCGACCGCGTGGCCGGCGACCCCCGCCACCGACACCCAGCGAGGGTCCGCGAGCCAGGTGAAGCCGGCCTGGAACCCGGCGATCGTCGCGTCGAGGTCACCCCCGGCGCGTTGCGCCAGCTCGGCCAGCGACGGCTCGCCGGCCAGGCCGGTGCCGTCGAGCAGGCGCCGGTCCAGACCGGCGGAGAACGACGGGCCCGCCCCGGTGACGACGACGACGCGGACCGACTCGTCGGCGCCCGCCCCGACGGCGGCCAGGGCACGCCAGGTGCTCGGTGTCTGGGCGTTGCGCACCGCGGGGCGGTCCAGCCGCAGATGCAGCACCGGGCCGTCCAGTCGCGCCGCCACGCCCCCCGCCGCCAGCACGGCGGGGTCGACCCCCAGGGCGTCCACGCCCGGCTCGGCGGCTACGTCGCCGCCTTGCCGCGGGTCGCCCCGCCCCGCCCGCGCAGCGTGGTGCCGGACTCGGTGAGGATGCGGTGCACGAACCCGTAGGAGCGGCCCGTGGACTCCGCCAGGGCGCGGATGCTCGTGCCCCCCTCGTACTTCTTCTTCAGCTCACCGGCGAGCTTGTCCCGCTCGCTGCCGGTGACCCGACGACCTTTGCCGACCTCTGCCACGAGGACCTCCTGGGCTGGACGAGACGTGTGATCGCTGGCTCCCCCATGATCGGGCACAGCGGCGCGGACGCCAACCGGCGGCCCCCGGCCGGGTCAGGCCAGCGCCACCAGGTCGGCGTAGTCCGACCCCCACAGGTCCTCCACGCCGTCCGGCAGCAGCACCACCTTGTCCGGCGCCAGGGCCTCCACCGCCCCCTCGTCGTGGCTGACCAGGACGACCGCCCCGGCGTAGGAGTGCAGCGCGGCCAGCACCTCCTCGCGCGACGCCGGGTCCAGGTTGTTGGTCGGCTCGTCGAGCAGCAGCACGTTGGCCGCCGAGACGACCAGGCAGGCCAGGGCGAGGCGGGTCTTCTCGCCCCCGGACAGCACCGCGGCGGGCTTGTCCACGTCGTCGCCGGAGAACAGGAAGCTGCCCAGCACGGAGCGCACCTCGCGGTCACCGAGGTCGGGGGCGGCGGTGCGCATGTTCGCCAGCACACTGGCCGCGGTGTCCAGGGTCTCGTGCTCCTGGGCGTAGTAGCCCAGCCGCAGGCCGTGCCCGGGCTGCACCTCGCCGGTGTCGGGGGCGTCCAGGCCGGCCAGGATGCGCAGCAGGGTCGTCTTGCCCGCGCCGTTCAACCCGAGCACCACCACCCGGGTCCCCTTGTCCACCGCGAGGTCGACATCGGTGAACACCTCCAGGGAGCCGTAGGACTTCGACAGGCCCTCGGCGCGCAGCGGGGTCCGCCCGCACGGCGCGGGGTCGGGGAACCGCAGCCGGGCCACCCGGTCCGACGTGCGCGCCGCCTCCAGGCCGGCCAGCAGCCGTCCGGCGCGGCGGTCCATCGACTGCGCCGCCTTCGCCTTGGTCGCCTTGTAGCGCATCCGGTCCGCCTGCGCCTTCAGCGCGGCCGCCTGCTTCTCCGCGTTGGCCCGCTCCCGGCGTCGACGGCGCTCGTCGGTCTCCCGCTGGGTCAGGTACGCCGCCCACCCGACGTTGTACACGTCCAGAACGGCCCGGGTGGCGTCGAGGTGGAAGACCCGCGTCACGCAGGCCTGCAGCAGCTCCACGTCGTGGCTGATGACCACCAGGCCGCCCTTGTGGCCGCGCAGGAAGTCGCGCAGCCACACCACGGAGTCCGCGTCGAGGTGGTTGGTGGGCTCGTCGAGCAGCAGGGTCTGCGCGCCGGAGAACAGGATGCGGGCCAGCTCGACGCGGCGGCGCTGGCCCCCGGACAGGGTGCCCAGTGGCTGGTCGAGGACCCGCTGCGGCAGGCCCAGGCTGGCCGAGATCCGGGCCGCCTCCGCCTCCGCGGTGTACCCGCCGCGCGCGGTGAACTCCTCGGTGAGGCGGGAGTAGCGGGCCATCGCCGCCTCGGCCCGCGCGGGGTCGGCGCTGGCCATCGCACCCTCGGTGTCGCGCAGCGCGACGGCGATCGTGTCCAGCTCGCGAGCGCCCAGGATGCGGTCGCGGGCCAGCACCTCCAGGTCCCCGGTGCGCGGGTCCTGTGGCAGGTAGCCCACGGTGCCCGACCGGGTGACCGTCCCGCCGGCGGGGGCGCCCTCCCCGGCCAGCACCCGGGTGAGGGTGGTCTTGCCTGCGCCGTTGCGCCCCACCAGCCCGACCTTGTCCCCGGAGTCCACCCGGAAGGAGGCGTCGGCGAGCAGCAGCCGGGGGCCGGCGCGCAGCTCCACGGCGGCGGCGGTGATCATCAGGTGCCTTCCGGGTCGGGCCCGAGCGGGCCCCGGGTGCGGCGCTCAGCGCCGGGACGCCAGTCTAGACGCCGGGGTGGCCTAGACGTTGAAGCCGAGCGCGCGCAGCTGCTCGCGGCCGTCGTCGCTGATCTTCTCCAGGCCCCACGGCGGCATCCACACCCAGCTGATCCGCACCTCGGACACCAGGCCGTCCAGCGCCTGTCGGGTCTGGTCCTCGATGACGTCGGTGAGCGGGCAGGCGGCGCTGGTCAGCGTCATGTCCAGCGTCGCCGACCCGTCCGTCTCCACCCGCACGCCGTAGAGCAGGCCGAGGTCCACGACGTTGATCCCCAGCTCGGGGTCGACCACGTCACGCATCGCCTCGGTGACCTCCTCCACGCTGGCGGTGGTGGGCACGCTCATCCCTGCTCCCCTCCGGCCGCGGCCTGCGCCGCGGCGTCGCGAAACGCCATCCATCCCAGCAGCGCGCACTTGACCCGCGCCGGGTAGCGGGCCACTCCCGCGAAGGCCACGCCGTCGCCGAGGCGGTCCTCGTCCGGGTCGACCTCGCCGCGGCTGGACACCAGGGTCAGGAAGTCCTCGCCGACCCGTAGCGCCTCGTCCAACGGGCGGCCGATCACCAGGTCGCTCATCACCGAGGTGGACGCCTGGGAGATGGAGCAGCCCTGGCCGTCGTAGGACACGTCCTCCACCGACCACTGCGGTGCCGTGCCGGCCAGGCGCACCCGCAGCGTCACCTCGTCGCCGCAGGTGGGGTTCACGTGGTGCACCTGTACGTCGAAGGGGTCACGCAGGCCCGCGTGGTGGGGCCGGCGGTAGTGGTCGAGGATGATCTCCTGGTACATCTCGTCCAGCTGCATCAGGCGGCCCCGAAGTAGCGCTGCGCGGCAGCCACGCCATCGACGAGCGCGTCGATGTCGGCCGCGTCGTTGTACAGGTACAGGCTGGCGCGGGTGGTGGCCGGCACGCCGAAATGGCGGGTCAGCGGCCAGGCGCAGTGGTGGCCCACCCGCACGGCGACCCCGCGGTCGTCCAGCACCTGCCCGACGTCGTGCGGGTGGATCCCCTCGACGACGAAGCTGACCGCTCCCCCGCGGCCCACCGTGTCGGTGGGTCCGATGACCCGCACCCCGGTCAGGCCGGCCAGCCCGGCCAGGGTGTACGCGGTCAGCGCGGCCTCGTGCTCGGCGATGGCAGCCATGCCCAGCCCGTCGAGGTAGTCGCACGCCGCGGCCAGGCCGACCGCCTGGGCGGCCATCTGCGTGCCGGCCTCGAACCGCTGGGGCGGGGCGGCGTAGGTGCTGGCCGCCATGGTCACCGTCTCGATCATGGATCCGCCGGTCAGGAACGGCGGCATCGCCGCGAGCAGCTCGCCACGGCCCCACAGCACCCCGACGCCCAGCGGGCCGCACATCTTGTGCCCGGAGAAGGCGAGGAAGTCCACGTCCAGCCCGCCCACGTCCACGGGGCCGTGCGGCACCGACTGGCAGGCGTCGAGCAGGACCAGGGCACCCACCGCGCGGGCCCGCGCGAGCACCGGCGCAAGGTCCGGCTGCACACCGGTGACGTTGGACTGGGCGCTGAGCGCGACGACCTTTGTCGCGGGCGTGACCACCTGCTCCAGCGCCGTCAGGTCCAGCCGCCCGTCGCCGTCCAGACCCAGCCAGGCCAGCTCGGCGCCGGTGCGGCGGCACGCCTCCTGCCACGGCACCAGGTTTGCGTGGTGCTCCATCTCGGTGACGACGACCCGGTCGCCCGCGCGCAGGGCCCGCCGGTCGGCCCAGCCCGGCGTGGACAGGCTGTACGCGACCAGGTTGATCGCCTCTGTGGCGTTCTTGGTGAACACCACCTCCCCAGCGGGCGCGCCGATGAACGCCCCCACCCGCGCCCGGGCCGCCTCGAACGCGTCGGTCGCCTCCTCGGCCAGCTGGTGGGCGCCGCGGTGCACGGCGGCGTTGTGCTGCTCGTAGAACGTCCGCTCGGCGTCCAGCACGACCTGCGGCTTCTGCGAGGTCGCGCCGGAGTCGAGGTACACCAGCCGCTTGCCGCCGCGCACGGTGCGGGCCAGCAGCGGGAAGTCCGCGCGCAGCGCCGCCCCGTCCAGGACCGGCTGCAGGCTCGTGGTCACGACCCAGCCACCGCCCGGGTGTAGCGCTCGTAGCCCTCGGCCTCCAGCCGCTCGGCGAGCTCGGGGCCGCCCTCCTCGGCGATCTGCCCGTCGACGAAGACATGGACGAAGTCGGGGGTGATGTAACGCAGGATCCGGGTGTAGTGGGTGATCAGCAGGATCCCGGTCTGGCCGGTGGCGGCCACCCGGTTCACGCCGTCGGAGACCACCCGCAGGGCGTCCACGTCCAGCCCGGAGTCGGTCTCGTCGAGCACGGCGATCTTCGGCGCGAGCAGCTCCATCTGCAGGATCTCGTGGCGCTTCTTCTCCCCGCCGGAGAAGCCCTCGTTCACGCTGCGGCTCGCGAACGCCGGGTCGATGGCCAGGCGCTGCATCGCGGCGTTGACCTCCTTGACCCAGTCCCGCACCTTCGGAGCCTCGCCGCGCACGGCGGTGGCCGCGGTGCGCAGGAAGTTCGTCACGGAGACCCCGGGGACCTCCACGGGGTACTGCATGGCCAGGAAGATCCCCGCGCGTGCCCGCTCGTCCACGCTCATCGCCAGCACGTCGGCACCGTCGAGGGTGACGCTGCCTGCAGTGACGGTGTACTTGGGGTGCCCGGCGATGGAGTAGGCCAGGGTCGACTTGCCGGACCCGTTCGGCCCCATGATCGCGTGGGTCTGGCCGGCGGCGATGCTCAGGTCGACCCCGCGCAGGATCTCGCGGGGCCCCTCGTCGGTCTCCACGGTCACGTGCAGGCCGCTGATCGTCAGGGTGGTCATGGGTCAGGCCTCCGGGCGAGTGTCAACGAGGACCGTGCCGTCATGCACCGACACGGGATAGACGGGGATGGCGCGGGTGGCCGGCAGACCGGTGGGCTTGCCGGTGATCAGGTCGAAGCGCGAGCCGTGCAGCCAGCACTCGATGGTCGTGTCGTCGACCTCCCCCTCGGACAGGGAGACGTCGGCGTGGCTGCACAGGTCGCTGACCGCGTGCACGGTCTCGCCGACGCGGACCAGGCACACCGGGGTGCCGTCGACCACCACCCGCCGGGGCTCGCCGTCGGGCAGGTCAGCCACGGGAACGGCCGGGGCGAACGTCATGCCTGGACTCCTTCCAGCCGCGCGTCCAGCGCGGCGATGACCTGGTCCTCCAGATCGGGCAGCCCCACCCGGGACAGCACATCAGCGAAGAACCCCCGCACCACCAGCCTGCGGGCCAGGTCGGCGGGGATGCCCCGCGAGCACAGGTAGAACACCTGCTCCTCGTCGAAACGTCCCGTGGCGCTGGCGTGACCGGCGCCGACCACGTTGCCGGTCTCGATCTCCAGGTTGGGCACGGAGTCCGCGCGCGCGAACCGGTTCAGCAGCAGGTTGCGGTTCAGCTCGTAGGTGTCGGTGCCCACGCCGGCCGCCTCGATCACGACGTCACCGACCCACACGGTGTGCGCGCTGGCCTCGCGGCGCCCGGCCAGCGCGTTCTTGTACACCACGTTGCTGCGGCAGTGCGGGGCCTCGTGCACCACGTGCAGACGCTGCTCCTGGTGCTGGCCGCCGGTCGCGAAGCCGACCCCGAGCAGCTCCGCGTCACCGCCGGGCGCACCGAACTCCACGGCCACCGCGAGGCGGTCCACCCCACCGCCGAGGCTGACGGCCACATGCCGTAGCCGGGCGTCGCGGCCCAGCCGCACCCGGTGGGTGGCCAGTCGCACGGCGTCGTCGTCCAGCTCCTGGACGCTGACCAGCGTCAGCGCGCCACCGTCACCGACGACCACGTCGAGGGCCTGCAGCAGCTGGGCCGGCCCGGAGTGGCGCAGGACCACGGTCGCCTCGACCCCGGGTGCCACGTCGACGCGCAGCACGTCGGCTGCCGGCTGGGTCGGTGCGACCACCGCCAGCTCGACCGGTCCGCCGGGGCTCGCCGTCACGGCGAGCAGGCGCGCCGGACGGGCGCCCAGGTAGGCCAGTGCCTCGTCCCGCGCGGCGCCACCCGGCGCGTCCAGCTCAGCCAGCTCGCTCAACGAGACCCCGGGGGTCTCGGCGAAGTCGATCCGCACGCCGGTCGCATCCGTGGGCACGACCGCGTCGAGCAGACCCCGGGTGCGCTCGAGCGGGGTGAACCGCCACAGCTCCTCGCGGCCGGTGGGGACGGGGGGCAGCCCCGTCGAATCGGTCCGCCCCGGGGCGAGCACGGTCGGTGCGCTCACGTTCAGCCCACCGCCCCTTCCATCTGCAGCTCGATGAGCCGGTTGAGCTCCAAGGCGTACTCCATGGGCAGCTCACGGGCGATGGGCTCGATGAAGCCCCGCACGATCATCGCCATCGCCTCCTCCTCGCTGAGCCCGCGGCTCATCAGGTAGAACAGCTGGTCCGCGGAGACCTTCGACACCGTCGCCTCGTGGCCCATCGACACGTCGTCCTCGCGCACGTCCACGTAGGGGTAGGTGTCGGACCGGGAGATGTCGTCGACCAGCAGCGCGTCGCAGCGCACCGTCGACGCCGACCGGGTGGCGCCCTCCTGCACCTGCACCAGGCCGCGGTAGGACGTGCGTCCGCCACCTCGCGCCACCGACTTCGACACGATCGTGGACGACGTGTCCGGCGCGCAGTGCACCATCTTCGCGCCGGCGTCTTGGTGCTGGCCCTCCCCGGCGAAGGCCACCGACAAGGTCTCGCCCTTGGCCCGCGGCCCCATCAGGAACACCGCCGGGTACTTCATGGTCACCTTGGAGCCGAGGTTGCCGTCGATCCACTCCATCGTGGCGCCCTCGTGGGCCACGGCGCGCTTGGTCACCAGGTTGTACACGTTGTTCGACCAGTTCTGGATGGTCGTGTACCGCACCCGGGCGCCTCGCATCACGACGATCTCCACCACGGCGGAGTGCAGCGAGTCCGAGGAGTAGATCGGCGCTGTGCAGCCCTCCACGTAGTGCACGTAGGAGTCCTCGTCGGCCAGGATCAGGGTGCGCTCGAACTGGCCCATGTTCTCGGTGTTGATCCGGAAGTAGGCCTGCAGTGGGATGTCCACATGCACGCCCTTGGGCACGTAGATGAACGAGCCCCCCGACCAGACCGCCGTGTTCAGCGCGGAGAACTTGTTGTCCCCGGCGGGGATCACCGTCGCGAAGTAGCGACGGAACAGCTCTTCGTGCTCACGCAGGGCGGTGTCGGTGTCCAGGAACAGCACCCCCTGGGCCTCGAGGTCCTCACGGATCGCGTGGTAGACGACCTCGGACTCGTACTGGGCGGCGACACCCGCGACCAGCCGCTGCTTCTCCGCCTCGGGGATGCCCAGGCGGTCATAGGTGGTCCGGATCTCGTCGGGCAGGTCCTCCCATGAGGCCGCCTGCTTCTCCGTGGACCGCACGAAGTACTTGATCGTGTCGAAGTGGATCCCGGACAGGTCCGCGCCGAACGTGGGCATCGGCTTGCGGTCGAAGAGCTTCAGCGCCTTCAGCCGCATGTCCAGCATCCACTCCGGCTCGCTCTTCAGCGCGGAGATGGAGCGGACGACGTCCTCGCTCAGACCGCGGCGGGCGCTGGCGCCCGCGGCATCGTCGTCGCGCCAGCCGTACTCGTAGCGACCGAGGCCGTCGAGCTCGGGGTGGGCCGTCTGTGTCATCGGGCTGTCCTTCCCTGCAGGCGGGCGGAACCGGTGGAGGCGGGCACGGGAGTGTCCGGGACGACGGTGGTGCACACGTGGTCGCCGTGCGCGATGGTGGCCAGTCGCTGCACGTGGCGGCCGAGCAGCCGGGCGAACATCGCGGTCTCGGCCTCGCACAGCTCGGGCATGTCGGCGGCCGCGTGCGCGACCGGGCAGTGATGCTGGCACAGCTGCACGCCGCCGGGCGCTCGCTCGGCGGCGGCGGCGAAGCCGTCGGCGCTCAGCGCGTCCGCCAGCGCCGCCACCGGGTCGGCGGCTGTCGTGACCCGGTCGGCGTAGCGGGCCTGCTGGGCCGTCGAGCGCGCCTCGGCGAACGCGACGACCGCGGCGTCGCCGCCCTGCCCGCGCAGATGGTGCGCGAGGTCACGGGCGAGGGTGTCGTAGGCCTGGGGGAAGCGCTCCCGGCCGGCCGGGGTCAGCGCGAACACCGCTGCGGGGCGTCCGCGCCCGCGGTCTCGGGTGGGGCCGTAGGGGGCGCGCTCCCGGCCCTCCACCGAGCCTTGGGCGACCAGGGCGTCGAGGTGGCGTCGCACACCCGGCACCGACAACCCCAGCCGGTGCGCGAGGTCGGTCGCGGTCGTCGGGCCGTCCGCCAGCAGGGAGGCGAGCACGCGCTCACGCGTGCTGGCGCCCCGCTCGACGGTGGATTTCACAACGGTGATGTTACCTAATCCCCCGCCCGGGGCAACAGGAGGGTGCGCGCCGCTCTCCCTAGACTCAGCCGGTGACCGCCGAGCCCGCCCTGCAGGTGCGGGACCTCGTCGTGCGCTTCGGCGACGTGACCGCAGTCGACGGCGTCACCTTCACCGCCGCCCGGGGCGCCATCACGGCCGTGCTCGGAGCTAACGGTGCTGGCAAGACCACCACCCTGGAGACCTGTGAGGGTTTCCGACGGCCCACCGGGGGCAGCGTCCGCGTCCTGGGCCAGGACCCGGCCGCACGCCGCGGAGACCTGCGCGCGCGGGTCGGGGTGATGCTGCAGGACGCCGGCGTGCCGGCGACGGCGCGTCCCGGCGAGGCGCTGGACGCGGCGGCTGCCCTCTACGCGCACCCGCACCGCCCCGCCGAGCTGCTCGAGGTGCTCGACCTCCACCGTGTCGCCCGTACCCCTTTCCGCAGGCTCAGCGGGGGGGAGCAGCAGCGGGTGAAGCTGGCCCTGGCCCTGGTGGGGCGCCCCGAGCTCGTCGTCGCGGACGAGCCCAGCTCCGGTCTGGACCCCCACGCCCGGATCGCGGTGTGGCAGCTCCTCGCCGGCCTGCGCGACGCCGGGGTCAGCGTGGTGCTGACCACCCACCTCATGGACGAGGCGGAGACCCTCGCCGACCACGTCGTGATCATGAACAAGGGCCACGTCGTGGCAGCCGGAGCCCCTGCGCAGCTGGTCGGGGACGCCGACGCCCAGCTGCGGTTCCGCGCACCCCTGGCGCTGGACCTGACCGACCTGGCACGTGCGCTGCCCGACGGCGTGACCGTCAGCGAGGACTCACCCGGGCACTACCGGGTGGCCGGGGCCGTCGGACCGCAGGCGATCGCCGCGGTCACCGCGTGGTGCGCCGCGCGGGGGGTGCTCGCCGCGGACCTGTCGCTGGGCCATCGCAGCCTGCAGGACGTGTTCGTCGCGCTGACCGGGCAGGACGCGCCGTGACCGTGAGCTGGGCCCCCGCCCCCGGCGCCGCCCCAGCCGGGGCTCGCGTGCGTGCCCAGGCGCGTCTCGAGCTGGCCCTCCTCGCGCGCAACGGCGAGCAGCTCGTCCTGACCCTGGTCATCCCCACCGGTCTGCTGGTGCTCTTCGCCACCGTGCACGTGGTCGCCCTGCCTGCGGGCCCGCGGGTGGCCTTCCTCGCCCCCGGGGTGCTAGCCCTCGCGGTCATCTCCACCGCGTTCACCTCCCTGGCGATCGGCACCGGGTTCGACCGCCGGGCCGGGGCGCTGCGCCGCGCCCAGACAACACCGCTGACGCGCGGCGACCTGCTCGCGGCCAAGGTGGCCGCTGTGGCCGCCGTGGAGGCGGGCCAGGTCGTCCTGATCAGCCTGGTTGCGGTCGCGCTGGGCTGGCGGCCGCCGGTGGCCGGGATGCCCGCCGCGCTGCTGCTCCTCGTGCTCGGCTCGGCGACCTTCACCGCCCTGGGTCTCCTGCTCGCGGGCACCCTGCGGGCGGAGGCCACCCTGGCGGTGGCCAACCTGGTGTTCGTGGTCCTGCTGCTGGGCAGCGGCATCGTGCTGCCCCTGACCAGCTTCCCGGCGCCGCTCGCCCACGTGGCCCGCGCGCTGCCGTCCACAGCCCTGGCGGACGGGCTGCGCGTCGCGCTCACCGGCCACGGTCTGCACGTCGCCGCGCTGGGGGTGCTCGTCGTGTGGGGGGTGGCCGCCGCCGTGGCCACGATGCGCACGTTCCGCTGGTCCTGACCCCACCCGGTGCCCCCCGAGTGCATCCAGGGACGGGCTGTTGGACGAACTCACTCCCGACAGCACCCTTTGACTCGAGGAGCTCCCCCTATGCGTCTGCCCCGATTGGCGGCCCTCGTGGCCGCCGCGACCGTCGCGGTCGCGCCCCTGGCGCTGGCCGCCGGCACGGCCCAGGCCGCGTCGTCGTCTGACGCCGTGGTGGCGGTTTTCCACGGCATCCCCGGCGTGACCGTCGACGTCTACGTCGACAACAAGCTGACCCTGCCCCACTTCACGCCGGGCACGATGGCCGGGCCGCTGAACCTGCCTGCCGGTACCTACAGCGTGAAGATCACCGCCGCCGGCAAGCCCAGCGACGTCCTCATCGGTCCGGCGTCCATCCCCGTGGCCGCGGGCGGCAACTACACGATCGCCGCCTACCTGACCGCGGCGGGCAAGCCGACCGCCGGCGCGTTCATGAACGACACCTCCACCCTCCCGGCGGGGCAGGCGCGGGTGACCGTCCGTCACCTCGCGCAGGCTCCGGCCGTCAAGATCACGGCCAACGGCGCGACACTGATCCCGTCGCTGTCCAACGGGGCGTCGGCCTCCGCCGTCGTTCCCGCCGCGACGTACACCGTGGGGGTGGCCCCGGCGGCCGGGGGCGCCGCGGTGCTCACCACCCCGCTGCCGCTCCCCGCGGGCACCAACACGATCGTCTACGCGTGGGGTGACCTGGCAGGTGGCAGCTTCAAGGTCGCCACCCAGTCCATCACTGGGCTCGGCGCCATGCCCGGGTCCGTGCCGGCAGGCCAGGTCGGCCTGGCGCACGACACCTCGGGCCTGCCCCAGTGGGCTGTCCTGGCCGTGGGCGCGGCGGTGGCGCTGGCCGCCGCGAGCGCCTGGCGGCTGGCAGGCTCCCGCCAGCGCTAGCGACGAGAAGGCAGGGGGGACGGCGGCGCGGTCCCCCCTGCCAACCTCCGCCCCCCGTCGGCCCGCACGCTCAGAGCGGCGGCGATGGTGGCGTCCGCGGCGACTTCC
>Ga0209698_10002990_pt1 | contig 18888 bp, 16 predicted proteins | sample LitLauG_LLR_2012_FD_187203 | JGI IMG/M metagenome (GOLD analysis project Ga0209698, IMG submission 187203) | Freshwater sediment microbial communities from Pennsylvania, USA - Little Laurel Run_MetaG_LLR_2012 (SPAdes) (version 2) | ecosystem: Environmental > Aquatic > Freshwater > Creek >...
AGATCGAGTGTGCTCTTCGCGCCAAACCTGCAGCCCATCATGCAACCGCCGCAAGCGGTGCAAGTGGTTCGCGGCGGACCTTCCCCGCCGAAGAACGGATCGGGAAAGGTTCTGTTGCCCGGTTCTCCCTGGGCTGGTTGAAAGATGCCAACGCTCGTGCGATAGAACGTATGCCCGCAACCGCTAGCGTCCGCAGCCTTCTTGAGCAGTTCATCCGCAGGTCCTAAGATGTTGTTCTCCGTTACGCCCAGCATGCGCGCCGCGGCTTGATAGTGGCGGGGCATCTCCACCTTCCAGTCCGTCAAGCTCGCCCAAGAACCTGTTTCCCAGACCTTCTCCGGTGGTGGAAGAAGAGTGCTGGCATACGTGATGGATCCGCCACCAACAGCGCACCCGTGGAAGATGGTTGCATGGCGGAAAAAGCGAATGTTGAAGAAGCCGCGCAGGCCGAGCTTCGGGCGCCAGAACCAGCGATGAATCGACCAACTCGTACGCGGAAAAGCCTCGGGCGCCCAGCGTCGGCCCATCTCTATCACGGCAACTCGATACTGCTTTTCCGTTAGCCGGAGGGCGGAAACACTCCCCCCGAAGCCAGACCCGATAACGATGAAGTCGAAATCGAATTGATTGCGCGGTGCCATACAGGTCCACTTTCCGCGATCCTGTACTCGGGGTTGTATGAGGCGTTACATCGTGACATCCGGACTAGAGTCGACGTCCTGCGGGATCTTCCACGTTCGCACCAGACGTGGGTAATCATCCTCCGTCACCTCATCCGGTGCAGTGAGCCTCATCACAGTCAAACGCGAATCGAGAGAGTTCTAATTAGCAGTCGACGCGGATCGGCCAAGATAGGAGAGAGTGTTCCGCGTGAGGAAGGAGCCGGATGCATGGCTGTCACCTCAACATTCTCTACCACTGTGCTTGCCTTCGGCCCCGTCGATGACTCAAGAAGACTATGCATAATCCCGTAGGTCGGACGTGAAAATCCTGAGTTGACGATTCAAAGGGAAACCGATGGAAAATGCAATCGGGCTGGTGATAACAGGTGGTGGTGCGAGGGGCGCATATCAGGCCGGCGTTCTAAAGCGAATTGGTGAGATTAAGCGTGTTCAAGAACGAGGCAATCCATTTCCCGTGATCGGAGGTTCGTCAGCGGGGGCGGTGAATGGGGCTGCTCTGGCGGTAGGATGCGACGATTTTGCCTCGGCGACGAAGGTGCTGGCCGATTTGTGGATCGGTCTCAGACCTTCCGATATCTTCCATTGTGATCTTGCGTCCCAAGCTCACAACTCCCTAACGTGGATTATCGATCTTTCGTTTGGCGCGATTCTGGGCGGAGGCAACGCGCGATCCTTGTTAGATGCGACTCCCCTGAGGAATTTTCTGAACCGCAACCTCAATTGCGACCGAATCCAGGAAAACATTAAGCGCGGTAAACTCTACGCACTCGCGATTTCGGCAACTAACTACAGTTCAGGAAAAAGTTACCTCTTTATTCAAGGAGCCAAGGGACACCCTCTGTGGAACAGGCTCCGCCTGGTGACGGTTGCGACAAAAATTACGGTTGACCATGTCTGTGCGTCGGCTGCGATTCCCTTAATCTTTCGGCCCGTACGACTCAAGATCCCGCGGGGATCAGCATTTTTTGGCGACGGTTGCGTCCGCCTGCAACAACCTCTCAGCCCCGTCATCCGGTTGGGAGCGGAGAAGGTTTTCGCAATCGGGGTCCGATGCGGTGATAGAGAACATCTGGAGGTGAGCCCGAATGACAGGGATCCTTCGTTGGCCCAGGTGATGGGAGTTCTCTTTAATGTTATGTTCCTGGATCATATCGCGACCGATATCGAGCATCTGGAGCGGCTAAATCATTTGCTCGAACTTGGCCACATCGTGCAGCCTGACGTTGAAGAGGCTGAAAGGATACGGCGCCTGGCGAGCTTTGTCATCACGCCTTCGGAGAATCTCTCAGACCTGGCTCGGCACCATCAGAGGGAGATGCCTTACCTGATTCAGTATTTTGTTAGCAGCCTGGGACGGGATCCGGATTCGTGTGCGGATTTGATGAGCTACCTGCTCTTTACCTCAAAGTACACGCGTGATTTGATTGAAATTGGCTATCGTGACGCCGACCAACGAATCGATGAAATCGAAGGCTTCCTCTATTCCTCGGATGAGCGCAATGGCGGCGAAGGAGCCCTCAGGGGCAAACCAGCGGCGAGCGGAGTCTCTGGTTCCGGCCGCCGGGCGTAAGAACTGCCCTGCAGCCCCACACATTGCACGGCCTCTTCTTCCCGGAAACGTTACGCGACTATATATTTGCCGGTTTCGATAACTCTCTGTGCGATCGTCCGTCGCAAGGCCAGCGTGTTGAACGGTTCGTGCCTGCACAGCCGCCGCAGAATTGCCAGCTGCGAACGCAGCATGTCTCCTTCGGCGCACGCTGCAATGACCAACCTCGCCGCGCTTTCGATTCTCTCCATTGCACCTGACATATAGACGCGCGTCATGGCGACGGCTAGTGCGGCGCCCGCCTCGCCGTTCCGCGCCGCCAGTTTTTGCGCGCGCAGCACGGCTGACTCCATGGCATAGGTTTCAATGACCATGTTGGCGATTGCGCCCATAATCTCCTGCTGGTCCTGGATCGCCTGCATGTACTTCTGGGTGGCGATGCCGGCGGCGAACAGCCCAATTTTCTTGGCCGTCGCAACTCGCTTGCGCTCTTGAGCAAGTAGCCCTTCCTCGCCCTCCTCGGTGGCTCCAGATAGCACCTCGTCCATGAGCTTCTTAATCGCTGCCATCAACGGGAGTTGTCCCGCCATGGCCCGTTTCAGCAGGAACCCGGTGATGAGCAACCGGTTGATCTCGTTCGTGCCTTCGAAGATCCGGTTCACCCGGACATCCCGGTAGTTGCGTTCGGCAGGATATTCCTCCACAAAACCGTATCCGCCGTAGATCTGCACCGCTTCGTCAACCACAAAGCTGATGAACTCCGATCCCCATACTTTGAGGATCGAGCACTCGACGGCGTATTCGTCGATTACCTTGCGGACCGGGCCCATGTCGTCGTGTCCTGGGCCTAGCTGAGCAATGGCCGCATCCATCATGCCCACCGTGCGATAGGCCATGGCTTCACCTGTAAAAATCCCGGCCGCCATGTTGGCCAGCTTCTCGCGAATCAATCCAAAATCAGCAATCACTTTCCCGAACGCCTTGCGCTGCTTCGCATAGGCGATGGCACTCTCGATGCAATTGCGGGCCGATCCGATACATCCAGCACCTAGTTTGAACCGGCCTACGTTCAGCACATTGAATGCAATGTGGTGTCCTTTGGCGATCTCACCAAGGACATTCTCCACAGGCACCTTGCAGTCATTAAGGATGAGTGGACAGGTCGAGGAGCCGCGGATGCCCATCTTGTGTTCTTCCGCACCCACCGAAAATCCCGGGAACCCACGTTCCACAATGAACGCAGTGAACTTCTCGCCGTCAACCTTGGCGAAAATGACGAACAGGTCGGCGAACCCTGCATTGGTGATCCACATTTTCTCGCCGCTTAAGAGGTAATGCTTGCCGTCGGCGGAAAGCGCGGCCCGGGTTCGGCAATTCAAAGCATCAGACCCTGATGACGATTCGGATAGTGCGTAGGCTCCGACCGTCTCGCCGCTAGCCAGTCCGGGAAGATACTTCTTCTTCTGTTCTTCCGTCCCGAAGTAGACGATGGGCAGTGTGCCAATGCAGGTGTGTGCGCCCCAAGTCGTGCTGAAGCCGCCGTACTTCGCGATGCGGTCGGCGATGATAGCGGACGTCACCTTGTCGAGTTCCATGCCACCATACGCTTCGGGAACATCAACCCCGCTCAACCCAAGTTCGCCTGCCTTCCTCACCAGTGCCCGGGTGACGGAAAAATCCTTGTGCTCCATCTTTTCGATGTTAGGCACAATCTCTTTGTTCGAAAATTCTTCTGCGGTTTGTGCGATGAGCAGATGCTGCTCGGTGAAATCTTCTGGAGTGAAAACATCCTCTGGCTTGCGCTCCCCGATCAGGAAGCTGCCGCCGGGAATCTTGGTGGCGGGTACTGCGCTAAGCGTAGCCATTTTCGGTCTCCCTCAGAAATGTACTCGTGCGGTTCGGTTCGGTATTGGAAACGAATTAGGAGTCAACGAAAACCTTCATGCAATGTCGCATCACCGTCTTCCCAGCCGAGCCCGATGAAAAGCTTGCGGTCGGTGGACATGGCGGACATTACGTCCTCGGGCGAAGGCCGCTGGGGTTCGCTCGAAGACGCAACAAAATCGCCGACGCGACCTGGCACTGGGCCAAGTCGCGTTGGCGAATATTCGCGGCTCTGCTTCTCGTCAAAACCAACGCTGGGCTGCGGCAAATGGCTGCAAATCCGTCAGGCTACGGCCACTTCTGCCTTCGCCTTCTTTGCCGGCTTCCTCACATGACGTTCGGCTTTCCCCATCGTTTTCGCTGCATTCGGGGGCTTGACCATTACATCCATCAAGGCCTTCTGGGCCTCGACATAGCTCTTTACAGCCTCCCGGGTCAGTTCGCTCAATTGCAGAGACGGGAATGGCTGCAATAGTTTCATGGATTTGCCTACCGTTTTCACGTTGGCATTCATCTGTCGCCCGGCGATGTCAACCAACCGCTTTTGCGCTTCGACGAATGACTCGGTGGCCTTGCGCGCCAGTTCCGCCAACTCGGTTTGCTTTATCTTCTTTCCAGCGCCGTTGGTGTGTTTCCCCGCAGTTGCTTTCGCGGTTTCCTCGGCGATTACGTCGAGGAACTGTTTTTGGGCCTTGACGAAGTTCTCCATGCCCTCCCGGGCCAGCCCGACGAACTGTTCAGGCTGGTACGGCTTGCCGGCCTTGGCGGCGTCCACCCAGGTGTGAGTCTGCTTGCCGGCGATCTTTAGAAACTGCTCCTGCATATCAATGAAAGTCTCGATGCTGCGCCGCATCAGGTCCGTCATTGCATGGGCCGCAGGCCAGTTTCCAATCCGCTCTTTAACGCTGGTCATGAGGAGCTCGTTCTGTTCCTTGCCCAGATCGAGAAGCACTTTCTGTCCTTCGAGGAAGTTCGTCAAACCCTCCCCGGCAACCTCGCTGAGGATGGCGGTTGGAGAGTGAAGGGGGTCGGATAGTTGTTGCCGGATAGCGTGCATCACGCTTGCATTCTGCCGCATTGCCAGATCGATGAGGATCCGTTGCGTGGCGAAGAGAGTCTGCGCGCCCTGTTGCGCCCAGCCCGAGAGTAGGGAAACTACCGATGACTCTCGCGGATGAGTGCGTGGAGATTCATGCTTGACTGCTGGGGCCATATAAGACCTCCGATTGCTGCATTGCAGCATCAACTAAACTATACGAACTCAGCGGGGTTATGTCAAGATATTCTTGCTCGGTTGTGCACGGCAACATAGCGGGAATTCATGAAACCTTCCGCCGTTCTGATTAAGAAATACGGGAACCGCCGGCTCTACGACACCGCGGGCAGCCGTTACGTGAACCTCGACGATCTGGCCGCCCTGGTTCGTGCCGGCAAGGAGCTTCGCGTTGTCGACGCGAAGACTGGCCGAGACCTGACTCGGGTGACCCTTACGCAAATCATTACCGAGGATGCGAAGGATAAACCAACGGGACTGCCGCTCGAACTGCTCCGGCAATTGATCATCGCGTCGGATGAAGTGCGGCAGGAATTCCTCATGTGGTACTTGAAGTCCGCGTTTGACACTTACGAAAAGCTGCAAGATGCAGTGCAGAACCGGTTAAGCGAGGTCCAATCTGCGATCCTGTCCCCGGTGGACATGATGAAGCGGTTCCTGGGGGCGAGCGCATCATCGCCTCCGCGAGCAGTCGACGATTCGGAAGTTGAGACCCTGCGCAAGCGGGTGGCGGAACTCGAGGCCCGGCTGGGAAGACCAGCGCGCAAGCAACGTCGCCACGCAAAGCGCTAACCTTCCCACGTCCAATGTTGGCAAGTGCGGAAATGTGTTAGGAACAGCAACCACAAAAAGCAGTACAATATTGCAGTGCAGCATGCGCCTCTCCGTGCACAGAGGCGGAGACCGGACGGACTCAGGGACGAACTTGCCGCGTAAAAAGAAAAAAGCAGCAGCGCGTCCTTCCACTGGGAAGCGGCGCCCGTCTATTTCGCTGCACTACCCCGAAGCCGACACTTCTCTTTGGACCGAAGCCCTATTCGGGGCTGAGATCCTTATCCTGCACGCGGCACCCGTCTACTACGGCTTGGGCGTACCACGTGGGGATGGTTCCGCGGTTGTCATCATCCCGGGCTTTCTGGGCACCGACCTCTACCTTACCGAGCTTCACGCTTGGCTGCGGCGGATTGGGTACCGGCCCTATTTTTCCGGCATCGGCATCAACGCGGAGTGTCCGAATTTGCTGATCCAGCGCCGTCTGAGCCTGACGATCGACAAAGCGTTAGCGGAGACCGGACGCAAGATTCATCTGATCGGTCACAGTCTGGGAGGAGTAATCGCCCGTTCGGTAGCGGGCCAACGCCCCAGGGACGTAGCTTCCGTGACAACTCTCGCCGCACCCATCCGTGGCACATTCGCGAATCGAACTGTTCTCCACGCGGCGGAGGTCGTTCGACGCCGGATTCTCGAGGAGCACGGCCGCGGAGTACTTCCCGACTGCTACACAGGACGATGTACCTGCAACTTTCTGGACTCGCTCCGGCGCAAGGTTCCCGACTCGATGGTCGAGACTGCGATCTATACACGCCATGACGGCATTGTGGATTGGCGCTGTTGCATGACCAAGAACCCTAAGGTCGATGTGGAAATCCCGAGCACCCACGTCGGCATGGCGTTCAATCCGGCGGCTTACGCCGTCGTCGCCGAGCGCCTCGCCTTTGCTCAGTCGCCCAGGTAGCTTACCCGACCATCTCCAGCACGGCGCCGGAGGTCGTTTCCAATCTTTCGGGCGTGCCTTCCGCACTCTCCAGCAGAATCGACGCAGACGCCAGGCTATTGTTCCCTACTTCAAAGCTGCCCGAACAATCGGTCTTTATGTAAGGGAGACGATGCAGACTCGAACCGCCACCGTCGATCGCAGCCACCAGGCGGAGAGCATTTCGCCCGACACTCCGAAATCTCCACTGCATACTTCCCCGCCCGCTTCCGGCTTCATCCAGACCGCGGAAGACGTGCTGCCGTCCATCGTGCCAGAGCACGGCTTTGCGAAAGACCAGTCCGAACGGCATCTCGTAGACCAACGCTTCCAGAGTAGTCGCGGATCGGCCACTCCGCGGAAAGTACGCATGCGCCCACGTCCAGAAATTGCGATGCCGGTAACCACAGTTGTGTCCCTGCACCCCGAACCCCAGAGGGTCCCCAGTAAAGCTCCGGCCATCGAGGGTGATCTGCCCTGAAAAAAGTGCGTCGGAGTGGGGCGTGCGCGAGAAACCAATCCAACCTTTGTTGCTCAAGGTCACGCGAAAGCTGGAACGGTAACGGAGGTTCCATGAGATCGTGTGGCCATCAACCTCCAGGGCTCCCCGACAGGAATCCTCATCAACATCGTTGCCGCCAATTCGAAAGTGAAGCGGAGACTGCCTTCTCGGACTGAGATCCAGCCCTTCCAGCGAAAAACCCTGAATGAAGCTTTGTGGCTTGCGACCCGCAGGAAACCATGTTGCCCAAATCTGGACGGGCATCCCGCGCGGGTGTCCGACGCAGCCTCCCCTCCCGGGATTCATCAGCAAATAACGGAACCACCAGGCACCGCTGCCATCAGCCAATCCCAGACGGACAAACCAAACTTCATAACGGCGCCGGACCGACAACGTGGAAAACACCTCGTTTAGAGTGGCCAAGGACTTCGGTGCTCCGAACAACACCACACTATCTCACGGAACCTCAAACCTTCCGGTGATGCCGGTCACTGCACACTCCTGTGCCAGCGACCATAGTGTGAACCGGTAGCTCCCATATGCTGGATGCGTCCGCCATCGCAGCGGCCTTTCGCCAGCTCGCGCCTGACCAGTTGCGCGCGGCCCTTGAGAATTTCTTGCCGAAGGGCACAACCGCCGAACGAATCAGCGCCATTGAAGCCGGACTACGAAGCCCGGCCGGACAGTCCGTGCGGGACGCTATGGCGCGATGGATCGTGGATGAGATCGTCCCCGTGGAGGCGTTGGTTCCGGAAGCTTACGTTAAGTGGCGCCCGCCAGTGCGCGACGCCATGATGTTCGTGGTGGCGCGCCTCTCCCCGGCGCGCCTCGCTCCGAAGCTCCTCGAGCAGATCGAACTTCCAGCCGGGACGGCAGCCGAAGTCCGCCTGCTGCGGCTGATTGCCAAGGTACCGGGCCTGCAAAAACTAGGCCAGGTAATAGCGCGAAATCAGCATCTCCGTCCCGCTCTGCGCAAAGCGCTAACCAAGTTGGAGAACGGCATTCGCGACGTCAAGCCAGAAGACGTGCGCGCCATTATCCAGGAGAATCTTGGACCGCAGCTCAACCGCTTCGCCGTCGAAATCGCGCCGAGGATCCTCTCGGAGGCCAGTGTGAGTGCGGTCGTACGCTTTACCTGGAGAAATCCTGACACCGGACGACGCGAGCGCGGTGTCTTCAAGGTACTGAAACCTCATATCCCCGACTACTTCGCCGAAGACATGGACTACCTCCAAGGGTTGGCCCAATACTTCGGGGACCAGCATCACACTTATGGGTTTCCCGCTGACCTCATCCCCGATACTTTCCGAAAAGTCCGGCGCTTGCTCCGGCACGAAGTCGACTTCGCTCGCGAACAGAAGACGCTGTTGGAAGCAAGTGCCCTTTATAGATCAATACCCCGCGTTCGAGTGCCGCGCGTGATTCAGCCTTTGTGCACACCGACCATCACGGCGCTCACGGAGGAACGAGGAATTAAGGTAACGAGCGCCGCGGCGCGGCTGTCTGTCTCGGGTCGACGAAAATTAGCCGAGCAAGTTATCGAGGCCTTGGTCGCAGTTCCTCTCTTTGCCGCGACGCGGGATGCGATCTTCCACCCCGATCCCCATCCCGGCAACCTGCTCTACAACAACCGTGCTGGCGAACTGGCCATCGTTGACTGGGCTTTGAGAGAACGGTTAGGACGCGAGGAGCGCCGGCATCTCGCCCTCTTGTTTCTGATGGTCGCCTTGCGCGACCCAGTGGGTACCTTCAACGAAATCGCTGCCCTCAGCCGTCGCCGTATCAGCGTGACTTCGCCACGGGGTCGAATAGTTCGCGAGCTAGTAACCGACTTTCTCGACGAGATGCCGCCATCCCGCATGCCCAGCGGGGCCGACGCAATGCGGCTTTTGGAACGTGTCGCTATGACGGGCATCAAGTTTCCCGGCTCGCTGATTATGTTGTCCAAGGCAATGTTTACGCTGGAGGGGATGCTGGGCGACATCGTTGGGTCTGATACTGCGATGGGGTTCACCCTGGCGCGTCAGGTCGCCCAGCATTGGCTTGCCAATCGATCGGCGTTCCGCTCTCCGCTTGGGACGCGCGACTGGCTCACACTGCAGTGCAGCGCATTGCTCTACACGGGTCGCTTGTGGGTGCACTGGGAGCAAGCGATGTTGAACCGCTTCCTTACACCCAAATCAGCCGCGATCGCTTGAGAGCACACGGCTCAACAGAGCGGGCGTTACGCCGGCACGACCTTGTGCTGACGAATGGCACGGCCTCGCCCCTGCTTCGCGTGGCCGACGCTTTTCTTTGATGGCTTGATAAGCGACCCGATCAGGGATGTTTCCGCGTCAACAAAGCTCCGCACGCCTTCGCCGGTGAGGTTCGCCATTGGAACCAGCCGGGACGGTGACATTAACTCCAGGGTCCGAGTCGTCGCATCGAGGTTAACGTTCATCTGCTGGCCCATGACATCGAGTAATCTCTTCTGCGCTTCGATAAATGCCTTCCCCGCTTCGCGCGCCAGTTGTGCCAGTTCAGTCCTTTTCGCGACCTTGACGTCGTGCTCTTTCTTGCCGCTCGCCGCCTTCGCGGCCTCTTGCGCGACTACGTCGAGGAACTTCTTCTGCGCGCGAGTGAACGTCTCCACTCCCTCGCGGGCAAACTCGGCCATCCGAGTGCCGCCCTCGCCTTTCCAAGCTTTCTCCGACTCCAGCCAGCGCAGTGTCTGCTTGCTGGTGGTGGTCAGCAACTCTTGCTGCATCCCGAGGAGAGTCTCAAGGCTGCGCCGGACCAGGTCTGTCATTGCCACTGCGGGCAGGAAGCCGCCAACCCTCTCTTTCACTCCATTAAGGATGATGTCGTTCTCTTGTTGTGCCAGGTTAAGAAGAGCGCGTTGTGCTTCTACGAGACTCGATGTTCCTTCGGCGGCTAGTTCAGTCAGAATGTTCAGGGGCGAGTGCTCATCGTGGGGCTTGGTGTGAGTTCGCATAAGCTGCCTCCAATTTGCTGCATTGCAGCATCACGACAAATATAGTATTTAAGCCATTGAAAGTCAATTGATGTTCTTCAGGTTGTGCGCCGCGTCAATGCCAAATGTGATCCGCGTCACTCTAGTCAAAAACATCCGGGAGAGTGGCTGATCCTGCTTGCGGTTAGCACGTCGCGCCGCTGGACTTTTTCGGATGAGAAAGCTATGTTCTGTTCTCTTTAGGAGTATCGCTGTGGAAAAGATTCCTGAGGTCGAGACTGCGAAGGCCTTGATGACCGAGGCCGTAGCGTGGTCGGTGATGAAGTGGCTGCGCGAAAAGAAACGGGTACGGAAGACCGCTGACCAGGCCAACGCCGCCCTGGATCAATTGAACCAGGCGGTCAAAGATCGTTGGCCCGACGGTGTGAGAGTTGCTTACAAAGTGCTCGTCGCCCAAGGATCTGGTGACGCGACCCTTCCCATCCAGGCGACGCCACCGTCGCTTGCGATCGACCCGCAATCAAAGCTCAGCGCCAAAAAGGTCAAGGAAGCGGACGATGCAGCGTACCGTGCAAGAATGGACGCTGAAGAAACTTTCGACGAAGCCGAGAGACAACTGAGCACCAGCCTCGCGCGGGAAGGATGCCGAAAAGCAATCCAATCCTGGGAGTTGCATGAGAAGGCAATTCGAAAAGCGGCAACCCTGCTTCCCCCACCGTAACGCGACCAGCCAAAACAATGCACCTATCTCTTCGCGGGTTGTAGCGCTTTGCGAGTCGCCTCCAGCGTCTTGATCAAAGACTCCTGCGGGAGTTTCTGGATTATTGGCTCGATCGCCCATCCAAGCCCGAATGGCACGTCACGCGTCAGCGAAATCGCTCGACACTCGACGTATACGCCATCGGCCCGCTCCTCAAACCGCCAGTAGGAATACAAACGCCACAGGAATCCATGCCCTGTATCGGGCGGCAGCACCCTTTCCTTTGGGCTACCCGCGCCCTCCACCTCCTCGATACGAGTCGTGTACGAGCGACACATCCACCGTGATCGATCTAGACAACGATAATGCACGTCATGATAGGTATCGAGTATTACGGTTATGACTTTCTTTTTCAGAAGGCGGAGATAAATCTGGAAATCGTCGCCGTGATGGCGAATCAGACTTGAGGCAAGGACTTCGGGCTTATAAACAGTCCGGTGGTTATCGTAGTCCTGGAGCAGAGCCAGAGTGTCTTCGATCGACGTGCCAGGAATCGACGCTGCTCCGATCCAGTCATGGATCAGTCCATTTGGTACCTTGGCCGGCCCTCGACCGGCCCAAAACTGCGCCACGACCTGCCCCGATTGTATCTGGGCTGCCTGGGAACACGTATCCGACCAGAGAAATGGACCGCCGGCGAGCAGGGCCTGCTCGGCTGCCAATTCGACCGCTCTTATGTATGCATCAAAAGCCCCTACAGTCGGAGGCTTTAGCTGCACGGGTTCTGCAGTCTGGGACATAAAGCTCGCCGGCGGTTCGCAATCCGGGCGCTTACGTTTCGCAGGTTCGTCTTCACACTACGGAGGAAACCTCTTCTGCTTCCCTGTACAGGTCATCGATCTGCTTGCGATAGCGCTCCTCCACAACCTTGCGGCGCAGTTTCAGGGTCGGGGTCAGGCTGCCGTCGTTGGCAGAGAATTCCTCGCTCACCAACAAGATTTTTTTCAACGTTTCGTAGCGTGCGAGACCGCGGTTCACCTGGGCCACGATACCTTCATACAGCGCCTTCACCTTCGGATTGGCGACTAGTTCTCTCCGCGAAGCACAGGAGATCTGGTTCGCGTGTGCCCACTCTTCAAGCAGAGGAAAGTGCGGAGAAATAATAACGCAGGCAAATTTTCTCCGGTCTCCGAGTACCACCGCGGTTCCAATCAAAGCATTGAGTTTGATGGAATTCTCGATCGGCTGTGGTGCAATGAATTTCCCGCCCGACGTTTTGAGTAGATCTTTCTTTCGATCGGTGACAGAGAGAAATCCCTCCTCATCTAGATTTCCGATATCTCCAGTCTTGAACCAGCCATCCACAAAGGCATTTCTTGTCTCCTCAGGTCGATTCCAGTAACAGCGAAAAACCGAAGGGCCGCGCACCAGGATTTCCGAGTCCGCCGCGATCCGGACTTCAACATTCGACAACGGACGCCCAACCGTGCCTACTTTGTGGGCGCGGGGCGTGTTAATCGCTATCACTGGCGAGGTTTCGGTCAGACCATAGCCTTCGTGGATGAGAATCCCAATACTGGCGTACCACTTCGCTAGTTCCTTTCCTAGTGGCGCGCCACCAGAAACAAATATTTCTACTCTGCCGCCCATTCGAGCATGCACTTGCGAATAAACAAGCTTCTTCGCCAGTTTCCAGCTAGGCGCCGTCGGTGTCTTTCCACCCAGAATCTTGGGACTGTGGGCACGGCCCACAGAAAGTGCCCAGCGATAGACCGCGCTCTTCGGAAAGCTCTTAACCTTTTGTTCGACCTGGCTGTAGATCTTCTCGTAAACCCGTGGCACCGCGATGAAGATGGTGGGTGAGACCTCCAGCAGAGTCTGAGGCAGATCTTCGATGAAGGGGCAATAAGCCAGCGTCACGCCCCGGTACAGTAAAGCGAAATCTGCATGACGCGCCGTCACGTGCGATAGAGGCAGAAAGGAAACACAGATCTGTCCTGAGCCGATATCAAAACCGTCAAGCGAGTGAGATATGTTCGAAGTTAAGTTGCCATGACTCAGTTGCACGCCCTTTGATGTACCCGTAGTTCCGGAGGTGTAGATAATCGAAGCTAGATCGTGGGCGGCGATAGTGCGTGCGTGGGCATCCAGTTCGGGATCGTGGTCCGTGGAACCTTCCTGCATCAACCGTTGCATGGACACCGCATTGGAAGTTTCCATTGGATCCATTACCACCACTTTCTCCACGGCAGTTTGATCCTTGATGGAAAGTACTTTTTCCAGCTGCTTTGCCGAGGAGACGACAACGACTCTCGCTCCGGAATCGCCCAGAATGTACGCAGTCTGCTGGGGGGTCAGCGTCGAGTAAATCGGCACAACCACGGCGCCCAACAGGAGCGAGGCGAAGTCCGCGACCGTCCACTCAGGCCGATTTTCACTCAAGATGGCTAGCCGGTCTCCCTTGCCCAGGCCCCATTTCTTCAGCGCCCGCGCCATTCCCGCCACATTCCGGTAAAGCTCCCGCGAACTAATGGGAAGCCATTCGGAGGCCTCGCGAACCAGCATCACCCGTTGCTGCCGGCGTCCCACGATGGCAAAGAAGATGTCGTTAAGAGTCTGAGGCTTCATGGTCAGGGTCCTGCTGACTCGGTGAAACGAGAGCATGCGCCGTTTCTGAAATACTGATTCGGGATTCAATTTCCAGTCTCTGGCCGCCCGCTTGCTCCCAATCACGAGGGAATTAGAGAAGAGGTGAGTACAACGATCCTCTTCCCTCGATCTGGATGACGAACAAGCGGTCCGAAGGTCCGAATCAGACACTACGCGGCTGCTGGTAAGCGATCCAAGGAAATAGGCGATGATTCTTCGGCGTTGTCCTCGCTGTCCTCGTCGTCGATCGGCCCATAACTCAGGCCGAGACAACGTGCACACCTTGAGCCATCGCTAAAAAACTTTTCTTCGTCGCATGCCACGCATCTGCTGTAAGCGAAGGTACCCATGATCCAACCCCTTGGTTTCTGCGGCGTATCATGGCCAAGGTCGCGACCAACATTGCGACCATAATGGCCGAATCAGGAACATGCTGATCAGGAGGAGAGTAAGAATAGGAAGTACGGGCAGCGACCATTTCGGAAACTTCCAAAACTGCCTCCCGCAGCCTGCGCTAGCAAGCTGCCGGCTGGGTCGCCAGTCGGATCGTCTTCTTGTTACTCCGGACACTTGGGATGCGCAGTGACCGAGGTCACCGGACACTGTGATGGCATGTGCTCCCCGCTGCAGGGCTTTCTTTCGGTAGTTGGAAGTAATCCGACTTGGGCGAGACGCGTTAGAGGCGTCCGAAAGAATAGTCGATGTTGACAGGTGTCGGCACCATCTTCCGGAGGCCCTATCCAAAAAACTGATAATACGCAACGATAATTCCGATGCAGGGGCGTCAACACCGCTATTGACGAGCCCCGACCGCTACTCTAGAGTAATCCAAAGCGTAACGATTTCTTCCAAAATGCAGTTACGAGTCTCCAACGCGAACCGAGTTCTCTGCGAGGTACGACTGCGTCTCCTCGCCCTTAGTGTGGCCATTCTTGGCCTGGTGCTTGCACCCCTAGGACACGTCGGATGATATAGCCATAAAACAGAAACATTCTCAGTAAGGGCCATCATCCACAACCGATGATGGCCCTTTCGTATTGCGGGAAAAGTTGTATTTGGAGCTGATACACCGGGAGGAGCAACTTGCCAGAAACCGAACAGCTAATAGTATTCGACACTACACTGCGCGACGGGGAGCAATCTCCAGGATGCAGCATGACCGTCGATGAGAAGCTGCGCATGGCGCGCCAACTTGACCGCCTGGGCGTAGACGTGATCGAAGCCGGATTCCCCGTTGCCTCCGAAGGCGATTTCCACGCCGTGCAGCTTGTGGCCCGTGAGATTCGCCGGCCCGTGATCGCTGCTCTGGCTCGCTGTTGCCCCGCCGACATCGAGCACGCATGGCAGGCCCTCAAGGCCGCTGCCCACCCTCGTATCCACACCTTCCTGGCCACTTCTGATATTCATCTGCAGCACAAGCTCAAGCTTTCACGCCGAGAATGCCTGGAACAAGCGCGTGACGCTGTGCGCTTCGCCAAGTCTCTCTGCGAAGACGTAGAATTCTCGCCGGAGGACGCTACCCGTTCGGATCCGGATTTCCTTTGCGACGTGCTGCGAGCGACAATCGAAGCCGGTGCAACCACAGTCAACATTCCCGACACGGTCGGATTCACAGTCCCATCTGAGTTCGCCGATCTGATTCGGACCATCCGGCGGCAAGTACCGGGTATCGATCAGATAACCGTTTCGGTGCACTGCCATAACGACCTGGGTCTTGCCGTGGCAAACTCCCTCGCCGCGGTCGGTGCTGGCGCACGGCAAGTAGAATGTACGATCAATGGCATCGGAGAACGAGCCGGCAATGCCTCGCTGGAAGAACTTGTGATGGCTATGCGTGTCCGCCCTGACCGCTACCCGCTTCGCACTGCAGTCGTCAGTGAACAGCTTTTCCCATCGAGCCAGTTGTTAACCGAGGTCACTGGAGTGCCGGTCCAGCCCAACAAAGCAATCATTGGCCGCAACGCCTTCGCCCATGAAGCGGGTATCCACCAGGATGGCATGATCAAGAACCCGTTGACCTATGAAATCATGACTCCGCAATCCGTAGGCGTTCCCGGCACCAGTCTCGTCCTGGGCAAACACTCTGGACGTCATGCCCTCGGGCTGCGCTGCGAAGAACTGGGTTTCCGGCTGGACCGGTACGATCTCGATCAGATCTACCGTCATTTCATCGCGCTGGCCGACGCTACGAAAACTGTCGAGGACAGTCACATCCTGGAACTCGTCCGGCAGATACAACTGGAGCGTTCGCGCGCGAGTGTCAATACAGAATCGCCGCACGCTTCCGTCATCAGTTCTGGCAATGCTGCCGGCCATCTACATCCCGATCTTGCGCCCGGGGATCGCTTGAAGGACGACAGAGGCCGGACGGCAGCTGCAGCTTCCATGACACCAGGTGCGCATGAAAATGAGCAGCAGGAAGACTATCTTTGGGGGGTGTGATGCCGGGGTGGTCCGCACAGATACAATCACTCTGTGTGAGTTATATGTCGCGTGTCTGCGGATAGTTGGGCCGGCCTAACACGAAGCAGCAGTCAGAGGACCTTGTACTCATGATGAAAACTGGAGCGCAGATTCTTTGGGAATGCCTGGAGCACGAAGGCGTGACCCACGTCTTCGGATATCCCGGCGGCGCCATCCTGCCAGCTTACGATGCCCTCAAGCACAGCAAGGTCCATCACGTGCTGGTGCGACATGAGCAGGGCGCCACTCACATGGCGGATGGCTACGCCCGCGCCTGCGGCCGGGTAGGCGTCGCCGTGGCGACCTCTGGTCCTGGAGCCACTAACATGGTGACTGGCATCGCCACCGCGATGTTGGACTCTTCCCCCGTCGTTTGTATTACCGGTCAAGTGGGGAGCAAGCTGATCGGCTCCGATGCTTTTCAGGAGACCGACATCACAGGCATCACGCTGCCTATCACCAAGCATAATTACCTGGTAACGCGCGCCGATGAACTGGCACGCACCCTGCGCGAAGCGTTTTATGTCGCCCGCACGGGCCGGCCCGGCCCAGTTCTCGTGGACATCACCAAGGATGCTCAACAGTCCTCGTGCGAGTTCGACTGGGAAGCCGCCAAACCGCAATTGCCAGGCTATCGGCCCGATCTCTCTCCCGCTCCCAAGGAATACGAACAAGCGCTGGAGTTGATCCACAACTCCAAACGGCCGGTAATCCTGTTGGGCCACGGTGCGATCGTCTCTGGCGCAACGCGCGAAGTGCGCGATTTGGCCGAGCGTGCTGGGATCCCGGTAGCGCTCACTCTGCTGGGCCTGGGCGCGCTTCCGGCTTCTCACCCGCTCAACCTGGGCATGATGGGAATGCACGGCGAAGCCTGGGTGAACCACACGATTCAAGAGGCTGACCTGCTCATCGCGCTCGGCATGCGCTTCGACGACCGCGTCACCGGAACTTTGAAAACCTATGCCCCCAATGCCAAAAAGATTCATGTCGAGATCGATCCTGCCGAGATCAACAAGAACGTGAAGGTTGACGTGGCGCTAGTGGGCGATCTGCGGGAAGTCCTGCATGCAATATTGCCGAGAATTGAATCCATTGATCGCAGTGAGTGGCTGGATTTTATCGATGGGCTGAAAGGTGACTCCGCCGTTCGCGATATTCAGAACCTGCCCGATAGCGGTCATCTCTACGCCGCGCACGTTATCAACGACCTTTGGCGGGAGGCGCGAGGCAGCAACACCGTGGTCGTGACCGACGTTGGCCAGCACCAGATGTGGGAAGCACAGTACTACAAGCACGAGGAACCGCGTTCGCTGATCACCTCCGGAGGTTTGGGGACGATGGGATTTGCCCTGCCCGCTGCGATCGGAGCTAAGGTCGCGCGCCCTGAGGCAGAGGTCTGGGTGGTCGTCGGAGACGGTGGCTTTCAAATGACGATGTGCGAACTCGCCACCGTCGTACAGGAGAATCTCAAGATCAACATTGCGATCATCAACAACGGCTTTCTGGGAATGGTGCGGCAGTGGCAGGAATTCTTCTACGAACGTAACTACCAGGCGACCCCGTTGCTGAATCCGGATTTCGCTAAAGTTGCCGAGGCCTACGGAATTCGGAATGCAACCGTGACGCAGCGCTCCCAGGTCGTGCCCGCAGTTCAATCGGCCCGCCAACACGATGGACCGGTGCTGATTAATTTTCAGGTAGAGCAGGAAGACACCGTTTATCCGATGGTTGCAGCGGGCGCCGCATTGCACGAGATGATCCGGCGTCCGAGTCCAATTGTGGAGACTGCTGCCGACGAGTAACCAGAAGCGACTAGCCTAATATGCTGAACACATTCGTGGTGTATGTCGAAAATAAGCCGGGCGTGCTGACCCGGGTGGCATCTCTGTTTCGCCGCCGCGCCTTCAATATCGACTCGCTCACCGTGGGACGCACGGAAAAACCGCAGGTGTCGCGCATGACCATCACCGTCGATGCCGACCACGACCAGGCGCGCCGGATCGAAGCCAACCTGTACAAACTGGTAAACGTGCTGTTGGTGGAAAACATCACGACCGCACCTGCGATCATACGCGATCTGGCTATGATCAAAGTCGCGGCCACCCATGAGGCGCGCTCCCATGTGTTGGAGCTGGCCAGCGTCTTCCGGGCGCGGGTGGTGGATGTTGCGCCCGAGTCCCTGATCATCGAAATCACGGGCGGCGAAGACAAGATCGACGGGCTGCTCGAAGTGCTTCGTCCTTACGGCGTCCTCGAAATGGTGCGCACCGGAATCGTGGCTATGCGACGTGGAAACAAGCCCTCCGCCCCGTTGTCATCACTCGAAACACCAGCGCAAGCCGTGGCAGATGACGATCTTTCGCAATCGGTCTAGCGTAAGAGAGAGTCTCCAATCCTGCAAAGTTATGCAGCGAAGATGTTCTTGTTCAGATATTCATTGCGAAACTTACCCTGCGGATCGTACTGCTTACTGAGCTCGATAAAGTCGGGCATCTTCTTGTAAATTCGCTTGAGTTCCGCGGGCGAGATGGTGAACAGCTTTCCCCAGTGCGGGCGTGCATTTAACGGGGCGAGTTCCCTCTCGATGATGGGCAATAGCTGGCTGACGGCGGGCCAGTCTGGTTTCCAGGTGAAGTGGATAGTCACGCAGTCTTGCTCGTAGCAAGGGCTCATCCATAAATTGTCGGCGGCGATC
>Ga0209698_10002991_pt1 | contig 18886 bp, 14 predicted proteins | sample LitLauG_LLR_2012_FD_187203 | JGI IMG/M metagenome (GOLD analysis project Ga0209698, IMG submission 187203) | Freshwater sediment microbial communities from Pennsylvania, USA - Little Laurel Run_MetaG_LLR_2012 (SPAdes) (version 2) | ecosystem: Environmental > Aquatic > Freshwater > Creek >...
CTCCTGGTCCGTCAGGAGCGGCATTGGAGGGACGCCGTCAGGCAGCTTTTGCCCCTTCTTACTGTCGTACAGACGGCCGTTGCTGCCGAGAATCAGACCATGTTCCTTGGCGGCCTCGATGACCTGGGGGGCCCAGATCACGCCGCCACCGGCATCGTCGCCGCCAAGGATGGCCATAATCATTCCGTAGTCCAAGCCGATGTTCTCGAAGCCGCGGAAGATACCGGTGGGCAGGTTGATGATGTCGCCTTCTTCCAACACAACTTCGCCGGCGGTGCCGAAGCGGCCCCAGAAGAACCGCCAGCGGCCCTTGAGCACGAAGAAGACTTCGGCGGTTCGATGGCTGTGAAGGGAGTTGCGGCATTTGGGAGGTTGCCCTGCCGCGCCGATATTGAAGCCCGGCGTGTCACGGATGTGGATGTGTTGATCGGCCGACTCCGAAACGCCAGCACCGATGATCGTGAAGTTTTCCTTCTGGTTCGAGCCCGGCGTGTGGGCGTCGATGAAGGCTGTGCGGCACGGTTTGAGTTCGCCGTAGCGAACAATGCGCTTTTCCATTTCTGGCGGAGTCATGACTTGTCCATCCTCCCAATGCCTAACTTCAGCGACCCTGCTGCTATCAACCCGCTGTTATCGAATTGAGAGCCGTTTTCCCGTGACCCGATCGAACAAATGGCAGCGTGCTGGTGAGATCGCAACGCGGACTGTCGAGCCGATCTCGGCACGATACTCCTTCGACGTCTTTATCGATACCAGCCCGCCGCCGGCATGAACAGTCACCATCGAGGATTCGCCAAGGAGTTCGACCGAATAGGCCGGTGCCACGATCTCGCCGGCGGTTTGTGCGAGTGTCGCATCTTCGGCGCGAAAGCCGAGTGCTACGGGCCCCGACAGCCCTGCCGGTAGGCCCGCGATCCTGACCGAATTGGCGCTGAACACACCGTTGGTCAGCTCCCCATCGAGCAGATTCATCGCCGGAGATCCGATGAAGCCGGCAACATAGCTGTTGTCGGGCCGGTCATAGATGTCGATCGGCGTGCCGACCTGCTGCACCACGCCGCGATTCATGACGACGACGCGATCGGCCAGCGTCATCGCTTCGATCTGATCATGCGTGACGTAGATCGTAGTGGTCTTCAGCTCGTGATGCAGGTTCTTGATCTGCGCGCGGGTCGAAACGCGCAGTTTCGCATCGAGATTGGAGAGGGGCTCGTCCATCAGAAAGACCGTCGGCTGGCGGACGATTGCCCGGGCAAGCGCAACGCGCTGGCGCTGACCGCCCGAAAGCTCGGCCGGACGGCGATCGAGCAGATCGGTCAATTCCACCATCTTGGCCGCGCGCAGCACACGTTCCTTGTGCTGCTCGACGGGGACTCGGCGCACCTTCAGTGGAAAGCGGATGTTCTCGAACACCGTCATGGTGGGATAGAGGCCATAACTCTGGAACACCATGGCCACGTCCCGGTCCTTCGGCTCGAGCTTGTTGACGAGCCGGTCGCCTATCCAAACCTCGCCACCGCTCGCGTCCTCGAGGCCCGCGATCATGCGCATCGTCGTCGTCTTGCCGCAGCCCGAGGGGCCGAGCAGCACCAGGAACTCGCCATCCTCGATATCGAGCGTGACATTGGCCACGGCGATCGACTTGCCCCAGCGTTTGGTGAGATTGTTTAGACGGATGCCGGCCATGCGTGCTGTTCCGCTGCCTCGCTTGAGCCCAATATCTGCGGGATCGAAGTCGTCAGACCTTGGCAGAATTTGACTACGTATGCAACTTTGCGCCGCAGCTAAAGACGCCATCAAGAAAACATTGCGCTGGTCATTGCATACGTATGCGACGGCGACTATGCTGCCTCAAGGCAGGCAAAATCCGCACGCCACCATTGCTTTGGTTTCAATCCGGTTACAATCGATTGAGCTGGGAAGGTATCGCAACATGGGTCATCTCAAGCTTTTCGCTTTGGCCGTCAGCGCGGCCAGTCTGCTGATGGGGTCCGCAGCCCTGGCCGATTGCGGAATTACTTCCGGCTCGGTGAGAATTCTCGGCAACGACTTCGAGGCCTTGAAAGTGGTCACCAAGGCCGCTAGCGAATGCGCCACCGACAAGGTCAAGATCACCATCAACCACACGACCGAGCACAAGAACCTGCAAGTGCCGGCACTCACGGTAAATCCCGCGCAATACACCGTTGCCTTGATCGCCAGCAACTCGGTGGTGCCGCTGCTCAACAACGGTTTGATCCGCCCACTGGACGACCTGGTAGCCAAATACGGTCAGGATCTTCAACCGACGCAGATGATCAAGATCGACGGCAAGGTGATGGCGATCGCCTTCATGGCCAATTCGCAGCACATGTTCTACCGCAAGGACATCCTGGAAAAGGCAGGCTTGAAGCCGCCGACCAGCTATGAGGATGTCTTGGCAGACGCCAAAGTCATCCGGGACAAGAAGCTGATGGACAACCCGCTCGCGGCCTCCGACAAGGCCGGCTGGGATTTGGCGGCCGAATTCGTCAATATGTATCTCGGCGAGGGTGGCGACTTCTTCAAGCCGGGTTCGGCGGAACCTGCCATCAACAACGACAAGGGCCTCGCCACCTTGAAGATGATGAAGGCAATGACGGAATATATGAGCCCGGACTATATGACCTATGATGCCGATGAGCTGAACAAGGTCTATCTTGCCGGCAAGACCGCAATAATGACCCAATGGGGCTCGCTCGCAGGTGCTGCCATCGATCCCAAGAGCGCAGCCCCCGACATCGGCGCCAACACGGCGTTTGCAGCCGCGCCCACCGTCGGCGGCGGGACCACGCCTGCCGTCGCGCTCTGGTGGGACGGCTTTGCCATCGCAGAGAACATTTCCGATGAGGATGCCGAGGCATCGTTCCGCGTCATGATGCACGGCATTCGTCCCGATGTGGCAAAGGACAATCCGAACGCGGCGGCCTGGCTTATCAAGGGCTATCAGCCCGGCCCCGGAGCAGTCGGAGTCATCGCGACCGCGGCAGCTCATGCCCGTCCCTATCCGATGCTGCCCTACATGGGGCTGTTGCATACTGCGCTTAGCACCGGCCTCGCCGATTTCATGCAAGGCAAGGATAGTCCTGAGTCCGCACTCGCCAATGTCGAGAAGTCGTATACGGCGGCGGCTAAGGAAGGCGGCTTCATCAAGTAGCGCTGCGTATCAGCGAGAGGGTTGACCTCCCCCACTATCGACGGCGGATCGAACGTGCCACACCGAGCCTTTCTGGCCTTCGTTCTGCCCTCGATGGTGGCGATGCTCTTGTTCATCGCACTGCCTGTTGCCTCGGTGCTCGTCCAATCCTTCTACGTCCAACACGATAAGGTATTGGTTGAAGTCGAAACCTGCGGGCCCTTCGACTGCACCAAGGAAATGCGGGTCGACCCCGATGCCACGCGAAAGCTAAGGCAGGAGCAACCGCTGGGTAAATTCAGCGGCCTCGGTACCTATCTCGATCACAACCATCTTGCAGGCAGCGAGATTGGAGACATGGTTCGGCAGGCGTCCGATCGAGCAACTTTGCTCAACCAGGTCCTGTCCCTGCCATTCTACCGGGCCCTGACATTCACTTTGGCGTACACGTTCATCGTGACGCCGCTGGCGATGGCTCTCGGGTTCGTGATCGCACTCGCCGTCGTCGGCTTGCCCAGCCATCTCAAAGGCGCGGTCATCTATTTTTCGCTGTTGCCGATGATCGTCACGCCACTGATCGGGTCGTTAATTTTCTATTGGATGATCAATTCGCAAGGCATCATCGGCGCGACGCTCCAGGCGGTATTCGACGACCCCAAGCTCTCGCTGAAATCCTCCGCGCCGCTCACTTGGATGACCCTGTTCGTCTATGGCATCTGGACCAACGCGCCGTTCTCCTTTGTCGTATTCTATGCCGGCCTGCAGACCGTGCCGGCCGACCGCATCGAATCGGCCATGATAGACGGGGCCAGCGCCTGGGAGCGGGTGCGATACATAACTATTCCTCATCTGGCGCCATTGGCCACTTTCGTCGCCCTGGTGCAGCTAATGGACAATTTCCGCGTGCTGGAGCCGATCGTCGGCCTGAATGCGCAGGCTAACGCGACCTCCCTGAGCTTCAATATCTACACGGATTTGCATGGGCAGGTCGAGCAACTCTTCGGCTCGGCCGCTGCCACCTCGATGCTTACGATATTGGGAGTCGCGCTGCTGCTAACGCCCGTCCTGTTCAAAGCCTGGCGTGAGTTCAAGTTGAAATGAGGCACACGCTATGAAGTCCGCCGCCTACCGGCGATCCTTCGGCTTGACGGTGCTGACCTACGGGTTCGTGGCGGTCTGGCTGGTGCTTGCGGCCTTCCCGTTTCTATGGACCGTCTGGGGATCGTTCAAGGTCGAGGCCGATTTCTTTTCGCGCATAAGCTGGTGGCAGGCGGTTTATGGCGTCAAAACCGAATTGCAAACCGGCGGCCATTTCACCGGCAACGGCTATTACGGCGCCTGGATCATGCGGGGGTTTTGGAGGCCGGTGCTCAACACTGCGATCATCACATTCTTTGTCGTGATCATCTCCCTCACCCTCGGCACGCTCGGCGGCTACGCGCTCGCCCGGTCCACCAATCGCTATGCCTTCTGGTTCCTCATGACGGCCCTCGCGTTCCGCGCCATGCCGCCGATCACCCTGGTCTCTGGCTATCTTTACCCCTTCTTCGAGATGAACATCTGGGGTTACATGCCCACGGCAATCATCGTACTCGTGGCCATCAACCAGCCGTTCACCCTGTGGATGCTGCACTCGTTCTTTTTGACCATCCCTCGCGATCTCGACGAAAGCGCGCTCGTGGACGGCTGCACAAGATTCCAGGCCTTCCGTCAGGTCATCATGCCGGTGATGTGGCCCGGCGTCGTCACGACTGGGCTGTTCAGTTTCCTGCTCGCCTACAACGATTTTGCCGTGACGGCGATGGTGCTCAACCAGGACAACCAGACCATGGTGCCCAAGATCGCCAGCTTTCTCGGAACGGTACAAACCGAGGGTGATGTCATGTTCGCGGTCGCGGCCGTGGTCTCGGCGACGGCCCCGCTCTTCGTCCTAGTCATGTTCTTTCAGCGTCACATCATCGCCGGGTTGACGGCAGGGGCGGTCAAGGGATAGCGCGATCATGCCAGACAGCGAAAACCACGCGAGTCCGACTTCCAGCGAAATCGCCGATCTCGCTGCCCGGCGCGGCTTTAACATTCCGCCTAGTGATCTTTTGCAGGTCGCGGCGGCTGCGAAACAGTTGCTGGAGGCCGCCCACAGGATTGAGGCCTATCGCATTTCCGCTAAAAACCGCGACCCATGAGCCTGGCCGACCTTACCATATCGGACGCTGCCGCTGGCCTGCGCCGCCGAAGCTTCACTTCGGCGATGCTGACAGCGGCGCATCTGAAGCGGATCGCCACGCGAGATCCGCACTATCATGCGTTCGCGGCGCTCGACGAGCACGCCGCAATGGCACGTGCGGCGCAGGCCGACGCGGAGCTGGCGGCGGGACGCGATGAAGGTCCACTGCATGGCATCCCGGTCGCGATCAAGGATCTCATCGACACCCAGGATGCAATCACCGCTTACGGCTCACGGGCATTCTCTGGTCATCAACCGTCGGCCGATGCTGCCGTGGTCCAGCGGCTGAAGCGATCTGGCGCCGTAATCCTCGGTAAGCTGGCGACTTACGAGTTCGCGCTGGTTGGGCCTGCCTTCGATACACCGTACCCGCCCACGGTCAATCCCTGGAACTCCACGCACATCACCGGCGGATCATCTTCCGGCTGCGCCGCCGCGGTGGCCGGCGGCCTCGTGCGCACGAGCATCGGCACCGACACGGGTGGCTCTATCCGCAGCCCCGCCGGTTATTGTGGTGTCGTCGGATTGAAGCCGACCTATGGAACTCTTCCGCTGGTAGGCATATTTCCGTTGGCACCGTCACTGGACCATTGCGGTCCGATCAGCGCCACGGTCGCCGAAGCTGCGATCACGCTGGACGGGCTCGCGGGTCGGGCCGTCGGCGACCCTCGATCGGCGAGCCGCCGTCTCGCTGAAGGCGCCGCCGGACTGAAAATCGCTTACGCACGCTCTTGGTTCGCCGATGACTCGAATACCCATAGCGCCATCGTTACCGCGATCGACGTCGCGGTGACACGGTTAGCCCAGCTCGGCGCGCTGGTCGAAGAAGTCGAGCTGCCGCCCTATCAGCTGTTCGAAGACTGCGGCGCCGTCATCATTCACGCCGAGGCGCTTGCGAGCCACGACCGCTGGCTTCGGGAAAAAGCGGAAAAATATGGCCGATTGGCCCTCCAGAGTATCGCCGCGGGTCTGCCACTGGAGGCGCCTCATCTCGCAGCAGCCATCGAGGTCGCCGTACGCCTGAGGCGCGAATTCGACACCACCATCTTTGGCAAGTACGATGCCCTCATTACCGCCAACACCCTCACACCTGCGCCGCCGTTCTCGGCTTTTGATGACAGCAAACCCGTCTGGACGCCAATGCGCACATTGCCGTTCAACGTCACTGGGCACCCAGCATTGGTGCTCCCCATTGGATTTTCGGACGGACTGCCGATCGGTCTGCAGATCGTCGGCCCGTTGCACCAAGAGAGCATCATTTGCCAACTTGGCGCGGCGTTGGATCAGCTGCAGGCATTGGCCCCGTGGCCGCCTCCGGCTTAGGCCTTCGCTTGAAGCCGGTCGAGACGGATTTGCGCCGCCCGGCGATGCCCTTCCAACCCTTCACTCGCGCTTTGCCGGGCGGCTGGCGGAGCGACCGCACGGACGCCGCGCTCATCGAGCCATTGATGCGTGACCGTTTTCACGTAGGCGCCGACCCAAAGCCCGCCCGTGTAGCGCGACGAAGCCATGGTAGGCAGCGTGTGGTTGGTTCCCGAACACTTGTCGGAATACACCACGCTCGACAATTCACCGATGAACAACGAGCCATAGTTGCGCAATTTCTTGGCCGTCGCTTGCGGGTCCTTGGTGTGGATTTGGAGGTGTTCGGCCGCGATGAGATCGGAATAGGCGAGCATTGCCGCTTCGGTCTCGCAGATAGCGATCTCGCCATTGTCACGCCAAGCTGGGCCGGCGACGTCGGCAGTCGAAAGCGTCATCAGTTGGCGCTGGACTTCGTTTTGGACCGCGGCGGCAAGCGCCGTGTCAGTCGTAATTAACCCCACGCGCGTGCGAACATCGTGCTCGGCTTGCGCCAATAGATCAGTCGCAATCATTTCAGCATCGCCGGTACGGTCGGCCAGAATGTAGATCTCGGATGGGCCGGCTAGCTGATCGATGCCGACAGCGCCGAACACCTGGCGTTTGGCTTCGTTGACGTAAACATTTCCGGGACCAACGATCTTGTCGACCTTAGGTATCGTCTGCGTACCGTGCGCCATTGCCGCTATGGCCTGAGCACCGCCGACCCGGAAGATCCGGTGCGCGCCGGATAGGTGGCAACCCGCGATCATTGCCTGGTGCGCATTGGGCGGAAGACACGCGACGATCTCGTCCACACCTGCCGCGCGCGCAGGCACAATGGTCATGACCGGTGCCGAAAGCAGCGGATAGCGTCCGCCGGGTACGTAGCACCCGACACGCTCAAGCGGAACGATGCGATGGCCCAAGTGCACGCCGGGCAGGATCTCCACCTCGAGCGGCCGGATCGTGGCAAACTGAGCCTTGGCGAACCGCTCGACATTGCTAATGGCGAATTCGGTATCCGCACGGGTTTGCGGATCAAGTGCCGCGACGGCGGCCTGCCGCTCACCTGTAGTGACTTCGAAGCTGGCAAGTGTCACCTTGTCGAACTTCTCGGAATAGTCGCGGACCGCGGTGTCGCCGCGATCTCTCACATCCTCGATGATGCCGGCGACGAGCTTGACGACAGATTCGGCTACCCCCGCGCCGCCGGCAATTGGGGCTTTCAGATGCTTGACGCCGTCGAGGGGTGAAGATGCTTGCTGGCTCATAGTAAACGCTCCGGCTTTCGGGCCCCGGAAAAGCAGCCATTCGGGCCTCACCGGCAGTCATTGCATACGTATTCAGGCCGTGCAAGACTCCGTAAGAACGGCCAAGGAAGCGGCAACAAGAGAGGATGACATGAGCGAGGCCGACGTTCCTGCTAAGGGCGGCAAATCCGTCGCTCATCTCCATCGCAAGGGGCCCGAGGAGGTCGTGTTGCAGGTCGAGCGCCGCGACTATCCGGAGCTAGCACCCGCGAACCGGGCGCGCAGCCAATCGCTGGAAGGCTTCGATCCCATCTACACCGACATTGTCGACTACATCGTGCGATGCACGCATCGCATCTGGGATGAGCGCGACATTGGCCTGATTTATAGCCATTACACACACAATTGCGTGCTCTACGGGTCCATGGGCACAATCTACAATCGCGAGGACATCGTTCGCGACACGATCCAGCGCCTCGTGTCGTTTCCCGAGCGGCGCGGCATGGCCACGCATGTGATCTGGAGCGGTAACGACGTGGATGGATTCTACACATCCCATCTCGTCACCGGCTCAGGCAGGCACACTCAGCATGGCCATCTCGGAGCGCCGACTGGTCGCAGCTTTGTGTCGCGGACCGTTGCGGATTGCATGGTGCTGCGAAACAAGATCTACCGCGAATGGGTGGTCGCCGACACCATGGCGCTCATCAAGCAGCTTGGGCTCGACGCTAACGCCTATGCCGACAAGTTGGCCAGCACCCAACTCGCCAAGGGCCAGACGTCGCTCGATATCGGCGAGAACAGGCGGCTGCTCGGTCAATACCCGCCAGAAGCCGAAGCCGACACTTCGCTGGCAAAGAACGAGATCGAGGCCGGGACTCTGCGTTGGCTGCACGAAGTTTTCAACCGGCGGATGTTCGGCCAGCTGAAATCCGTCTATTCGCCGACGGTGCAATATCACGGACCGCTGATGCGCGAGATGAACGGCATCGCCGCCGTCACCCACCAGGCGTTGGGGCTGATCGGCTCCATTCCCGATGCAGGCTTCACGCCGCAACATATTTGCTCGACGCCATGTGAAGAGGGCGGAACCAAAGTTGCGGTCCGCTGGCTGATGGAGGGACATCATCTCGGCCACGGCCTTTTGACCGAACTGGGCGAACCGACCGGCAAGCGTTTGCAGGTGATGGGAATGACCCACTATCATTATAAGGACAACAAGATCGTTGACGAATGGAACGTCTACGATGAATTATCGTTGCTGGTTCAAGTCAAGCTCGCGCAGTTGAGCGGAGCTGGGCCAATGGATCACTGAAGGCGATCACGACGGAGCGCTCATGGCGATGCAGGACACCGATCGAGCTGCCCCGCTGGCTCCCGATTTGCCGGTGCGACGGCCAGGAGATCTTCAAGGCCAGGACGCCGTTCGGGCCCGCTACGAGGCGCTTGCGCCCTCGTATATGCCCAGCGATTTCTCGATTTCGCTCGACAGCTATCGCAAGGGCGGCACCGACCGCTTCAACGGACACGCCCCCGTGGGCCTCCGCTCGCAGCCGATGCGCGGCTTCGAGCCCGGCTATGTCAACATCGTCGACTACATCATCCGTATTACGCACCGCATCTGGGAAGAAAAGGACATCGGCTACATCTACGACACCTACAGCCACGACTGCACGGTTTGGGACGATTTCGGCTTGCAACGCGGGCGCGACAAAGTGATCGCCGACACCGTCCAGACCAACAATGCCTTCCCCGACATTCGTATCGTCGCTGATGATGTGATCTGGGCCGGCGACGAAAACGTGGGATTTCATACCTCCCACCGCTCCACCATCTTTGGAACAAACACTGGCTATAGCCGCTTTGGCGAGCCGACCGGCAAACGCATCCAGATCTGGTGCATTGCCAATTGCGTGGCACGCGAGAACGAGATCTTTCACGAATATGTTGTCTACGACACGGCCGCGATCATCCGGCAGCTCGGGCTAGACGTGGTGGAATGGGTAAGGCGGTCTGCGCCGGTTTGCACCGCAGCGCCGCAGAATTTCATGGCCAGCGAGCCGCGCCGAATGCTCGGGCAAGACAAGCCGCCGACGGTTACCATTCCGCCGCCAGCGGATGATATCGACAGGTTCGTCCGCGCCGCGTTCCAGGCAATTTGGAACCGGCGGAACCTCGCGGCAATCGATCATGTCTATGCCCCCAACATCATCTCGCAAGGTTCGGGATGCCGCGTTTACCGCGGCACCGGCCAGATCCGATCCCATGTGCTGTCCATGATTGCGATGTTCCCGGATTTACATCTCGCAGTCGACGACGTCTATTGGATGGGCAACGCCAAGGATGGCTACACCGTATCAGTTCGTTGGAGCGCACAAGGCAGTCATCGCGGCTACGGTCCCTACGGCGAGCCGACCGGTCGGCCGATAAGCCTTTGGGGCATAAATCATTGGATCATCGAAAGCGACGTCGTGCAGAAGGAATGGATGATGTTCAACGAATTCGGCATACTCATGCAGATTCATCGGTGACCTGGATTTCTCCTGCATTGCAGAGTCATCATTAAGTCCAATCGGAAATGCCGAAACCCAAAGCCACATCAGGGGACGTTGCGCGCCTCGCCAAGGTCTCGCAGTCCGCGGTCAGCCGGGCCTTCACGTCCGGTGCAAGCGTTTCGATCGATACCAAAGCCAAGGTGCTGGCGGCCGCACGCAGGCTAGGCTATCGCCCGAATGCCTTGGCTCGCGCCATGATCAACGGCCGTTCACGCCTCATCGCTATCCTTGTCGCCTATCTCGATAATCATCTGTACCCTATCGTATTGGAGCAGTTGTCGCGCGCGCTGCAGGAAAAGGGGTTTCACGTCATTCTGTTCATGACTGAACCGGGCGATCAGGACGACGTCGTCAAGCAGATGCTCGCGTATCAAGTGGAGGGCATCGTCATGGCCTCGGCAACCCTGTCCTCGAACCTGGCCAAGCAGTGCGCTCAGACTGGCATCCCGGTTGTGTTGTTCAACCGCTATGTGCCGCTGTCTCCGGCAAGCAGCGTCACGTCGGACAACTTCAACGGCGGGCGGCTCGTCGCCGACTTCCTCGTCGCAGGCGGTCACCGCCGCATCGCATTCATCGCCGGCAACGAGGACTCTTCGACCAACCGTGACCGCGAAGCGGGATTCAACCGGGGACTTGAAGGTCACGGCACGACCGTCTGGTCCCGCAGCGTTGGCAACTATGCGTTCGGCACCGCCGCCGAGGCCACCCGAGAACTTTTCCGGGGCAAGCAGACACCAGACGCTATATTCGTCGCCAACGATCATATGGCATTTTCAGTCATGGATGTGCTGCGCGGCGAATTGAAGCTCCGGGTCCCCAAGGACGTTTCGGTCGTCGGCTTCGACGACGTGCCCGAAGCTGCGTGGGGCGCTTATCTCCTCACTACAGTGCACCAGTCCGCGCAAGCCATGATCGAGGCAACTGTGGAGATACTCCTGAAGCAGATCGACCGGGCAGCGATCAGCCGGCGCGAAGTCGTGCTGCCCGCCGAACTCGTCGTCCGGAAATCGGCGCGACTACCGGGGCGCTTGAAGACCTAGCATCGAGGACGCGACCTGTCGGAGCGACATTGGCGAGCGAGAGAAATGGCCTCGCCAGATGTTCACTCCAGCGGCCCATGAACGCCTCGCCTCGTAAGCGTCAGGATCAGTCCATCGATATCCTTATTGCGCGGTTGCCATGGCTGGCCACCCTTCATTCTGAGAAGATCGCCGGCAGAGTAGTGTTTGGCAGTGACCGAGTTAATCGAGATGTGATTGAGGATTGCTGTCCGGACAGCTTCACTGCGGCCGAGCATTTCCATGTACGAGCTGCAGGTGCGTCGGAGATCATGCGGCGAGAATGGGTTTGACTCACCACTAGGCGCAACAAAATCGAACCAGGCATGCTTTGATTGGTTGATGCCGCTTGGCCTTGCCGAAGGCGCTGTCGGTATTTCTGAAGGAAGTGCGACCAATAATCATTAACTTTCCTCTAACCGATCTTCGATCAGTTGAATTTAGTTTTAGGAGCGTTGTTCGGTCAATTGTATCGAAAGATCAGTAGAGTGATGCTCAGGGCCACGGGTTGTGCGCGGGGAGCATCGATGACCAATAGTATCCGCTTGTTTGCCTGGAAGTCTATCGAGTCTGTTGGACAGGGTTTGTGGCCGCGCCGATATGACGGGCCGAACCAGTCGTCCTTCGGCACGGACACCCGCGGCAATATCGCCATGATGTTCTGCTTCAGTGTTGGGGTGTTCGTGGTTGGCGCGGGGCTCGCCATTGACTACGGTCAAGCTGCAAAGGTCCGCGCCACGCTCCAAGACGCCGCCGACGCCGCGGCCTTGGCCGCGTCAGTTGCTGGCGACCTCACGGATGGTCAGCGCAAGAATATCGCCTTTACCAAATTCATGGCGAATATCGCCGACAGTCCCCTCGCGGCGGCGGCTCAACCGGTGGTAACAATCGAGCACGGCGCGGCCAAAGTCGGCGCAACGGCAGCTGTGCCAACGGCTTTCATGCGCATTGCCAACATCAATAGTATCGCAGTAGGCGTCGAGAACCACGTTGTCGGCACAGGCAAAAGAATCGAACTTGCATTGGTCACGGATATTACCGGCTCGATGGCCGATACGCGCAATGGCATGCCCAAGATCGACGGCCTAAAGCTTGCCGCGGCCGATTTGCTTGACATCGTCCTGCCGAACAACGCGGTTCCTGGAGCCGCGCGAGTAGCCTTGGTGCCTTTTGCAAACTACGTGAATGCCGGCTCCTATGCCACCCAGGTAACCAACCTTGCGCCGACCAGAAATATTGCAGGCGTGACCAATTATCTTATTTCCTGCGTGACGGAGCGCACCGGAACCGAGGCCTACACCGACGCGCTGCCGGGGCCTTCGGCTTGGATCGGCGCTAGTGTCAACGGCAATTCCCCCAATAATTACAGTCTGGATGGACAGTGCTTGCGGAATTCGGGCAACGGCTCCAGTGAGCTGCCTGGGATCATCCCACTAAGTGAAGACAAGACTGCCTTACTCAATGAAATCAATAGCTTTACCCCCGCTGGGTCAACCGCCGGTCATTTGGGCACCGCCTGGGGCTGGTACTTGATCTCGCCTGCATGGCAAGCCATTTGGGGGTTGGCGACACCTCCTGTTGCCTACCACGATCCCGAGGTCATCAAGGCGGTCGTGATCATGACGGACGGCGAATATAACACCCAGTATTCCTCAACTTCGTCGACAGACCAGGCGCTCGCCCTTTGCGGTGCTATGAAGGCGTCCGGCATTGAGGTGTTTACCGTCGGCTTCGGTATCGATCCTTCGGAAGCGACTGTGGCGGAGGACACACTAACAAGATGCGCCAGTGGAACTGGCCACTACTTCTTCCCATACGACTCCGCCGCGCTGCGGCAAGCCTTCAATCAGATCGGGAACCAGTTGACTACTTGGGGCCAACCGCGTTTCACAAACTGATTGCTTGTCAAGTAAGGCGGCAGTGTCCAACCTTACACCTCTCAGGAGGACAGCTGCGGCGCCACATAAGTCGCGTCAAGGCTTCGCGTCGAGCGACGACCTTCGGTGCCAAACTCGAAAGGTACATGCCGTGGCTAGAGCCGAGGGGTCAGACAATCGATGGTTTCGGGGGGCGCAACCTCGCGGCAGGTCGCCGCTCCGCCTGAGCCTCCCACTCTTCTATGACATTCGCCATACTGCGAGGCATGCAGACCGAGAACCCATGGAACCGGGTATCTGACTAAGGGCGAAGACTTCTGTTAAGTGGGGCGGGCCGGCGACGCCATCCGGTGCGTCGGGAACGTCAGCGAGTACACCAGCAAGGCCAGGAGATCGGGTGCCGCCGACAAAGGCCGACACACTCACGTTCACGACAACCATTGGTGGAGGTTACTAAGTCAACTTTCAACCTCCCGTACACGGCCTCCGCGACACAACACCTGACAACAAGTCTTGTCACTGCGACTACAAGTTCAAACAGTGGGGAAGCCGATTATCGTGGTATCTCAATATAGTCGATGTTTGCAGGCGGTGCTTGCATTGCCGCCTGCAACGGCTGCCGCGCAGTGGCTAACGATGTCACGGGTGTCCGAGAGCGCACCATCACAGCGGACGATGGACTTTCTGACGTTGCGGGCGCCGTGCGGCCGACGCGATCGAACTCGAAGAGGTCGAAAGCGTCGCCTCCGGCGGGGATGAGCCTAGAGCAAGATCTGTCCACTCGCCTCCAGGGCCGCCACACTCAAGCCGTGGACGCCCTCCAAAACCGCGATTTCAACGTGTTGGGTTCCGACCGTTGCCCACATCTGAGTTCCGGCCGATCCGTCGACAAACGATAGCAAGCTTGCGTGGCTGCCAGCGACGCCGTTGAACAGGTTGTGTACGTCGAGGACGTCCTTGCCATTGCCGAAGTCGGTCACTTGGTCGAGGCCAAGGGAGTGGCCCAAGGGGCCAACGACATCCGACTTCATCCAAACGAACGTGTCGGCGCCCGTCCCGCCGGTAAGGGTGTCAGAGCCGGCGCCGCCCCGAAGCGTGTCGTTGCCCGCTCCGCCGTTCAACTGGTCATTGTCCTTGCCGCCCCTGAGAACGTCGTTATAGGCCGAGCCGATCACACTTTCGATGCTCTTCAGGGTATCAGTTCCAAAGCCGGTCTCCGTATGCTTGGACAAATCGACGTTGATGGCCGATGTGGCGTTGGAGAAATCAACAGTATCGGAGCCCGATCCGCCGTCGATCACGTCGTTACCGCCGCCGGCGACGATCGAATCGTTGCCCGATCCGCCGTAAAGGACGTTGTTACCCAGACCGCCCATGAGCGTATCATTGCCCGACATGCCAAGCACCGTGTCGGCGCCGGTTCCGCCGATCAGCAGATCGTTGTTGTTGGACGATGCGAGCGACGCGTTCGGGTGTGCGATGAGAGCGGCATTGGCCGCGCCAAGGTTTATCGAGAAGTTGGCATCGTGCCAGTTCTGATCACCGCCGTTGAGAAGATCCTCGAACGCGACCGAGAGTTTGCCCGTTGTCGGATCGATCGAGAAGTGCGTATGCTGGAAGTTGTCGATGTTGTCGGCGGTGTTCGAGCTGAAAATCGAGCTGCCGTACTGCGTCTCAACGGTCGTCTGCGTACCGTTGGGAGCGACGTAGACAAGGCTCATCTGATGGCCGGTGGTTACATTGGCATTTTGACCGGTCGAGGCGTCGACCAGCTTGAAGCTACCGCCCGTGCCGCCGAACACCGCGCTCGAGTCGCCCTGACTGAAGGCGTTCGAGGCGACGAAGAAGCCAATGTGATCGCCGGCATGCAGCGCAACGCTGGTGTTTTGTGGACCAGTTCCGACGCCCTGTCCCGAAACGTTGCCGTAGACAAGTTGAACACCAGTCACGTTGCCGCTGGCATCATAGGTATACATGCCGACGCTGTTGTGGAAGCCAGCGCCCGAGCCGTCGTAGGTGATCTGCGCCGTTACATCCTGCGAAACGTGCAGCTTGGAGGCGTCGATAGCGACAGCGCTCGGATCGGACACGGTACCAACAAGAGCATTGGACGGTGCCACGCTACCCGCAGGAGCGTGGGCCAGCGATGCGGCGTTGGCGACGCCGATGTTGAGCGAGAAATTCGCATCATACCAATTCTGATCGCCGCCGTTGTAGAGGTCCTCGAACGCGACGGATAGCTTACCCGTCAGCGGATCCACCTTGATATGAGCGTGATCGAAGTTGTCGACATTGTCCGCCGTATTGGACGTGAAGACGGACGTTCCATATTGGGTTTGAACGGTCGCCTTGGCACCAGTCAAGGATGTGTACACCAAATTCATCGAGTGACCGGCGTTGACATTGGCCGCGCCGCCCGTTGAGGCATCGACCAATGTGAAACTGCCGCCGGCTCCACCGAACACGGCCTTGCTATCGTCCTGATTGAACGCGTTGGAGGCGACAAAGAAGCCGATGTGATCGCCGGCCTTCAAGGCGATGCTGGTGTTCTCTGGGCCCGGGCCTACGCCTTGCCCGGAAACGTTGCCATAGATAAGCTGTACACCGGTAATGTTGCCGCTGTTATCATAGGTATAGATGCCGACCGAGTTGTGAAAGCCGGCTCCCGAGCCATCGAAACTCACCTGGGCCGTGACATCCTGAACGATCTTCATTTTGGTGAGATCGACATAACCGGCGGTCGCCGAGTTGCCGATGAGCACATCGCCGTTGTTGCCGGCAATCAGCGTATCGTTGCCCTTGCCACCGATCAGCGTGTTGTTCGTTGCGCTTCCCGACCCAACGATGGAATCGTTGCCTGTTGAGCCCACGATCGTGTCCGATCCGGTACCGCCAACGGTCGTTCGCAGTTTTTTTGTCACAGCCGAGCTCCACTCTACTACGGCCCTCTAGGGGCAAGGGACCGCCTTCCGCGCAACAGTTCCCACTCCGCGGAAAGATAGTCTGTTTGATCTCCAGATAACCTAGCATGCAAGGTGAAAAAAGATCGTCTCGTGGAGTGGAATACATTTATGAAATTCGTATGGAATATCGTTTCGTATTCTTTACAATTGCACATCCCCACTTGGGTCGTGCGTCCACCGACGGAACCGTCGGACCCGATAATGCCGTTCTCGAAAGTCGACCTCCTCCATCAGCTTGCTTGGCACATTGAACGGTAGCTGATAGCTTGGCCGGCGATGGGTGAGGCCGCCAGGCACGGGGCGCGCTCCGGCAGCTGTCGGGGATCGAGCCTAAGCCGCGGGGACTTACTGCCCGCCACCGAGCAGGCGCAGATTACCTTTTTCGGCGATCGCGAGTTCGTTTCGAAAAGGTTGATCTCAATACAGATCATTAACCAGCCGCAATTGAAGGCCCGACTTCGATGTCTCTATTCTCCGGCCCCGTATTCGAAATGGCGTCCAAGCAATTTCACCTCATCGCCGATCACCTGGAAATCCCTCAAGACGAGCGTGATCGCTTACTTATGCCAAAACGCGCCATTGCTGTTTCGTGTCCGATACACATGGACAATGGTCGAACGGCGGTTTTTCAGGGCTATCGCGTTCAGCACCATTTGACGCTTGGCCCAGCCAAGGGTGGCACGCGCTTTTCGCCAAGTGTCGACATTGGCGAAATCGCCGCCTTGGCCATCTGGATGAGCTGGAAATGCGCGCTCGCGGACCTTCCCTATGGCGGAGGCAAGGGCGGAATAGCCGTCGATCCACTGGCACTGTCAAAGCGCGAACTCGAGAATCTTTCGCGCCGCTACATGCAAGAGATGATCCCGTTTGTTGGACCGCGAACCGACGTCATGGCACCGGACCTAGGGACCAATGAGCAGGTGATGGCCTGGTTCATGGACACCTATTCGATGTACCAGGGAGTGACTGTGCCCGAAATCGTCACCGGCAAACCGGTCGGATCGGGCGGCACGCTAGGTCGACGCGAGGCAACCGGTCATGGCGTCGCCTTTCTCTCCTTCAAAGCCATGGAACGGCTGGCGATCGATCCTACCAACGCCACGGCAATTGTTCAGGGATTTGGAAATGTCGGCTCGCATGCCGCGCTGGGCCTGGCGCAGCGTGGCGTCAAGGTTGTCGGGGTCAGCGACCACACCATCGCCTACTACGACCCAAAAGGGTTCGATGTTCGGGCGGCAATCGATCATGTCGCGCGACACGGCGTGCTCAAGGGCTTTGCCGATGCGGCCAACATCGATGCGACTGCCCTGCTGACGCAACCCTGCGACGTGCTTGCTCCGTGCGCGATCGAAAGAGTAATAGACGAGGATATCGCTCACGGTCTCAACTGCCGCATCCTTGCCGAAGGCGCCAACGGTCCGACAACGCCCGAGGCCGATCGAGTGCTGGCGATGCGCAACACTGAAATCTTCGTCATCCCCGATATTCTGTGCAACGCCGGCGGCGTCATCGTCAGCTATTTCGAATGGGTGCAGGACCTCCAGCAATATTTCTGGTCGAAGGACGAGGTCATGGATCGCCTGGAGCGAGCCCTCGATCGCTCCTGGAACCAGGTCGTCGAACGGGCCCGCCAAGATGGCATCGCCAACCGCACCGCCGCCATGGCAATCGGAGTTGAGCGCGTGCGCAAGGCCAAGCTGGCTCGCGGGTTGTTTCCTTGATTTGTGGAAATCTGTGATGGCATCGATCGGGCGGGCAACCGCTATCGTCCTCTTTATTTGCCTCGGGAGTGTCGGCGCCCGCATCTATTTCGGCCCGATGCACACACTCGAGGCCATGGGTGCCTGTCTCAAGGGCGACATCAATCTCGACGACCCGCTGCCGTTCCTTCAGGCGCGATATGGGGGGCTCACACTCGGCATCGCGTCGTCGGGCGGCGGAAGCCGTGCCGCGTATCTGACGGCGGCCGTGATGAGGAATATCAGGAGCGAAGGGACCAAAGTCCTGTTGGGAGATGCCGACCCAAGCTCCAAGAGCCTGTTGGATCAGATAAGCGCCGTGTCTTCAGTTTCGGGAAGTTCGCTTGCCTCAGGATATTTCGTGCTGAACGGCGAGGCACTAAGGGCAGCGGACGCCCGCTCTGCACAGTGGTCGGACTATCTCGACAAAATGGCGATCGAGTATCGGACGCGGCAATGGTTTCACATGTTGGCCATGGATCCGCGACTTTGGGGTCGCCTGCTCTTCACCGACTACAACCGCGGGGTCCTTGCTCGGGACGACTACAACGGTCTGCTTTTCAACGATGCCACGCTTGCGCAACTTCCGCCAAAGCCGGCGCTTTACCTCAACGCCTTCGACGTCGCCAATCACGTCCGATTCGTATTTTCGCGACACTATATCGACACGGTGCATTTCCAGCCCAAGGATTGGTGGGGTGTACTCGGCGCGCCGCAAACCC
>Ga0209698_10002992_pt1 | contig 18881 bp, 22 predicted proteins | sample LitLauG_LLR_2012_FD_187203 | JGI IMG/M metagenome (GOLD analysis project Ga0209698, IMG submission 187203) | Freshwater sediment microbial communities from Pennsylvania, USA - Little Laurel Run_MetaG_LLR_2012 (SPAdes) (version 2) | ecosystem: Environmental > Aquatic > Freshwater > Creek >...
GGTGGAACGTCAGACGCCCGGCGGCGATGTCTCCAAGGTGGTCAGCGGGTTTCCGGGCTTGAAGATTTACAATTGCGACGGCACCGATTTTGACGAGAGCTTCGCGACGATGACCGAAGCCGTCGCCTATTGCCGCCGCGAGCAGTCTCCGGTATTCGTGCGTGCGACCTGTATTCGCCCCTATTCGCATTCGCTGTCAGACGACGAAAAAATGTATAAGACGGTGGCCGAGCGCGAGGAGGAAGCGCAGCGCGACCCCATCGTCACGTTTCCGCAGCGCCTGCTCGACGAAGGCATGATGGACCATCACGGCCTGCAACTGCTGACCCACGGCGTCGATCTGGAGATTCAGGAAGTAACCGACCGCGTGCTGAAAGCCGCGCCGCCGCCGGAAGGCTCCGCGCTGCGGCACCTGTATTCGGAGCGGGTCGATCCCACCTCGGCCGAGTTCGACGTTGCGCCCAAATTCGGAGGCGAGCCGCGCACCATGGTGGATGAAATCAACCTCACCATGCATGAGGAAATGCGCCGCAACGCCCGCATGGTGGTGTTCGGCGAGGACGTCGCCGATGCAAGCCGTGCGGCCGCTTTGGCCGAGGTTAAAGGGAAAGGCGGCGTCTTCAAAGCCACGCAAGGCCTGCAAATCGCGTTCGGCTCGGCGCGCTGCTTCAATACGCCCATCGCCGAAGCGGGCATCGTGGGACGCGCCATCGGCATGGCCACGCGAGGCATGAAGCCGGTGGTGGAGATTCAGTTCTTCGACTACATCTGGCCGGCGATGATGCAGATTCGCGACGAGCTCGCGACGATGCGCTGGCGATCGAACAACGCTTTTTCCGCGCCGGTGGTCATCCGCGTTGCGACAGGCGGCTATCTGAACGGCGGCGCGATTTATCACAGCCAGTCGGGCGAGGTAATGTTCACCCACATCCCCGGCCTGCGCGTGGTGTTCCCGTCGAATGCTTTGGACGCCTGCGGGCTGCTGCGCACGGCGATCCGCTGCGACGATCCGGTGCTATTTCTGGAGCACAAACGCCTCTATCGCGAGCCGTACAACCGTTCGCCGCACGCGGGCGAGGATTATACGATCCCGTTCGGCAAGGCAAGGACCGCGAAAACCGGCGCGAATCTTACCGTGATCACGTACGGTGCTCTGGTGCAGAAATCCATGCAAGCGGCAGTGCAGTTGGAGGAGCGCAGACCGGGCACAACCATTGAAGTGATCGATCTGCGGTCGCTGGCGCCTTACGATTGGGAAGCGATCAAGACGTCGGTTGAAAAAACCAGCCGCGTGATGATCGTGCACGAAGATTGCCTGTCGTTCGGCTACGGCGCGGAAATCGCCGCGCGCATCGCAGGCGAGTTGTTCAGCGCGCTCGATGCCCCAATAGGCCGCGTGGCCGCGCTCGACACATGGGTTGGCTATCATCCGCAGCTCGAATACGAGATCCTGCCGCAGGTGGAAAACATCGTGGCGGAGGCGGACCGGATTCTGGGGTATTGAACATGGAGAAACAAGCGCAAATTTCACCTTTGCAGGCGGAATTCGAGCATGCCGGTTCCTTCGAAGCGCTCGCAGCGCAACAAGGTATTGGCCCTATCGAGGACTTTGAGGCGCTCCTCGGCCATCCTGCGCCCGATGACGAACCTCTGGACGATTTCCTGACATTGCTTCGGGAGTGGCGGCGAGACGGCGCTCCTCGGACTTCGTGAACGCGGCGATCGTCGACACCGATGTCGTTTCGATGCTCCTGAAGGGCGACTCCCGCGCTTTCGCCTACCGGCCTCACCTCACTGGGCGTTTGCTCGGCATCTCGTTCATGACGCTCGCGGAGTTGGAGCGTTGGCCGCTGGAACGGGATTGGGGTGCAAGCAAGCGAGCCGAATTGAGCCGTCACTTGCAAAGCTATGCGGTCTTGCCAGTGTCCCGGGAGCTGTGTATCAAATGGGCGGAGGTCACCACATTCGCCCGGAGAAAAGGCCGTCCCATTCAAACGGCGGATGCCTGGATTGCTGCAAGCGCGCTTTACTATGACGTGCCGCTGATCACGAATAACCAGCGAGATTACTCGATGGTGGACGGCCTCAGAATCATTGCCGCGTAGGGGTCAGCACCGGCGCGAAAAAGCCTCGCAAGGCCTCAGGAATCGGCTCCGGCATCGTATCGGTCCACAATTGATTCAAGAATCGGCGAAACGTGGGAAACGCAGCATCAAACGTCAGCGTGTACTCTAACGTCGAGAAGTTCCTCGCGCGATAGACCAGTCGAACTCCCTCTTCTCCGAGAAAATTCACGATGACCCGAGGCTCGTTTGGAAGATAGCGCCCGTCAGGGACTGTCGAAAACGTGAGCGCGTTCATGCTCTGGTCCGCGCGAAAGTACTGATCCAAACCAAGGGCGACGCTCTCTCGCAGAAACCGCGCGGCGGGAGCTTTGACCCGTGCCCGTTCCACGAAGACCTCGATTCTCCTCCAGGAGGCGAGGTTGTTCTGCTGGTGATCCGGTGACATCCTTCCCTAAGCTTACACACCGAACTGACGCAAATGGTGGTCGCAGTGCAGATAGCCCCAGCGCATCCAGTCGTCCTCGGTCATCTTGCCGAAGATCGCATGATTCTTGTTGGAACCCTCGGCGACGAAGCGTTCCACAAGGGAGACTAACTTTGCGCGGTCGGCTTCGAACTCTGAGGGAGGCGTGCCGCCCACGCCTTGCTCCACTTCCGGCCGCGTCTTGACTCCCTGCGGCCACTTCATTGGCAGGCGCAGCGCGGCAAATTTGAACACCGCCCGAGGCACTGGCACCGGCCCGGGCTTTACCTCTATTTCGCCCAGAGGCGCCAGGAACGCGTCGCTCAGATGGCAGATCATCTGCGCGCAGGTCATTTTCCCCCACTGGCGCGGCGAATCGGGACGCAGCGCCGCGATCCTGTTTAGAATCTCCTGCTTATCGTTTGGGAGCGTCTTCATGCCTTGTTCCTCCTGGCGCGAATGGCGGTGCGCAACAAAACGAACCCAACCGCGATGACTGGCACAGCCGCGACGATGGCCACCCAGGGGTGAACGTCCCGGACCGTCAAACGCGACAGCGCGACCATCGCCAGCACGCCGCCCAGGACGCCGATGATGATGCGTCCGGAAAGTCCCGCGAAGATCAGCAGGATGCCCAGCGCCAAGGCTAGCACTGCGACATCGCCGTTCACTTGGGTGCGTACGTCTTGCTGTATTTATTGCGGGAGTTATAGACCGTAAACGAGCCGTCTTCGTGCGCGGTCACGCGCAGGTATTTGCCTTCGCACCGCTCGTCGATGTTAGCGATGAACGGGTCGGGCGAATTGCCTTCCTTGCCTCCCCCCATGGCGAAGTGGAGCTGCCACAGGTCTTCAAGCCCCTGCATGCCGCGCCACATCTGATATGCCTCCGGCTTGCCGCCCTTGGTGGGGCCGTTGTTCATGATCACCACGCGCGGCGACATGGCGTAATCGGCCACGGGCGAAACGTGCGTACCGTGATGCGGCGTCAGCAGCAGGTCCACTCGCCCGATGTGGTTCTGGGGGCAGAGCATGGCGAGCTCTTCATTCCACAGGTTGTCGCCCAGATCGCCGAAACGGAACTTGCCGAAGGCGACCACCAGGCCTCCGGACTGGGGATTCTCGCCCGATTCGTCGTTTTTCGGCTTCAGGCCCGCGCAGAACGGATTTACCTCGCCCGGAGTGTCGATGTGCTGATTCGCCGCCGCCACCACGGTGACGTCGAGTTCTTTGATCGGCACCTTGTCGCCGGGTTTATAAACGGTGTGCGGAGCGTTACCGCGCACTTTGACGTAATCCGAGGCGATGCTCTTCGCATCGTCGGCGGGCGCGCCATGATCCCAGAACGCCTCGACCGGCAGAACCTCCAGAAGGTTTTTCACGCCGCCGCCGTGGTCCTGATGATAGTGCGTCAGAAAAAAGACCTTGATCTTTTTCACATGCGCCAGCTTCGCCACTTCCGCGATGCGATTCGCGTCGCGTCCCCCGTAGCCCGCGTAGCCCGCGTCGATCAGCAGCGCCTCGCCGGAGGGCGAAACCACCAGCGTCGATTGGCCTCCCTCGGTGTCGATAAAAAAGATCTCGAGATTTTTCGCAGCGCTGGCCGTCGCCGCGAATCCAATAAGAAGAAAGATTAATACGCGCATCACCGCAGATCCTAGCATGCGGGTGGAACCGGCGGTGTTACAGTATCGTATTACTAGTCAGCAATGGCATTTTGCGTACAGTGCGGAAACAAAGTGGGCGACGTGGATCGCTTCTGCGCCAAGTGTGGAGCGGTCCAGCACGCTTCGGGCGCGCCTCGCGCGTCGTCGGCTTCGGACCCCATCTCCAACATCAGCAGCCGGAATGCATCGCTGCTCTGTTATATCCCTTACCTCGGCTGGATCGCGGCCATCGTCGTTTTGGCCAGTGAGCGCTTCCGCCGTGACGCCAATGTGCGCTTCCATGCGTTCCAGGGTCTGTATCTGTTCGTCGCCTGGCTGATTGTGGACTGGGTGGTTTCCCCGGTGTTGTCGATCGGCGGCGGACTTGGTTTTCCCTTCCACCATTTCGGTGCGAGCCTGCTGCAACTGCTCATTTTCGTCGCCTGGATCGTGATGATGATTAAGGTCAGCCACAACGAGAACTACCGCCTCCCGATTCTCGGCGACCTTGCCGACCGCTCTGTCAGCGAGCAACGCTCGTAAGGAGCGATTGCCATGCAGCAGCATTGGTCCCTCGTATCGACTGCCCGCACCGTACCTGCACGGCGGCCTGAAGCAACTAAGGAGATGCGCTGACGCCACCTGAGGATTCGGCTGAGGAGCCGGTGAAATAACCACATTTTCCTTCAAGACTTTAGGGTGAAGTACGTAAGACGTCCTGGTACTAACTACCCATGACTTTTGGCCCTTGTGTAGTACTTTTCTGAGCAATACTCTTGTACCAGACCGAAACTAGCCCATACGCTGTCCCGGGTAACGCGGTCGGAGGAAATGATGAAAAGACTTTTTAGGGCAGCCGCGGTAGCCTCATTGATGGCCGCATCGGGCTATGCCTCAACACTCTATGTTCTCACCAGCAACGGTACCGCCTACAGCGTGAGTAGTTCGGGCGGCGCGGCGACCGCCATCGCTACGCAGGCAGGCCTGACCACGCTCGCGGACGTCAACGGCGAACTCTACGGGTTAACTAATGCCGGTGCTCTCTACGATGTTGCTTACACTGGAGGCTCGTTCACCTCGGTTGCCACGGGATTGGCGACCGGCATCACCGCTCTCACTGCGGATTCCGCGGGAAATCTTTGGGCCGTCAGCGGAACGACTTTGTATGAATACTCCACGAGCGGCACGCAGTTGTTCACCCACGCACTGACTGGGATTTCGGGAACGGCTGGCGATCTCGACTTCTACGGGGGAGTGCTCTACCTGTCGGCCGGCACGACCGCGACCCTTTACTCGGTCAATACCACCACGGGAGCGGCAGCTTCCGCAGGCACGATTACTCCAACCCAGACCACAGTCGGGATGGCTCACGGTGCCGGGCTGTTGTATGGGTTCAATACGACGCAGGTCTTCACGCTCACCACCACTGGCGGCACCGCCGGGGCCGCGAACATCACTGGCCTCGGGGGCGGCAACAACATCATCGACGCCGCCGATGCAATTCCGGAACCAGCCACGTTCGGCTTCATCGGCCTCGGACTCGTCGCGCTGGGCGGCCTGGCCCATCGCCGCCGCAAGCCATAAATTTCCTCGAGCGTCCTCGATTCCGGCCCGGTCCCTTCCTCGAGGGACCGGGCCATTTTTACGTCCGCAGGCAGTGGTATAATTATTCATCGGACTGAATACTTAATCATGATCCCCGTCGGCATCGCCGGGTTCAGCGGCTATAGCGGCGCTGAACTCGTACGCATCTTATCCAGGCATCCCCACGTCGAACCGGTGCTGTTGGAGCATCGTGAGACGGACACACCCGTGCTTCCGCTGGGCGTGAAGGGTCCGCGCCGGATGCCATTGGCGGAAGCGCCGGGCCTGAAGCTGGTGTTTCTGGCCACGGCTCCGGAAGTGTCCATGGAAGCGGCACCGCCTCTCCTTGCGGGCGGCGCGATCGTGGTAGATCTCAGCGGCGCATTCCGCCTGGGAACGGTCGACAATTACCGCCGCTGGTACAAGGAAACGCACACGCAGCCAGGGCTCCTGGCCGAAGCCGTCTACGGACTGCCGGAGGTGAACCGGGCGCTGGTTGCCGGCAAGCGGCTGATTTCTAATCCTGGATGCTATCCGACAGCAGCCAACCTGGCGCTGCGGCCCCTGGTTGTCGCGGGCGCAATCGATCGTGGGGCGGGCATCGTGTGCGACGCCAAGTCCGGCGTCAGCGGTGCAGGGCGTAAACCGTCTTTAAAAACCAGCTTTTGCGAGGTGACGGAGAATTTTTCCGCCTATTCCATCCTGGAGCATCGTCACGTGCCCGAAATCCTGCGCACCTCGGGTCTGGAGGAGCATGAGTTGAGCTTCACGGCGCAGCTTTTGCCCATCGACCGGGGCATTCTGGAGACCATTTACTTCCGCACGTCGAAATCGGCGCAGGAACTGATCGATATTTACGTCGCGGCCTACAAAAGTGAGCCGTTCTTGCGGATCTATGGCGGAGGTCATGTCCCCGATCTGCATGCCGTGGCGCGCACCAATTTTTGTGATATCGGCGTGCGGGTGAACGCGGGGCGCGCGGTGGTGATTGCGGCTATCGACAACCTGGTAAAGGGCGCGGCCGGCATGGCGGTGCAGAATATGAATCTGGCGCTGGGATTCCCCGAAACCGAAGGCCTCCCGTGAAGCTGCTCATCAAATTGGGCGGCACATTACTGGACGCCGCGGATTCGCGGGCGCGTCTGGCGTCTGAAATCGCGGCTGTCGCGCGCCATCATCAGGTGACGGTGGTCCACGGCGGCGGCAAGCAGATGACGCGCTACCTTGCCGAACACAACGTGGAAAGCCGCTTCGTCAATGGCCTGCGCGTGACCACGCCGGAGGTGGTGGACGCGGTGCTGAAGGTGTTCGCCGGATCGGTGAACAGCGGTTTGGTGGGCGCGTTTCGCGCCGCGGGAACGTCGCCGGTGGGTTTAACCGGCCTGGACGCGGGGTTGGTGGACGCGGAGCCTCTGGCCGAGGAGTTAGGCGCGGTGGGCAAGCCCGTGCATTCCGACGCGCGCCTGCTGAAAGTGCTCACCGAGGCTGGATATCTGCCCGTGGTGGCCTGCGTCGCCGGCGATGCGCACGGCGCGGTGTATAACGTCAACGCGGATCAGATGGCCGTGGCCTGCGCGGCGGCATTTGGCGCGGAGAAACTGCTGTTCCTCACCGACGTCGATGGAGTCAAGGGCGCCGACGGTTCTTTGTTCGGCACGCTGACCGTGGCCGGGGCGTCGAAGCTGATCGCCGACGGCGTGGCCACCGGCGGCATGCAGGCCAAGTTGGAGGCGGCGATGCTGGCGCTCGGCTCCGGCGTGGGCCAGATCGTGATTGCGCCCGGTGCGAAACCGGGTGTCGCGGCATTCATTCTAGAGGGAGCCCTTGTAGGCACCCGGGTGATTCTCTAAAAATGCTGCAAATCCGAAGAGCCTCGCTGTTGGATATTCCGGCCCTGCTGGAACTGATTAACGGATACGCGTCCAAAGGCATCATGCTGCCGCGCACAGAGTTTGAAATGGCGGAAAATATCCGCGATTTTCAGGTGGCCATCGAAGACGCGCGGCTGATCGGCTGCGGCGCCTTGCACTTCTATACAGCCAGCTCCGGCGAAGTGCGCAGCCTCGCCGTGAATCCCGCGGCCAAGGCGAAGGGCGTCGGCCGGGCAATTGTGGAGGCTTTGGAAAAAGAAGCGCGGGAGCAGGATCTAACCGCGCTGTTCGCGTTCACCTACGTCGCCGGATTCTTTGCCAAATTAGGGTTTGAGGAAGTGGATCGCGGCGAACTGCCGCTGAAGGCCTGGAAGGACTGCCTGCGCTGCCCCAAGTTCCAGGCCTGCGATGAGATCGCGGTGTTGAAGAAGCTCAAGGCGGACGCACCGCTTCCCTCTGCTGTCCGGCTCACGCAAATCGCGGATTTCCCTCACTTACCCGTGGTGCAAAAAATATCCCATTGAAATCAGAAGATTTCAGCGGATGCCAAAGCACCAGTCGTGTAAATTCGTTCCCCAGAATCCGGCTGTCGAAGTCGCCCAATTCAAAGCTCAAAGACTTGGCAATCGCACCCGGCAATGGTGGACCCGCCATGCGTCGCACAATGTTTGTCCAAGGCGAGAGCGTTTGCGATGGTGGCACAGAGCGGTGGTAGGATCGCAAAGCCGATCGCCGCATTTATCCTAATCTGTTTAATAGTGGGTTAATTGCCCCACTTTTCCTGGGAATATTATCCCATGAGGACTCACAACCGCGCGATTTGGCGATGTTTGCGAGACTTTTTAAACTTATGTAAATAGTGAACAATTCCATTAATTTATCTGAGATATTTTCTGAGGTCGCGCCACTATGGCTGTACGCAAGATGTTCTTGCGAATTCTGAAGCCGAGTGCCAACTCGGGAGGGCCAAGATGAAAGCACAGACGGTCGGCGTAAAAGAATCGACGGGCAGAATTCTCTGCTGCACGATTTTTCGTCCAGGGGGACGAAAGCTGCTGGCTAAGGGGCATGTGCTCAGCGAGGACGATGTCCGGTTGCTGGAGACGGAGGGGCTAGGGCAGGTCTGGGTAACGGAACTCGAACACGGCGAGGTCGGCGAAGACGATGCAGTCAGCCAGGTGGCCGCGGAAATGGGCTGCGGATGCCTGGAAATTCGTCTTGCGGCTGGGGGGCGTGCCAATCTTTTCGCTACGGAAGACTGCTGCGTTTTAGTCGATGACGAGTTGCTGAAGCAGATCAACTGCACGGCCAGCGTCGTGATCGCCACCAACATCAATTTCAGCCACGCGCATGCTGGACAAAGAATCGCCACGGTGAAAAGCGCGCCGTTCGCGGTTGCGCAATCCCAACTGGAAGCCATCATCGGCATCTTGCGTGAGCGAGGGCCCATTCTGCAGGCCCGTCCCATCCGCAACCCTCAGGTCGGCGTCCTTTACACCGATCCGGTGCAGGGCGACCGCGCCAAGCAACTATTTGAAAGCATCATGCGGCAGAGGCTGGAACGCTTCGGCATCGTACCGGCTTACGTGCTGCCGGTTCAGGAGGAGGAGAGCGCGGTAGCGCGCGGCTTGCAGCATCTGCTCCGCGCGAAGCCGGCCGCGATTCTCGTCGCTTCCACTACGGCTCCCGCGGGACCGGAAGACGTGATCGGCCGCGGCATGACGAAAGTCGGCTGCCAACTGGAGCGGTTCCTCGCGCCCGTGGAGCCGGGCAATCTATTCCTGCTTGGTTATAAAGACGAAGTGCCGATTGTTTCCGCGCCCGGCTGCTTCCGTTCTGCCAAGCCGAACGTAGTCGATTTGGTGCTGCCTCCCCTGCTGGCGCGGTATCGCGTCTCGGGCTGGGAGGTCGCTTGTTTGGGCCACGGAGGCCTTCTGGGCTAACGTTTCTTTGTTTTCCTCCAACCCGGCGTGTGCAATCCTCCGACGCACATGCCGGTTCTCACGCCGGGCGGCTCATCACCGCCCGGCATTTTTTGCGTCCCTGATTTTTTCGCCAGGAGTCAAGTAGAATAAAAACGCCCTTGACATGAAGATAACTGGCGTCGATGCGTACCTGCTTTCTTACCGGCTTGCCGAGCCGGTGAAGCTCACTTATTATGGAGGCGAGCGGACCATCCTGAAGCGTGACGCGATGCTGATCCGCGTCTCGACCGATGTGGGACTCACCGGCTGGGCTCCCGGCCAGGCCAGCCCGGAGGCGAAAAACTCCATCGACCGGCTGATCGCTCCTTTTCTGGTCGGCCACCAGCTGACCGATCCCGACGCGCTGCGGATCCTCTTTCAGAAAGGCCCCGGCGCGGACTCTCAGGTGAGCAAGGTTTACAGCGCCGTCGAGATCGCGCTGTACGATCTGGCGGGCAAGGCGCGCAACGTTCCGGTGAGCGAGCTGATCGGAGGCCGCGTGAGGGATCGCATCCGCCTGTATGCCAGCTCCGGCATGTATCAATCGCCCGAAGGCTATGCGGCGGAGGCGGCGCTGGCGCGCGAGATGGGATTTACGGCTTATAAAATGCGCCCCGGCAGCGGTCCGGAGGCCGATCTGGAAGCCGTCAAGCAAATGCGCAAGGCGACGGGTCCCGACTTCGAAATCATGGTGGACGCCCACACCTGGTGGCGAATGGGCAACCGCAGCTACACGCAGGAGACCATCGAAGATCTGGCCGCGAAAATGGCCCAGTATCGCATCCTGTGGCTGGAGGAGCCTCTGCCGCCGGACGATCATGACGCTTACGTCGCGCTGAACGAAAAAGAACTGGTGCCGCTGGCCTCGGGCGAGCATGAGCCAAGCGAGCTGCGTTATCTCGACCTGATCGAATCCCGCGCTGTCGATTACGTGCAGATGGACATCGTCTGCCAGGGAGGCTTCGCCACGGCGCGCCGCCTATTTCCGGATATTGCGCGCGCAGGGCTGCGCTTCGCGTTCCATAGCTGGGGCTCATCGCTCGAGGTGCTGGCCGCCGCGCACTTGGGTATCTGCTGGCCGGAGACGGTGGTGGACTGGCTGGAATACCCTTGTTATTCCACCGAAGGCCACAATTTCATGTATCCGTTCCCGCTGGCCGCCGAGGTTCTCAAGACGCCGCTGACCATCGAACAGGGCGACCTCGTCGTACCGACGGGTCCCGGCCTGGGCGTGGAAATCGATGAAAGCGTCATCTGGCGCTATCCCTGGATTGAAGGTCCGTGGTCCTTCTTTACGCTGACTTCGCCCCCGGGGACGTTCGCGGTCACGGCGGATCACAGCGTCAAGTGGGTTTAGCCCATTTTCCAACTTCTCGCAGACTGGAAACGACATACGTCACAGGCTGCGGGAAAAATACCGACGTTGTCCCCGCCCTTAGGGCCGGGGCTGCGCAGCCCTCGGCGTCAGGCGAGGGATAAAGCCGCGACTGCCCGCATGCTGACGCATGGCGGCTCAATGGCAGAGTGATCAGTTTGCTTGGTCCGCAATAAATACGGTTCAGCGGCATGCGTTGACGCGACGCCGCGGGCAAGCACTGGGTTTTTCACAATTCGCCTCCTTCCTCGCTGGCGGGCTGAATCTCCTCGGCAGCGCTAGGCCGCCCCGTTCTGAACAGAACAGGACTGGACGGGAATTACTTTCGTCGAGCCGCCCTGGAGTCCGTCCGACGGCCCCCACCTACGTCCTGCTGATCGACCGCGTGGACCGTAACCCGGTGGAAAACTGATGCCTTGCGACTTTCCTGCTGCAAAGGGCATCGATATTGGAGTAAGATGGCTTTCGGCTTCCGTCACTCTCTGGTAGAATCGGAGAGTTTGCCAAACAATCCCTGGAGGGTGCATGTCCGTTGAGCAGAAGGTCAAGCAGATCATCGTCGAGCAACTGGGTGTGGATGAATCCCAAGTCGATTCCACCGCGAGCTTCGTCGATGACCTCGGCGCGGACTCGCTCGATATCGTCGAGCTGGTGATGGCGTTCGAGGAAGCGTTCGACCTCGACATTCCCGATGAGGACGCCGAGAAGATCGCCACGGTGAAGAACGCCATCGACTACATCGAGTCCAAGAAGAAGTCCTAGCGCGCATTTCTGATTTTTCCCTGGAGTCACGCTTGCCACGAAGAGTCGTAGTTACCGGTGTCGGTCTTCTGACGTCGGTTGGAATCGGCACGAAACCTGTTTGGGAGGCGATCAAGAGCGGCAGCAACGGCATTGGGCCGATTACCGCCTTCGACGCCACCGACTTCAATTGCCGCATTGCCGGCGAAGTGAAGGGTTTCGATCCGGCCAATTACATCGAGAAAAAAGAAATTAAGAAGATGGGGCGGTTCATCCAGTTCGCCATCGCGGCGTCTCAGTTCGCGATCGAAGGGGCTGGATTGAAGTTCATCCCGCAGGAAAACACGGAAGAAGCCGAGCGCACCGGAGTTTACATCGGCAGCGGTATCGGCGGCTTCGAGGTAATTGAGCGGGAGCACAAGAACCTGCTCGAAAAAGGCCCTGGCCGTATCTCCCCGTTTTTCATTCCGGCGACCATCATCAACCTGGCGTCGGGCTATGTGTCGATTCGCACCGGCGCGAAGGGGCCGAACTCGGCGACCGCCACCGCGTGCACCACCAGCGCGCACGCGGTTGGCGATTCGTTCCGCCTGATCCAGCATGACGACGCCGACGTGATGATCTGCGGCGGCGCGGAGGCCTGCATCACGCCCATGGGGATCGGCGGATTCGCTGCCATGCGCGCCCTGTCACAACGCAATGACGAGCCCTCGCGCGCCTGCCGCCCTTGGGATCACGACCGCGATGGATTTATCGTCGGTGAAGGCGCGGGCATTCTGGTGCTGGAAGAGATGGAGCATGCGAAAAAACGCGGCGCCCCGATCCTGGCCGAAATTGTTGGCTATGGGATGTCGGGCGACGCCTATCACATCACTTCGCCCGCCGAAGACGGCGATGGAGCATTCCGCGTGATGCGCAATTCGCTGCGCGACGCCAAACTTGAGCCGCATCAGATCGATTACATCAACGCTCACGGCACCTCGACGCCGCTGGGCGACCGGATCGAAACTACCGCCATCAAGCGCATGTTCGGCGAGCACGCCTATAAGCTGTGCGTCTCGTCCACGAAATCGATGACAGGGCATCTGCTCGGCGGAGCAGGCGGGCTGGAGGCGGGCATCACTGTGTTGGCGATCCACGACCAGATCGCGCCGCCGACCATGAACCTGGACACGCCCGATCCGGAATGCGATTTGGATTATGTGCCGAAGCACGCGCGTCCCATGAAGATCGACTACGCGTTGACCAATTCGTTCGGCTTCGGAGGCACCAACGGCTGCCTGATCTTCAAGAAACCAGACTGAGTGTATGAAAATTATTGTCGCCATCAAGCAAGTCCCCGTCCGCGACTCGCAACTCCGCGTGGAATCCGATGGACGATGGATTCAGGAAGCAGATTTAAGCTTCGAAATTAACGAACCGGACGCCTACGCGCTGGAAGAAGGGCTGCAGTTGAAAGAAAAGCACGGAGGCGAGGTCATCGCACTGTGCCTGGGCCCGGCGCGCGCGGCGCAGACCATCCGCGAGGCGCTTGCGAAGGGCGCGGATCGCGCCATCCACATTGAAGAAGAGAATCTAGGCGCGCTGGACGTGCTGGGCGTCGCGAAATTGCTCGCCGGAGCGGTGAAGGCCGAAAATCCCGACCTGATCCTCACCGGCCTGCAATCGGACGACCTGGGCTACGGCCAAACCGGCGTGGTTATGGCCGAACTGATGGGCATCGCGAGCTCGACCATCATCATGCAGGTGGAAGTAAACGGCCCCTCGATCCGCGTGAAGCGCGAACTGGAAGACGGCTGGTTTCAGCACATCACCATGCCTCTGCCCGCGGTGCTGACCATCCAGAGCGGAGGCAACAAGCTGCGCTACGCCACGCTGATGGGCATCAAGAAGGCCAAGTCGAAAGAGATCAAGCGCGTGACGATTGACGAATTGGGCGGCGCGCCTGCGCCGACGGCTGCGGTCGAAAAAATTTACGTGCCGCAGAAGAGCAAGAAGACGCAGATTTTCGAGGGTGACGTGAAGGTCGCCGCGGCTGCGCTGGTCGAGAAATTGAAGTTCGAGGTGCGGGTGATATGAGCGTTCTCGTCGTGATGGAACAATCGGGCGGGAAGTGGAACCGCATGTCGTGGGAAACGGTGGCTGCCGGTCAGCAGCTTGCCGCTGAGTTGGGCACGGATTTGAACATCGCCGTGGCCGGAGCAGGGGTCGGCGCGCTGGCGGCGGAAGCAGCGACGAAGAAGGCCGCCAAAGTGTACGCAGTGGAGCACGAAGCGCTTGGGTCCTACACGGCGGATGGATACACAGCCGCCATCGAGGCGCTGATTCGCGCCACCAATCCGACGCTGGTGCTATTCCCGCACACGTATCAGGTACGCGACTTTGCGCCCAAACTGGCCACCAGGTTTTCGCGCGTTCTGATCAGCGACGCGGTGGCGGTACGCATCGAGGCAGGCTCGCCGGTGTTCGTCAGGCTGCTGTTTCAGGGCAAATTGAACGGCGATGTGCGCGTTTCGGGCGGAGGGCCGTACTTCGCGTCCTTGCAGGCCGGCGCGTACCGAGTGGACACGCTGGCGGAAGGCTCGGCCGCCGTGGAGACGTTCGCTCCGTCGATCGAAGCGGCGGCGATCCGGCAGAAGCCGGAGGCTTCGTTCCGCGAATCGGCGCGCGCGGTGGATTTGACGGCGGCGGAAATTATCGTCTCGGTCGGCCGCGGGATCAAGGAAAAAGACAATATTCACGTGGTCGAGGAATTGGCTAAGGCGCTGGGCGCGGAACTTGCTGCGTCGCGTCCCATCTGCGACGCGGGTTGGCTGCCGATGGAGCGTCAGGTCGGCAGCTCAGGCCAGACGGTCGCGCCGAAGGTCTACATCGCGGTGGGAATTTCTGGCGCAATTCAACACCTGGTGGGCATGAAGGGCGCGAAGACCATCGTGGCGATTAATAAAGACGCCAACGCCCCGATGTTTGAGGTCGCGGATTATGGCATCGTCGGCGATTTGTTCGAGGTGGTCCCGGCCCTAGTGGAAGAAGTCAAAAAGGCGAAAGCCTAGCGCAGCACAAGCGGTGGAACTTGGCAGGCGGAACCGCCTGCCCTACCGCGGCATGCGTGATCAGGTAGGGCAGGCGCTTTCGCCTGCCAGCTTAATCGTCGCGGCCGGCTTTGGGCTGCATCCCCGGGAACATATCCCGGATGAGCCTCTGCTCGTCTGGCGAGAAGTTCTGGTTCAACTGATCCCCGTTGATGGCTCTCCTGCGTTCATCGGGAGGCAAGGCTCGCAGCCGCTGGATCTCCTGGCGCACCGCATTCTGGCGCTCCTTGGGCAGGCTCTGCATCATCTCCAGGCGCTCTTTGAATTTTTCCTGCTGCTCCGGACTGAGCTTGTTGTACTGATTCAGCCGATTCTCGAGTTGCGCCCTGCGGCCGGGAGGGAGCTTGGAAAGCTCCTTGGACTGCTGCTCCGGCGTCATCTTGGCGAAATGGTCGAGCTCCTTGGCGGGGCTCTCTGGGGGATGGGCGGCGTTACTGCCTCCACCAGCCGGAGGCCTGGATGCGGGCGGCTTGGCGGCTTTCGGAGGCTTCGGCGGAGGCGGCGCCTTCTTGTCCTGCGCGGCCAATGGCAGGAACGCACCTACAAAGGCTAAAACAAGCGCGATCCTGAGGCCCGGCGTCCGCATTATGGGTGGAGTCCCACTTACATCGAGCCGACCGGAGCCTGGGCCGCGGGAGTGAGAATATCGATATCCTGCAGCGCTTGCTCCACTTGCTCAATGTCGATTTTGTCCGCGCGAAGCTGGGGCTGGGCGGCGTGTTGGACGTCCGGCATGCGGATGAACAAGCCCACGGCGAGCGCGGCACACGCGGCTACTGGAACCGCGGCCTTCCACAGCGAATAAGGCACGGGTGGTTGGAAGATGCGGCCGAGCCAGGCGCGCCACGCCGGAACGGTTTGCTCTTCGGCGATGCGGGCGTACAGGCGGGCGTCGAAGTTGGAAGTGACCTCTACTGGCGTCCACGCGTCCAGCGCACTCCACACCTGCTTCTGTGCTGCCACGATCCGCGTGCAATCCGGGCACTGGCCCAGATGAGATTCGAACTCCGCAATCTGCATGGGTGGGAGCGCTTGGGCGCAGTAGTCCAGGAGGATCCCCGCGTCCTGTTTATATTTTGCCGGGCAATTCATGATGACTCCAAAAAATCCAGCTACTCCGTTCCAACGGTCTATCTTAACCGATCAACCTGCCATATGGGCAAGGCGCGCGCGTAAACTTTCGTACGCGCGGAATAATAAAGATTTCACAGCCGACTCCGAACAGTTCAACGCGCGGGCGATCTGGGAGTACTCCAACTCCTCGTACTTGTGCATCAGCACCGCCGCTCTCTGTTTGGCCGGCAGAGCCTCAATGGCCTGCCGAACCTCGTTCATTTTCGCCTGATACAACATCGCTTGCTCGACGTTCGGCTGGCGGTCCGCTACCTGCCGGTCCACGCCATCGATCACCTGCTCGTCCAGGCTCTCCTGGCCCTTTTCCTTTTTCCCGTCGCGGACCCAGTTCAATGCCAGGTGCGTCGCGATGCGGAACAGCCAGGTGGTGAATTTCGCCGTCGGCTCATACGTGGCGCGGCTGCGATACACCCGCAAAAACACTTCCTGAGCCAACTCCTCCGATACGGACGGGTTCTGCACCATCCGGTATAGGAAATGCACCACCGGGCCCCGATGCCTTTCCAGCAACAGGGCAAAGCTGGTATCGTCGCCCGCGCGCACGCGGAGCATCAATTCCGCGTCGCGATCGAATGCGGCAACAGCTTCCATATCTTTGTTAACCCCCGCCTCAGGCGAAGGTTGCGCTGGAATCTCCGGCATCTTGATCGACGTATCTCGTTACCCTGACTAGCACGTTCGGGCGGAGGTTTTACTCACCCTTTAATGACCTCTCCATCAAATCGCGCAGCGCCTCGCGTGGGGGCTTCCCTCGCTCCAGAACTGCCTGCATCTGTTGAATAATCGGCAGATCCACGCCAAACTTTGCCCCCAACGCGGCCGCGGCCCCGCAGGTCTCCACCCCTTCGGCCACCATCGCCATGGAACCCGTGATTTCCCCAATCTTACGTCCTTTTGCCAGCTCCAGTCCTACGTGGCGATTCCGGCTCAGGGTACCACTGCAGGTTAGTACCAGATCGCCTAAACCCGCCAGGCCCGATAGAGTTTTCTGCTGTCCGCCCATCGCCACGGCTAAACGGGTAATTTCGGCCAGCCCCCGAGTGATGAGTGCAGCCAGCGTGTTGTTTCCTAAACCCAGGCCGACGCAGACGCCAGCGCCGATGGCGATGACGTTCTTGAGAGCCGCGCCGACCTCCACGCCCACCGGATCCTGGTTGGTGTAAAGGCGGAAGGTGGGGCCAGAGAAGGCCGTCTGGACGCGCGCGGCGGATTCCGGATCGGTGGAGGCCACCACCACGGCGGCGGGCTCGCCACGGGCGACTTCCTTGGCAAAGGTAGGGCCGGAGAGCACGGCGATGTTGGACGATCCGGTCACCTCGGCGACCACCTGGGACATGCGGAGCAGGGAACCGGTCTCAATGCCCTTGGTTGCACTGACAAACGTCACATCGGCGTCCAGAAACGGCAGCATCTGCCGGTACAAGCCGCGCGCGTAATGGGACGGCATCACGCCCATCACGATCCCAGCGCCGCGCAGCGCGGTTTCCAGGTCGGCAGTTGCCTCGACGTTCGCAGGCAGAGGGAAACCGGGCAGAAAAACCTCGTTCTCGCGGGTCGTATTGATCCGCGCCGCCAGTCCCGGTTCGTGAACCCACAGGCGGATGGCTTCGAATTTCTGCGCCAGCACGACAGCTAGAGCGGTGCCCCAGCTTCCGGCTCCAATGATGGCAAGGGTCATTTTTTCGTCCATTGAAAGCGATTTTCGGTGCCCGCGCGCAGGCGTTCGATGTTCGATTTATGGCGGTAGACGATGAACGCTCCGGCGATGAGCGAGGCGAGCAAGACTGGCAGCGGCGGATGCTGGACCATGAAGACGCCGAGCGGAAACGTGCCCGCGGCCATGATCGATCCGGCGGAAATGGCCTTGGTCACCGCGACGGTGGCCACGAACAACAGCAGCACCGCGGCCAGCGGCAGAGGCGTAAGGTATAAGAACGCCCCAATGAAGCTCGCGACCGCTTTCCCGCCCTGGAATTTCAGGAACACGGGGAACGCGTGGCCGGCCATGACGGCGAGCGCGGCCAAACTCATCCATAGAGGGTCGTCATGCGTCCAATAGGCGGCCAGCCACACCGCGAGGTATCCTTTGGCGACGTCCAGCAGTAGCGTGGCGACGCCAGCCCCGCGTCCGGTGGTGCGCAGCACGTTGGTCGCGCCGATATTGCCGCTGCCCGAGGCACGCACGTCCTTGCCCGTGGTGAGGCGGACCAGAACGTAGCCGAAGGGAATGCCGCCGATCAAATAGGCGACGACAAGCGCCATAAGTCCAATCATATGAGAGGGAACTCCGCCAGTTTGGAATATTTTCCGTTCGAGGAAAGGTACAGAAAAAACGAAGCCACTTCGAAGGTGCCGAAGTCGGGGTCGCCTGCGGCTTCCGTCAAGGAGCCCGCGTGGAAAGCGCCGTTCACCCGAGCCAGAGTCAAATGCGGCGAATACGGCTTTTGCTCCACCGCGACGCCAAGGGCCGCCACGGCCTGCTCCGTCCCATGAGCCAGCGCGCGCAGTGCTTTGCCTCCATCGACGCCGGTCCAGAATACGCGCGGACGGCGGGCGTCAGGGAACCATCCGATGCCCTTAATCGATACTTGGAAAGAAGCGCAACGCACAGCCGCCAGCGCTGATTTCATGTCGTCTAGCCGCGCTTCCGGCCACTCGCCGATGAATTTCGTGGTGATGTGCAGGTTCGCGGTGGGGCTCCAGCGCAGTTTAGCGAGAGGGCGCAGACGCGCGAGAAACCCTTCGAGCTTTTCCATCGTCTCTGAAGGAGGATCGATGGCCGTGAATAACCGCATGAGAATCCAGTGTAGCGGTATACTAACTTGCTTGGAATGCGCATGAAGAAAACGTTTCTCCTCATTTTGACCCTGTCCGTCTGCGTTTGGGCCGCTGATTTCTGGCAGTCCAAGCCGTTCACCGAGTGGAACGACAAGGAAATCCAAAAGG
>Ga0209698_10002993_pt1 | contig 18876 bp, 16 predicted proteins | sample LitLauG_LLR_2012_FD_187203 | JGI IMG/M metagenome (GOLD analysis project Ga0209698, IMG submission 187203) | Freshwater sediment microbial communities from Pennsylvania, USA - Little Laurel Run_MetaG_LLR_2012 (SPAdes) (version 2) | ecosystem: Environmental > Aquatic > Freshwater > Creek >...
GTTCCGCACGCTCGGCCGGCGCCAGGTCCCCGATCCACGCGACGAGGTGGTCCGCCAGGCGGAGGGTCTGCGTGGCCGCTGGCCCGCCCTCGACCCGGCGTGGCTGCCCCGGACGAGGGAGTGCGTGCGGGTGTCGCTGTCCGGGGGGGTCGAGCTGGTCACACGGGTGGACCTCGCCATCGGTCGACCGACCGGCGCCGAGGCCTCGGTGGCGTTCGTGGAGGTCACCACGGGATCCCGGCGGGCCGTGCACCGGGACGTCCGTCGGTTCCAGGCCCTGATGGAAACATTGCGGAGCGCCGTTCCGCCGTTTGCCGTGGCGACCTACTTCACCCGCACCGGCGAGCTCGAGGTCGACCCGGTCACGCCCGAGCTCCTGGTGGCCGCCGCCCGCCGGTGCCGCGCCGGGATCGAAGCCATCATCTCGGGCCGCGACGTCGGCGCCCCGACTGTCGGTTCCCCGGCCCCGGGGTCCGACGCGTACCGGTGGTGCGCAGGCTGTGCCGAGGCGCCGCTCGGGCGGCCGACACCAGTGGCGACCATCGAGGCGTTGCCGGCACCGTCTGTCCCGGTGGCGGAGACGAACCTGACCGACCCCGTGGCCGGCGGACTGGCCATCGCCGGGGAGCAGGCGGCATGACGCGCTGCGACGTCCTCGACGTGACGCGTGCCCGCCCGCCCTCCGCCCCCGAAGGGGCGCGTGCATCCACCCCGCAGGTCGACGAGGCGGCCCTGGCCCGGGTGCGCGACGGGCTGGTCGAAGGGATCGCGTCGGTGGTGGGGTCGCCGGCCCCCGGCGACCTGGTCGAGGTGACCCTGCCCCTGCTGCGGCGTGCCCGTACCTGCCCCGGGTCGGTCGGACGGGTGGAGGCTCCGTTCGCCTGGAAGCCGGTGTTCGCCCGTCGGTCGCTCGGTCTCGCCGCCGTACGGGCCTGCGCGGACGGTCGGTTCCGCGGGCCGGCCGGGGCCGTCGGTCCCCTGGCCGCGGAGGCCGTCGACGAGTGGCGTCGGACCGGGAGGCGCACGTTCCACTGGGAACCGTGGTTCGAGGGGCTGGGGGCCGGGGCACGTGCCGTGGTCCTGGCCGAGGCGACCACCTGGGCCGGCCCGCTGTGGGCGGCCGCCGACTGGGCGGCACTGGGGCACCGGGCGACCCTGGGCGGGCCCGACGACCTGTGGACGTCCCCGGGACCGAGGACCGTCCGCCTGAAGGGCCGGTGGGAGGCGCGGGTGGCTCCGGCCGGCGCCCCCGACGGTGCCCCGGGTCGGACGGGCGCCGGTCCGGCGCTCGTGTCGGTGTCCGGTGGGGTCCCGGACGAGGGATGGACCGACGAGCTCGCGTTCCTCGCCCTCGTCGCCGGCCTCCGGTCGCCGGACCACCCGGTCCCGGCCCGCGTCGTCGGTCTCTGGCCCGAGGCGGGGGAGCGCCGAACGGTCGAGGTCGACGAGGCATCGCTGACCGATGCGGCCGAACACGTCGTGGTCACGGTGGCGTCGGTGGTCGCGGCCCGGGGGTGACGAGGTGGTAGCCGCCTGACCGGACCGGGAGCGGTCAGAAGAGTGCCTTGGCCGCCTTGCCGTCGGGCTTGCCTGCCGCGGTCAGCGGGATCTCGTCGACCAGCAGCAGCTGACGGGGCACCTTGTACCCGGCGATGCGGGTACGGCAGTGGTCCTGGAGTGCCTCGAGTGTGAGCGGGTCGGAGCCCTCGCGGATGCGGACGACTGCGGCGACCCGCTCGCCGAAGCGCTCGTCGGGCAGCCCCACCACGATGGCGTCGTACACGTCGACGTGGTCCTTGACCGCCGCTTCGACCTCCTCGGGGAAGATCTTCTCCCCGCCCGAGTTGATCGATGCGGACCCGCGCCCGTGCACGGTGATGACCCCGTCCGGTGCGATCGAGGCCAGGTCACCGGGGACCGACCAACGGACCCCGTCCGGGTCGGTCGGGAACGTGGCCGCCGTCTTGACCTCGTCCTTGTAGTAGCCGAGCGGGATCCGTCCGGACCGGGCCAGGAGCCCGATCCGACCGTCGCCGGGGGAGAGCGGGCGGAGGTCGTCGTCGAGGACGGCCGTGTCGTCGCTCATGACGAACTTCGGCCCGCTGTCACCCACTTCGACCGCCCCCTGGGCACCGGCCTCGCTCGATCCGAAGCGGTCCATGATCATCGCCCCCGGTAGCTGGGCGGCCAGGTCCGCCTTGACCGCGGCGGACAGCATGGCCCCACCGGACCCGATCACCATCAGGCTCGACATGTCGTAGGTGCCCGGATCGGCCGCGGCCAGGGTCTCGCACAGCGGACGCAGCATGGCGTCCCCCACCAGCGCGGTGGAGACGATGCGCTCCTCGCCGACCATGCGCAGGAGCCGGTCGGGATCGAAGTGGTGGAGTGTGTACAGGACGGTGGTCCCGCCCATCATGAACGCGTTCCACATGGCCCACTGTGCGTTGCCGTGCATCAGCGGTGCGACGACCAGCATCGGGATCCGCGCCCCCTCGTCGGGGTTGATGCGGCCGGCGAGCTCGTCGGCGGTGGCGATGGGCTCGGCCCCCCATCCGCCTCCGCCCATGGCCGCGAAGAAGATGTCCTCCTGGCGCCACATCACCCCCTTGGGCATACCGGTGGTCCCCCCGGTGTAGAGGACGTAGAGGTCGTCGGGCGACCGGGGTGCGCCGTCGCGCCGGTCGGAGGCGGCGGACAGCGCGTCTTCGTAGCGCGTGGGCGCGTGGCCGGTGGCCGCCTCGACCGGGTCCGGCGTCTGCGGGGTCCCGTCCTCCAGGACCATCAGGTGCAGCGTGCGGTCGAGGGTGACGCCCTCGAGCGCATCCGCCACGAGCTGTCCCAGCTCACGTTCGAACACGAGGACCTGGAGATCGGCATTGTCGACCACGTAGCGCAGCTCGGGGGCCACGTAGCGGTAGTTCAGGTTGATCGGGACGCAGCGGGCCTTGTAGCAGCCGATCATCGCCTCGACCCACTCGGCCCGGTTGTGGGCCAGGATCCCCACGTGGGCGCCGGTGCCGAGCCCGAGGCCCGTCAGGTGATGGGCGAACCGGTTGGCCCGGGCGTCCAGTTCGCCATAGGTGAGCCGGACGTCGCCGGCCACCAGGGCCAGACGGCCCGGGACCACGTCGACCACGATCTCGAACAGGTCGGCCAGGTTGAATTGCCGGTCGCTCACCGCATGACTCCTCGTGTCGCCGGTCCGGTCCCACCGGTGGCGGGCCGTCCGGATTGCCGCATCGGGCGGTCCGTAGCATGCTGCTCCGGAACTGAGAACGGTAGCCACTCGGGCCGCCGTGGCGCAGCACCTCCGACCAATCACCGACCGACCAAGGGGACGACGTGACCGACACCACCGAAGGACCGACCGGCATCGCCGGCTACACCGCGCTCGTGACCGGCGGCGGAAGCGGCATCGGACTGGCCACCGCCAGCCGGTTCGTGGCCGAGGGTGCCCATGTGGTGATCTGCGGCCGCACCGAGGAGAAGCTGGCCGGCGCGGTCGCCTCGCTCGAGGAGGTGGCGGCGGCGTCCGCCGCCGCCGGGCGTCCGGTCGGATCGGCCGCCTACGTGGTCGCCGACGTGACCGTCGAGGACGAGATCGCCGCGGCGGTGGCCCGTGCGGCGGCGCCCCGAGGGCACCTCGACATCCTCTTCGCGTGTGCCGGTGGCTCGTTCCACATGGGGCCGATGGTCGACGCCGACGTGGAGGCCGTCCGTTCGACGGTCGACCTCAACCTCGTCGGCACCTTCCTCTGCCTGAAGCACGGCGCTCCGTTCTTGGCCGCCGGCACGGGAACCGGAGTCGACGGCGGGGCCGCGCCGGGAGGCTCGTTCATCGGCATGTCCTCGGGCGCCGGCCACTTCCCCCACCGGTTCCTGTGGGCCTACGGCGCATCCAAGGCCGGCATCGACATGCTCTGCAAGTACGCAGCCGAGGAGCTGGGCGGAACGGGGGTCCGGGTCAACACCGTCCAGCCCGGCATCGTCGACGACGAGCTCATGTCGTTCATCACGGCCGGTGGTCCGCTGCTCGACAACTACCTGGACGGGATGCCGATCCGCCGGGTCGGGACGGTCGACGACGTGGCCGAGGCCGTGCGCTACCTGGCCGGACCGGAATCCACCTGGGTGAGCGGCGTGGCGTTCCCGGTGGACGGTGGTCACCACCTGCGCAGCGGGGCGAACTACGGGCTCCTGTTCGGTTAGGGACCGGCCGGCGACGTGGCACGCCGCGCCGTGACGTGATGTGACGTGGCACGCCGTGCCGTGACGTTGCATTCCGGGGTGCGGCCGGCGCTGCACCCCGGGTTGCGCGCCCTTCCCTTCGGCGGTCTCGGACGGTATCGTTGGAGGGTCAGTACCGTGCGGAATCCGATCCGTACGGGGTTGCACCCGCCTCGGGCCGCCACGAGCAGGCTCCGGCCCACGGGCGGGTGACAGGGGCGACACCGTACCGGAGGTCCACATGTTCCGACTGCACCGAGCGCCGAGGGCGGCAGGCCGCGCCCTCGCCGTCCTGGCCGGGGCCACGGTGCTGGGCGTCACCGGGCTCGCCACCGCAGCCGTGCCCGTCGGGGTCGCCGGTGCCTCCCCCGCAGCGACCACGCCCACGACCACGCCCACACTGACCGTGCCGACGGCGCACCACCACCGCTACCGACACGGAGCCGTGCCCCGCAAGACCCGGGACGTGCGGGGCGTCCAGGCGCTCCAGGCCGGCACGTCGACACGTCTGGGGCCGAAGATCCTGACCTACGGCGGGGGCACCCTGACAGCGGGCAGCGGACTGACCGGTGCGGGCGTCACCACCGGCCAGCCCGAGGTCTACCTGGTCTTCATGGGCGACCAGTGGGGCGCCGAGACGGTCAACGGCTCGGGGGTGGCGTCCTTCACCGGCGACCCGACCGGGATGGCGCCCGTGCTGCAGGCCTTCTACAGCGGACTCGGCACCGATGGCGAGACGTGGAGCGGGGTCATGACCCAGTACTGCGACGGCACGTCCGTCGGGTCCGCCACCTGCTCGTACGGCGACGCCATGATCCCCCATCCGGTCGGCGGCGTGCTCGCCGGCGTCTGGTACGACAAGTCGCCGGCGTCGTCGGCGGCGGAGGCGGCCGGACTGACGGGGAGCCAGCTGGCCGCCGAGGCCGAGTCGGCCGCCAACCGGTTCGGCAACACCAGCCAGGCGTCGAACCGCAACGCCCAGTACGTCATCGTGTCGCCGACCGGCACCAACCCCGACGGCTGGTCGAGCCCCACCAACGGCTACTGCGCCTACCACGACGACACCCACGACCCCAGCATCGACGGCGCCGGGCCGGTGGCCGGTCCGACCGTGGCCTTCACCAACCTGCCCTACGTTCCCGACGCCGGACCGAACTGCGGCGCCGGCACGGTCAACTCCCCCGGGACCCTCGACGGGGCCACCGAGGCGGCCAGCCACGAGTACGCCGAGACCCTGACCGACCAGTTCCCCGAGACGAACCCCACGGGCGGTTGGACCGATGCGGCGGGCTCCGAGACCGGTGACCTGTGCGCCTACGTCGCGGCCCCGGCGCTCGGTCCGGCGTTCAACCTCACGTTGGCCACCGGGACGGTGACGGTCCAGGGGACGTGGTCGAACCGCGCCAGGGGCGGCAAGGGCGCCTGCTCGGACGGCGAGCCCGACTTCGCCTTCACGCCCACCGTGTCCTCGGTGGCGCCGGCATCGGCCGCGGCCGGAACCACGGTGACCATCGCCGGATCCGTTCTCCAGAGCACCACGTCGGTCACCTTCGCGGGCACGGCGGCCACCGTCCGGACGGTCTCGCCGACGGCGGTCACCGTCACTGTCCCGGCCGGTGCCGCCGACGGCACCGTGACCGTGACGGGCACGCTCGGGACCGCCGTCAGCCCGGTCGCCTTCCACCTGGCGCCGTCGATCGACTCGTTCGCGCCCTCCTCGGCGCCGCGTGGCGGCACCGTGACGATCACCGGATCCGGGCTCGGGGCGGTCAAGAAGGTGACCATCGGGGGCAAGCGGGCTGCGGTGTCGTCGGAGACGGCCACGCAGATCGTCGTGACAGTGCCCAGGCTGGCGAAGTCAGGGGCGATCGTCGCCGTGGCGAAGTACGGGACGGCCACGAGCTCCACCGCCCTGACGGTCGGCTGACCGGTACCGATTGCTGGGTCGACGGTGACCGGATTCCGGGCCGGCACCCGCTCCACTGCCTCCGGCGTTCGGCACCGGCACCTGTGCGGAGGTTCCGGGCACCGGTAGGGTTGGGCCGATGGAGGTCCGCGGAACGTCCGGCACCGGCCAGGGCCCTGCCGCGTCGGCCGGGCGCGAGCCGGGGGACGGGCCCGTCGACCCTCGGGCCCCTGGCCAGGGCGGGACGCCGGAACCGGTCTCCGCGGTGGGCCGACCGGCACGGCTGACCGGAGGAGAAGCGGTCCGAGCCCACCTGACCCTCGCCGTCGGACTGGCGCTCTGCGCGGTGGCGTTCTGGTACGAGCTCGGGCGGGCGCTGGGCGGCAACGGGCTGAGCTGGGCCTACGTGTTCGAGTGGCCGCTGTTCGCCGTGTTCGCCGTGTACATGTGGTGGAGCGTGCTCCATGGCGGTCGGGCCGCGCGGGCCGGCCGTGCCGGCCGTGCACCGAAGGCGGAGCCGACGGTCGATCCCCGGTACGCAGGGATGCTCGAGGCGTGGGAGGCCCATCAGCGGGAGCTGCAGGCGGCCCGTGCCGCCTCCGAGTCGCGACCCGGTGACCCGGGCACCGGTCGACCCGCCAGCGGCTGACCACCGACGGGAGATCACCGGGGCCCGGTCGGCCCGCGTACCGAGGGGTGGCGACCGGACCTACAGTGAGTCACGTCCAGTGAGTCTCGGCGCACGGGAGCAGGATCCCGTAGCGCCCGCGGTGGCCGGTCCATCGCGCCGGCCCTGATCGTGGAGGAAGTGTGGTTCGCCGATGAACATGGGGCACGGGTTGCCCGTCGGCGACCCCACGATCGTCGCCTCCTTCCGGACCGCCCTCATCCATCAGTTCCTCCTCATCGTCTTCCTGGCCACGGCGTTGGCCATCATCTGGAACTCGATCCGGACCGTCCGCTACCGGCGCAGCGTCCTCGCCGGCCGACCCGTCGATCCCGTCCGGTCGGTGGTGGACCCGGAGCCGGTCGCCCGCCGGATCCTGCGGATCGCCTTCGGCGCCCTGTGGATCCTCGACGGGCTCCTGCAGACCCAGTCCTCCATGCCCCTCGGCCTCACCGGAGGGGTGATCACCCCGTCGGCGGCGTCGTCGCCCGGATGGGTGCAGCACCTGATCAACTCGGGCGTCACCATCTGGAACGACCACCCGGTGGCCGCCGCCGCCTCAGCCGTGTGGATCCAGGTCGGGATCGGCCTCTTCCTGCTGGTGGCGCCCCGCGGACGGTGGTCCCGGACGGCCGGCCTGGTGAGTGCCGGCTGGGGGGTCGTCGTCTGGGTCTTCGGCGAGGCCTTCGGTGGGATCTTCGGCCACGGCAGCAGCTGGCTCTTCGGATCGCCGGGTGCCGCCGTGTTCTACGTGGTCGCCGGCGCCCTGGTGGCGCTTCCGGACCGGGTCTGGTGGACGGACCGGTGCGGCCGGACCATCGTCCGGGCGACCGGGGTGTTCTTCGTCGGAATGGGGATCCTCCAGGCGTGGCCGGGCCGCGGCTTCTGGTCGGGACGGCCCGGTCCGGGGGGTGCGGGCGCCACCCTGTCGGCCATGGAGTCCCAGATGTCCCAGCTCTCCCAGCCGTCCCTGACGGCGTCCTGGGTACGGGCGTTCGGGTCGTTCGACACCGCCCACGGCTGGCTGGTCAACTTCGTCGTCGTGGTCGCCCTGGTGGGCATCGGTGCCTGCTTCCTGTCGGCGCGGCCCGCTCTGGTCCGGGCCGGCATGGTCGCAGGCTGGGCCGTGTGCCTCGCCACGTGGGTCCTCGTCCAGGACTTCGGGTTCCTCGGAGGTGTCGGCACGGACCCTAATTCGATGGTCCCGATGATGGTCGTCTTCACCTCGGGATACGTCGCCATGGTCCGGCTCCCGGTGCGCCAGGAGGCGGCGGAGCACACGCCGGTGGCGGGCGCGGCGACGGTGGCGGACGATGCCCCGGCCGGCACCCCGGACACCCCGGGTCAGCGCCTCCTGGGTCTCCAGCCCTCGTACCTGATCCGCTGTGTGGCCGCCATCGGCGCCGTCGGCGTCGTGCTGGTGGGCGCGGCTCCCATGGCACTGGCCGCCGCCAACCCGACGGCCGACCCGATCGTCAACGCCGCGCTGAACGGTTCGCCGAACCTGGTGGACTCGCCGGCGCCCCCGTTCGCACTCACCAACCAGGCGGGTGAACCGGTGAGCCTCCAGAGCCTGACCGGCCGGACCGTGGTCCTCACCTTCCTCGATCCGACCTGCACCTCGGACTGCCCGCTGATCGCCCAGGAGCTGCGCGTCGCCGACCAGCAGCTCGGCGCCGACGCCGCACAGGTGGAGCTCGTCTCCATCGTGAACAACCCGCTGTACACGACGCCTGCGGCCACCGCCGCCTTCGACCGCCAGGAGGGCCTGAGCCAGCTGTCCAACTGGAACTTCCTCACCGGTCCGCTCGACCAGCTGCAGCACGCGTGGGACGCCTACGGCGTGCAGACCGCCGTCTCCCCGGCCGGGGCGATGGTGGCCCACAGCGACCTGGTGTTCCTCATCGACCGGACCGGGAAGCTGCGGGTGGTGCTCACGTCGGATCCCGGGGCGCAGGGCGACGCCGCCCTCCACTCCTCGTTCTCCTCCACGGTGACCCAGCAGGTCAGACAGCTCGTCCACTCGTGAGCCGTCCCAGCCGTCGGCTCCTGTCCGCGGTCGGCGGTGTCGCCGCCCTCGCCCTGGTGCTCGCGTCGTGCGGTTCGTCCACCCCCGCCGCCGACCCGCTCCCGGTTCCGGCCGGGCTCCCACCCGCACAGGCGCTCCCGGGATCGGGGGGCACGTGGGCGACCCTGACGATGGGCCACCGGGACGATCCGCTCAACACGTTCGGCGAACTGTTCCACCGGGCCGGGTGCGGCGCATCCGGCTGCGGCGGGGTCGAGCCCCCGTGGACCCTGGCGACGCCGCCCGGTGTGGCCAGCAACGGGGGGATCATGATCGCAGCCGATGCGGACGGCTCGCTGACCGCCGGCTTCGGGGTCTCGCTCGCCCTCCGGTTCTCCCCGTTGGCCACGACCACCGACGCGGGGTCCGTCTGGTCCGGCGGGATCCTGCCGGTGGCCCTGGCCCCCGAACCCGATGCCCTGGCCACGTCCGGTCCGACGCAGCGACTGGCGCTGGCCGCCCCCGCGCCTGTCGGTAGCGGCGGCGTCCTGGTCGCAGGGTCCGATCTCTCCACCTGGAGCCGGCTGGCCGCTCGGGGAGCCGTGGCTGCGGCCGCATCGTCGGCCGGCTGCGCGCTCGGGACGCTGACCGCGGTGGCGGTCACCGGTTCGGGGGCCGACCTCGTGGCCGGGGAGTGCAGCGGAGGGGGACGGGCCGGCATCTTCCGCATCGGCGCCTCGGGGCACCCGGTGGCGGTCACCGCGACCGGGCCACCGGTCCCGACCCCGGCCGGCACGGTGGTCGGCACCCTTCGACTGGTGTCGGGTCCCGGCGGGCTGTCCGCCCTCGTGGCCGACGGAAGCGGGAGCGGCACCCGGCTCCAACTGGCGACCAGCACCGACGACGCCGCGACGTGGACCGTCGCGGCGCCCTTTGCCGCCGGAGGCCCGGTCGTCTCGACGGCGGTGGACGGCTCGGGCGGCTTCGTCGTACTGGTCGGCCGTCCTCGTGGGGTCGCGGCCGCAGTCGTCGCCCCGGGGACGGGCTGGCGGACCCTGCCCGCACCGCCGACCGGCACGGCGGTGATCGCCCCGGCCGACCCGGGCGGATCCCTCCAGGCGCTGGTGCCGTCCGGTTCGACGCTCGACGTCGACCAGCTGGGTCCGACCGGATGGTCCGCGGTGCAGGCGCTCGACGTTCCGGTCCAGTACGGGAGCACGTCCGCCGGCCAGGGCTCGGCCGGCTGACGGCCGCCCCGCGTCCTGCGGGCGGGGCGTGCGGGTAACGTCGCACACGTCCGCCGCCCGGGTGCAGACAGGGGAGACCGCAGGTGCACTACCTCACCGACAACTGGTCCTTCGACCCGTTCCTCATCGTCGTCGTGGTGCTCGTCGTGGCCCAGGAGATCGGACTGGCCCGCCTGCGGGCCCGGTCGGTGGCCGCCCGGACCCGGACCCGGCGGCTCCGCTCCCTGGCCTTCTACGGCGGCCTCCTCCTGCTGCTGGTGTCGGTGGAGTCACCCATCGACTACTGGGCCAGCGACTACTTCTTCGTCCACATGTTCGAGCACCTGCTCATCGCGTTCTACGCGCCGATCCTCGTCGTCGCCGGGGCGCCGTGGATCCCGTTCCTGTTCGCCCTCCCGGTGGGTGCCAGGCGGACCGTCGGGCGGTTCTTCCTGCTCGGGGCCTGGGCCCCGGTGTTCCACGCCGTGGGCCGGTTCGTCCGGAACCCGTGGGTGGCGCTGGTCTCGTTCAACGCCGTGATGGTGCTGTGGCACGTACCCGCCCTGTTCGCCCTGTCGGAGCAGAACCAGCTGGTGCACATCTGGCTGATGCACGGGAGCTTCTTCGTGACCGGCGTCCTGTTCTGGCTCCAGATCATCCCGTCCCACCCCATGCGACCGCAGGCCAGCCCGGTCTGGCAGGCCGGCGCCATCATCGGGACCAACGTGGTGATGTTCCTGCTGGCCATGGCCCTCAGCATCTTCACCGCCACGAGCTGGTACCCCGGCTACGCCCACATTCCGGGGGTGACCCTGTCCCCCTTCGCCGACCAGCAGATCGGTGCGGCCATCCTGTGGGTGTGCGGCGACTTCTGGGCCATCCCCGCCCTGGTGGTCGTGTTCAAGCGGGCCATCGACCGTGACGGGTCGGTGTCCGACGCCTTCGACCGGGCCCTCGGGCGGGGTGCCCCGCCCACCCCCGACGAGTTCCGGAACCCGACCGGCAGGGCGGCCGATCCGGTCTGAGGTGCCCGGCCCCCGCGTCCGGAGGAGAATTACTTGACCGTCCCCGCAGTCGGGCCTACGTTCGTCGGCAACCGGAGGTAGTCGACGGATTGCATGCATCCGCGTCCCGTTCGGGTACGGTACGCAGTAGGGGTCGCATCCGGCACCACCGGAGTGCCAAGGGTTGAGGAGAACGCAATGTCCTATCGGGGGAGACTGACCACGTTCCTCGTGATGCTGGCCGCCGTCATCGGCCTCGCCGTGTACGTGGTCGACACGTACTTCCTGCCCCAGTCCGGCGTCACCGACTTCACCTCGGCCCAACCGGCCGGCGCACCGGTCAACCTGACGGTGCAGACCTTCGGGCAGATCGGGTTCGGACCCCACCCGACGTGGGTCTCCTACATGGTCCAGGCGCCCGACGGGCAGTGGCAGCACAACACGACGTGGAAGGTCCCGGCCCACACCACGATCCACATGACGGTGCACCAGTACGACTCGGGTAGCCCGCTGCGCAACCAGCAGTGGGGCCGGGTCCAGGGCGTGGCCGGCAACGTCGAGGTGCTGAACGGCACGCCGATCTCCGAGTACGACTCGAACAGCGGCAACGGGGTCGGCCACACGTTCGCCATCCCGACGCTCGGCATCAACGTCCCGCTGGTCGGGGTCGACTCCAGCGCCTCCAACATCTGCAGCTCGGCACCGTGCAACTCCAGCAGCGTGTCGAACACCATCACCTTCACCTTCACCACGCCGGGACCGGGTGAGTACCCGTGGCAGTGCTTCGTGCCGTGCGGCCTGGGCTACCTGTTCGGAAACGGGGGACCGATGAGTAACGCCAACTTCATGGGTGGCTTCCTGGACGTGGTCCAGTGACCGACACCGCCAAGCAGCCCGAGGCCGGGGGGTCGAGCCCCTCCGGCAAGGTGGAGCCCCGCCACTTCGTCCGGATGGTCACCATCTGGCTGGTGCTGGCGCTGGTCGCCGACCTGCTGTTCTGGTTCCTGGTGGGTCCGCACGTACCCCCGGGGACGATGACGTCCACCGCCGAGGAGAACCAGTTCGACTTCAACGTCCTGATGGTGATCGCCCTTCCGGTGCTGATCGGCGTCTGGGTGTACCTGGGCTACTCGCTCGTCACGTGGCGGGCGTCGAAGGGCGGGGACGACCCGGTCGGAGGCGAGCGGGCCCGCACCCACCTCGGCGTGCAGACGGGCTGGATCGTCATCACCTCGTTCATCGTGCTGTTCCTGGCCGGGTTCGGGACGTTCGAGCTCATCCAGACCAACGGCGCCGGCGGTGGCGAGGGCCCGAACCCGGTGTGGACGCCCACGGCCGCCCACATCCTGCCCGTGCAGGTCATCGGCCAGCAGTGGGCCTTCACCTACCGCTACCCGACCTTCGGCGGGTTCGAGTCGAAGCAGCTGGTGGTCCCGGTGGACACGACGATCGCCTTCCACGTCACCTCGCTCGACGTGATCCACAGCTTCTGGGCCTACCAGCTGAGCATCAAGGCCGACGCCAACCCGCAGATCGACAATGTGGCGTTCACCACGACGAACCACACCGGCAGCGTGACGGTGCGGTGCAGTGAGCTCTGCGGCCTGTGGCACGGCGCCATGTACAACTACGGCCAGGTCGTCTCCAAGCAGGCGTTCGAGACGTGGGCGACCACCACCGAGAAGGCGACCGCCGCCAACACCGCGCTGCTGCCGCCGTTCTCCTGGACGTACGTGCCCGACGCCAACGGCGCCGACGGCGGCTACTACAACGACACGGTGGTCCCCTACAGTCCGTCCGAGGTCTATGGCGCGAAGCAGCCGGCCTCGTGAGCACCTCCCGCAACCCGATGGACGCAGCACCGACAGGAAAGGCCGGGGTCGCCAGATGACGATCAGCGCCGAACGTGAGACCGAAGTCGTCTACCCGGACCCGACGCCTCCGGCCACCGGATGGTTCCAGATGCTCCCGGCCAGGCCCGGCTGGCTGAGCCAGCACCTCGGCACGGCCATCATCGGTGCCGTGCTGGGCTACCTGCTCGGCCACTGGCTGGGCAACGTCATCGCCAGCGGGTACACCTACGTCGCCAACTCGGGCACCAACTCGATCGCCAACACCGGCGGCATCGCCCTCGGTGCACTGGGCTGGATGCTGGGCATCGGTGCGCTCAACTACCCGCTGGCCAAGATCATCGGCAAGGAGCCGGCCCCCGAGTTCGAGACCACCAGCTGGACCAGGTACTTCCGCTACACGGCCGACCACAAGGTCGTCGGCCTCCAGTACGTGATCGGCGTGCTCCTGTTCCTCTTCACCGGCGGACTGCTGGCCATGGCCATCCGGACCGAACTGCTCACCCCGACCAGCCACGTCTTCGGTCCCGGTACCTACATCGCCATCGTGAGCGAGCACGGCACGATCATGATGATGATGGCCACGTCGGTCGTGGTCGGCCCGTTGGGCAACTGGCTCGTCCCGCTGATGATCGGGGCACGGCGCACCGCATTCCCGAGGATCGAGGCCTTCAGCTTCTGGGTCTTCAGCGCCGGGTACATCGTCATCCTCACCGCCCTCCCCTACGGCGGGTTCCCGACCGGGTGGACGGGCTACGCCCCGCTGCAGACCCAGGCCGGTGGCGGCATGATCTCCTACCTCGCCGGCTTCGCCCTCATCGGCATGGGCATGATGGCCGCAGGCTTCAACCTGGCCGTCACCATCATCAACTACCGGGCGCCGGGCATGACCTGGAGCCGTGTGCCGATCTTCGTGTGGTCGATCCTGGCCACCTGTGCACTGCTCACCCTCGCCACGCCCACGCTGGTGGCCGCCGGCCTCTTCGGCATCCTGGACCACACGGCCCAGACCGCCTTCTACGTGACCGAGCACGGCGGCAGCTCGTACCTGTGGCAGAACCTCTTCTGGTTCTTCGGCCATCCCGAGGTCTACATCATGGCCCTGCCCGGGTTCGGCATCGCCGCCGAGATCCTCCCGGTGTTCACCCGCAAGCCGCTCTTCGCCTACAAGGTGGCCGCCGCCGGCATGGTGGGCGTCGCCCTCCTGTCGTTCTTCGTCTGGCAGCACCACCTCTTCCAGAGCGGGATCAATCCGGACATGCGTCCGCTCTTCATGCTGACCACCGAGCTCATCTCGATCCCGACCGGATTCATCTTCCTGGTGGGCATGGGCACGCTCTACAAGGCGAAGATCCGGTTCGAGGTCCCGATGCTCTTCGTCCTCGCCCTGTTCTTCAACTTCCTCATCGGTGGGGTCACCGGCGTGTTCCTGTCGGACGTCCCGGTCAACGTGACGGTGCACGGCGGGTTCTTCGTGCTGTCGCACTTCCACTACACGATCATGGGCGGCCTGATCTTCGCCTTCTTCGGCGGCCTCTACTTCTGGTTGCCGAAGATGACCGGCAAGACGATGAACAAGAAGCTCGGCAAGATCCACTTCTGGATGATGTTCATCTTCTTCAACCTGACCTTCTTCCCGATGTTCCTCATCGGGCTGCTCGGCCAGCCCCGTCGGGTCTTCGAGTACCAGCAGAACCTGCAGACGCTGAACGACTTCTCGTCGATCAGCGCCTTCTTCCTCGGGGCCTCGTTCCTCGTGTTCGTGGCCAACTTCGTGTGGTCCGTCTTCATCAAGCCCACGCCGTCGCCGGCCAACCCGTGGGACTCGCTCGGCCTGGAGTGGCAGACCGCCAACCCGGTGCCGTACTACAACTTCGAGCGGATCCCGGTGGTCCTGACCGACCCCTACCACTACGGCGAGGCCGACGCCCCGTCCGTGGCCGACCTGGGTGACCCGGAGCTGGTGCCGGTGGGTGCACCCGCTGGCGAAGCAGACGAACGACCGGACGGCGACCGCCCGCCGTCGGCGTCCGAGTGAGTGGAGACGAGACCGTGACCGACACCACGACCACTGCGCCCTTCTCCGACACGCCCGAGGAGCGCGAGTTCGAGCTGCGGGCCGCCGTGACCTCGTACTGGACGGGCGGACGCCTCTTCATCGGGATGTTCACGTTCCTGCTGGCGTCCCTGGCCTTCGCCTACTTCTACCTGCGCTCGGCCAACAACGGCCAGCTGTGGCGGCCGAACAACATGACCGCCCCGACCGGCATCGGCTGGGCCATCGAGTTCACCGTCCTGGCGTCCGCACTGATCGCCGTCTACGGGCAGATGCGGATGCGCCGTGGCAACCTCCTGGACTGGGAGGTGGCCGGTTGGACCGCCGTCCTGGGCGGGCTCGTGGCCATCGGTCTGCAGATCTGGCAGCTCACGCAGCTCCCGTTCTTCCCGGGTGCCAGCGGCTACGCCTCGTGCTTCATCGGCTGGGCCGTGATGAACATCGTGATGCTGTTCGCCGGGACCTACTGGCTCGAGACGAACCTGGCCCGGTCCCTGCGGATGCGGGGCACCTCCGGTCCGGACGGGCCGGACCAGCTGGCCATGTCGTCGTCCGGACAGATCTTCCGGGCCAACGTCTCGGCCTGCACCTACTTCTGGGGCTTCATGGCGGTCGGGAGCACCCTGTTCTGGGTGATGTTCTACCTGATCTAGAGGCAAACGCCGAACCGACGACGGGACCGTTGCCGCTCCGCCGGAGCGGTCGGTACCATGGATACGCAGCACCGAACGCAAGGGTGGTCAGTCACATGAACCTCGCAGCAGACCCCTGGATCGGGCCCCAGGTCCTGACCCTGGTCGTCCCGCTCGGGACACTGTTCGCCGTCCTGCTCTGGGGCTTCTTCCAGCGCCGCTCGTCACGGTGAACCCGCCGGCCGACGACGGCCGGTCCCGAGCTGTGGCGGCGCTGCGGCTCACCCTGTCGCTGCTGGCCCTGGTCCTGCTGGTCCTGTCCGTCGTCCCACCCGTCTCCACCTATGCACGACGCTTCGAGTTCGTCGAGGCGATCCAGTTCTGCCTGATCGCCATCGTCGTCCCCGTGTTCGTGGCGTGCGGCGCCCCCTGGCGGCGCCTGGGGCTGGCGGCGGGGGAGTCGCCACGGGTCGGTGACGACGGCACCGTCGAGGCGCCGGAGGGGATCCGCCCCGTGGACCGTCTGGCGCTCGCCCGCAGACGCCACCCCGAGCCGTGGCGGTCCGTGGTGGCGGGCGTGGTCTACCTGGCCGCGGTGGTCCTGTGGCGGGTGCCGGGCACCGTGGAGGCGCTCGGCCGGCATCCCTGGCTGCTCCTGGTGGAGGTGGTCACCCTGGTGCCGCTCGGCCTGGTCATGTGGCTCGAACTGGTGGAGTCACCGCCGCTGACCCCACGACTGACCCGGCCGCACCGGGTGGCCATGGCGGCGGTGGTCATGTGGGTGATCTGGGTCCTGGCCTACCTGGTCGGTCTGGCCCACGGTGCCTGGTACGGCGGATTCGACCACACGCTGGCCTCGGGCATCAGCGTGTCGGCCGACCAGCAGCTCACCTCGGGGGTGATGTGGATGCTGTCGGGTGCCGCCTTCGTCCCCGTCGTGTTCTGGAACCTCATCTTCTGGCTCCAGTCCGAGGAGGACCCTGACGACGAGCTCTACCGCCTGGTGCGACAGGAGCGGAACCGTGCCCGAGGGGCGGACTCCGGCTCCGGCTGACCGTCGAACCCCCTGCCGGGCCCGTCGGTCGGGCGGCCGGCTCCCTCAGCCCTGGCCGGTCGACAGCTCCGGGAGGTTCGGGTCGGCCAGGTGGGTGTGGAGGATCAGGTCGGCCTGCTGGACGTCGCCGAACGCCTGGGCCCGGTCCTGGGCCAGGAGCTGCTCCTGCTTGGCCAGGTCCGCCGTCCTGGCCGCATCGCCCGGGTGGAGGTAGAGGTACTGGATGTCCTCGACGGCGGCGAGCGCGTCCGACGTGGCCCAGGTCGTCGAGATGGACAGCATCCGGTCGATGTACTTGCCGGCCGCCGTGTCCTGCACCTGGATGTTGTTCGTCAGGTCGAAGATCGAGCCGTTGGTGAACGAGCACGCCGTCTGGTCGTCGAGGAGCATCTTGGTGGCCGACGTGCGGTCCGTCGGGGTGAGGGTCCCGGCCAGCTGGTCCTGGCGGATCAGGAAGGTCTCCTTGATGGCGTAGCCGCAGGGCCCGAGGTCGGTGTTGATCTCCTTGAGCGACGCGGTCTGGCTGGCCACGTCCTCGGCGTTGGAGACGGGCCGCGGCAGGTCCACCAGGATCGACGCACCGACCACGGCGACGATCGCCGCCGTCACGATCACCCACGTCCGCTTGTACCAGACGGGTCGGTCCTCCGACGGTGCCGTCCCCCCGGGGACGTTCGCGGGGGGGACGGGGTGAGAGGCGGCGGTCGGGTCGTCGGAGGGCGCGGTCATGGGCTGGGCGTCAGGCTAGCGGCGGTATGGGCGATCCCCTGCGCGTACTGGGTGATCTGGGCGGCGGGCAGCGTGTAGGCGCCCTGCCCGTCCTCGTTGGCGAACGGGATCGCCGAGGACCGGAGCCGGCCCTGGGGGTCCACGAAGTAGAGGATGTCGTTGTGTGACTGGCGGGGGGGAGTGCCGCCGATGGTGACCGTCACCCCGTAGGCGATCCAGGTGGCGTTCAGCTGGGGCAGCGGGCCGGTCAGGAAGTGGACCCCGGGCACGGCGTCGAGGCCCGGGACGGTGAGGGCCGGCGGTGCCGGCGAGACGGCGGTGGCATGCGGGTCGGTGTTGACGACGGCGAATTCGACCTCGGCCGCCTTCGGGCCCAGGAGTGCCGCGGCCTGGCGGAGCTCCTGTCCGAGGACGGGACAGATGTCGGTGCAGTCCGTCGAGTAGAAGGTCAGGACGACCACCTTGCCGGTCTGGGCCGCCAGGCTCCAGGGGGCGCCGGACTGCCCGGTCAGCCGGACGTCGGCTGCGGCCGCCGTCCCGAGCGGCTTCAGGCCGATGAAGGCGTCGAGCGGGGCGCCCAACGCCGGCGCCACCGGGGCCGCAGGAGTGGGCGGTGCCGTGGTGGCCGAAGCCGCCGCCGCCGTCGTCGACGTGGCCGTCGAGGGGACGCCGACATTGCCGAAGTAGTGCTCGACCAGCACGCCGCCGAGTCCGATGACCACGAACCCGAGGGCGAACCATGCGATGACCCGGCGGGGCACCGGACTGCGCCCGGCCAGGAGGGCGGCGCTCCGGTCGACCGGTGGTCGCCCGGCGAACGCGGCAGACCGCTCCTCGGCGGTCAGCGTGGTCGCCGGCACGGAGGGGGTCGACGCCTCGTCGGGCGGCGGTGTCACGTCGTCGGTCATCCGGCGGTCCCCGCGGTCAGCCGGTCCGTCCAGTGGGTGAGGGCGGCCAGGGACTGGGTCCCGAACGACTCGTGCACTACCCTTCCCTCGGCGTCCAGGAAGAACGTGACCGGCAGCGCGGTCAGCAGGTAGGTGGTGGCCGTGGCGGCCTGGCTGTCGATCCCGACCGGGTAGGTGGCGTGTGCGTCCGCCAGGAGGGTGCGGGCCGCCGAGCCGTCGGCGTCGTTGGCGTCGATGCCGATGACGGCGACCCTGCCGGCGTTCCGGGCCGCCAGAGTGGCGAAGTTGCCCAGCTCCGCCTGGCAGTCCCGGCACCACGAGGCGAAGAAGTTGACCACGGTGGGTGTGCCGGAGGTCGATGCCAGTGCGACCGGCGCCCCTCCACCGAGTCTCGGGAGGGAGAAGGCGGGTGCGGTGCTCCCGACCGGGAGGGCCGACGCCGGTGCCACCGGGAAGGCCGCCGGCCTGGGGTGCGATCCACGGGTCACCACGAAGGCGATGAACGCCACGAGGAGGACACCGGCCACCGAGGCGACGATCCACCACACCCGGTCCCCACCGGTGCGGGCGTGCGGGGCGGTGGTGGGGAAGGTGTCGGACATGGTC
>Ga0209698_10002994_pt1 | contig 18876 bp, 17 predicted proteins | sample LitLauG_LLR_2012_FD_187203 | JGI IMG/M metagenome (GOLD analysis project Ga0209698, IMG submission 187203) | Freshwater sediment microbial communities from Pennsylvania, USA - Little Laurel Run_MetaG_LLR_2012 (SPAdes) (version 2) | ecosystem: Environmental > Aquatic > Freshwater > Creek >...
GATAAGCTTCCATGCTCCGCATGGTCTCCCATCCTCGCCGCCCGCAAAGCGGACATCTCACTTGCTATCTCAACCGGACATATCATGTGCTACCGACACTCGTGCGGCGCCCCGGTTGACACGCCACCATCGACTGAATAAACTCTGCCTTCCTCGCTGTAGACCTGCGTCTGCAGACTGGCGCATGTCGCAGCAACGAGAAAATTATGGCAAAGCGTCCTCGCATCGCGGTTGTGGGTAGCGCCAATGTTGACTTAACCACATTTGCAGACCAGTTCCCCAAGCCGGGGGAAACCATCTTTGGCCAGAAATTTGATCTGGGATTCGGTGGGAAAGGCGCGAACCAGGCGGTGGCCGCGCGGCTGTGCGGCGCCGAAGTCTTTATGGTGGCGCGGGTCGGGGACGACCTGTTTGGGCCGTCAACCATCAAGAACTTTGAAAAGCTGGGTATCGATGCCACGCATGTCCGCCAGGTGAAGGGTGTTTCCAGCGGCGTGGCGCCGATTTTCGTCGATCCTTCGGGGCAGAACCGAATTATCGTTGTCAAAGGCGCGAATGACGAATTGAAACCTGCCGACGTGGATGCCGCGTCGGAAATGCTGAAGAGCGCCGACTGCATCGTTCTGCAGTTCGAAATCCCACTGGAGACGGTGTACTACACCATCAAATTCGCGCGGAAAAATGGCATCCGCTGCATCTTAAACCCGGCGCCGGCGCAGCCGATCAACATCAGCGCGGTTGCCGATCTCGACTACTTTGTTCCGAATGAGCATGAGGCGGAAGCGATCAGCGGCATGAACGTCCGCAACCTCGACGATGCAAAACGCTGTGCGGGCAAGCTTCTGGCCAGCGGCATTCGCCGGGTGATTATCACTCTGGGTGCAAATGGGTCCCTGCTGGCCGGAAGTGAGGGCATGGAGCACGTAGGAGCGTTCGCGGTGAAGAGCGTGGATAGCACGGGCGCGGGGGACGCTTTCATTGGCAGCTTTGCTACTTTTCTGGGCGAGGGGCTGGCGGAGCGGGAAGCCGTGAAGCGCGCCAATCTTTATGCGGGCCTTTCGACTACTGGTGTGGGGACGCAGAAGTCGTTTTATGACCGGGCGCGTTTTGACGCGGAGTGGACGAGAACAAGCAAAGTCTAGCTGGCGGGAGAGAAGGCCGTTATAGGCACAGCCCCTAAAGGGGCAATTTTCTCGATCTGCGGCATCGCTGAAGCGATGCCCTGATACGAATCCTTGCTCCGATGCTGCGAGGCTCACCTCTCCATCAGCAGAACCTTCTCGACCTCGTCGATCTCGATCAACTTGACCTCGATCACTTCACTCGCGGTGGTCTGCACGGTGCGGCCGATGAAAGTGGCTTCGACCGGCAATTCGCGATGGCCGCGATCAATCAGCACCAGCAACTGCACCAGGCTCGGGCGTCCGTGGGAAAAAAGGGCGTCGAGGGCGGCACGCGTGGTGCGGCCGGTGTAGAGCACGTCGTCGATCAGTACGATCCTTCTGCCTTCGATGGAAAAGCCGATCTCCGTTTCCTGCACCACGGGCTTGGGCCCCAGGGTGGAAAGATCGTCGCGATAGAACGTGATGTCAAGCGTGCCCACGGGAACTCTCTTCTTTTCGACTTGATGAATCATCTTGCCCAAACGCTCGGCGATCGGTACTCCGCGGCGGCGGATTCCGACCAGGCCCAACCCCTCGACGCCACCGTTCTTTTCCAGGATTTCGTGGGCCAGACGCACCAGGGTGCGCTCAATCTCCGAGCCCGACATCAACTGCGCTTTTTGGGTGAGGGTGGATTTGCGGACCGCGTTTTTCTTGATGGTCATTGCACGACTACCTCGTCAAAGTCAGGCTTAGTTTGGAAAGTACATGGCGGAGCGGATCTATCCCGGCTCTTGAATGTATTGGAGTTTTCTCTTGAACGTCAAGCATAACCGCGGCAGTGGGCTACTTTCATTTTGAGACAGAATTGGACGGTACGCACTACGATGCGCCGTTACACGCGCCTGTCGAATGGTTTCAGCCGCAAGCTAGAGAATCACGCGGCTGCGAGCGCCCTCAATTATTTCGCCTACAATTTCATCAAGATTCATCGTACACTTCGCGTGTCCCCGGCGATGGCCGCTGGCGTGACGGATCGGCTGTGGAGCGTGGAGGATTTGGTAGCCCTCTGGGAAGCCTCCGATCAGCGGAGGGCGGAAAGAGTAGCATAATCCGTGGAAATTTCCGTCCTGATAATCGAAGTGTCAATCTTTCTTGTCGCCGTTGGCGTCTTTACCGGGAGCGTAATCTTGGTTAAGAGATTACGAAATTCAAAGTAGCCTACTACCCGATCTGCACCGTTCTACACATCATGGGATTGGACTACGGCCGCGCTTCACCCCGGGCGATGGCCATTACTTTGGTTGTCACTTTGAAATGCCCGACATTCCGGCCAAGACGTCGAAGATCACAGCAAAGTCCAGTTTCTCCCAGCCCAGGCCGCGCGCGGCGGTGAGGAATTCGTTGCTGATGGCAGTGGTGGGGACCGGGACATTCAACTTGCGGCCCAAATCCATAGCCAGGAGCATGTCCTTCTGCATCATGTTGACGTCGAACCAGGCTTCTTCCGGTTGCTGCAAGACGAAAGGGCCGCGGTATTGAATCATGGGCGACGCGATCGCGCTGTGAACCAGAACATCGACAGCGACGTCGCGTGGGATGCCGCTCTTCTCCGCGAGAAGAACCCCTTCGGAAAAGGCCAGCATCTGCACTGCCAAGCTGAGATTGATGGCGATCTTCATGGAGAGGGCCAGGCCGTTTTCGCCGACATACGTGACAATGGGCCCAATGTCGCGCAGCAAAGGCAGGACGGTCTCGAAGGTTTCCTTGCGGCCGCCGACCATCACCGACAGCTTGCCTTGTTGCAGTGTGATGACGCTGCCGGAGACGGGTGCGTCCACCATGTCGGCACCTTTCTCGCGGATTTTCGCCGCGAGCGCGCGGCTGATATCGGGGCTCACGGTACTCATGTCGACATGGATCTTGCCGGCGCCGATGCCGGCCAGCAATCCCTCGGGCCCGTCAGTCACCGCGGCGAGTGCCGCAGGATTGGTCACCATGGTGAATGTCACATCGGACGCGGCTGCCACAGCCTTGGGAGACTCAGCCAACTTTATGCCGCGATCGACCAGCCACTGCGCCTTGGAGCGTGTCCGGTTGTAGCCGGTGACGATGTGTCCCTTTTCGAGCAGGCGGGTGGTGATGTTGCCGCCCATGGCGCCGAGGCCGATGAATCCGAGTTTGGCCATTGTTTTGTCCTACGACGATTCGCTTTGACTGAACTCCGCTTAGTCGCGGAGGTCGCGTTTTCCGGCTATTGGATCCAGACCGTCTTGATGTTTACAAACTCGCGGATGCCAAACTCGGCGAGTTCGCGTCCGTGGCCGGAGAACTTCACGCCACCGAAAGGCAGGCGGGGATCGGAAGCCACCATCTTGTTCAGGAAGACCATACCGGCATCGAGTTCATTGATGAACCTTTCGGTCTCCGCGGGATCGTTGGTCCAGGCGCTGGCTCCCAGCCCGAAACGGCTGTCGTTGGCGATCTGGATGGCTTGATCGATGTCCTTCACGCGAAAAATCGATGCCACCGGACCAAACAATTCTTCGCTGTAGGCCGGAGAGTTCTTCGGAATATCGGTCAGCACCGTGGGCGCATAGAAGCTGCCGCGACGATCCAGAGGGTGTCCGCCGGTGAGCAACCGGGCACCACCAGCCACAGTTTTTTTCACATCGGCATCGAGAGAAGTGACCGCGTCCGGGTTGGCCAGCGGACCAAGCTGAGTGTTCTCGTCGAAGGGATCTCCCACGCGCAAATTCTGCATGCGTTGAACGAACTGGCGCTCGAACTCATCGGCGATCTTTTCCGCCACGATAAAACGCTTGGCCGCGATGCACGACTGGCCGTTGTTCTGGATGCGCGCCTCGACTGCGGTCGCCACAGCCGCGTCCAGATCGGCGCTCGGCATCACAATAAACGGGTCGCTTCCACCCAGTTCGAGCACGACTTTCTTGACTTGTTTGGCGGCGGAAACTCCGACTTGAATGCCCGCCTGCTCACTGCCGGTCAAGGTCGCGGCGACGACGCGAGGATCGTTCAGGATGCCCTCGACCGGCCCCGAGCCGATCAGGAGCGTCTGGAACACACCTTCGGCAAATCCAGCGCGGCGAAAAACGTCTTCAATTTTCAATGCGCACTGAGGAACGTTCGAAGCATGCTTGAGCAGTCCGACATTGCCGGCCATCAGTGCGGGGGCGGCGAAACGAAACACCTGCCAGAAGGGAAAATTCCACGGCATGATGGCCAGGATGGGACCCATCGGCAAATAGCGTATGAAGCTGTGCTTGGCTCCGGTTTCCACAATTTCGTCAGCCAGAAATTTCTCGGCGTTTTGCGCGTAGTAGCGGCATCCCGTGGCGCACTTCACCGCCTCGGCCACGGCGGCTTTCAGAGGCTTGCCCATTTCGAGGGTCATCAGGTGGGCGCACTCGTCTTTCTCATTTTCCAAAATCTCGGCTGCGCGCATCATTCTGCCGGCACGCTCCGCGAACGAAGTCTGCCGATGGGCACGGAATGCAGCCACTGCCAACTGCAGCTTCTGCTCAATCTGCGCCGCGGTAAGAGACTCGAAACGCTTTATGACTTCGCCGGTCGCGGGATTAGTGGTCGCGATTGCCATGGTTTGTTTCCTTTTCGCTGGTGATTCTTCGGCTTCGATTTAGCCCGTTTTCAGAAATTTCCCGCGCTCGAGTTCGTCGAACGCCTGCCGCAGCTCGGCCTGCGTGTTCATGACGATCGGGCCATACCACGCCACCGGCTCCTCGAGCGGCTTTCCCGAAACCAGCAGAAAACGGATGCCGTCATCGCCGGCCTGGACGGTGACCTCGTCGCCGCGGTCAAAGAGTACCAGCGAGCGATTATCGGCTTCGGAGGGAGGATGCGTGTCTGCCCACTCGACGGCTTCGGTCGGCACGGCCAGCGGCCCGGAAGCGTTGCAGAACTTCCCCGCCCCCCCGAAAACATAGGCGAAGGCATGCCGTGTCGTTTCGACGGGCAGCGTCTTCCGCCGGCCCGGAGCCACCGACACGTCGAGGTAAATCGGATCGGCGGCAATTCCGTCGACGGGACCGGCCTTGCCCCAGAACTTTCCGCAGACAACGCGGACGTGAGTGCCGTCGTCGTCTTTCACCTCCGGAATATCAAGCGACTTCACTTCCTGGTAGCGCGGGTCCGTCATTTTGAGCGAAGACGGAAGATTCGCCCACAATTGGAAGCCGTGCATACGGCCGGCCGGATCGCCCTTCGGCATCTCCTGATGGATGATGCCGCTGCCTGCCGTCATCCACTGCACATCTCCGGCAGCGATGGCGCCGTGGTTCCCCATGCTGTCGCCGTGCTCGACGGTGCCGGCAAGCACATAGGTGATGGTCTCGATTCCGCGATGCGGATGCCAGGGGAAGCCGGCGAGATAGTCCTCCGGAACATCGTTGCGGAAGTCGTCGAGCAAGAGAAACGGGTCGAAGTCCTTGGTGTTGCCGAAGCCGAAGGCCCGGCGCAGATGCACGCCCGCGCCTTCCAGCGTTGGCTTGGATTTGATGAGCCGTTTTACCGGTCGAATTGACATAGTGAGCCTCCAGCGCACGGCCTCTTCACGGCTTAAACCATCGTCAGCGGCGGTCGCGCGCATTTCCAACGTTTGATCAGCTGTCCCCGTAAACCGGCACGGCTGCGCCTTGAATCACCTTGGCATCGTCGCTGCATAAGAACAGGATGACCCGCGCGATCTCCTCGGGCTTGGGCCACTTGGCAAAATCGGCATTGGGCATCGCTTTGCGGTTGGCCTCGGTGTCGATGATGCTGGGGAGAATCGAGTTCACGCGCACTCCCGTGCCCTTGACTTCCGCGGCGAGCGAATCCATCAGCGCCAGCGCGCCCGCCTTGGAAGCGGCATAAGCGGATGCGCCGGCGCCGTGATCCAATGCTGCCTTTGCCGCGACGTTTACGATCGCTCCGTGCTTCTGTTTGAGCATTGCCGGGATCGCCGCACGCGACAACGCATAGCACGACCGCAAATTCAGCGCCACCATCCGGTCGAAAACCTTCGGATCCAAATCCCAAAGATTTACGCCGCCAACGTAGCCGCCCACAGTGTTTACGAGCAAGTCCAAACGTCCGTGTTGCGCGAGAACCCGGTCTAGGAGTTGGCGGACAGCAGTTTCATCGGTGACGTCCACGACGTGGCCCTCGATCGACGAGCCGTTCGCCCCGGCTTCGCTTCGGAGAGCATCAAATTCTTTCTGATCCCGATAAGTGACAACCACCCTCGCGCCTTCCTCGACAAACGCGAGGGTGACGGCTCGACCCAGTCCGCCGGTCCCTCCGGCGACCAAGGCTACTTTGCCCGAGAATCTCATATTCATTTTGACGGTCACGCCGCCTTCTGTCCGCTGCGCTTGCAGAACGCGAGCAGATCGGTGTTGATCTGGTCCGCGTGGGTGGTGGGCATTCCGTGCGGGAAACCCGGATACACCTTCAGCTGGGCGCCCTTCACGAGCTTCGAGGACTGCAGTGCCGCCGCGCCGATGGGCACGATCTGATCGTCGTCGCCATGAAGAATGAGAGCCGGCACGTCGAACTTCTTTAAGTCCTCGGTGAAGTCCGTCTCGGAGAAGGCCTTGATGCAGTCGTAGCCCGCCTTCATGCCGCCCATCATCCCTTGGAGCCACCACTTCTCGCGGATGCCTTCCGATATCTTGGCGCCCGGCCGGTTGTAGCCATAGAACGGAAGGGTAATGTCCTTGTAAAACTGCGGCCGATTTTTCGCATACTGGGCCCGCAGGTCGTCGAACACCTCGATCGGCGCGCCCGCAGGATTCTTGTCCGTCTTCACCATCAGCGGTGGCACGGCGCTGATCAACACGGCCATGGCGACACGCTTGGTGCCATGCCGACCGATGTAGCGGGCAACTTCCCCGCCGCCGGTGGAGTGGCCAACATGGATTGCGTTCTTCAGGTCAAGCTTCTCGGTGAGGGCAGCGAGATCGTCGGCATACGTGTCCATATCGTTGCCGTCCCACGTCTGGGTGGAACGGCCATGCCCCCGCCGGTCGTGGGCGATGACTCGGTAGCCCTGCTGGCCAAAAAATAACATCTGCGCGTCCCAGTCGTCCGCGGTCAGGGGCCAGCCGTGGCTGAATACGATGGGCTGTCCCGTTCCCCAGTCTTTGTAGTAAATCTGCGTGCTGTCATGTGTGGTGATGGTAGGCATAGTGCGCTCTCCTTACTTTTTATTGTCTTTGTGACGCGGCCTCCGCCAGGGGAAGCCAGACTTGAAAACGCGTGTCGCCGGGTTTGGAATCGACCTGAATACTGCCCTTGTGCTTCTTCACAATGCGCTGAACCGTGTCCAAACCCAGTCCGGTTCCCTCCCCTACTCCTTTGGTGGTGAAGAACGGTTCGAAAATATGCGGCTTGACGTCGGATGAAATTCCAGGGCCGTTATCGCCCACTTCAACCACTACACAACCGTCGTTGCGATAAGTACGGACCCGCAGCTCACCCTGGCCGCCCATCGCATCGATGGCGTTGTCGATAAGGTTGGTCCAAACCTGATTCAGTTCGCTGCCGAATGAATTCACCAGCAGCGGGATGCGCTGATAGTCGCGCTGCACCGTCACTCCGCGTTTCAGTTTGTGATTCATGATGGTAAGCGTGGTCTCGAGGCTCTTTACGATGTCCACATTCTGCAGGGGGGCCTGGTCCATGTAGGTGTATTCCTTGATGGCCCCCACCAAATCCGAGATTCGCGAGGTGCTGCTTTCGATTTCGTCGAGCAGGCCTGCGATCTCGACCGAAGTAGCGATCCTTACCAGCGCGGCGCGGGCGGTATCGGCATCGAGGGCCGCGAACAACGATTCCAGCGCTTCGGGCTTGATGTTCTTCCGCGCCAGGTCGGCCGCGAGTTGCCAGAGGTCGTTCTGTCCGTGACTGCGCAACAGGGAATCAATCTGCTCTTCCAGGTCGCTCATGGTCAGCGGATCGGGCGGAGGTTGGTCGCGCTGAACGAACCACGTTTCCAGCTTTTCAATTTCCGCTCTCTGCTCGGCGGTAAGGTCGCGCCTTCCCAGTTCGTGGCTCGCGTTCTTGATCTTCTTTAGGAGGTCCCGCAATTGGCTGGTGGCGCGCTTGGCAGCCGAGGCCGGATTGTTGAGTTCATGGGCCAGGCCCGCGGAAAGCTTGCCCAACGAGGCCAGCCGGTCGCGCTGCTGTTCGAAGCGCGTCGTTTCGCGGATGCGGTCGGCCATCAAGCTCACCAGACGCTTGGTGAGTTCGGGCATCTTCTGTACGAGTTCCGGAAACAGCGCCGCGGGAAAGCGCAGGAGGCGGCTGTCGGTGACCGCGCGTCCGCTCACTGTAAACTGTTTCATTCTGGAAAACGGGAGGACTCCGGTGATGTCGCCGGGTTCTATCGGGATTGTGACCGTTTCCCCGGCAATCTCTCCGCGCAACTCGATCTGCCCTTCAAGAACTATGTACATCGAGTCGGCGGGATCGCCCTGGCGCGAGTAAGTATCCCCCGCCTTGTACCGAAATTCCTGCGCCTGGGTGATGAACCAGGCAATCTGATCGTCCGGCAAATCCTTGAACGCAGGGATACGAAGTAGTTCCGCAGTTTCGACCATTTATACCTTGCTCAAGTACTGATGAATGAATTGCACCGCGACTGATCCTTCGCCGACGCCGGAAGCAACCCGCTTCACCGAACCATGGCGCACGTCACCGACTGCAAAAATACCGGGAATGTTGGTCTCGAGCAGAAAGGGATCGCGGTCGAGCGTCCAACCCCTGGGGTGTTGTCCGTCGCGGATCAGATCGGGGCCGGTCAAAATGAATCCGCGCTCGTCGCGCTCAACCAGATCGCCCAGCCAGTCGGTGCGCGGCAGGGCTCCGATAAAAATAAACATTGCGCTGGCCCGCACCCGCTCCAGTTTGTTGGAATCCGAACAGAGGACGGAGATCTCTTCCAGATGCGTCTGGCCATGCGCCTCGCTTATGCTGGCGTTAGGCCATACCTGAATGTTGGGCGTCTCCTTAATCTGATCGATCAGATATTGAGACATGGTACTGGCGAGAGAACCACCGCGAACGACCATAACCACGCGTTCCGCATATTTGGCGAAGTTCATGGCTGCCTGACCCGCGGAATTAGCGCCACCCACGACATAGATTTCCTCGCCCTTGCAGGACAGGGCCTCGGTGGCACCGCCGCCGTAGTACACACCGGCGCCCTGCAGACGATCGATTCCCGGAGCCTCCAGCCGCCGCCACTGCACACCGCTGGCGATCATCAGGGCGTGGCAGGATATTTCGTTGCCGTCGGCCAACTTGATGATGCGATACGATCCCTCAGTTCGGACACCTACCGCTTCTTGAGGAGCTAGAATCTCAACTCCAAACCGCTGCGCCTGCACCACTGCACGGCGAGCCAGATCGTTACCGCTGAGTCCCGCGGGGAATCCCAGATAGTTCTCGATGCGCGAACTCATGCCCGCCTGGCCGCCGGGCGCTTCGCGCTCAATCATTACCGTGTGCAAACCCTCCGACGCGCCGTAAACTGCGGCGGCCAAACCCGCTGGTCCGCCACCTACAATCGCCAAATCGTAGAAGCTGGTCTGCGCGCGCGTCCGCAGCCCGACTTTTTGCGCGACATCGGCCGGAAGGCTCTCCAGAAGCTTGGTTCCATCCGGGAAAAGCACGACCGGAAGACTGGTGGCCTCATCGCCCAGGGCTTCCACGAGGCGCTTGGTTTCCGGATCGTTGGCGGAGAGTTCCACGTCGATCCACTGATAGGGAACGTGATTGCGGGCAAGAAAGTCGCGCAACTCATAGGACTTGGGCGACCACCGGGTACCAAGAACACGAATTCCCTGAAACGCCGGGCGGTAAGACGCTTGCCAGTCGTCGAGCAGGTCATTCAGTTGGGGATAGAGATTCTGCGCGGGCGGGTCCCAGGGCTTCAGGAAGAAGTAACTGATGCTGGCCTGATTGATGGCGCTGATCGCCGCATTCGTGTCGGCGTATGCGGTGAGCAGTGCGCGCTTTGCGTTCGGGAACACGTGCATCGCTTCCTGCAGAAATGTGACCCCGTCCATCCGCGGCATGCGCTGATCGGCCAGCAGCAGGGCCACACTGTCATTGCGCAGCTTTAACTGTTTCAACAGGTCCAGCGCCCCCTCAGGAGAATCGCTGCCGATGATGCGATACTCGGCGCCGTACTGCGAGCGCAAATCGCGTTCGATCGCTCGCAAGACGTCGGAGTCGTCGTCGACACTCAGCAGAATCGGCTTCGGCATAAATCGGTCTCAGCTTGGATGCTGAACCTGAATACCACTCCCCGGTTCAAGCTGCAAGCTCGCCTGCTTCGATCTCATCCACATAACACCAGATCCACGACTCTCCCGGCTCGATCGAGCGCATGACGGGATGCTTGGTGTGATGAAAATGCTTGGTGGCGTGTTTGTTCTTCGACGAATCGCAACAGGCGGCATGGCCGCAGACAAGGCACATCCGCAGATGGACCCACGTATCGCCAGTCTTAACGCAGTCCTCGCATACATGCTTGTCAGTTTGCCTGATCTTGATCTGATCGAGGTGAGTGCATTCCTGTGGCATCGATTCCTCCTTCTGCTGATGAGTCACGAACCAACAAATTCATTCCGCGACCAGCAAGCTCTCCGCAAAGGGCCATTGCTCGTCTATCCATTGCGCCTGGCAGTTGAAACCGGCGTTGCGCGCCATCTGGAAGACCTCCAGGTTCGAGTACTTGTGGCTGCTCTCCGTCCAGATGGTCTCTCCCTCCAAAATCTCCACGCGCAGGTCAGCCGCCGGAATACGCACCGTCTGCCGCCGCTTGGATTGCAGATGCATTTCGACGCTGCGGGCTTCGGGATTGATCCGCGCCACGTGGACGAATTGGCCCAAGTCGAAATCGGCATCGAGCTCGCGGTTGATGCGCGCCAGCAGATTAAGATTAAAGGCCGCGGTCACTCCCAGTTCATCGTCATACGCTTTGAGCAATTGCGCGGCGGGCTTTTCCAGATCGGTTCCCAATAGAAGGGAGTCTCCGGGCTCGAGAATCCGCCGCACTTCGGCGAGAAACTTCACACCGGCGGGACGATCGAAGTTTCCGATGGTGCTGCCCAGAAATAACACGAAGAGAGGCTGGCCAGGCTGCCGGTATGCGGCCACTTCCAGCAAGCCGTCAAGATACTCGCGCTCAAAACCCACAATGCTGATGGCATCGATATCGCTGAGTTCGCGCTCGCACATGGCCAGGGCCGAGCGGGATATTTCGACCGGATAATACAATATCCGCCCCTGACGGCTGAGGGCCTCCAGTATCCAGCGCGTCTTCTTGCCGCTACCGCTGCCGAGTTCGGCGACGGCAACCGGTGCGTTCAAGCGCTCCACGATTTCACTGGCATGACGTTGCAGCAAACGCTCATCGGCACGGGTGAGGCCGTACTCGGGCAGATGGCTGATCACTTCAAAAAGCGCCGACCCGACATCGTCGTAGAGATACTTCGACGGGAGTTCCTTCTGTCCTGGCCGGGCGAGGCCCGCGCGGACCTCAGACGCAAACTCGTAAGCGGTATTGGCAGGAATCGCCTGAACCAGCATTTTCTTATTTCCCCCTCAATCATCAGCTTGACGAGTGGCTCAACCGCCGGCTCGACGATCAGCGGCTTACACAACGGAAACCCGCATACACATACTGGTAATGCGCCTGAAACCAATTGCGAAACGTGGGCCGCAGCATGCACGCGGCGGTGCGCGCCGAGCCGTCCTTCATAACGAAGTGCTTGCCATCAAAAAAGTCGGCGGAGTACCCACGGTAAAACGGAAACGGCTCGAAACCTAGAAACGGAGCGAACAGAGTGGAGGTCCACTCCCATCCGTTGCCCGCCATATCGTGGACGCCGAATGCACTCTGGACTTCCGGAAATGCATTCACGGGCACGGGGTCCCAGCGGCGAAAGTCAAAGTTGCCGAGGTTCGCATTGCCCCCGAAACCTGGCGGCTCGCTGCCCCATGGATGCGAACTTGTGTTTCCGTAGGCGGCGCGCTGCCATTGCGCTTCCGAGGGCAACGACTTCCCTGCCCACCGCGCGTAAGCGCTCGCTTCCGCGTGGCTCGCGTACACCGGCCAATCGAGCGGCGACGGCGTTTCACCGAACCGTATTTCGGCGAACATGCCCCGCCAAAGCCATCGATTCCCATCCTTTTTCCAGAACAACGGATGAGAAATTCCGCGAGCCGTCTTCCAGTTCCAGTCATCGTCATTCCAGAGAGCACGCGTCTCATAGCCACCGGCTGCAATGAACTCCAGATACTGCCGGTTGGTCACCTTGTAGCGATCGATCTCGAAGGCAGGGACTTCTACCGTGTGCGCTTCGTACTCGTTGTCCCAACCGAAGGTTTCAGAACTCCTGTCGAGACCGAGCGTCACCCGACCTGCTTGAACGGGCACAGGCCCATGGGCGACTGGCGGACCAGCAAGCTGGAGCGAATCCGCTTGCCCCACTTTCGTGTCGAGCGGCAACTGGTGCAGCATGTAGGCCAGCGTTTCAGCGTGCATCAGCCGATGCTCGATCGCTACATTCAGCAACATCGCGTGCTTTGATTCGAAATTTATTCTTGGCAGATTCCGATCGAGAGCGCTACGGACACTGCTCACATAGTCGTGCACAACGTCCACGCGCGGCCAATCCGATGGCAGATCGGCAGGCAGCCCGTCGCCAATAGGGTCGATTCCGAAGGCAAACAGCCGATCCAGTTCGGGATGAGCGCTTTTCCATCCGAAGACTTCATTGTTCAGCAGATTCGCGTCGAAGGCCTCAAGATGTCCAACATAAAAGATGATGCGGTGACGCTCTGGAATCGGGCGCTCATAGAGCGAACCGGGACGGACGAGACTGAGGATTGCATCGCTCTGCCGGCGAGCATCCGCCAGGCGGTCGACGAGCTTGGAGACGACTCGATTGGGAACTGCGGCGCTTTGTTTCGCAGCAAGCATTCGAAGCTCCAGGTTGAGTCCCGATGGCTGACTATTTTGAAAGGCAAGCCGACCCCGACTGGCCTTTTGAGATTTTAGTTAGATGTCGGGTTGCCGCGCGCGGTCGCAGACCACTTTACTTTTATTTCCGGCCTATTTCCAGGAAGCCGCCTCGTTCAAAAGGGCCAGTCAGCCTTAGAATAGTGAGGCTAAGCGATTGACGTGAGGTCGAGATGAAAATGCTTCTGGCTCTTGCCTGCTCCTTCTTGGTTCTGACGCCCTTTGGCTACTCTGCAACCGCAACGCAGACCTTTCCCACTTCGGCGGGTGCGGTCAAGATCACTCCGCTGTATCACGCCAGCACTCTGATCGAGGCGGGCGGGAAGATCATCTACGTCGATCCTGCCAAACCTGCGAAATTGGGGGGATCGCCGAAAGCGGACCTCATCTTGATTACCGACATTCATGGCGACCACATGGATCCTGCTTCGGTCGCGGCGATCAGCAAGGCGGGAACGGAAATCATGGCGCCGCCCGCCGTGCTGGCGACGGTCACCACCGCCAAGCCGATTGCCAATGGCGAAACCAAAACGTGGCAGGGCTGGACCATCGAGGCCATTCCCGCCTATAACCTGACGCGCGGCCCTGCCCCCGGCAAACTCTTCCATGACAAGGGACGCGGCAACGGATACGTGCTTACCTATGGTGGCGTGCGTTTTTACTTCTCGGGTGACACCGAAGGCGTCCCGGAAATGCGAGCGTTGAAGAACATTGACGTGGCGTTCGTGTGCATGAATCTGCCTTACACCATGCCTCCCGAAGAAGCGGCGGACGCGGTGAAGGCATTTCATCCGAAGGTTGTGATTCCGTATCACTATCACGGCTCCGATCTGGCGGTGTTTAAGCAAGGACTCGACGGCACCGGAATCGACGTGCGATTGCTCGATTGGTACCCGCAGTAGACTCTTCAACGATTTGCGGTATGCCTGAAGGCATACCATGAAACAGAGTTGGAGTTCATTCCGCGAGCCGTGCAGGGCATCCCCATAGGAAGAGCCGCGCATCCCATAGGCATCCATATGGCAACTACGAGTGCGACGATTGCCTCACCCGCGTCGAAGGCCACCTCCAACGGCGCTTCTAATTACAAAGACTACGTGAACCCGCAGTGGGTCGCGCTGCTCAACCTGTTGGGCATGAACGTCGAGTACGAGCGCTGCCTGGGCTGTGAGTTGTTCACGAAGGACGGCCGCCGAATTTTGGATTTTCTCTCGGGCTATTGCGTGCACAACGCCGGGCATAATCATCCCGACATCATTCAAGCGTTGAAGGATGAGATGGATCGCTGCGGTCCGACGATGCTGCAAAGCCATGTGCCCGAGATCGCCGGTAATCTCGCGCGACGCTTGTGCGAGTTGGCGGGCGGGGATCTGCAAAAAGTTTACTTCGGCAGCAGTGGCAGCGAGGGCGTGGAGGCGGCCATTAAGTTTGCACGAGCCACGACCGGCCGCGCTGGCATCGTTTATGCGAAAAGCAGTTTCCATGGCCTGACCGCAGGCGCGCTCTCGCTGATGAACGACACATTTTGGCGGGAAGGATTCGGTCCCCTGCTGGCCGACACTCAGGGCGTGCCGTTCGGCGACCTTGCGGCGTTAGAGATCGCGGTCGCGAGCAAACAGCACGCTGCTTTTGTCGTCGAACCCATTCAGGCGGAGGGCGGGATCCACGTCCCCACGCACGCCTACTTGCAGCAGGCGCAAGACTTGTGCCGGCGGACGGGCACGCTCTTCGTGCTCGATGAAGTGCAGACGGGAATGTATCGGACTGGAACCTTCCTGGCGGCGCATCAGTTCGATGTGCAACCAGATATGGTGGTGCTGGCCAAAGCGCTGAGCGGCGGCTTGATGCCGGTGAGCGCGGTGCTCATGACCGACAGGATTTACCACGCCGTTTATTCTTCGCTGCGGCGTGCCATCGTCCATACCTCTACTTTCAGCGAGAACAGTCTGTCGATGCGCGCCGGCCTCGCCACGCTGGATGTCTTGCAACACGAGGACCTGGGCCCGCGTGCGCTGCATCTTGGCGAATCGTTTCGCGCGAAGTTGCGCCTCGAACTGGCGGGCTTCGACATGGTCAACGAAGTGCGCGGCGTCGGTCTGCTGAATGGAATCGAATTTGTCCCGCCGAAGAAACTCGCGTTTCGCGCATTGTACGAGGCGTTTCACAAGATCCATCCTGCCATGCTCGGACAGATCGTGGTCATGCGTATGTTTCGCGAGAAAGGCATCGTCACGCAAATCTGCGGCAACAACTTCATGGTGCTGAAGGCGGCGCCGCCTCTGATGGTGACGGAGGAGCAGTTGGACGAATTCGTAGAGGGGATTCGCGACGTGATTGAAATGGCGCAGACCTCGCCGGCATTCTGGACTGAGGCGTTGGGGATGGCTCGCCGGGCAGTCAATATTTAAATCTACGGAAGAGAAGGAAATGATGGGAGTTTTGCGGGCGCGATCTGTGGGAGCAGCAGGGGTTCTCGGCCTCGTCATGTTTCTGGTGGCCGCGGCGCCTCTGGCGCCACAGCGTACGTCTCCAGTTGCCACCTCCGAAATTGTTCTCACTCTCGACGCGGCGCAATCCAAAGTGCATTGGACAGTGGACAGCACGCTGCACACGGTCCACGGCACGTTCACCCTGAAGAGCGGAACCGTCCATTTCGATCCGGAAACCGGGAAGGCCGGCGGGGAGATTGTGGTTTACGCGCCGAGCGGTGAAAGTGGAAATACCTCACGCGACAGTCGCATGCACAAAGAGATTCTGGAGACGGCAAAATATCCGGACGTAGTTTTTCGGCCGACTCAAGTCGAGGGCAAAGTCGGGCAGTCTGGAGCATCGGACGTAAAGCTGGGCGGCGTCTTTTCCATTCATGGGGCTGACCATGACCTCACCGCGCTGGTTCACGCGGAGTTAATGGGAGATCGCTGGCGAGGCACCGGTAAGTTCGAAGTGCCCTATGTGATGTGGGGGATCAAAAACCCGAGCAACTTCCTTCTGAAAGTGAAGCCGGTGGTGAACGTGGAACTGGAAATGTCGGGCGAAGTCAGGGCGGCGAAATAGCACTGCCGGGCGTTACTGACTCTCGCTGTCCGAAAGTGGGGTGGAGAGCCGGGCGAAACGCCCGTCCCTCCACCGTATAACTCTTACTCTTCGGTTCCGAACCTCTTCAGGTCCTCGGGTCCATCTGCCAACGCCACCACCCCTTTGCCCTGAACCAGTTCCCGGATGCTTTCGACCACATCGGGATTGGCCAAGGTTGTGATATCTCCAGTGTTCATGTTGTTGGAGAGGGCGGCGAGCACACGGCGCATGAGCTTGCCGGAGCGGGTTTTGGGCATATCCGGAACGATGTGGATGTGCTTAGGACGGGCAATCTTTCCGATCATGGTTTCAATCACGTGGTTGACCTTGGCAATGATCTCAGGGCTGGCCTGAATGCCCGGTTTCAGGGCGATATAGACTTCGGGCACACGGCCCTTGATCTCGTCCGCCACCGGCACCACCGCGGCTTCCGCCACCTCGGAGACCGTGAGACACGCAGACTCGATTTCCTTTGTGCCCAGGCGGTGGCCGGCCACATTGATGACATCATCGACTCTGCCGAGAATGCGGAAATAGCCGTCGGCGGCCAGGACTGCTCCGTCCGACGCAAAATAGGGCCAGTCACGCCAATCCTTGCTGTTGCGGTTCTTGCAGTATTTGGCGTAGTACTGGGCAATGAAGCGGTCGTGAGAGCCCCAAATGGTTTGCATGATCCCGGGCCAGGGATTGCGGATGCAGATGTTTCCCGCCTTCCCGGATCCAGCCGAGACTTCTTGTCCGTTCTCGTCAATAATCACCGGATAGATTCCAGGCATGCCTGGGCCCGCGCTTCCCGGCTTCATGGGATCGAGCGCCGGCTTGGTGCTGCAGAGGAATCCTCCGTTTTCGGTTTGCCACCAGGTGTCGACAATCACGGCCTCACCCTTGCCAACCATTTCGTGATACCAGCGCCAGACCTCGGGTTCGATGGGCTCTCCCACCGTAGTCATGTGCTTGAAATGGTAGTTGTACTTGCTGGGTTCATCGTGACCGGATTTACGCAACATGCGAATGGCCGTCGGCGAAGTGTGGAAGATGTTGACATCCAGGCGCTCGGCGATTCTCCATACCCTGCCGGCGTCCGGGTAGGTCGGGACACCCTCATAGATCACACTGGTCGCAGCCAAGGCCAGCGGGCCGTAAACAATATAGGAGTGGCCCGTGATCCAGCCGATGTCGGCCATACACCAGTACACATCCTCGGGATGAATGTCCTGAATGTACTTGGAGGTGCCGGTCACATAGGAGAGGTAGCCGCCGGTGCGGTGCTGGCAGCCTTTGGGCTTCCCGGTGCTGCCGCTCGTGTACATGAGAAACAGCGGAGCTTCCGCATCCATCGGAATCGGAGCGACGATCTCACCCTTGAATTTCGGGAGCAATTCGTCGACCCAGAAATCGCGGCCTTTGACAAATGGCGAAGCGGTCGCACTCTGCCCCTGATGCCGCCGCCAGACAAGGACTTTATCGACGGTCTGGCCTTCCTTCTTGGCGTAATCCAGCGCGATGTCGGCGCCCGCTTTGTGGTCGAGCAGCTTGCCGTTGCGATAGTAACCATCCATCGTGATCAGGACGCGGCTTTGCGAATCGGCGGCGCGGGTTCCACAAGCCTCGCCGCTGAAGCCACCAAACACAACCGAGTGAATGATCCCCAGGCGGGCGCAGGCCAGCATGGTAATCGGCAACTCCGGGACCATCGGCATATGGATGGTGACGCGATCGCCAGTTTTCAGACCGCAGTGATCGCGCAGCAGCGCCGCGAATTCATTCACCCGCACATAGAGTTCGCGGTAGGTGACGGCTACGGGCGCTTCGGATTCCGGTTCCGGGACGAAGATGATTGCCGCTTTGTTCTTGTACTTGGCTAGGTGCCGGTCAATGCAGTTGTAGGAGGCGTTGATCTTGCCGCCCACGAACCACTTCCAAAACGGCGGATCGCTGGTGTCGAGCGTGGTGTCCCAGTACTTGTCCCAAGTCAGCAGGTCGGCGTACTCCCGGAAGCATTCCGGGTAATTCTTCTCGCTGAAGCGTTCGATGATAGAGGGATCGGACAGATTCGCCTGGCCGATAAATTTCGCGGAAGGATAATAATATTCTTCCTCCCGCCAGTGAACTGCGATCTGAGCCTCGGTGGCCGCGCTTGGCACCTGTGGTTTCGTGCGTATTTCCGCCATATTGGTTACCCTCATATTGCTGAATTTTTGATGTACTGAAACTCTTCGCCGCCAACGTTGCCGCGGTTGGCGGAGTCAATCGTCCCCAGGCTCTCGTGCGAGTGCCTGGGAGCGGCCTTCTGGACACTAGGCTACCGCCGGCACCTTCTTTCCCGCCACCGCTGCCGGCACCACCGGGCGTTTGGCTGCCAGTTCGCAGATTAGCGCAACTGCCGCCAAGACTCCCGCCGTGTAAAACGCCATCTGGTAGTTGTGGTACTTGTCATACATCTGGCCGCCAATCTTGGAACCAAAGTAGCCGGCGAATCCCCACGCGGTAAACAACATCCCGTAATTGATGCCGGCGTTCTTGGTGCCCCAGAAATCGGAGGCGGCGGCGCCATTGACCGACAATTGCGTGCCATAGCACCAGTACACGACAAACACCACCACGTAGAGCAGGGCCACGTTGCCGCCGACCAGGTAAAGCACC
>Ga0209698_10002995_pt1 | contig 18875 bp, 20 predicted proteins | sample LitLauG_LLR_2012_FD_187203 | JGI IMG/M metagenome (GOLD analysis project Ga0209698, IMG submission 187203) | Freshwater sediment microbial communities from Pennsylvania, USA - Little Laurel Run_MetaG_LLR_2012 (SPAdes) (version 2) | ecosystem: Environmental > Aquatic > Freshwater > Creek >...
GCGGCAACGAAGCCGGCGCCGGCGCTGAAGTTGGCGCGATTGGTGGGGCTTTGGCAGGCGGCGGGGCAGGCGTCTTGGCGGGTTTGGGCTTGCTTGCCATTCCAGGTGTCGGTCCGGTGGTGGCCGCTGGATGGCTCGCGGCGACCTTGGCGGGCGCGGCGGTTGGTGGCGTCTCGGGCGGTCTGATCGGCACGTTGACGGACGCCGGCACCAGCCCGGACGATGCGCATGTCTATGCCGAATCGATACGGCGTGGCGGTACGCTTGTGACCGTGCGTTCGCGAGACGGCCGCAATGCGGAGATCGAATCCATCATGGATCATTTGGGGCCGGTCGACACCGCCGAGCGCCGCGCCGAATACCGCAATTCGGGCTGGGATAAATTCGATCCCAATTTGCCGCCCTACCGGGACCCGGACGACCGCCGCGGACGTGACACGACGCGATCTCCGTGACGGGGCTTTCGACTTCGCGCATGCGAGGAACCGTGAGCATGGCAAATCGATCCTTTATTGCGATCTGTGGTGCAAAGCACAGCGCTCGCGCCGGGAATGGTGCGGGTGCTTTTGTTGTTTTTTGGGCATGCTGGTTTTGGCAGGCCGGGATGTAGTGCAGGGGCAAACGTTATTAGCGCAATTGATCGGGAACCAATGGGCCGATGCCGAGTTTCATTTTTATCGTGAGCGCTGTATCACGCGGCAATTTTAGAGAGGCTTCAAATGGGCAACCTGTTGCACTACGCCGTGGTTTTTCTCGTCGTTGCCTTGGTGGCAGCGTTTCTGGGGTTCGGCGGCGTCGCTGGAACCGCGATGGACGGAGCGCGTATCCTGTTTTGGGTCGCAATCGTCTTGTTTGTCGTTTCGCTGCTTGCCGGTCTTATCCGGCGAGCTTAGCGGAGTGCGGGTTGCGCAACTGCAGCCCAAATTCAACGCCTTAGCAGGAGCATATAATGAATTGGGACCGAATCGAAGGCAACTGGAAGCAGTTTTCCGGGAAAGTTAAGCAGCAGTGGTCGAACCTCACCGATGACGACATCGGAAAGTTGAACGGCAAGCGCGAGGAACTCGAGGGCGTGATTCAGGCCCGCTATGGCTACTCGAAGGACAAGGCCCGGCAGGAAATCGATAACTGGACATCGCGTCTTTGATCCTCGCCGATCGTCGTGTTCAGATCTAAGCGTGCCGGACTTTTATCCGGCACGCCGTCGATCCGGTACGCTCCGGTCGTCGCTGGCAAATTCTCAGGTATGGAACCGATTTGCCACTTGTGCGTTTCTTACGTTCGACTGCACGGTCCAAACGCCGTCGTTTTGATGGTAAAAAAAGAGGCCAGGAATGCAGGGAAAGGCGTGGGGAAAGCCATGGTGATGGGTAATAAAAAGGGCAAGGGCAGCAGCTCGGCTGATGGTTCCAATGCCGGCACCGGGCTGGGGTTGGATGTTGCCAACGAGTGCGGACAAACGGAGCCGGCTGACAATCCGGCTGACAATGGGGACGGCATGAACATTCATGGACAAGTTGGTCAGGAGGCGGGGGAGCCTGTGCTGGATGAACGCATCCGGGCACAGCTCGGGCGTCAGCTCACGACGTATTACTCGTCGTTGGTCAAAGAACCGGTGCCGGACAAGATCGTAGAGCTGCTCAAGACACTCAGTGCCAAGGAGAGGGGGCAGTGAAAGTCGAGGGGCCGGCGAGCTTTCAGGAAAGTCTCATTGGTGAAATACCCAATTTGAGGGCGTTCGCAATTTCATTGTGCGGTAATTCGTCGACAGGTAACGACCTGGTTCAGGAAACCTTATTGAAGGCCTGGACGCATCGCGAAAAGTTCCAGCATGGTACCAATCTTAAAGCGTGGCTTTTCACGATCCTGAGAAACACGTATTTTTCGCAATTCAGGCGTCGGCGCCGCGAAGTGGCCGATGTGGATGGCTTGCATGCGGCCGCGATGTCGTCGGCTCCAGAACAATTGGGGCATATGGATATCGTCGACTTTCAAGTAGCACTCGCGCACCTTGCGGACGATCAGCGTGAGGCCTTGTTGCTGGTGGGCGCGGAAGGTTTTTCCTATGAAGAGGCCGCTGTTATCGCGGGTTGTGCGGTGGGCACGGTCAAGAGCCGCGTGAACAGAGCGCGCTCGCGCCTGGCCACATTGATGAATGTCGGGGCGGCCGACGAGTTCGGGCCGGAGGGTGCTACGCAGGCGGTCATCCAAAAAGCGGGCGCGTGAGAGCGCGGGAGCGTGCTTCGGGCGCTCAGATTGGCGACCATCTGGGCGTTTCGCTGAGGGGTAGGGGAACCCTGCATCCGTTTGGGCGTTTATAATGTTCAAGCGAATGCAGGAGGAGTTGATGCATTACAAAACTGTTTCGGGATTCGCGTTGGCAAGTGTTTTCATAGCGCCGATGCCGGGCGCGACAGGCGAGACCGTGGTATCGCCGGCGTCGGCGGATAGGCTGTCCTTTATCGGTCAGCAGGCGCCGAGCGAGGCGCGGGTGTCCAAGTTGATCGGGCTTTCGGTGACGAACAAAGCGGGTGAAACCGTGGGAGACGTCAGCGATGTCGTGGTGGGGGACAACGGGCAGGCGTCGGTCGTGATCATTGGCGTTGGCGGATTCCTGGGTGTCGGGGAGAAGAATGTCGGCGTGCCGTTTTCGGCCCTGAAGCTTGCCAAGGATAATGACGGCAAGCGGACCGCTACGCTCGATGCGACCAAGGCGCAGCTTGATGAAGCGCCTGCGTTTGCCGGCGAGAAAACGACGTTTGAAAAAATTCAGGACGGCGCTGCTGACGCGGCTAGAACCGCTCAGCAGAAGGCCAAGGAGCTTATGAAGGCTCTATAGCCGGCGCCGTCGAACCTGAGCCGGTGCGGTGGAACCTGCGAAAGCGGTGGGGTCGCGTGATAGCGATCCCACCTTTTGTTATGTTGAAGGGCGTTATGTTGAAGGGCTTGGAGTTGGGCTCATGATGCGGTTACGGCTCGCCATTCTGCTGTCGATTGTTATCGTGCCCACTCTCACGTTGATCCCGCTTGGATCTTATTGGTTGTGGCAGAATGGGCTGGTGGTGCCGTGGGTGCTTTCGGCGCTTGCCTTTACGATCGCAATGTATGGGATGGCCTCGCTGCGGCTGACCCAGTTGACGGCGCCGCCGGCGGCAAAGCCGGCGAATGAGGGAACTGCCTCTTTATCGCCGGAGGATGCGGCGTGGTTCGCCGTTGAACGCCTCGGTGAAAAAATCGATCCGACGTCGATCAAGTCGCGAGGCGATTTGTTGGATGTCGCGGTGCTGACCATCGAGACGGTGGCCCGGGAATTTCATCCTGGTGACAAGACGCCGGTGTGGAATTTTACGGTGCCGGAAATGCTGCTGGTTACCGAGCGCGTAGCGAACCGGTTGCGCCCGATGTTTACCGATAACGTTCCGCTCGGCGAGCATTTGACGGTGGGGCAGATGATGCGGGTCTATGAGTGGCGTTCGCTCGCGGGCGTTGCGGAGGGCGCCTATGACCTTTGGCGCCTGGTGCGCGTGGTGAACCCAATCGCGGCGGTTACGCAAGAGGCCAGGGAGCGGGTGACCAAACAGATCCTGACAAGTTTGCGGGACGATTTTACCCGGCGGATCGTGCGGATGCTGGTGGACGAGGTGGGAAGTGCTGCCATCGAACTCTACAGCGGGCGGCTTCGGGCATCATCGCGGCCGGGTTTAGACGGCGAGATGGCCGCGGCTGCGGCTCGAGCCAAGGAACGGGTGCCGCCGCGCGCCAAATCGCGGATTGGGACGGCGCTCGGCGAAATCGGCAAGCTCGCCAGAGGTTCACGCGCGTTATACTGGCGCAAGCCGCGCATCAAATAGTGCGGTTCATGCGCGCGCAGTCGCGCGGTTGACGACGGGGGACAGCTGCTCGGCTTCGTCGCCGGATGGGGCGCGGATGGTCAATGCGAGGCAACGGTCTCGCGCTGCCGTCAGGGTTGAGGCCATCTCATCAAAGGGGCCCATGTTTGTGGAGGCGCCATTTTCAGCCGGGAGTCGAACGGTGGTGTCGGATCGCCAAAGAACTGCGATGATGCGCGCCTGGGGAGCCGTGCGGCGGAGGCGGCGGACGAGAAATTTCAGATGCGCCGCTTGGCGGTCGGATGCCAAGCCGCAAACGCAAACGATCGCGCATGGGTTTGCTTGATCCTGCATCAGATCCGTCATGGAACTGGTGGTGGATTGCAGGCCTTTTTGCAGGAGCAATTGGGCGGTCATTTCGGCTAAGTTTTCCGAGAGACCAGGACGCGCCGGGATGCAAACCACATCGGTTGGGGGTTGGGCTGGACCCGGGTCATCGGCGCTCGCCGGCGTGGCGGGGTCAGGGATCGCTATTTCGCGCATCAAACCCAGGAATTCCGACATCGTTTCATGGACGTCGTTGAGGCGGGCGCCGTCGAGCTTTCCGAGCCTGGCGTCGGACAAGGTGCGGCTCAACGCCGGGGCTGCGAGGGTGTCGTAGACTTCGCCGAGCGAGCTTTTTTCGGCCAGAGTCTCAGCCTGGTCGGCTGCTTCCTCCGCTTCGCCGGAGAGAATTCGTTGATAAAACTGGTCGACGGCCGATAAGGCCGGTTGCGATCCGAGCAGGATCTCAAAAGCCGAGAAACGTTCGATGTGGCGTCCGGCAACGGCCAGGATCACGGTCAGCGGGACTGCAAGAAACAATCCGGTCGTGCCCCATAGCAGGGTCCAGAATGTTGCAGCCAGAATGAGCGCCAAGGGTGACAACCCTGTTGCTTCTCCTTGAAAGACCGTTTCGACGATTTGACCTGTTATCAGCTCTGCCAAAGCAAAGAGTGCGAGCGTCTCTATAACCATCGTCCAGCCGGGATCGACTGCGGTTGCCAGCATAAGCGGCAGGACGGCGGCGATTGGGACGCCGGCGAATGGGATGTATCGCAGGAGCATTGCCAATACGCCCCATAAAAACGCATTGGGAACGCCAATGGCCCATAGCCCTATGCCGACGACGGCGCCAAAGGCGGAATTTATGGCGGTCGAGGTCACGAAATAGCGGTTCAGACGCTGGCCTGCATCATCCATCGCGCGCCGGGTGCGTTCGAGATCGCCAACGCCGGCAAGCCTGCTGATCCGGTCGCGAACATCCTCCCGGTAGAGTAGCAGGATGATTACAAACACCAGCACGAAGCCGATCGTTGTTGCTGGTTCGGCGACGAGTGCGAGGGTCGTCCTGAGCTGGTCGAGCGGGGGGAGGTTTGGGTCGATTTTCACGAGCAGTGGTGCCTGTGGGCGCAACTCGGTGGATTTATTGGCATTGTCTGGCGCCGCTGCATCAATCTGGTTTTGTAACGATTTCAGAGTTTCGGCGGCGCGAGCTATCGTGGAGCCGGGGCCACCTAATTCGCGCAGCCGCTTTATCTTATCGGCCAGTGTATACTGATAGCGCGGAAGGTCCTCCGCGAATGTAACGACTTGGCGGGATAATATGACCACCATAATCGTCAGTGCCGCAAATGCCATGACCGCCGTGACAGTCACTGCTACGCTGTTGGGCAATCCCCATTTGCGAAGGCGTTGTACGAGCGGCGTCAGGACGAATGCCAGCACAACGGACAAAGCCAAGGGAACGAAGACCGTGCGGCCTAAATAAAGGGCCGCAACTCCAACGGCTGCGATGCATACCGGCTCGAGTAGGTCGGAGCGGCGTTGGGGGAGGTGTGCCGGCGATCGCAGGCGCCGGACCGGTTCAAATGACATGGCGACCTCGGTGACTTCGGGGCGGCATAAGTGCCTTCAATTCGCACCTCGGACCGAGCGTCCGGCGCGCAAGCCGACGAGGAAGGCAGCGCTGACCACTTGGAGCGGGCCGAAATAATCGACGGCCGCCTCGGTTTCCTTGTTGACCGCATCTACGGTGGTGACGACGACGCCATCCTTCTTCAGCGCCCTTTTGGCGAATTGGCGGTCGAGTGCATCGAGTATGGCTGGTATGGCAAGGCAGACCAACGCAATGACGAGCGCCGCCGCGGCAATCATGGCGCCAGCGAGAGGCGCACCATAGTCGATTTCAAGGTACGTGAAGGCCGACACGGCGGCAAAGGCCACTGCGAGCGTGGCGAACAGGATCGCCGCCACGCTCCATGATGCCCAACGGGTCACCGATCCGACGGCGCCCGCCGCTGCTCGGTTGGCGACATAAAGCGCGATCGACCCGAGCATGGCTTTCATTCCTCAATTATGAGCGCAGACACACGTTCCGCAGCTATCAGCGGCGCGCGAGGAGAGCGAACGCAAAGCCGATGCCGGCCGCAATTGCCGTTGCCTGCAGGGGATTTTTGCGGACATAGGCCGTCATCGAGTCGATTTGTTCGTGGGCGAGCTCGCCGGCCTGACCGGCCACTTCGGAGGCCTTGCGTCCGACCGCTTTCATGGCGTCGGCTGCCTCATTGCCGGCTTTGGTCGCATTGTCGGCTGCGCGTTCCATGGTGTCGCGGCCGCTGGAGGCGAAGGTCTGGTTCGTGGTGGCCATGAGGGTTCTCCTGATTTGTGGTGAGTTTTCGATTGCCGGATAAGGCGCGAAATGAAAATGCGAATTGGAGTGGATTGGCGATACGCTAGCGGGAGAGGATCAATCCGAAAATGAATCCGATGCCTGCTCCCACCAGCGTCGCTTGCATAGGGTTGCTCTTGATGGCGTCACGGAGGTGATCGGTGCGTTCGGTCGCCGCATTTTGAACATCGGCTGCGCCCGCTCGCGCGATATTTCCAGCTGTCTGGACAAGCTCCGCAAGGTCGGCCTTAAGCCTTACGATTTCCCGGCTGATTTCGCATTCATTGCTTTCTTTGTTTCGTTGGTCGTCGCTCGAGATTCCGGCCATTTTGCGCGCCATCGTATCCATGTAGCGTTTCTCCGATCAATCCACTGCGTGTTGATGTCCGGTTGGAGAACGTGCCGCGCCATTAATGGTTCCATGCTGACGCTTTTCCGGTGGGGATGACGTTTTGCCGGTGGGGATGACGCTTTTTCAGTGGGAATAATGCTGGGCTGGCGGGAACGAATTGGCTAGCGGGAACGAAAGCCGCGATCCCTGGTTATCCGTTGCGTACAGTGCGAAATTGCACACAGCCCGAGATAATCCGAGGAGGGATTTTCCGATGTTTGACCAGCTATCACAAATTAAGCCGATTGCGCCTGCTGGGGAGGCGACGGCCGAGGATCATGGGGCGGTGCTTGCGGAGCTGAGGCGGCAGGTCGACGAGGTGAGGCAGGCTCTTGGTGGCGCCATGGCACGGGGTGCGACCCAGGTGAATGAAGGGATCAACGAGGGTGCCGATCAACTCGCGACAGCGATCCGTAAGTCGCCGGGCCTGGCGCTCGGCCTTGCCGTTATTGCAGGGGCTCTCGTTGCAGTCGCGGTCACCCAACAGCGCCGGCCTCGTTCGATGGTGGAGAAGGCGGGCGATAGCTATCGGCGAGCGATGTCGGAGCTCGACGGAGCAAAATTGCTGGCGCGGCTCGAACAGACGGCGGCTTCCGCGCGGGATCGGGCATCCGGATTGGTGCCCACGATTGAAAATCTGGCGCAGTCGCTGTCGCGCATGGAGCCAGGGGCGATGCAACCCATTGTTGACAAGGGCACGGCTTGGGCGCGCAGTCTGTGGGACGTGATTGGGGCACGAACGGGGGTTGTGAAGTGATGACGAACTTGCTTTGAGGTGACAAAGACCTTGGAAGTGACAAAGACCTTGGAAGTGACAAAGAACTTGGAAGTGACAAAGAATTCGGTTGCAAAATTGTTGACGAGCGGTTGGAACCAAACTGGCGGGCGTCGCGTTTGGTTGGCAGAGTTCGCTTGTCCAGACTTGGTTATCCAAGCGTGGCGAAGGGTGTGCTAGATTCGGCGTAGTGTTCAGTATTGCATGGGGAAAAACAATGTCGTTGTCGGACAATATCGCTCGGGAGCTTCCCTATCTTCGCCGGTTTTCACGGGCAATGTCGGGAAGCCAAGAAAGTGGCGATGCCTACGTCGTGGCGATGCTGGAAGCTTTGGTCGCCGATCAATCGATCTTTCCGCAGAACATGAGCACGAAAGCGGGGGTCTTTCATGCGTTCCTGAGGATATGGAACTCGGTTGGAACCAACACCCGCGAGGGGGATGGCGGGCGGGACGAATCGCGCGAGTTTTCCGGGGCTGCCGATCGCCAGCTCAGCACGATCACGCATCGCGCGCGGCAGGCCTTCCTGTTGATGGCTGTCGAAGGTTTCAGTTTGGACGATACCGCTCAAGTTATGGGTTTAGCTTCTCCGGAGGTTTCAAAGTTGGTGGATAAAGCAGGCAGGGAAATCGCGGAACAGGTCGCAACCTCGGTGCTCATTATCGAGGACGAGCCGCTTATTGCTTTTGATCTGGCGGATATCGTGACCTCGATTGGACATACGGTGTGTGCAACGGCCAGCACGCGTACTACCGCAGTTGCGGCGTTTTCAAAGCATAAGCCTGGATTGGTACTGGCCGACATTCAGCTTGCCGACGGAAGTTCGGGATTGGATGCGGTCAACGATATTCTCAATGCCTTTTCGGTGCCGGTCATTTTCATTACCGCCTATCCGGAGAGACTTCTGACCGGTGTTCGTCCCGAGCCGACCTTCTTGATCAATAAGCCGTTCAACGCCGATACCGTGAAGGCGATTATCAGCCAAGCGCTATTTTTCGAAAGCAAGGCCAATAAGCAGGCCGCCTAGCGGACCGCTTGGTCAAATATAGGGCGCTTAGCAAGGAACGGGCGGTTACATCTCAGAGTTCTTTCTCCAGCAGTCTTTCGAGCCGACGGTGTTCGAGCCAGAGGAGGATTGAGATGGCCGAGTTGAGCGACGCATTGAAGAACCTGCACAACACGCTTGTCGATAGCCGCAACGGCTACGACGAGGCGCGCAAGCAAACGACCCAGCCAGGGATGGCTGAATTGTTTCGCAACATGATTGTTTTGAGAACGAAACATATCGGCGAGATAGAGCATCGACTCGCGACGATGGGCGTGGATTTCGACGTGTCCGGTACTTTGATGTCGACGGTTCACCGGACGGTGATTGATATTCGCTCGTTGCTGACGGGATTGGATGCCAATGCTTTGCCGTCGTTCGCGAGCGGGGAAGAGAACATACTTAAGCAATATGACCAAACTCTCAGAATGGCTGGTGGCGACAACGATGTGACCACCTTGCTGACCCAGCAGCGTGACGTTGTTGCGGCCAAGATCGATGGCATGCGGCGGCAGGCGCCGGCGGCTTGAGCATTGAAAGAGGCGGTCGACAGTCATGGCGTTCATTAGTCTCGATAGCGGTCGACGCGAAAGGCAGCTTTCAATTGGATCTGCGTTTGTTTCGGCCGCGGTTATGGTCTTGGTTGCGCTGGTTTGCCTGCAGGCGTTGCTCGGAGTTTTGCGGTTGAGAAGCCTGAATACGATCAAAGGGTTTGCCACGCTCGACAGTCCCCAGTTTGCAATTGCCGGGGAGCCGATGCGTTTGCATTTGCAGATCTTGCCGCAGCGAGATCAGCCTTTGACCATCGAGTTGGGAGCGGAAGTGCTGAGTAATTATGATGTCGGTCCGGTGGCGCCACTGCCGAACGTGTTGACGACGACGGGTGGTAAAACTCGGATTGTTTTCGACCCTATTGGTGACCGCGCGACAGATATCGACCTATCTCTGGTTCCAAAAACGTGGGGCTCGCACTCGACGCCGGTGCGCGTATTGTTCGGAGCGGCGGCTGTAGCCGAAACATCATTTACACAATGGGTGCTGCCCTAAGCCGTAATGAGAAGTAGGGAATGCGCCCGCCGGCGGCAAGGAGCGATCGTCACCGTGGCTATACCTGACCCGGCGGCGCTGAGCCAGCGAAGTAGGTCGGTCAGCGAGCTCCTCACGGTGCTGGTGCTGGCTATCACCTTGCCGTTGATTGCGTGTTCGGCGCTGGTCTTATGGCGCTATACGGAACAACAGCAACAAGCGGCCCGGGCGTCGGCGCTGGCGGCTGCCAACGATCTTGCCAACGATATCGAACGCGAGATTCACGGGCTCGTTGCTACGTTGTCGGGGCTTGCTACGTCGCCGGCACTTCAAACCGGCGATATCGGGGCGTTCGATGCTCAGGCGCGCAGGGTTGCCGACATACTCAAGAGGCCGATCCTATTGTGGGACGCGAAGACCGGGTTTCAGCTCGTCAATACGCGACTGGCTCCGGGAGAGGAGCTGCCCAGACTTGCGTTGCCGTCAAACGCGCAAGCCGTCGTCAAAACCCGGGCGCCGTATGTGTCCGACTTGATGATCGGGCAGGTGACGGCCAAGCCGCTCGTCTTTGTCGGGGTGCCTGTATTCAAGGGCGGGGATGTCGCGTTTATCGTGGTGGCGTCCATCGATCCCGAACCGTTGGCTGCATTGCTGGCATCGAGGCCGGGTGGCGAACATTGGACCACAGCCGTGCTGGACCGCACGGGAGCCGTGATCGCGCGGTCGGGAGGAGGGGAGGAACCGAGCGGGCAAAAGTCGGCGCTTGCCGCACCTGGTCAATCGATTTCGGGCGTGGAGCGTATCGTCGATAGCGACGGGCAGTCTGTCATTCACGGATATCGGCGTTTGGCATTCGGCTGGACGGCGGTCGCCTTGACCCCGGTCGATTATGTGGAAGGACCACTGCGCGAGTCGTGGTTGCTTTTTCTGGCGGTTGGTGCCGGTCTCATCGGGGTCGCGTTGCCGCTTGCGTTGTCGCAGGCCCGGCTCATTACGGGGGCAATTTCGCTGGCTGCTTCAAACGCTTTGGCGCTGGAGCGAGGGGAGGTCGTGCCAATTCGTGCGACGGCGGTGGCGGAGGCTGACGACGTGACGCGATCCCTTCACGCAGCGTCGCACACGTTGCGCGAACGCACGCGCTCGCTCGCTGAAAGTGCCGCGAGGTTCCGGTCGGCCTTCGACCAGGCGGCCGTGGGGTTTGTGCAGCAGGATCTCGAAGGGCGTTGGGTCGACGTGAATGGGCGGTTTTGCGAGCTGCTGGGGCTGACGCGGGCCGAATGTCTGACGGTGACGCCGAGCGAGGTCGTTCATCCCGACGATCGCCACATCGAAGCGCTGCGTAGGGAGAGCATCCTGCGGGGGGAGGCCAAAAGTGCCAGTTACGAGATGCGTTACATTGCGAAGGATTGCGCGACGGTTTGGGTTCGCGCGACGACTTCGCTGGTTCATCACGCCGATGGTTATGCGATGTATTTTATCACCATCGTCGAGGACGTGACAGCCGAGCGGCTGACGGACATAGACCGGTCGAAGCTGGCGGCGCTGGTGGAAGCGTCGGGAGATCCGATGATTTCGCTCGCGATGGCCAACATCGTCGAGACCTGTAATCCGGCAACCAGCATCCTGTTGGGCAAAGAGCGCAGCGATCTCATCGGGCAGCCGTTCGACCGCCTATTTGCGACCGCCGCGTTTGCCAAACTGGCTCCGGTTCTGGAGCGGGCATGGAGCGGACAGGCGGGCCGCACCGAGACCAGGGTTTCACATCGCGATGGGCCAGCGATCGATGTGTCGGTCAATGTGTCGCCGATCCGGACCCATAATGGGCTGGTGAGCGGATTGGCTGTGACCATGGAAGACATACGGGAGCGGCGGCGGTGGGAGTCGCAGCTGTTGCTGCTCAATCGCGAGCTGCAGCATCGTGTGAAGAATTCGCTGGCGGTGGTGCAGTCGATCGCCAATCAGACGCTTCATTCGAGCGAGACCATGGAAGATTTCAAGCCAGCATTCGAAGGCCGGCTTCATGCGTTGGCAGGGGCAAACGATCTGCTCCTTCAAACCAAGTGGACGGGGGAGCATCTCAGTTCGATCGTGGCGCGACAGGTCGAGCCGTTGCTCAACGTTTTGGCGCGCCAGCTCGACACGTCGGGTGAGGATGTGATGGTGCCGGCCGGTCTGGTGGTTCCGCTCAGCCTTGCTTTGCACGAACTGGCGACGAATGCGCTCAAACACGGGTCGTTGAAGTCGGTGCAGGGGCATGTCGCGATCATGTGGCGTGTCGCGCAAGTGGATGATCAGCGCGAACTGGTGCTGACGTGGACGGAGTCCGGCGGGCCGCCGCCATGCGAGCCGCACCGGCGGGGGTTTGGAAGTTTGATCATCCAGCGCGGGATCCCTGCTGCTCGCGTGACGCACGATCTGACGAGCGGGGGTTTGGTTTGCGTCATACGAGTTGCCCTCGACGAGCCCGCGGAGGGGGAGCCGCAAGTCGCCAAGCGTGCCTAAAGCGGCGAATGAATTGGTTTGGGGTGACCGGCACGTGGTTAGCGCGGCTTTGTCGTACCACGCAGGTCTTGGAGTGCGCGGCGGATGGCGTGCTGAACAGTCGGGGTCCAACCCGAGCTTTCGACACTCGAGCCCGCCTCGCGGCGGCGCACCAGCAAACTCCGGTTGTGATAGGCGGCAAGGCTTGGCCTATGGGCGACGCTGATGACTGTGGTCGCGAACAAATAGTTGGTGAAGAGATCCATCATCCGGGCTTCGTTCTGCGCGTCGAGGGCGGAGGTCGCCTCATCGAGGAACACGAGGGAGGGACGGTGGATCAGAAGACGGGCGAAGGCAAGGCGCTGTTGCTCGCCGCCGGAGAGGAATTTGTCCCAGCTTTGGTCGAGGTCGAGGGCGCTTGCAAGATTGCCAAGCCCGGTCAGTTCGAGCGCCTGGACGATGCGCTCGTCGGGCACGCGTGCCGAAGGCTCGGGGTAGGTCAGGGCATCGCGGAGGGGGCCGTTGGGAATGTAGGATCGCTGAGGCAGGAAGGCGATCGTAGCCGATTTTGGCAGCGCGACCTGGCCGGTGCCCCATGGCCACAGCCCCGCGATGGCGCGCACGAGCGTGCTTTTGCCTGCGCCAGATTCGCCGTTGACGAGCACCATTTCGCCCGGTCCTACGACGAGGTCGGTATCTGCAATAAGGGTTGCGCCGTCGTGAAGGCGTACGGAGAGGCCGGTCAGGCGGAGCTTTTCGTCGTCGCCCACCACCACGGCGATGCGCGGGACCGCCTCGTCGCCGTCGCCGGCTAGTTGAATGAACTCTAAGAGCTCGCTGACACGCGAGGCTGCCGCGACCCATTCGGAAAGCCGGGCGTAGTTGGAGGTGAACCAGCTCAACGACGATTGGAATACTCCGAACGCGGTCGCGGTTTGCATGACGACGCCGAGCGTGGCTTCGCCCGAGAGATACTTCGGCATCATGATCAGCAGCGGCAGAACCGGTGCGACCAGGCCGCTCGTATAGGTGACCCAAGTCATCTTGGTCCAGGTGAAGGCGTAGGCATTCCAGGTGGCCACCAGATGGGAGAGATGACGGCCGATGTTCTGGCGCTCGCCCGGTTCGCCGCGCAGAAGCGCCACGCTCTCGGCATTCTCGCGCACGCGGGTCAGTTCGTAGCGGAAACGTGCTTCGGCTTCGCTGCGGTTGCGGATGCGTTGGGCATAGTTGGAGCCGAATACAGACATCATCGCCGTCAGGCCGACCGAGTAGACGATCGCGAGGTAGACCATGAAGCCGGGAATCGCCACGCCGGCGATCGTCGTTGCGCCGCCGACGACCCACAGGACGGATGCGAATGCGATCGTCATCGCAAGTGCCGTGAAGGCGCCAATGAGGAGGTCGGCGACAGGCTCAATGGTCAGGCGGACGTCTTCGGCAATTCGATATTCCGGGCCAAAACTGGTGCCGTGGAGAATGTTCAGGCGATAAAATGCCTGATCGCCGAGCCAGGCCTTGATGGCCTCGGTGGTGAGATGCTGGCGCAGCGCCACCTGGAGGAGAAGCTTGCATAGCGTTCCCGCCATAACCACTGCCGTGGCGGCGAGGACGAGAATTGCGAAGCTCCAGACTGCGGCTTCGAGAAGTGGTGCTGAGCGCTGCTCGAGCGCGTCGTAGAAATGCCGGTTCCAGAGATTGAGCAAATACTGGAATGCGACATCGCCAACCGCGAAAACGACGCTGCCGAGTGATAAAGCCCAGGCGAAATGCGCTCTCGGTCCTTTCCAAAACAAAATGGATAGCCGCACGAGCGGCAGTACCGCCTGCATCATAATGTGTAATTTCCGGTTTCAGGCAAACGGCAGGTTTTTGCCGCACAGCAACAATGTTCAAGGGCCGCTATTCGTTCCCGCCAAGGAACCATCGCTCAGATAGCGCGTTGACCTTGCGTCAATTGTCGAGCTGTCAATTGTCGAGCTGTGGAGTGCAAGCACATGATCCGGCAAGCAAGGTCTGAATGGATTTGGAAGAAGTTAGCGCGGTGTTTCGCGGTGACTGAATTTATCCTAGCAGAGTTCAACTCCAATTGGTTGAGGCAAATCGCGCCGGTTACTGCTGATTTTCGGGAGTGTCCGATTCCGGTTCGCCGGCGGCAATCGCGAGCAGGATATTAGGCGGTTTATGCCGGTCTGAAGACTTCTGCGCTGATTGGGTGAAGAACGATCATGGCTTCGATTAAGGTTGGCTTCGATTGGGTTTATTGGAAACGTGGCTTTAGAGGAGTTTGTAATGACAGTGATGAAACGAGCGCTCGCCGTGGTGCTTTTGGCGGGCACGTCGTACCCCGCGATGGCAGGTGTTGTTGCGCCGCCTGCTGTTTCGACAAATCAGTCGATGGTCGAGCCGGTCGACTCATGGCGATATCACCGTGACTGCAGATGGGGAGGTGGGCGCTGGGTGGTTGATCTTGGAGCGGGTAAACTCATCGCTTGCCGGCCCTATCGCCCGCACGGCGACTGGCGCTGGCACCGCGAAGGCGATCGCGAAGGCTGGTATGACGGCCGCCGCCACGCCTGGCACAACGACCGTTGGTAAACGCGGGCGTTTCGAGACGATTGAGTTGCCGGTGAGTTCAGTCTCATCGGCAACTTTTTGTTGGGTGGCCCTGGTGCGCTAATCCACGATTTGGTGTAAGCTTCGTCGAAATTGCGCTGAGTTTCCCACCCAGAAGGGGTCAGCGAAGCGAGGTTCGACATGGCCAAGAGCATGGCACACAATTCGGCGGCCGCGACAAAGGCTGCAACCACACTCGAAGTTTACGATCCGATCTGGTCGGAGATCCGCGCGGAAGCCGATAAGGCTATCGCGGATGAGCCCGGACTCGGTGGGTTTATTTTTGCGACCGTGCTGAGCCATGACCGGCTGGAAGAAGCCGTCTGCCACCGGCTTGCGCAGCGGCTCAATCATGCCGATGTGGACGCGGGGCTCATCACGCGGACGTTCCATGCCGTGCTGCAGGCAACGCCGGAACTGGGGAATACGTTCCGCGCCGATCTTGCCGCGGTGCGGGACCGCGATCCGGCGTGCACGCGCTTTATCGAGCCGCTGCTGTACTTCAAGGGGTTCCACGCGCTGGTGACGCACCGGTTTGCGCATTTGCTTTGGGTGCAGGGGCGGCGAGATTTTGCGCTGTACCTTCAGAGCCAAGCGTCGCGCATCTTCAGCGTCGATATTCATCCTGGTGCCAAATTCGGCCAGGGCATCATGCTCGATCATGCGACCGGGTTCGTGTGCGGGGAAACCGCGGTTATCGGCGACAATTGCTCGTTCCTGCATGCGGTCACGCTCGGCGGCAGCGGCAAGGAAAGCGGTAACCGGCATCCCAAGATCGGCAACAACGTGCTGGTCGGAGCCGGCGCTAAAATCCTCGGCAATATCCGGGTCGGCAATTGCTCGCGGGTTGCGTCCGGTAGCGTGGTGCTGAGCGAGGTGCCAGCCAACGTCACCGTCGCGGGCGTGCCGGCCAAGGTCGTGGGACCAGCCGGTTGCCCGGAGCCTGCGCGCGCGATGGAGCAGGGCTTGAAGCCCGGCGATTGCGGGTGTGGCGACCGGGTTTAGCTGTGTTTCAGCAAAAGGTTTGAACTGGAGGAATTCAAACTTTTTGAGTCCGGCGCATCGGCGCTGCTCGGCCGGCGGTATGGCGGTAGGAAGGGAACTTCTTCTGGCCGCCTAGAGGCAATTCTACCCAGGAACGCGCCATTCGCGCTGGCCAAGTGCTGGCGGATGTGCTGATGCTTGTGCCTTCAGATCAACGATAGACGGCGGATCGACGTGAAAAAAGAAGAGATGGCGCGGGTGCAGGCGTTTCTGCGCAAACGGCTCGGTAACGAGAAGATCGAGGTTCGTGCGCGGCCTAAGAAGACCGACAGTGCCGAAGTTTACATCGGCCAGCGGGACGAGGATTTCATCGCCGTGCTTTACCGCGAGGAAGAGGACGGGGAAGTTTCCTATCAGTTCCAGATGGCGATTATCGAACTCGATCTTGAAGATATGGGGCTCTAATGCTTTCAAAAGTAATGACCTGGAGAAGGTCATTACTTTCGAGTCCGGCACTGGCGCCGTTCGCTGTTTGCTCGTCCACGCTTAGCCCTGCTTCGCAGGGACGCGTGGCTAGATCGTTCTTCAGGTTCTTTTCTCAAAATTCGCGCAACTCGGCTGGAGATTTCCATGGCGCTTTATGAACTCGATGGCGTGAAGGTGAAAACTGCCGGACCCGGCACTTACTGGGTGGCGGAGGACGCGAGCGTCATTGGCAATGTCGAGATCGGCGAGGATGTTTCGATCTGGTTTGGCTCCGTCGTGCGGGGCGATAACGACAAGATCACCATCGGCAAAGGTTCGAACATCCAGGACTGCTGCTGCCTGCACGTCGATCCGGGCTTTCCGATCGTGATCGGCGAGAGCGTATCGGTCGGCCATATGGTGACGCTGCACGGCTGCACGATCGGTAATGGGGCGCTCATTGGCATGGGCGCGATCATTTTGAACGGCGCGGTGATCGGCGAGGGGTGTCTGATCGGCGCCAACTCGATGATCCCGGAGGGCAAGGTGATCCCGCCCAACTCGGTCGTCATGGGCGCGCCCGGCAAGGTCGTGCGGGAAGTGACGGAAGCCGACAAGCCGCGGGTAACGCGAGGTGCGGTGGCGTACCGGGCAAAGTGGCGCCAGTACGCGGCCGGGATGAAGCGGCAGGAGGGGTAGCCCTCGTAGGTGGGGTTAGGGCGCCCTGCACTCGGGCGTCACCCAACGACTTCTTTCCGCGGCCCGAAAGTCGTTGGGTTGCGCGCCAAGTGGGGCGCTAACCCAACCTACACGTGATTGGTGCTGCCGAATCTAGCGTGTAGCGGGGCGGCTCACCCAAACATTCCGTCATGGCCGCGCAGGCGGCCACCCAAGCATGCTGCAATTTGGGCTTGGGGTATGTTCTTAGCGAGTGGCAGCGACTCTCAGGTCGCTCCGAAGCTCCCGTTGCTGCCCCTCGCCCCGATCCTCTCCCCATTCAGTGCAGGGATGGGGAGATGGGGAAGAGGTCGGCGGATGACACCGGCGGGGCGGTCGGGTAGTAAGCGCGCTATGGATCAGGGGACGAACACCAATAGACCACAGACGACGGCGGACGCCGCTGGTGTGGCCTCTGAAGGGGCGATAAGCGGGATGCTTGAGCGCGTTGCTGCGCGGCCGTTGGCGTGGCTCGGTGGCGGGCTTTCGGTGTTGCTGCTCGTGCGGCTCATCGCGCTGGCGGTGAACCGGACGGATCTCTACTACGACGAGGCGCAGTATTGGGCGTGGGCGCAGGCACCGGCGTTCGGGTACTACTCGAAGCCGCCGCTGATTGCGTGGCTGATCGCGGCCACCACGAGCGTGTGCGGCAACGGCGAAGCCTGTGTGCGGCTGTCCTCGCCTCTGCTGCATACGCTGACGGCGCTTGCAATCTATGTGCTGGGAGCGCGGCTTTACGACCAGACGACGGGCGTGCTGGCGGCGCTGGCGTTCGCGCTCATTCCTGGGGTGTCGCTGTCGTCGGGGATCATTTCCACAGACGTGCCGTTGCTGTGCACTTGGGCGGTCGCGTTGGTCGGGTTTTCGGCGTTGTTTGAGACACGTGCATGGTGGCCCGCACTCGTGTTGGGGCTGGCGCTGGGTATGGGGCTGAATGCCAAGTATGCGATGGCGTGGTTCGTGCTGTGTGGGGGCATCTATCTTGCGTTGACTCCCGCGCGACGCGGCATGTTGCGGGATGCGCGGTTGTGGGCGGCGCTCGCGATCGGGCTTATGTTGATCGCGCCGAACCTCGCGTGGAACCGGGCGCATGCATTCGCGACGTTCGCGCATACGGCCGATAACGCGAAGTGGTCGGGCGGGCTCGTTCATCCGTTGAAGGCGCTGGAGTTTCTGGGTAGCCAGTTCGGGGTATTCGGGCCGTTGTATTTCGCGGGGTTGCTGGTGATTGCGTGGCGGGCGCGACGAACGGTGCTTGCCGAGGCCGACCGGTTGCTGCTCGCATTCTGTGTGCCGCTGATCGCGATCATCGCGGTTCAGGCGTTCGTGTCGCGGGCGCATGCGAACTGGGCGGCGATGGCGTATGTGCCGGGCGTTTTGGTGGTGATCGCGACGCTGGTGCGCGCGCGGCAGACGGGTTGGCTCAACGCGAGCTATGGGCTGCATGGGGCGCTTGCCGCCGGTCTGATCGCGGCGACTTCGACGGCGGGTGTGGTCACGCTGCCGGTGGCATCCGACCCGCTGGCGCGGACGATGGGGTGGCATGCGCTGGCCGATGCGGTCAGGGCCGAGGTTGAGCGGGCACGCGCTGCGGGTACGCCCTATGCTGCGATTTTGACCGATAAACGGGCGGTGGCGGCGGAGCTCATCTATTACATGCGCAGTGAGCCGACGCCAGTGCTGGCCTATGTCACCGGTCATATGAAGTTCGCCGAGTATCTCGACCTTGCCCGCTTGCCGGGCGCATCGGAGTTGACCGTCTTTTGCGCGTCGATGACGGGCGCCTCGCTCGGCTTTCTCTGGTACAACGCGCATCCGGCGGACATATTCATGGG
>Ga0209698_10002996_pt1 | contig 18875 bp, 10 predicted proteins | sample LitLauG_LLR_2012_FD_187203 | JGI IMG/M metagenome (GOLD analysis project Ga0209698, IMG submission 187203) | Freshwater sediment microbial communities from Pennsylvania, USA - Little Laurel Run_MetaG_LLR_2012 (SPAdes) (version 2) | ecosystem: Environmental > Aquatic > Freshwater > Creek >...
TGTAAGAGAACATGCCTGCCATGGTCTCCTACCCCTCGCCGCCAGAAAAGCGGACACATCACGTGCTATCTCAACCGGACATATCGTGTGCTAACGACACCTGGAATAACGACCATTGACAATCTGCAACAAGAGTGGGAAAATCCCGACCCTAGCAGACCCGCGATCTCATTTGGTCTTCCCCTCTTAGGTGTTTTCCACCGATGCCCGGGTGACGTTTTCGGGTTTCCCTCAGGACGATTCGTCACTTGGTGAATAGTAGTATGACCGGTTTCCCGTAAGCGGAGCTTTACATGAAAACTGGATATCGGCGCTTCGATTTGATTCTCGTCGCCGTGATGACACTTTCCACACACGCGGCAAGCCAAAATCCATCGACTCCGCATACTTCGCCGACGTTGAAGATCATTCACTTCAATGTGGGCAATGGTGATGCGACCCTCGTAGTCATCGAGCGAGACTCGAAGAAAAAGACGCTCTTGATCGATGGCGGTAGTTCGCAGATGGCGGGCAACGTTGTCATTCCGGGAATTAAACAGGAGATCTCTTCTCAAGGGATCGATTACGCGGTTGCCACTCACTACGACCCTGAACACAGAGACGGCCTGGAAACAGTTGTAAGATCCATCGGGATGAGTGAGGGGGGAATGGTCTATGATCGCGACCGCGCGTGGCCGTCTGCACCGTCGCGGACTGCTGATGGAGAGAAAGCGGTGGACCGCCCGCTGCAGCCTGGCTCACGAATATCTCTTGATCCGGACGTTGTCATTGAGTGTGTTGCGGCCAACGGTAACACAAAGAGGTGGAGATGGATCACGAAGGATCCTCCCCTTGACGAGAACGCGCAGAGTCTGGCGTTCCTCATAACGTTGGGGAAGTTCCGGTATTTCGTTGGTGGTGACCTCACTGGCGGCGGGCGTAGCGGCTGGAATGCGACGCCCAATATCGAGAGCGCTATCGCCAGTGATGTGGGTGAAGTATCCGTGTTGCGCGTCAATCACCATGGCAGCTGCAGCAGCACTAACCAAGCGTTTCTCTCCACCCTGAATCCGTTGGTGGCCGTCATCTCTACCGGTCATGATCAGGTCTATCAGTGGCCGTGCCGGGAAGTGCTGGATCGGCTCAATGCTTTGCCGCGCTTGAACGCGGTCTATGCCACAGGTGATGTGGCCACTCCGAAAGGACTGACAGCCGACGACAAGAAGAAAGTGAAGAGCAGTCAGGGAACGATCACGATTGTGACTACAGGCGGCGCAGATTTCCAAGTAAATGGAACCAGGTATTCGCTCAAATAGGAGCATACGATGGCCGAGTCGACTCCCGAGGGTTCGTCTGGAAAAGAGGCTCAGGAACAACCAACGTCCGTACCCGATGCGACGACGGAACCGGTGCTGGCTATTCCTTTGCACTCCAAGAGCTCGCCGCCGATGGGCGTCGACACGGATGCGGGGACCGAGCCGCAGTCCGCGCTTCGCCGGCTTCAAGCAGAGATTCACGACGCGGTCGAACTCATGGAGTACTCGATCGCAACGGGCATGGCCTTGGATGACAAGATCCTGGAACGGATCAAGAAGGCAGAGAACTGGCTGCGACCGTCTGCCAAGTGGCCGGAGGATGCCGACCGCGCTGAATTTGAGAGAGCATATCGGGACCTGGCGATATTTATGAAGCCAGTTACCATCGAAACCCTGCACGCTACGAAAGACGGCTATCGAGGCCCGACGCGGTCTTGGGTTACACGCAACCTTATTTTCACGCGCTCGTCAGACGCCCGGCTGTTTTCCAAGAAGCTGTGGAGTTGGGTACTATTGACCTCCTTATTCATCGTTGTGTTTCAAACTCTATCCACTTCCTACGGGATTGACGAAGAGATACGTGCTTCGGGCTGGTCGCTGTTCATTCTTTTCGGGAGGCCGCTGACTCCGTTCCTGTATGGACTGCTCGGTTCGCTTACCTACCTATTGCGGTCGGCACATGGCTACATAAACGATCGCACGTTCAATATGACCCGTGCTCCCGAGTACTACAATCGCATGCTGCTGGGCTTCACCAGCGGCGGCATCATCCTTTTATTCGTGGACCCGAAATCATTCGGTGTCACGGACGGCGCTATCGCGTTCATTGTGGGCTACAACACCGACTACCTCTTTGAGACGATTGAAAGGATTGCTGGCGGCATTTTCCCTAAGGTCAGCGTGACAGTCGCAGCTAAAGATGGCTTGAGCAAACCGGGAATCGCCAAAATCCAAATCGCAGTCAAGGAACTGGAGCCGGGGGCGCGCGGAAATGGGACGGTTTTGTTAACTGCCCCGGCGCCAACGGAGGGGGTTGTCGTCACCTTTTCGGCGGATCATGCGGTAACGATTTCTCAACCTGTAACGGTTCTGTCGGGATCAACCTCGGCCCAGTTCTCGTTTACAGTGGCTCCTGATGCCGTTGAAGGCATGGTGTCAATCACCGCGAGCGCGAATGGAACTTCCGCCAGCGACTCGGTCAAAATTGTTCCGGAGTTGGCGGTACAATCCGTCACTCTGCAAAAGGTCGGCAATGAATTCACAGCGACGGTGGTTCTGAACCGCGAACCATTAACCGGCGATGCAAGAGTGAGCGTAAGCATTGATCCGCCGTCGTTCGGGACTCTTCCCAATTCAGAGTTGGTTGTTCCAAAAGGGCAAAAGCAGGCGGTTTCGAAAGGCTCCCTCAATCCGGCACCGGCTGCACCTGTTCCGCCTGGAAAATTCATTGCAACGCTGGGCAAGAGCAAGAAAGAGGCTAGTTTTTGAACGATGCGCTCGCCCGCCTTTTGTGGATTCTTACGACGGTCCGCTGCGCAAAACAATGGGTGTTCATCGAAAATCAACTGGGTTGTCAGTGCCGGGAATTGCCAAAGCGCAGAACTTGAGACGCGGCTCGGGATGGTCTTTCCCCATCGTGGCTCTTTTGTTAGTCCAAGCCACTTACGCAGAGATTCCATGTAGAGCTAAGCAGGGTCCCGACGCGACCGCACTGTGCGTTAGTTTGCGTTTGAAAAAGGGCCGTTTCGCCATCGATCGCGAGCACACTGTCCTGACTCCTTCGGCGGTGTTCGCAGGAAACCGTAAGTTGCGGCCCGAGGCTGCGCGGGTGCAAATCCTGGACGATCTTGACCGCCTCTTCCAGACGCTTCCACCTACCGTATGGTTCGGATTTTCCACTGAAGAGGTGGACAAAGAAACCAGAGGACAAATGAAAGATGCGCCAACCACGGAGTTGCGCACCTTCACCGGCACCTGGACCGATTTTCTCGCGGCCTATCGCACGTGGCACGCTCTCAACCTTGAACGGAAAGGTGAGGGTGACATGCTCTCCGCAGTCGTCAACACCACTGATCCGGACTGGGGGCCGCTGATATTCGATCCTGACGCTGGCCCCCCGTCCCCAGTGGATGCCGCAGCCGGTGTTCTGCGTTTTACCGTGGCGGACCCCATCGGCGACTGGAGAAGCGCGGACTACGTAATTCAACCGCCTACTGACATTTCTCGCGATGACATCATCCGGGTCCTCGAACCGCTGAAAGGAACCCTCTGGCGGCCCTCCGTGATTCGCTCCCGCCTGGAGGGCTTTCTCAAAACGCGCGGCTTTCATCCTGCCATCGAAGTGCAGAGTGCGGGTAACCAGCCCAAAGCGATCAAGGTGCATCCGGGAGAGCGGATCGCCAGAATTCTCTATTCGCCGCCTGCAGATAATCATGCGGATCTGGACCGCGCACTTTATCTAGTGCTTCCGGATGTAGCGTTCAGGAATTATCTCGCTCATCGCAACACCGTGTTGAAGGCTATTTCCGGCCCTCCCGCACGCCTGCAAGTGGACCTCACCGATGTCGGCCTCAGCCCTGGTTCTGAACCGTTGCTAAACGACCTCGATCTCCAGTTTCAAAAACTCGAGCTTGCTCCTCTCGGGTTTAACCTCAACGCCATACCGAGTGGGGTCTCGCGAGCGTCTGATGACCACCCGTATGTGGACCTGCTGGTTGAGAAACAATCCGACGAGAAGTCATCCGACAGCACGCGGAGTGCGCAGCCACCGGTCGGCGCGAGTCCAGAGGGCATCGTCCAAGGGGGTGCCCAAGGTTCATTTACTCCTTCTATTACGCCTACCGCCCCCAAGGTAAGCAATGCACCGCCTCCCAAGAACCTGAAGAACTACATTGGGGGCGGCTTTGAATATGACCCGGGCCAGGGGGTCCGTCCTCTGGTGCTTTTTCAGCGATCGCAACTGTTCGGCACGGGGGGATTGTCTCTGCAAACCGGTGGGGCCAACGACAATCCGCTCGCCTTTGGAAATTTCATTCTGGACTTCGCAGGTTTTGGAGGGCTAGGCCACCGCCGCCTCACGGTCCAGGTCACAGGGCTGACGGACTACACCCTGAATCGCCAGTTCTTCAGCAACGTGCGCGATGAACGCCGCACCGGAGGTTTTGTCCGCCTCGAGCTGGAGCTGTTCCGAAATCTGACTGGGCAGCAACTGAAGTTGAATGTGGAAGGCCGCCGGGCAACCGTCGAACTGCTCAGCGGAGGCTCTTCCGCCAAAAGCAATCTTACCGATGTGGACTTTGGTGCCGTCTATCTGCTCGAACAAAATACTCAGGCTTTTCCACGCCGGCTGAGAATCGAAACATCCCTGCGGCGCGGACTGGGAATCGCCGCTGCCGAACCCGCTTTTACGCGCTTTGTCACAACTGCGAACTACCACCAGCAAATGCTGGGGCCAACCGAGTTCGACGTGACTGGATCGTTTGGGACTGCCTCGGGCAGTACACCCATCTTCGAGCTTCCTTCTTTCGGAGGTGAGCAATCTGTCCGCGGCTTCCGGAAAGATGACGTCTTGGGACAGCGTCTGTGGAGCGTGCAGCCGGAAGTGTGGACTCCTGTGCCAAGTGCTTCGGGCGCCACCCAAGGCGTTGGCTCCTTCGTCAGGCAGAATGTACGTCTGGCCTTCTTCTCGGATTTCGGAGGCGTGTACAAGACTTTGGGACCTTTGCAGGGTATGAAGGGCGGACCCGGCGCGGGTCTTCGCATTTATTACGGATTGATCGTGCTCAAGTTCGATTGGGCCAAGGGATTTGGTGACGCGTCGACCGAAGCAAAGTGGGGGCGAGTCTACTTCAACGTAGCGACAACGAGGGCTTTCTAAGGGAGGCAATATGGCAACATTCCAATTAAAGCAAAACGCCGATACCTTCGATTTCGACATAGGCGGCAGTGTCCAGCAGGGTGGCGCAGCCTTCGGAACATGGTCAACCGACGCGGCCAACAAGATTGTCATCACCAAGCCGGATGGGACCACGGTTTCTCTCGACGCCGGGTGGAAATTCAATGCGGACAATCATCTGGTGCTGCAGTCCGGTGGCGCCGACGCGTTCGATTTTTGCGCCCAGGATGGTGTCGTCCCTTTCTTCAAGACCGTGGATGCGGTCCTCCAGGTGTTTCCGGACCAGAAAAATGCCTTTACCTTCAACTTAAATGGCGAGTGGGATATAGACAAGAATCACGATCTCACGTTCACTCCCGCGGGCGGCATTGCCTCCACGATTGACGGCTTTGTGCAGGACCCGCGTGGACGCTTCATGTACCACTTCTTCGATAAGGATGACCTGACGCGCCAGTCTATTTTCGGTTTTGTCGGCCAGTGGGATTCTTTCACCGACGCCGACGGCAAACCGATGGTCCGTTTCACATACAAGCGAGCTGACGGCACCACCGGTACATTCGAATTACCCTCTGCCATCAGCTTCAACCGAACTATCAACGAGTTCATGTACGAGTACGACAAGAACGGCCAGACGCGGCGCCTGCAATTCGTGGGAGAACTCAAGATCAATGAGAACTTCGAGATCACGTATTCACTGGACCGGCAGGTGTCCAAAGGCCAACAGCAAGTTGCTTCTACAACATTTCACTTTGGCGCCACCTTTCACCGGGATAACTTCGACGGTGAAATCGAGCTGGCCATAAACAAGGCCGACGGTTCTGCTGGAACTACAACCATTACGGTGGGAGGCCACTTTACCGCCATGCTGGGAACTACCCAGCTTGTGGCCGGCTTCTCTTTCTCCCAGATCCGCAATGGTGCGACGGTAACTTCAACATTTGGCTTTAACGGCTCCCTGCAGTTCAAGGACAATGGCGAGATCACCTGGGAGTTCCTGCAAAATGCAACCCAATTCAGTATTAACATCAATGCTCAAATCCAGGTCGGGGACGTCCGGGTGGATGGCCGCCTGAATCTGGTGTCGCAAAGCGGAAGAATCGTTGGCGTGAAGGTCCTGCTGGGAGTTGCATTCTAACGCCACCCTCTTCCTCGCGATTACAGGAGAACGGCAATGGATACCTTGCGTATGGGCAGCACGGGCGCCGATGTCTCGACTCTCCAAGATCGCCTGCGAGCTCTGGGCTTCAGCCCGGGTGCAACGGACGGAGACTTTGGCCCCGGCACCCAAGCCGCAGTGTTGGCATTTCAGCGCAGCGAAGGGCTGCTAGCCGATGGCATGGTAGGACCGCGGACCGCGGTCGCGCTGGGATTGACCAATATCCCCGAGGCGCCCAGCGCAATTCCCGGCGTAACCGTGCAAGTGGTCTCGCAGATGTTCCCGCGTACTCTGGTGCGCAACATTCAGGTGAACCTGCCGCGAGTGCTGGGGGCGTTGGTAGAAACCCAACTCACAGACAAGAAGATGGTGCTGATGGCGTTGGGAACCATCCGTGCGGAAACTGAGAGTTTCTTGCCGATCAGCGAATTCCAATCCAGGTTCAACACCTCCCCGGGGGGACATCCCTTCGATCTCTATGACAATCGCAAGGACCTGGGGAATCAGGGACCGCCCGACGGCGAACGCTATCGCGGTCGTGGGTTTGTCCAACTCACGGGACGCGCGAACTATCAGGCGCACGGTCTCGCAATCGGCTTGGGTGATCAGCTCGTGAAGGACCCGGATTTGGCTAACGATCCAGATCTGGCCTCCAAGCTGCTGGCGAGTTTCATCAAAAGCAAGGAAGTGCGCATCAAGGAAGCCTTGCAGGCGGATGATCTCGCCACCGCGCGAACGCTGGTGAACGGCGGTTCCCACGGGTTGGCCGATTTTGCTGATGCCTATCGTATCGGAGAGAGTCTGATCCCAGAGGCCGCATGAAAGGAACTGCATGTGTTGCAGTCGGGATGATTCGTCGTCAGCATCGAAGGGAACCTCGCCAAGGTCGGCGACCTTCCGCGTAAGGACCCACAATGCGCGGTTACTCTGATGCAATGGTTCTTGGGTTATTGCCGCGACCCTCCAGCTCAGAGGTGTTGCTGTTCCAAGGCGCTCACTTGCATATCCGGTTCCACGGAAATGAGCCGGTAGTATGGACTTTCATGAAAATCCGGGCCAGCTTTGGGCCAGTTAGGAGGGCCGCAGGCAGCCGTCTGAAGCAATAGCGGCCCAAACCAGGCGTCCGGCGCGCCAGGGGTATGCACTACGCTGCGGGCGAATTCGCCGTAGTAGACCGCGGGCCTCCAGTCGGCAGGAGCAGCCTGCGGCCGCGCCAGCTTGAATTCCAGGCGCCAGTGGGCATGGCCGGCCAGCGCCACGTCGACACCACAGCCCCACTCCACTGGGGGATTCTCTTCGCGCACACCGAGGCAGAGGTAATAAAACTGGCTCAGATAATGATTGATGGTGCCGTAGCGCACGTTGTAACCCCCGAACATCTTCTTAGGCAGAAGAATGGGATTCCCTCCGTTGGTCTGCACAGCTTGGTCCGCCTGCGCGCGCTGCTTTGCTGCCAGATTGGCAGGAGGAGAATGCAGGCCTACGAAAACGCGGCACCGGCGCGGCTCCCCGGCTCGCTGATCATGCTGCCTTCCGATGAGGTCGAGAACGCGCTCCAGCCATGCGATCTGGCTATAGGGAAAGTAAGTATTGGGCGGATAGAACGCCATCGTGTCGGGTGAGCCGCCGATGATGTTGTCTTTCACGCTCAAGCGTGCAATCTTCTTGCCACCCTCATCCCAGAAGCTCTGTCCAGTCAGACAATCGTGCCCCGTGTCGAGAACCAGGAAATAGGAATTTTCCAGACGAAAGGCGTAGTTGAAGTAGGGATTGACCAGGAGGAAATAGTCGCGCAGACCCGGCAGACTCTTTTCGATCGCGAGCAGGCCCTCGATAAGCCTTCGCAATTTTGTACCCAACCAGTCTCGTCCGAGCGATATCGCAGCCAGCAGCGCTATGCATAGCCCAATGGCAGTTAGAGATATGGACCAAGGATGCTGCGCCCACAGGCCCTGCAACACCCCGAATTGCCGGTCAAATGGGAGATAGCCCTTGACCCCTAGTCCTCCCATCACGAGGGCAGCCAGCGCATAGAACGCATACCGCAGTGTGCTATTGGCCCACGCCACGAGGCGCGACGTGAGTCGATCCCAGAACACCGTCAGTCCCCGCAGCCCGAAGCTCACGGCACTGTGCCACCAGGAGCGCGCCAGGATCGGCGAGCCCTTCTTCACCAGTTGCTCATGTACCTCGTCGATGCGCTTTCCCACCGCTTCCGAAGAATCACGATAAATATAGTCCAGTTGTTCGGCACGGCTAGGTTGCAGCCCGAAAATCCGCGCGTTCATCTCCGGCGGATAAGGATTACCCCGCCAGTCGTGATTGCCGGTCGTGGTGAACACCGGCACCCGCAAGCCTGGATTGTGCCGCTCGTGCTCGTTTCCCGTGCCGGTGAGGATTTCAATGAACACCTGCCAATTGTTTGGAGCCGCTGGAGGCTGGGTAATCCCCTGCTCGACGAAGTCCACCAAATCCCCCAACGCAAGAACGAAGTCGAGATCGCCATGGTCGGCCTGCTCGTTGGCCCATCGAATGAAGCGCCGCGTGTGATCGTTAAAATTGATGAAGGCTTCCGGCGGCCGGGTCAGAATGCTGACCTGTTCACATGCCCAGAGGTCGTTTCTCTCGGCCAGATGCAAATCTGTGAGGTGAACGAAACGAACCCGAGGAGAGAGCACGCGCAGGTACAGCGCATGGGGAACGCGTTGCACACATTGCCCCCCGTTCCACAACTCCAAATCGTACAGCGTGGAGCGAGTTTGTCCGTGCGCGCGGCGGAAATGGTCATCGGGCAACAGAGCCGGAGTCCTCGCGCGAAAGACCCAGAACCTCGCCTTGCGCTCGAATATCTCTGCGCGGAGAGTCGTGCTCGTCAACCGGCGTGTGTGCCGGACGTCAGCGAAAGCCTCGGGAAGGGCGTCGTCTGGTATTTCGGCGGGCGGCGTGCCGACACCGGCCCGTCCTTCGAGCTGCAAGTCAAACGTGGCGCCTTCGCCTGCAAACGACGGTACCGCACGCAGCGACCAGCCAACACCCGGCTGGCCGACGCTCTCACCTACTGCGACCAGAGTCTCAAAACCAATGTCGTGTAGCTGCTCCGGCGATAGTATCTCCGGGCAGCCGAGATTAGGGCCGAGAATTCGCGGCATTGCAGGAAGGCTCATAACTATTCTCCCCAAAAAATTCTGGCTCCGCCTTTAAGAAAGTTGGTGTTCCGGCGACAGCGACCGCTCCAAACCTTCGAACTCGCCTAAGCCTGCTCTTCCTTCCGTTGAAGCGCCAGATACTCCTTGCCGGCGCTCACCATAAGACTCGTGGCGTTGATGACCCAATCCAACCGCGTCTTCCTCCAGCTCTTCCAACCATTCGGAAAGCGCTTGTCAATAAACATCGAGCGCAGGTCTTCGAGTGACACGGCAGGCTCGCCGTCCACCTCCTTCGCCCCGGGCTTGTTGGCAAGAAACGCGAACATCAGGCCGAACTCACCGGAAGACCCGACGAGATTGTCTTCGCCCAAGACTTTCGTAAGCTTCTGCTCGAGGTCCCGGTGGGCTGCGTCGCCGCCCTCATCGGATCGACCGAGCTTCGTCAGAAGGTCCGGACCAACGCTCACAACAAAATGCCCAAGATCACGCGCCAACAGCCCCGCTATCCTCAGTCCAAACACCTTGGCTTTTGGATCCCGGTGCAGGTTTTCTGCAATAAACCGGCCAATGTCGGAACGCTTGAGGAGGCCGCCCTGGGCGCGGCTAGCAAGCCTTGCGAAATCTGTTTGGCTGAGGCGGCCCGAGTCCAGGGTCTCTGGGTCTCCCTGCAAGATACCGCTATGCCCTGGATGCGAGCCCTGGGAACCTGGGAGCTCCAATGAGAACAGGCCGTTGGGTACAGGTTGATCCAGCCGACCAGTTGGACCGCGCATAAAGGCATGGTTTCCGGTGGCAAATAATACGAGAAGGTTTCCCAGGTCACCGCCCCCAGTGTTGCCGAGCATTCTTACGTCCTCGATGCTGGCCAGCGGATTGGTGGCTTCGTTGCGCACGGGCAGCTCGCTGGTGGCGACCGCAGTCCCAACAAACGGGCACGTTGCTTTCTTTTCAACGATCGCGGCCAGGGCCGTGGCGCTGAGCTGGAGCCCAGCCGACGCTTCGCCGATCGGAAGCGGTCCGGGCTGAGCGCGATTCGACGTGCTCTGGTCTTCCATCATGGAACCTCCAAATCGGGGCTGGCCCGAACAGCTTCACTAGCCGAGGCTCCCGCTTACGAATATCGAATCGTTGCGTGGCATCGATGCTTCGTCACGTTGCCGGACGCCGGGGGTGCCTGGCCACTCACTGGCCACCGCCTTTGAGCGCCGCTATAAGATGGTCGGCGATGCGTTCCGTGAGTGCAGAAATCGTGAGTAGTGGATTCCTTCCGATGCATTCCGGGACCACCGCACCATCGGCCACATAGAGGCCGACGTGCACACCTCCTTGGCCGTCGTAGACGCGGCCCCGATCGTCAACCACTCCCTGATCGGAACTGTCTGCCATCGGGCAGCCTCCTAACGGATGTGCCGTGATCAGGTGGTGACCCAGCAGAGGATGCCAGCGCGGATTCTGAAAATAGATGGCTCCCAAGGCTGCGGCATGTCCCCGCAGCTCCTTGTTCATCATCCGAAAGATGGACTGATTCAGAAGACCAGGCCAGGACAGTTGGAAGTTTCCTTGCTTGTCCAGAAGAAACTCCCCGCCGGCTTCGTCCTGGGCCATGCCGATATAGATCATGGTGCTGTTCAGGGCTCCGGTGGGGTCCCAGCCCCCAAGGTCGCGGGTAACCCGAGCGGCTTCGGAAAGCTCGTTGTGAATCGAAAAATGGGTGTCATCGCCGGTGGTCGCGCTGACCACCGGGAAGGCAACTCGCAAAACGTCCACGAACGCACGAGGAATCACCAAATCCTCGATGACCATGCGCTCAGAAAAGGGACGCTTGGAGTCGTAGCGAATCGCACTTACGATGGCTGGACCGACTCTGATTTGGGCACGCTCATCATCGTGGCTCCCGAATCCCAGCACGTTCGTGACGTGATCGGAATTATAAGCAGCTCCGAAGAAGTTTCCGTTGGCGCTAAAGCGTGTTCCCAGGGTGCGAGAAAGCGGCAGGCCAGCGGCTTGCGACCGCAGCAGGAGTTCGGTCGAGCCGAGCGATCCTCCAGACAAAACTACGTACTGCGCGTTCAGTTGTTGAAGGTCGGGTTCCTCGCGGTCCTCGTGGACTCGCCGATAATGTATGGTGTAGCCGGAGCCCGATTTCGGCTTCTCGATGAACTCTACCTTGATTCGCGAGTAAATCTCGGCTCCGTGCTGCTTGGCTGCGGGCAGATAGTTCATGTAGAGGGTGTTCTTGGCGCGCACGTTGCAGCCCGTCATGCAATCACCGCAGTCCGTGCACTTGGATTGCTGCACTCCAAACTGATTAGGACCATCGCGGAAGGTTACGTTGATATTTGCTAACGCGAAGTCGGCGTCGGGCAGTTGGTCCGCCCTCATCTTCATCGCCTTGACCTTGGCAAGTTCCAGACCCTGCGGGTGAGACTGCGACCCCAACACCTGTTCGGCTTGGCCGTAGTAATTCTGCAGAGTGCCGGCAGCCCACTCCTCCTGAATAGCCTTGGGCCAGCGCGAGTCAGATCGCCCAAAGTAGTCCGTATCCGGACGGAAAGCGACGCTGGCATTGATGAGACTGGTCCCGCCCAAGCCACAACCCTTGATCACATCAATGTCACTGAAGGTTCGATACTCGTACAGGCCAAGGGGGTGACTAGGCTTATTGGTGTGCTTCTGAATACCCAGAAAGCTGTCCGGGAAAGTTCCCGGCTCCCACTCCGCACCGCGTTCCAGTAAGCAGACCTGGTAGCCGGCCATAGCCATGCGGCAAGCGGTGATTGACCCGCCGTACCCCGAGCCGATGACCACAATCGGGTACTGATTCTTGAGCAGATCAGGCGGGTTCGAAAGCAAGTCCGGCATACGGTGTCTCCCTTGTTTCGGAGTCCGCGACTATACGTCGTACGGATCCAGGCCGATTTGCAGTCTCTTCTTTTGCCAGTCCTCATCCATCAGAAGGAAATAGCCGAACACCCGATACTTGTAGGCAAACGAATCTTCCTTCGGATCGAACTTCTTCAGGAGTTCCGTCGCATAGATCAATTGCCCCAGATACAGGCCATCGGCAAGCATCACTAACTCGTCGATGCAGTAGTTGTCTGGCGGGAAGGTGTGCAACTTTGGCCATCGGTAGTTGAACTGGAAAACCTTCTTGCCTTTGTTCTCGTCGTTGACCGACGTCGCTGTGTGGGAGATGAAAAAGAAACTCTTGAGGTCGTAACCATACTTCCGCGCCTCTTCGGCCGGAACTTCTTCCGACGGGACCCCAACGAGTTTCATCATCTGCCGGACAAACTTCTGTTTGGCCGTCTTGAAGGAAAGAGTGTTCGTTCCCCAGAAGGTTGGGATCGCGCCTGTTTCGATCCCATCGGTCAGATCGGCGAGCCGGTCCCGACTGATATCTTCAAACGTCTTTCCGGTCCATGGAGTAAAGAATTTCCCGAGTTTCCAGGCAAAATCCAGGGTGTTCAGGCTGAAGAGCTTGTAATAACCCTCGCTGTGGAACGAAATCAGCGCGCCACGGAAATATCCACGCACCTCGTCCGGCGCCTTTCCCCGATTGAAGAGTTCGAGCAACTTGCCAAAATAGAGGGAGCGGTTGTCCAGACTCTCCTGAAGCTGGGTGGAATAAAACTTCAATAAGTCCAGAATCGTTTCATAACGCCGCAGCTCTCCTTGGATCTCCGCAAAGAGGGCATCGTTGCAGTTCCCATCGACCGGGCCGGACAGCACGAGCGACGTAAACTTCGACGCTGGCGCCTGAACTGCCGCCGAGGCTTGACCTGGCCGCTTGACAGCCTCCAGCTCCGCTGTAATTTGCCCCGGCTCGATGTTGGAAAACACCCTTCTGGTTTCAGCAGCCCAACTGTCGTCCATGAGTAGGAAATAACCGAAGTGCTGATAGTGATAGTCGGCGTTGGACACAGAGGGATCGAAGCGGCTCAGCATTTTGCTGGTAGCAAACAAGAGCTGGCCCAGGTAAACGCCTTCCGCGATTCCGACCAATTCATCGATCAGGTAGGTAAATGGGGGCGCGTTCCCCAGATTCGCCCAGCGATAGTTCAGCTGAAAAACCTCCCGGTTGGTTCCCGCGTACACGGAAGGCGCTTTGCTGGCAATGAACAGGCCCCCATCCCGGTCGTGCCCGTAAAGATCTCTTTCCTCTTTGGGCGCTTCCTTGAGGTGCATCCAGAAGCTGAGGACGGTGAAGGTGAACTGGTTGACCACTGAGTCTGGCAGCCGGTTGAAGTGGTTGATCCCCAGGTACGTTGGGCCGTGATCGCGCGCAGTGCCCTCGGTGTAACGCTGAAGGATGTTGTCGTCGACCGTGTCGAAGGATTTTCCCACCCAAGGCGCTACCGGCCCTACCTCTGTACCCCAGAGAAAGCCCATGAAGTTTCCGTAGGACGCCAGCAATCCGTGCTCATCGCCCGTGCGCAGACCAATCGCGACACCGTCGTGATGGCCTTCGACCCGCTCAGGAGTAATCCCAGCGTCGAACAAAGCGGCCATCTTCTTGAAGGGCCGGGCATTGTTGTCGAGCTTCCCGCGCAACTCGCCGATGTAGCCCTTCATAGCCTCCAAAAGGGAGGAGGACTCCACGTCTCGCTGGATTTCGTCCAGGAGCGGGTCACTACCCTGCTTGCCCTCCAGACAGGTAAGGGTCTTAAACTTATCCGGCTTCGCCGGCATGCGAAGATCTCGAGCCGCCATAGGTTCCTCGATTCAGCGGGCACGCATCTCGCTATGATGCATACCCAGATGCATTCCATAAATGTGTTTCAAGTGGCCGACGTAGGGGCGTCGAAATACTTCCGGCCCAAACCTCGGCAACTGGGTTGAGTACACCTTTTTGAAAGTCTCACGTTCATAAACCGTGAGAACGTTGTAGCCGCGGTTGCCCGTGACCAGGTATTTGCCGTCGGGCGAGACACGGGCGGAGTAGATACCGTCCATGATGCGCCAACCCGTTACCAGCAGCGTCTGCAAGATGAAGTGTGTGCTGATGAGAGTGGGCCGGCGGGCGGAGGCACCGATAAAATTGTAGATCTTTTGCCGCCACATCCGACTGCGCTGCCAGAGGCCTGGCTTACAGTCGAGTATTCTTGGCTCCCGAAACTTGTCTTCTTCCACATTCAATTCCACGACGGTGTGGCTGCCGCCGCACGAGAGATAGAGCCGGTCCGCGTAAACGCCGATGTCGGAATTCAAGTGGATCGGGAATTCCGCCCCAGCGCTCCAACTCCGGGACACCCGCTTGTTCGGGAGATCGATCTCAAAGACATACTCCCTCCGGAATGCGGGCGACCAGTCGACATAATCCTCGTTTTCAGTTGCGACGGAATAGGTCGCGGCGTAGCCGAGTGGCTTTTCGGGATGTACGCAGACGTGCCAACACGTATCCGGCAGCCGAATGACCGTTGATTCATTGGTCTGCAGATCGAAGACGCCGACTTGCTTAGCCGCCTTATCCTCCGGACCCAGATCTCCCATCAGGATGTAGCGTTTGCTGATGTCCCAACGGAGTTCGTGCGCGTTGAACAGTTTGTGAGGACCCAGGAGTTGTGGCTGAGAAAGGTCGTTAATGTCGAATCGGTACAAATGGTCGCCCACCGCTCCGATGAAGTGGACGTTGTCGTCGTACCAGAGATGGTGTGTGTTGGAACGGAGGCGATAGTCGGGGGACTCGATCTCCAGCATGGACTGCCGCTCGAGCTCTCGCAGATTCTCCAGGTCAACCAGGACCAACTGCTGGCTGAAGTTGCCCAGGATCCCCATTTTGCCGTTCGGAGCAATGGAGACATTGTGCCCCCCGCTCACTCCGTCGTAGTACTCCACGGAAATCTCCTTGGAAGGCCAATCAAATCGGAGAAGTCCGGCGTGACCGATCAAGCCGTCCAAGTGCGGCCCGTCCAGCGATACGTAGTAGCTGAATGGCTTATCCATAGGCGCTCCTATTGTGATTTTGGCTCTGCCTTGAACGAGGAGTCACAAGTCAACAGGCAGCCTCGAGGACGCCAACAGGGCGCGGCCCGAGACACACCTTCTCTAGTCGTTGGGGAAGCCGGCGAGTAGAAAGCCCCTCGGAAGCGAAGCTTGTAACGCCCCATTTCTTCCGTCGCCGAATTTGACTGCGAACACTATCCCTTGTATCCCTGAATGTCAAGGCCTATGTCAAGTTTTCGCGCTCGCCGCTCGAAGCCCTGGCCCTTTTTCGGCGCGGCAGTTCGAGTGCATTGGTGATCGAGACAATTGAGGCCCTATCCGATCAAAAGTAAATCTCTCCCCCGGACGCGTGATCTTCGGTTTCATGCGCGAGACAGAGACAGGACGTACCTCGCGGCGAACCTGACGCACAAATGCCACGGCATGTCCCCGCCCTGTCGTTCCGCGACCTCGTAATACGTTCTCGAATGGAGCCAATCGTCTGCTTCTCGGTGGCGTCGATGCGTTGGGATTCGCGTGCGACGTCCAGACTCCGCATTACAACCAGCAATTCGCGATGTGTCGATGCCGTAACCCGCATTCGTGGAGTTGAGTTCGCGATGTTCAAAGGTTTTTATCAGAAGCCATCCCCACAGATGGCTCGAGGAGAGATCGAGGCACCGCCCCTGGTGAGACAGGAGAGCGGGCCGAGCACAGCTAACGCGAATCGTGTCTCCCTCCCCCAAGCGAGACACGTTCAGAGGCTCAGCCCAGCCTCACATTATGCGGGACATCATGATTTCGGTTGTCATTGGCAGTCAAGGCAAATCTGAGGCTCGCGTAAGAAAAATGTGAAGGTTGTTAAATTTTTAAACACATCGTTCCAGACGTGTGACCTCGACCTGTAACAAGCAATTTTCCATCGAACTTATCGCGGACAAACATCGCGACACGCTTGGACGTTGCGCGCGGGCATGCTCTTCTCTGCTTCTTGGACATTGTCGAGAATGCGGGCAAGCCTTTTTCCTTACGACAGAATCAACCCGAGCAGGTCAGGCTCATTCGACGGGGAAGTGAGGACCCCGTTTCCCACTTTGGCTGCGGTCACAACCCGTTCCGAAACGGGACAGAGACCTTGCAGCCACGAACGAAAAGCCTGCAAACCACTCGCTCAACGGATCTATGCTCGATATGGAGCTAGGACTTATGGCGAAAACAATATTGATCGAATCATCTAGATCAGGAACTCGTTACATCCTGCGAGCGTTTGCGGCTGTCCTCTTCCTGACTGCGGCACTGGTTGTTATTCCACTAAATGCACACGCCCAGAATCCTCCGCCGATCAATTTCATCAGTGGGGAACCCTTCAGCGGAGTTGGTCATGGTGATCGGATTCCGGGAGCCGCCAATGTCTACACGTTCGCGGTGGGCGACTTCAATAGCGACGGCAAACTCGACCTCATCACCACCAACAACTCCAACCTATGGGGCCTCGGTTTGGTCCTCGGCAATGGCGATGGCACTTTTCAACCACCCGTCGAAGTCGTTGGCAACGAAACTGGAGGTGCCTTCGGTGGGATCGTGGCGGGCGACTTCAATAAAGACGGCAAACTTGATTTTGCCGTGCTGTGGGTGAGTGGCGGTCCCGTCTATGTTGGTGTTTACCTGAACGATGGATTCGGCCACTTCACGCTCAACAGCTACTACTCGATCGGAACTGCCGGCTACAATGTGCCCCGTTCGTTGGCAACGGCCGATGTCAACGGTGACGGCAACCTGGACCTGGTCGCGCCCGACCGGTCGAACTGGGCGGTCGCTGTGTTCTACGGTAAGGGAGACGGCACGTTTCCGACCTCCGCCGAGTTTCCCGCCGCGGTTGCTAGCCAATCCGCACCGACCGCGGTCGCCGTGGGCGACGTCAACAAGGATGGCAAGCTTGACGTCGTCGTTGCTTCTGCCACCGGATGTTGCCCCTGGGGAGGCGGAATCACGGTGCTGCTCAACAACGGGAACGGCACGTTCGCATCACCCGTGCTTTATTCGGATCCGATGGGCGTGGACAACGGATTGGTTGTGGTCGCGGATGTGAATCTCGACGGCAAACTCGATGTGGTCGAGTCTTCGGAGGGCGGATTCAACGTGGCAGTTTTCCTGGGCAACGGCAACGGCACGTTCCAGGCCGCCAAAACCTACGTGGTGCCGCACGCTTCCGCGGTTGCGGTCGGCGACCTCACGGGCGACAAGAAACCAGAGATCGTCGTCAGTTCCTACTACGACGGAACCGTGTGGGTGTTGCTCAACAAAGGAAGCGGAAGCTTCACGCTGTCGGGTGTTTACTCTGCGGACTCGACCACCATGTACGTCGGGACCGGCATGTCCATCGCGCTGGCTGACCTCAACGGCGACAAGAAACTCGATTTCGTGGCCGGCAATCCCGCCGGCCAGTTTGTCATCGTCGGTCTCGGCAATGGCGACGGCACTTTCCAAGACAGTGCTCATTACAACGAAAGCGTCTCGATGAAGACCTACGGCATTGCTGTGGCGGACTTTAATCTAGACGGCAGTCCCGACATCGTCCAGGCGGGTGGCGGTACCGGCGTTGGCCTAAACGTCATGCTCGGGAACTCGCACGGCGTGCTGGGAGCGCCGACCGCGATTAACTTAGGCGCGTCGCAATGGGGTCTCATTACATTCGTGCAAGCCGCTGACCTCGACGGCGATGGCAAGCCCGATATCATCAGCAGCACGCCCTACACTGCCGGGACACCCGGCGTGGAGGTGCTGCTGGGCCTCGGCACCGGCAAGTTCAAGGCGCCGGTGATCTATCCCGTCAACACGAACTCTACCTATGCCGCAGTCGGTGTGATCGCGGACATGAACGGCGACGGTAAGCTCGACATCGTGACTTCCAACTACGATGGCAGCGTGAGCGTCCTGCTCAATAAAGGAAGCGGAAAATATGCTGCGCCCCTGGTGGCCTCCGGGGTGACTGCCGACCCCTCTTACGTTGCGGTTGGCGACTTCAACAAGGACGGCAAGCTGGATCTGGTTCTGACCGACTATTCAGCGATCAAGACCGTACTGCTGCTCGGGAACGGCAATGGAACCTTCCAGCCTCCGACGACCATCTTTACCGCGCTGCGGCCCAGTGCTCCGGCGGTGGTCGGCGACTTTAACAAGGACGGCAAACTCGATTTAGCGATCCTCAGCCCCGACGGCATCTGCAGCTATTGCGGCGGCAGCATGGCGGTTTTGCTCGGGAACGGCAATGGAACCTTCAACCAAACTCCCATCTACTACTTTTATCCCCAGAACCAAAACTACATTGGTGGATTCGTTCCAACATCGGGAGTTGCGGTTGATCTCAACGCAGACGGCAATCTCGACATCGCCATCGCGCCCGGCTATCAGAGCTACCAGGTCTGCGGCGCCTACCGCTGTGCCGAGCAGTATATGGG
>Ga0209698_10002997_pt1 | contig 18873 bp, 24 predicted proteins | sample LitLauG_LLR_2012_FD_187203 | JGI IMG/M metagenome (GOLD analysis project Ga0209698, IMG submission 187203) | Freshwater sediment microbial communities from Pennsylvania, USA - Little Laurel Run_MetaG_LLR_2012 (SPAdes) (version 2) | ecosystem: Environmental > Aquatic > Freshwater > Creek >...
CGTCAAGACGCACGTAGTCGCATGGCCGAAACGGGCCAGTCCGTCAGAAAACCGTTATTCCGGGTGCAGGTGTCCCCATTCCTTCCCGGTGGTAATCCTCACGGATTAAGCGCGGATATAGCCGGAAACCCCGGCAGGGTGCCTTAGTACGGTCGCTCCCTGGAGGAGGATCGGAAAGGGGTTGGAGAATGTCCGAAATCTGGTAAAACCATGAAAATCAATCTTGAACGCCGCAAAGAACTGGACAAGGCATTGCCATGCGACAGCGAAGGAAAGATCATCAGCCGACGTTATTTACCGGCATCGAGTCCAGTGCTGAAGCTGTGGAGTCAGTATTGCCGTGCGACCCACAAGAAACAGTGGGAACCGTGGTTACGGAGCGATGTAGAGATCATGCGTACGTCACGGGCAAGGAACTCGACAAGATCGTCCGAGACACCTACGCCCAGTACGAATCCTTAAAGCGCAGGACGGGCTGTAAGCTGTGAGGTATGCACGGAAGAGGGATACGGCAGAACCGGGGATTGTGGAGGCTCTTAGGGCCGCTGGCGCCCTGGTCCACCAATGTAACGACTGGGATCTAATCGTCAAATACAGGGGAAAGTTATGGATGATGGAAGTCAAAACCCCCACGGCAGCCCGAGACAAGCGCCAGAAGAAGCAAGAGGCTTTCTGCGCTCTGTGGGAGGTCAGTTACGTGAGGACCCCCGAACAAGCCTTGATGACGATTGGGGGGATGACCTCCGACCTGGTAAAGCCATCGTAAGCATTGCGCTATTTATGATTGGTTTTGCTGTTTTTCTGTATGGCTTGCTCAAGCTGATTAGGGCGCTTTGATGGAACAGGGAATCAGCTTCGGCTATACGGTCGCCACCCTCAAAGTCTGGGGGAAATGGTCCAGGCACAAAGTCGGCGGATACCCCACTCAATCAGCCTTTGTCCACCGCGTGAGAGGCAGGCCGGTAGCCCCGGAAGGGGTAGAAGCGATGGATAGGGCCATCGCAGGAATGAGCCTGATAGTCGAAGAAGCTGCTCTGCAAAGACGGATCAAACTGCACTACCAAAGAGAATGTTCCGTTCGGGAACTTCTCAAAGAATTAGCAATAAATCCAAGGATTTATTACGAAGAGTTAGAAGAGGCTCAGTGGGCTGTCCATGCGGCCTTATGTAATTTGACAGAGTAAACAAAAAGCGGTAAAAGTAGGTAGCGTGCAATTTCTGCCCGCCAACCAAACAGGGTATTCAAATGGGCAAGTCCCGTCTTTCGCATAGCTACGACCGTGAAGAGAACAAGAAATCTCATCGTGAGTCTGACGTGCGCAAGGGCCGTCAGCCGGATCATGTGTCGGACATTGACGAGCACGTGGGATCGAGCATGCATCACCACGGCAACAAGGGCGAAGGCATTCGCTTCAAGCTGCCGGAAGATGCCGAGATCAGTGACCACAGCGTAGTGGTTCGCGGCCACTTAAAGGAATAGGCCATGCCTATGACCCCAGACATGGCCCGCAAAGCCAATGGGCAGGGCATGGCAAACAATCGCGGCCAGCGCCAGAACTCCGAGCGCGGCCGGGATACGGTCGGCAAGGGGCATACCCAGCCCTATCCCGCCCACCGAGACCATCTGGACGGTGGCGAGAAGGGCAAGAGCCTTCGCGTAACCCAGTCTGACAAGCCGATGGGCTTTGACGAACGGTCCAATACGGTCCACGGAAGCCCCAAGGAACAGCCTTACAGCGCCGAGAAGGGCGCTCGCCTTGTGGGCGACGTCATGCTCCGGCAGGAACCCAAGGGCCGTTCCAAGGATCAGCAGGAAGATGACCGTCTAGTGGGTAACGTAAAGGAACACGACACCGGTCGTCCTGGTGCGGTTCAGTTTGAGATCGAGGCGGGCCACCATGCCCGTACGATCCGATGAGCCCAAAAAACCACATGCATAAGCCAAAGAACCACAAGGAACACGCGGGTACATCCATTGACCGCGACCATGTGGGAACGACAACGGCCCATGCTGGCAATATGGGAAGGGGGGTCAAGTTCCAGCTTCCGGACCATGACGGACATGCCGATATCAGCGGCAACCTCAATGCCACCGCCCCGACCTTTGGCGCAGAACCCATGGGAGCCCGCAAGTGAACCTCAGTCACTGTAACGCCCCGATGCTCTACAATCTTGGACAGGATGCTTTTGTGTGCCCCGTCTGTGGCTACCGCGCAACAAGCGCAGAGGCAGCCACGGAGAAGGCGCAGGAGCCGCCGCCGGTAGCCCCCAGTGCTTGAGTCGTTAAACGACTTTCTAGCGCGTATAGGCTCTCAGAAACCGGGACAGAAGCCGCCCAAACCTAAGACGTTCAGCCAATCCAAGAAGGCCAAGAAAAAGTGAGCGACCACCCGAACGGGAACGCCCTTTTTGTCGTCTGCACCCCCTGCTTTCACGCCCAGCGTCCGGAGCATGGGGTAAGACTGGCAAGTCGGACCCTAGTTGGCTATTACACCACTGACGCCCCTTCCAAGACCGTGAATGGGTGGTTTCAGAAACACGCCAAATGCGCAGGCCGGGGAAACCCAGACCATTTTGCCCTAGCCCACGCACTCCCGATGAATCACGATCAGGACCGTATCAAAACTCCCGATCTAAAGCTGGTAGAACCAGAGGCAGTCTAAAATGTATAGCGCACCCGTCCGCCAGGATGGAAAGCGGATCACCGACAAGCACCCCACCTTCATCGGTGGAGATGAAGTCTTGCGGATGACCCGTGACCATATCCTCGTCAAACCCCTCCCCGCCGTAGAGAGCCCCACCATTCAGTGTGAATGGGACGGCGCCCCTACTCGTGGGACAGTTATTGCAGTAGGCCCCGGCTGTTACCCCAACATCCACAACCGTTACAAGAAAGACGGTAAGGACGTGAGAGAGGTCAAACAGTCCAAGCACTTCCGCAAGACCGAGGTAAAGGTAGGCGACGTGGTAGAGCTTGGCGGACGCGAGATTGGCGGATACCTATTTACTCAAGTGATGGTAAACAACGAATTACACATCATTGCGAGAGAGCAGGACGTATGTTTTATCGACAGTCGCGGTAGCAAGCGCAGGACTGCGTGATGGCGGAGCGTAAGAACCTCTCCCATCAAGCGATTGTGAGAGAGCGCATTCAAACGAGTCAGTTGATAAATCGCCTTGAGGGTCATGCACTTGGCGATATCGAGATGACGCAATCCCAGATGAAGGCCGCAGAGATCCTTTTAAGGAAGTCACTGCCTGACCTTTCATCGGTCGCGCTGACTAATGCGGATGGTGATGGCCCCCCGTCGCTGATGATTACCGCCGTCGATGTCAGGGGTTAAGTGGAACCTCAAGCAGCTAGACGCTCTTGAGCTATTAGCCAGTCCCGCCCAACACATATTGCTGTATGGGGGGAGTCGGTCAGGTAAGACGTTCCTGTTCGTGCGGCAGACGTGTATGCGGGCTCTCAAGGCCCCCATGAGCCGCCACGTTATCCTGAGATTCCGCCTCGCCCATGTGAAGTCATCCATTGTTATGGATACTTTCCCCAAGGTCATGCGGACCTGTTTCCCGTCCATCAAGTACGAACTGAACAAGTCCGACCTGTATGCGACGATGCCAAATGGTAGCGAGATATGGTTTGGCGGCCTTGACGATAAGGACCGTACTGAGCGGATTCTGGGTAACGAATACGCGACAATCTACTTTAACGAGTGCTCCCAGATCCCTTGGAACAGTCGCAACGTGGCGATTACCCGGTTGGCCCAGCGGGTTGACCAGATCGTGGATGGGATCAAAAGCCCTCTCGCCCTGAAAGCCTTTTATGACGAGAACCCTCCGGATAAGGGCCATTGGACTTACCGGATGTTCATAGAGAAGCGAGATCCAGAGTCGAGAGACCTGCTCCCCTGTGGAGACCTGTACGCCTCCTACCGAATCAACCCGGTGGACAATGTGGAGAATCTGGGGGAAGGGTACATAGACACCCTCAAGCAGCTATCAGGCAGGTTTCAGAAGCGCTTTCTCCTCGGTGAGTTCCGCGAAGCAGCGCCCAATGCGTTGTTCACCGACGAGATCCTGGACCGTTGGCGGGTAATGACGGCAGAACTGCCTGAAATGGTCCGGTCTGTGGTCGCTGTAGACCCTTCAGGGGCGGACGATACCGACAATATCGACGCGGACGATATAGGGATTATTTACGCCGGTCTCGGGATAGACGGGGTTTGTTATATCGCTGAAGACCTGACCTGTAAGGCAGGGCCAGCGACTTGGGGCAGGGTAGCGACGGACGCTTTTGACCGCCATGCGGCTAATACCATTGTGGGTGAGGTCAATTACGGTGGCGCGATGGTCGCCCACGTCATACGCACTGCAAGGCCAGGTACGCCGTTCCAGAAGGTCACGGCCTCAAGGGGCAAGGTTGTTCGTGCAGACCCAGTAGCGGCCCTGTGCGAGACCGGCAAGGTCCGAATCGTGGGCCGTATGCCTCAGTTAGAAGACGAACTATGCGCATTCACTACGCATGGTTATGTGGGCGACAGAAGCCCCAACAGGGCTGACGCGATGATATGGGCTGTATCGGCTCTCTTGCCCAAGCTCTGTCAGGTCAAGACTGAAGACGCACAGCCGGTGCAGAAGACTCAAGGTGTATTCATTAGCCGCAGAAGCGGTAACCAAAGCTGGATGGGGTAATGTCACAACAGACGATCAACGTAGGCTCTTATAACAACGACGCCACGGGTGATCCCATTCGCACGGCTTTCCTGAAGTGCAACAGTAACTTTAGCGATCTTTACGCCGGTATTGTTGGACAGACCACCGTAGCCGCCCCCACCATCGTAACGGGCGTAACTATTGCCCCCAATACGGGTATCAGCTTTGTGAGTGGAGCAGGGTCTATCCAGACCATTGTTCCCCCGGCTAACTTCGGTATTACTGGGGGCGTTATATACCTGATCCCCCAAAGCGGTTGGACGACCATTTTGGGTGGCAATATCGCCATTACCACGACCGCAATCGTGGGCAAGCTGCTGGTGATGGCCTACGACAGCGGTACTGGGCTCTGGTATCCAGGGTATTAATGAGGCGCTGGAATATCATACCGGCTAGGGATTATTCAGCCCTCGCATTCGCCACATCCAGCCCCCTGCCTAACGGCACTCAGGGAACGCCATACAGTTACACGATGTTTGCGACTGGGGGCAGCCCTCCCTACACGTGGTCGCTGGTGTCGCAGACCGGCACCGACTCATTCACTGTGTCGCCCGCAGGTGTAGTGAGTTCATCGGCTACCAATGCCGAGACTGATAGCCTGACCATTCGCGTGACTGACAGCCGTGGCGCTCAGTCCACTGGCATATTCACGGTGCAGATTGTGGCGAGTGGGGGTGGATTGGCGTTTCAACTTGCCGCCAACCATTACGTCCCAGCCTACGCCGCTCCGATCATCGTCCACCCGCGCCCCGATAGCGAAACCAACACATGGGAACGCTGCCGGATGGCCCCGAACGTCGGCCAGTGGCGCATCCCGATTTGCCTCTACGGCGGTTCGTGGCCGTTCCAGTACACGATCCAGTCCAATGGCGGCGCGACGGGACTGAGCATCGGTCAGACCTACGGGAGCGCCGACTACGGCGTCCTGAGCTGGACGAATCCGGTCATCGGCACGTACTCGATCATCGTTCGCGTCACGACGCAGGACTACGGCAGGCTCGGCGGTAGCGCCGATCCGACGGGCCAGTACGACATTCCGTTCACGCTGTCGATCTACGACAAGAACGATACGACGCGGTTTGTGTGGATTGATTCAGTCAACGGCGTTGATACCAACGCTGGAACATACGCGCTGCCGATCAAGACGATTTCGAAGTTTGCGGCCATGTCCACGGCTGGGATGCAAGCTCATTTCCGCCAAGGCACGTACACGATTGCTGGTGTGCTGGATCTTTCGACGCGAGCGCGCGTGCTGGTCGGTTACGTCGGCGAGACCGCGACGTTCGATTACACGTCGCCATCTGTCAGCGCAAACCAGTATGTCTCGTTCGGCGGCGGTGGCGCTTACGTTGGAAATATCTTCTGCGCCGGGTCGCCCTCCGATCTTGTGGCGGCGACCAACGCCAACGATTACTACATGCTGCGAAACGCTGGTGATCGGTTCACGGCGTTTGAAAACACGTTTGACAGTTTCGACGGGCACCTTGCGGTTCCAAGCAATTTCAGCAACTGGGGCGGCATTTCGATGTTCTCGAATGCCCTCATGCATAACTACGTTGCTGCGGTAAATAACAAGTTCCAGAACTTCACGCGCATGAACAGCGCGGGTGGAATGATCTGGTATTCGGCTCGATACGGGTGCGTCGAAGGAAACACCGTCAACGGGTTCAACGGAACCGGCAGCACTGGATCGACGCACGGCATCATTATGAAAGGGCGCTGCTCTTACATCACGATGCGGAACAACCAGTCTCCCAATTCGCAAACGGACATCACGTATTGCCCGTTCAACCAGTACCAGGGAACGGACGGAGGCGGCGGAAACAACCCCGACCAGAACGAGCTGTGTTGGAACTGGGTGACGCAAGCGCCGCCGGGAAATAACGGCGCGCAGGGCAGCGCGATGATTATGGGCGCGGGCTCTTACGCGGCTTGGACTGGCTGGCAGTACCGCAACACGGTCGTCGGAGCGAATTTTATGGATGGCTCCGCATCCAATACGATCTACATCACGAACAACGTGTTGTGTACCGAGCATGGGATCGTCAACGACAGAGACCACTACGCCTCGCCGACCATCGTTGAGGTCAGCTCAGGAAATCTCGTCGACACCTACGCAAACCGCGCGTCTGTCGTCGACCCAGCGACAGGATACGTCCTGAGTGCGTATCTGACCGCGCACGGAATCACTCGCGGAACCGTGGGGCATCAAGTGCTATGAGTACGTTTAGCGATTCGTTCACCGGCACAGCAAATCCTCTTGGCGGTGTTTGGGCGGCTCCTGCGGGAAGTCCTGGCGCAACACCGGGACTTCAAAAAGGTCTTGGTGGACCGTCAAATAACATCCAAGGCGCTTATAACTCAAATGGTGGAGATGGTTTACAGCACGCTACTTATTTCAACTCCCCAACATTCGTAGGGGATCAAACGGCAACCTGTACGGTTGGCGCGTTCAATACATCGGATACTATGTATCTGTGCGTGAGAATGCAGTCAGGGGCAGACACCTATTACGGAGTTTCGCTTCTTGGTAGCCCGGTTCTGACAAAAAGAGTTGCAGGCGTTAACTCAACGCTTGCAACTGGAAGCGGAATCACCAACACCGCTGGCGATGTTTGGTCTTTGCAGGTATCCACCAGCGGCAGCAATGCCGTCTTTGTTGTTCAGCAAAACAGCATAACGATTGCGGCCCTGAATTACACAGACACCACGAGCGTCATTACTGGCGGACAACCGGGGCTTGCTTACACCGCTAACAACACTGGGCATGCTTCTGTATTCAGTTCGTTTTCCGCCGTTGACACCGGTGGTGGCGCAACAGGCCAACCGCCCATGTACACACAGCGCAAAGTTCTTTATTTCATTTAACGACGCGGCATAGCCGCATTTAGGAGGCTCTATGGCCGCAGGTGGCCTTGTTTATACCGCATCGTTCCAGAACGTCACTGTAACGGCTGCGGCGCAGAATATTTGGGAGATCATTCCCGCTTCAGGTACATCAATTCTGATTCACTCGATCCGTTTTACGCCTACCCCGTCTATTGTGTCTGGCGTGGCGCAGGATATTCGGTATCAGCTTACTGTTAACACGCTCTCTAGCACCGGTACTGGTGGTACTGCCGTCACCCCGACAGCGCTCAATGCGCGCAATACGGTGGCGGCGCTTACGACCTTCAACCGTACTGTGACGACCCCAGGCGCGGTGTCGAAGCAGCTTGACGGTGAAATCCTGTCGATCATTGTGCCGTTTGAGCGTATCTATACGCCAGACCAGCGCATTCCCCTGACGGGTGGTCAGCGTCTTGCGTTCAACCTGACGGCTTGGAGTGATGCCGCGTCGCATATCTGCGGTAGCGAAATTTATTTTGAAGAGATTTGATGGATAGCAGGATCGCATGGGCTGCTGGTTTTTTCGACGGTGAAGGATGTGTGTGTATTTGGCGGAAATTTAATAAAGGTAAACTTTATTACGCCATGAAACTGGACGTTTTTCAGGTTGAAAAAGCTCCTCTTGATGTTTTTGCGTTGATTTTTGGAGGCTCAGTTAGAGCGCGCCCTCGCCCTCCGTCTATGAAAACAAATTCTAGAGATGGATGGGTTTGGTCGCAAAGCGGAGAAAGCGCCGCTGAAACTCTTAAACTAATGATTCCTCATATGATATGCAAAAAAGCTCAAGCAGAAATAGCGGTGGAGTTTCAAGCATTAAAAGGCCGAAGAGGCCCTAACGCTTACGAAAATCCGCAAGAGCATTTTGAAAGAGAGAAACAGCAGTTTGAGTCCATTAAGAAACTAAAAGTAGTTTCGTAAACCAAGGGGGGGCTGAAGTGCGAGTTTTAGAAACACTCAGCCCCGTATTGGTTGAAGCCCCGTGGGACGTCAAGCCCGTAGACCACAATCTTCGGGTGATGATGTTCCAAAGATCGACCGGGCCGTTACCCGGTCAGCCGTTCTTTCTAAGGCACAAGTCTCCTGATCCTTCCCTATTCTTTGACACGTTTGCGCTCGCGTACACGGTCACTGAAATCGTTCCAAGGTTTGCTTTTGCTCCCTCATCCCTCACGGGACAGGTCATACAGCAATTCAGGCCGTCCAATAGGGTTCTAGAAGATGAGTGGCCGTATCCCCAGACAAACCACAATCTGGCCCACCAGTTCAGGTGGAATCAGGTTGGTGTATTGCGGGGATTCTCGGTTGAGTATGTTGATCTAAATGACGATCCCTGGCAGGAATGGCAGCCAAACCGCACAGACAAGATGGCGGCGCTGTTTCCTTTCAGGCAGTTTGCCCAAGTCTCAACCGTCTATCACTGGGAAATCCTCCATTGGAAGTCCAAGAATTGGCAGGTTGAGGCTGAACAGGACATTGACCGAAAGACCAACTTTAGCCTCGGGCTACAGTTATTCGGTCACAAGGTCATTATCCCGCCGGTTCCACCGGCATCGACTGCTCTCTCGTTTGTGGCGATCAGTTGGGCTTCGGCAGATAGCATGAAGATAACAGCAGATACGATCAATTACCGGGCAGACGGTACGGATGAGACTCGCGGTGGTGGTAGTCCGATCCAAGAGAATGGATTGCCAAACAACCAGTTCAATAAGTTGTCAGTGACGACTTCAATTAACTTGAGGTTCTAATGCCGATTATCCCTGAATCAGACAAACCCGCAGTTTCCGATAAGGAGATTGTCGAGGAATGCGCCAAGCGACTCAGAATCGCTATGGAAGCTGAAGGGGATAACCGACAGATGGCGATTGAGGCCCTTGAGTTTGGCAATGGAAAACAATGGCCTGACGACCTTTACAATCGTCGCAAGATCGACAAGCGCCCCTCCCTCACGATCAACCACACCAATACCTTTGTTAAGCGTGTGGTCAATAACATGCGTTTACAGAGGCCCCGCATCAAGGTTCATGCGGTTGGGAATGGGGCTGATAAGGATGTTGCTGACGTAGTGGCGGGTCTTATCCGCCATGTAGAGGCTCGCTCTAACGCTTCCATCGCCTATGATACGGGTGGAGAAAGCGCAGTTAGGATGGGCTGGGGATATTGGCGCGTGCTGTCGGAATGGGAGGATGAGGGGTCTTTTGAGCAAGAACTTTGTATCAAGCCCATTCGTAACCCGTTTACGGTGTATATGGACCCAAGCGCAGTCGATCCGGCTGGATCTGACGCGCAGTGGTGCATTATCACGGAGAAGATGGACCGTCAGGAATTCCAGAGAAAGTATCCGGATATGCAGCTGAAGCCATTCACTTCGGGTGCGCCTGGAGATGATTTGGCCGACTGGGAGTCACGAACAGAAATCCGACTTGCTGAATACTTCCGGGTCCGTCAGGTGCGGGATACGCTCCATAGGATGTCTAACGGCATGACGCTGTTTGCGTCCGACATTGCCAAGGCTCGAGACGTTCTGGAAGCTCAGAACATCGTTAGCGTGGATTCTCGCCCTAGCTATCGGCAAACGGTTGAATGGTTCCGCATTACCGGAACCGACATTGCTGACCGCCGAGACCGATACAAAGACCCATTACCGGACAAGTACATTCCGGTGGTCCGTTGCGAAGGTAACGTCCTAGACCTCAATGGACGGGTTATCCGTAAGGGCATGATTGCGGACCTCATGGACCCGGCCCGCATGTATAACTACTGGCGGACCTGTGAGACGGAGCAGATTGCCCTTTCCACCAAATCCCCATGGTTGACGGCCGAAGGGCAGACGGATGGGCATGACGAGTGGGCATCCGCCAATACCGCCCCTCATGCATACCTCACCTACAAGCCGGTCACGATTGAGCAGCCTGACGGCTCACAGACCCCTCTACCGCCCCCACAGCAGGTGGCAGGCCCCCAAGTACCAGCTGGCTTCGTGCAAGCCGCCCAAGGGGCTATGCAAGACCTTATGGCGACCGCTGGTATGCCTCACGAACCCAGAGCCGATACGCCCGGTTCCGTCATATCCGGTAAGGCCCTGCGCGAACGTGCTGCGATGTCTGATATAGGCCACTTCCAGTTCTACGATAACCAAACGCGCTCAATCAGCCACACCGGCACGATTCTATTGAGCCTCATTCCCCACTATTACTCTGCCGAACGTATGCAGCGGATTATTGGGGAAGATGGCGTCCCAAGTATGGTGAAACTCAATCAGAAGGTTCCCGGCCCTGATCCCGCCATCGCCAAGGTCAAGAATGACGTTACTGTGGGTCGATATGACGTCGTGATGGATACGGGGCCAGGATATGAAACCCGCCGTATCGAGGCGGCTGAGTCCATGATTGACCTGATGAAGACTCCCTTAGGCGAGATGGCTGCCAAGGCGGGCGGTGACATCATTCTCAGGAATCTGGACTTCCCGGGTGCTTCTGACCTTGCCGACCGTCTTACGCCCATGTCCGATCAGGGTATGCAGGACAAGCTCGAGAGTATCCCCAAGGAAGCGCGGGGCATTGTTACCTCGCTCTACCAGAGTCTTAAGCAGGCTCAGGACACCATCCAACAGCTGGCGCTCGAGAAGAAGGCCCGCATGGACGTGGCGGAACTGCGCGAGAAGGGCTCTACCGAGCGCGAGCACATCAAGGCTGGCGTAAAGGTACACGATACAGAAATGCGTACCCAGACCACTCGGGAAGACACCCTGAGCCGCACGCAGACGGCTCTGGTCGATACCCATACTCGGGCGCACGCCAGCATTGCGGTGGCCGAGATCGGGGCCGCTGGGCAGATGCTCAATACTCACGTAGAGCAGGCCCATGAGAAACAGATGGCGAAAGAAATGCTCAAGAATGCAGATAAGGCAGAGCACTCCGTATGACGTGGTGGACTGCCCATCTGGACCGTAAAGACGCGCCCAAGCGCGAGATTTTGACCCTGCGCGGGGGTTCCGCGAGCAAACGCTCTAAGAGCGAGGATAATCATGCCGAAAGTAATAACGAGTCAGGGAATGCAGGATTTCGTCCAGACGGGGAAGCCGACGGACAATATCAGCCGGGAACAGCCGAAAGCGGTTCACGCAAACCCTAACCACAAGCCGGAAGCGAAGCCTCTAGAGGATACGCCCCCGCCGCCGCCTCCTGTAGTCAATGAAACTCCTGACCGGGACATTGAGCAGGACGACGATTGGAATAAGTATGCCGACCTACCGATGCCGGAGCGCATTAAAAAGGTCGTAGGGAAAAAGCATTTTGAAATGATGAGTGCTCGCGAGGAAGCCCAGGAACTGGAGCGCCTTGCAGAACAGCAGTACAACCGCGCAATAATGGCCGAAAAGCGGCTTGCGCAACTTGAACAGACCGTTAAACCGGAACAGGAACCGGCCAAACCTGAGGCTAAAGCGCCTGACCAGAACGATGCGAAGTATCGGAACGATAAGGGCGAGTTTGACTGGGTACAGTACACCAAAGACACCGCAGACTTCAGTGCAGCAGAGGCGGTGAGCAAGTTTCAGAAACAGCAGGAACAGGAAGCAAGCGAGCGAGCGGCAGTACAGGCCAAGGCAGCTTACGAATCACGCATTGAAGAGGCCCGAAAGGCAATCCCTGACTACGATCAGGTAGTGCCGGGTGCGGATATTCATACGCACAGGGCGGTCCTTGACTATGTGTTTTTCGATAGTAAGGTTCCGGGCCAGATTGCCTATCACCTCGCCAAGAATCCTGATTTCCTGAAGACCCTTAATTCAATGAGTGCGACCGCTGCTGTAGCAGAGATCGGCGCACTTGCTAAGACCTTTGAAAAGCCCGCGAGTAAGGCAGAGCCTGCTCCGATTGCTCCCAAAAGGTCTGGTGGAGCCCCTCCGCCTATCACGCCTCTGGATACCTCAAGCTCGGGAACGGTCAACGTAGACCCCAGCAAAATGAGTTTTCAGGAATTGCGCCGATACCATCGGAACAACAAGCGATAGGCCAAGGGCTCCTGAACCCTTCAAACTCAGGAGATTGTAATGGCTAACCAGTTGCTCACCATGAGCTACATCACCAATGAAGCGTTGGTGGTGCTTGAAAACGAACTCGTTCTTGCTAACCGCGTCGAGCGTCAGTACAGCAACGAGTACGCCCAGACGGGCGCGAAGATCGGTAACACTGCCAGTATTCGCCGCCCGCCTCGGTACATCGGTACTTACGGCGCTCCGCTGAACGTGGAAGATACGCTTGAGACGTATGTTCAGATTGCACTGAACTATCAGTTCCACGTTGACGTCCAGTTCACGACTCAGGATCTTGCCCTGAGCATGGACATGTTCAAGAAGCGAGTTCTGCGTCCGCAGGTTGCTGCGGTTGCTAACCGTATTGACTCGGATACGGCGCAGTTCGCGTTCCTGAATACGGCTACGACCCTCGGCACCTTTGGTGTTTCGCCCGCCTCTTATAAGATTTTCAGTGATGCGCGTGCGTATCTGGCTGCTGAGTCTTGCCCGACGGAAGGCGAAAAGAACGTGGTTCTCGACCCCGTGTCGATGTCGGCCGCGACGGATGCAATCAAGGGTCTCTTCAACCCGCAGGCGCAGCTTGGCGAGTGGATTGAAAAGGGCTTGATTGCCCGTCAGTTCGCTGGCCTTGACTGGTGGGAAGACCAGAACATCCCGACCTTCGTGACCGGCGCGCAGGGCGGCAGCCCGACCGTGACGGCGACCCCTGGTGGTACGGCGCTCTTTAACACCGGCTGGGCGGCCTCGGGAACCCTGACCACGGGTGGTTGGAGCAACAGCACGGGTGTTGTCAAGGTTGGCGACGTTATCCAGATTGCCGGTGTGTATCCGGTCAACCCGCAGAACCGTCTCCAGTACGGAAAGATCCTCAAGCAGTTCGTCGTTCTCCCGCCGGGTGGTTTCGTCACCCCGCCGAACGGCGCGGCGCTGCCGGGTCTTACGTATGGTCCGGCGTCGCTTGCGGCCGGTACGTTCAACCCGGCGACCGGCGTGTATACGTCGAGCGGTACGGGCACCCTGACGCTCACCATTGGTGAGTGCATCATCTATGGCGGTCAGTTCCAGAACGTCACGGCAGCCCCTGCCGCGTCGGCTGCGATTACCGTCAATGGTGGTACGTCATACGCGGGTGTTACCTCGCCGCAGGGCCTTGTGTTCCACAAGTACGCTTACGCGCTGGCGTTTGCCGATCTTCCGCTCCCGCAGGGTGTGGAATTTGCGGCGCGTGCCTACGATGACGAAGACGTCGGTATGTCGATTCGACTGGTGACCCAGTACACCATCAATAACGATAGCGAGCCGACTCGCGCAGACGTGTTGTATGGGCCGGGGTCGCTCTACAGGTCGCTTGGCATTCGTATCGCTGGCTAATCCGGCTGGGGGTAGAAATACCCCCTTTCTAATTCAGGAGAATCAAACATGCCTTCAGTCAATCCGGGACCGGCCAGCACCATCAATGCCAACAGCGTTGCGACGCTCGCTCCCATCCTTACTCCGAACTACGACTCAAGCGGTCAGGCGCGTTCTGCGCTTCGTCTGCTCGCCGTCGCGCGTGCCATTCCAATCGCTAACGGTACAGGTGACATTGCGATTTTGCCGATGATCGACACTCAGTCCTTCATCGTCTCTAACGTGACGTTTGCCAATGCCTATTCCATCACTAACGGTGTTGTAACCTCGGCCTCTGCGGCTGCGCTTACGGTCTCGCTGAATGGTGGACCGGCAGTTACGGGAACGTCTATTGTTGCCTCGGCAGCACTGACCAACCTTACGGGTAACACCAAGTACGTATCTTCGACGGTTGCGGAAGCTGCTAATACCAGCGTCCAGACCGCGACGATGGGTACGTCTGGTACGGCGTCAAACTATCTGTACCTCAACTCGACAGTCATTTCTGCGGCAGCGCAGTATTGCGACCTGTTCGTGTACGGGTACGACATCACCTGATCCCCCTCGGGGCGGTTGTGAGCCGCCCTTTTTTTGGAGAAAACTATGCCCGGTGCAACTAGGCTTGCTTCTGGTAACGAACTTCTGGACGTTATCCTTTATCTTCCGACCGTTACTTTCCCGACGCTTGGCGCGAATGCGAGTGCCGCCACCACTTACACCCTTCCTGGCTGTCTTATTGGGGATTGCATTTCCTGGAATGTTCAGAGCATTCCGGCCCATCTGACCGTCGATAACATCTACGTTTCAGCCAACAACACTCTGACCATTACGTGGGGAACGGACGCCACCGGCATTACCGGCGCGACGGTTGCCATGGTGGTCGAAGTGGTACGCGGTGAAAACACGGTTGTCAGCGGCCTGTCTGGCCTTCCTAACGCGATTTTCTAAGGAATTCACATGGCCGCACGCCCATATTTTCTGCTTTCGGCAGCCACTACCAACCTGACTCAAGTGTCTACGCAGACGGCGAATCTGGCTGGCGGCTCTGTGATTAACACCAACGCAGCTGCGCGTTACCTGAAATTCTATTCTTCGGGTGCTAATGGAGCCAATCCGGTTGTCGGCACTACGGTCCCATGGCTGACGGTACAGCTTCCCGCAACCTCCCAGACTTCCATTAGTACGCTGGTGCCGTCATTTGTCGGCGTTGCTGCTTCTGGGCCGCTGTGGATCGCAACTACCGCAAACGCGGTATATACGGATACGACCGCCGTTGGTGCGGGCGATCTGTATATCTCGCTCTTTCTTGAGGGGTAACCAATGCCTAATGTGAATCCAGGCCCTGCGACGACGGGCGCCAATAACAACGCTCAGGGCGGAAATTGGTATCTAAATGGATACCTTTTCGAGTCAGCGGGCGACAATATCACTGCATTCCCTGGCGGTGGTCAGACCAATGCCACGCCTCTTGTAGTTGAGCTAAACAGAATCACCACGGTCGCGACCAATGGTGACTCGGTAAAGCTACCGAATAGCGCTCCCGGTCTCACCATCTTTATTGTCAATCACACCAACAACTCCGTGCAGGTTTTTGGGTCTGGAACGGACCAGATTGACGACGTTGCGGCCACGACCGGCGTTAGCCAGATGCCTAACTCGACAGTCCTGTATTTCTGCGCGACCGCTGGTAACTGGTATACAGAAGGTCTTGCGGGCGGTTTTGCTCGCGGATATGCGCTTCAGACGTTTTCAGCCGCGACTATTGCTGGCAGTACGACGCTAACTCAAGCGGCCGGTACTCTTGTTACCACAATGCTTGCAAACGTCACTGGTGGAGCTGCAACTGCAATTACGCTCCCTGTATCAGCTCAGGGCATGGAAATCACCGTCCATAATATCAGCGCTTTTACGCTTTCAGTATTTCCGAATGCCGGTGGAACGACCACGGAGACTATTAACGCTCTGGCTGCCAATGCTGCTATCTCGCTACCCACTAATACCTCAACGGTATTTACCTGCGTAGTTCCGGGGCAGTGGTATACCATCCCGCGCGTGCCGTCGTAAAATGGCCTCCACCGTTCTTGATATTATTCAAGGGGCGCTGTTAAACCTCAATTCTTACAGTCCCGGCGAGTCCATTGACGCCGCGACGACTTCGGTAGGTTTGCAGCTGCTTAACGATCTGTTCGATTCGTATTCGACAGATCGTGACTTTGTGTGGTCTCAGAACGAAACGCAGATTCTCTGGACTCCAGGAAAGTACCAGTATTCTGTAGGTAACTATACGGCCGGTACTTTTGTGGGTGGCACTCAGACTGGAATTCTTGCCCTGCTGTCATCTACCGTACCGTCAAACCTGATTGTGGGTTCTGTACTGACGGACAGTTCAGGAGCGCTGCCTTCTGGAACTACGGTCAGCCAGTTGGGCGTTCCGCTCAATTTCACTTCAGGAGTGAGCGCAAACGCCACCAGCGGCTTTCTAGCGTCTGTCTGGACGTACCCCACGGGTCAGGTCAATGTGACGTTCTCAGACGGTGAGGTACGCGCTGCGACGCTTACCAATGGCGCTACTGCGGTGGTATGGACGACGGGGCTAACGTCTGCCGTCACTAGTTCCGCCACTGCCTCGGGTCTTATCCTCATCTCAAAGGCTGCTACTGCGACGGTCGCAAGCGATACCATTACCTACACGATTCCGGGTGATATTCCTATCGCTCGGCCACTTCGGTTCAGGAATGGTTTTACCCGTGCAACCTCAAGTAACTCTTCCAACCTTGATTTCTTTTTTGAATTCAAGTCCTACGAAGAGTACAAGCGGGAACTGTTAAAGAATGTTCCCGGCCCTTGGCCGTTCATTGCGGCCTATCGTCCTGACTATCCTCTCGGTCAGTTGTTTGTCTATCCCGCGCCTGCTGCGTCCTATACGGCATTTCTGTATACGGATGTCATCATGGCGGATGCTGCAAACCCTTCTACCCTGTTTTCCATGCCGCAAGGTTATACAAGGGCGTTCAAGAAACTCTTAGCCCTTGAGTTTGCGCCGATCCTGATGAAACCCGTATCTCGAGAGTTGCGCGCACAGGCGAAGGAAGCCAAAGACCTGATTAGGGCGCTTAACGCGTCACCCCCGCAACCGCTCACTTACGATACGGCTATCAGTCGGTCTGAATCTGCTGACGCAAGCTGGGCGCAGCATGGCGGGTTTGCTTAATGGCCGTTGCTGACATTCCGTTTGTCGGTGGAAGCTATGAAGCTCCCATGACGCTTCAGGATGCTCAGAGACTCATCAACTGGTATGTGGAGATTAGCCAGAACGAAAACAGCAAAAAGCCGATGGCGTTGCTGGGCTGTCCTGGCCTCAATCCCATAGCCTCTACCATTACGGGACAGGTTAGAGGGTGCTGGGTACTTCCGGGAAACACTCAAGCATTGGTAGTCACAGGCTCCACGGTCTACCTGATGGCCGTGACTGCCCCGGCTACGCAGACCTCCATTGCACAGTTTTCCATGACGCAGGTTGGGTCTTTGCTGACCACCTATGGGCCTGTTGTCATTCGTGACAATGGCCCCCTGACGGCTGGATATGGCGGGTATGCGATTCTGGTAGACGGGACTTATGCCTATTACTACCGCCTTGCCGGGGCGGGGACGTATTCCTTTACGGGCGGTCTTGCGAGCGGCTCAAGCACGTTGACACTTCCCGGTACTTTGCCTCCGGGTCTCTTGATGTCGCCCAGCGCGACTCTTTCGACGCCTGATGGACTGATTCCGGCAAATACCTATATCTCGTCAGTCAGCTACTCAACCCCGTCCGTCCAGATGAGCGCTCCCGCAACGGGTACGAATGCCTCGGATACGGTCATATTGACAATAGCTGCGTTTGGACGGCTGACTGATCCCGGTCTCCCGGCAGCCCCCTCAAGACTTGCCTTCATTGAAGGATGGCTTCTGGTCAACTGGGACGGCCTGAGACAGTTTCAGACTAACGGCCCTGTGCCCTATACCATCATGTGGCCGGGATCGTTCTACGCCCTCAAGGATAGCTCGAGTGACAATCTGGTAACGCTCCATGAAAACAACCGGGAAGCATGGTTGATAGGCGAGCGTTCTAGCGAGGTCTGGGTAAATCAGGGTGGCACAAATTTTGCGTTTGCACGCATTCCGGGCGTAGGCCCCCAAATTGGATGCGCTGCAAAACATTCCATCACTCGAGCCGGTGACAAACTGGTGTGGCTGGGGCGCAATGAGCAAGGCGAAAACATCGTTGTGATCCAGACCGGCTATACGTGGGAGCGGGTTAGTTCTCACGGGGTAGACCATGCCATTGCAAGTTATCCACAAGTCAGTGATGCGAGCGCGTTTGCATATGAAGAGGAAGGGCACCTGTTTTATGTGCTGAACTTCCCCACGGCAGACGTTACGTGGGTGCTTGATATGACCGTTCTTGCCAAGGCAGGGCCGGGCATGGCGTGGCACCAGCGCGCCAGCTGGACGAGCGCGACGGGGCAATACCACCGATTCCGTGGTAATTGCTTCATGAACTTTGCGGACGTGCGGATAGTTGGGGATTATCAGACCGGACAATTGCACCAGATGTCCCGCTCAATTTACACGGATGCCGGTAACGTCCTCAGATGCGCAAGACGGACCCCCCATGTATGGAACGTCGATAAACGATCACGCCTGTTCTTTTCACAGGTTCAGGTTGAGTTTACGCCTGGCGTTGGCCTACAGACTGGGCAAGGCTCAAACCCTCAAGCCATGATGCGCTGGAGCGATGATGGCGGATTTACTTGGTCCAACGAAAAGTGGACCGGAATAGGGCTTGCCGGAATCACCAAAAA
>Ga0209698_10002999_pt1 | contig 18869 bp, 19 predicted proteins | sample LitLauG_LLR_2012_FD_187203 | JGI IMG/M metagenome (GOLD analysis project Ga0209698, IMG submission 187203) | Freshwater sediment microbial communities from Pennsylvania, USA - Little Laurel Run_MetaG_LLR_2012 (SPAdes) (version 2) | ecosystem: Environmental > Aquatic > Freshwater > Creek >...
TACGTCGACCGCTTCGGCAACACGGCGGCCGGCCTGATCGCCACCGCGGGCTGGGCGCGCGACAACCGCGACAACGTCATCGCGCCGACGCGCGGCAACTTCCAGCGCGCCTTTCTCGAGATCGGCACGCCGGCGCTCGACCTGCAGTACTACAAGGCGACCTACCAGTACCAGCACTTCCTCCCGGTGACCAACAAGTTCACGCTCGCCTTCAATGGCCAGGCCGGCTATGGCGGCACGTACACGAACAACGCCACCTTCCCGATCTTCAAGAACTTCTATGCCGGCGGCATCGGCAGCGTGCGCGGCTACGAGCCGGGTACCCTCGGACCGCGCGACACCAACGGCAATCCGCTGGGCGGCGTCAAGGAGATCAACGGCTCGATCGAGGCCCTGGCGCCGCTGCCCGGCGCCGACCGTTCGCTGCGTGCCTTGAGCTTCCTCGACGGCGGCAACGTCTGGGGCAGCGACCAGGGGCTGAGCGTGGGCGACCTGCGCTTTGCCTTTGGCCTGGGCATCGCCTGGATCTCGCCGATCGGCCCGCTCAAGATCAGCTTCGCCTTCCCGATCCGCAAGCAGCCCGGCGACCTGGTGCAGCGCTTCCAGTTCCAGATCGGGACCGGCTTTTGACGGCCGGCGGCCGGCCGGCGCGCCGGGGTACGGCCGCCGTGCGGCGGCGGCGGGCGGCCGGCGCCGCGCCGGTCGGCGGTCCTTCCCGCGCTGGCGCCACGGCCGCCGCGGCTATGGCAGAATTGCCGTTCCGGTTCCAAAAAGGGTCCTCGATGAGACGTTCCATCCGGCTTGCGTCGCGACTGCTCGGTGGCCTGGTCGCCGCGCTGGCGGTCGGCGCGGCCGTCGTGCCCGCCTGCGCCGGCGCGGACGAGCTGAAGATCGGCTTCGTCAGCATCGAGCGCATCACCCGCGAATCGGCCGCGGCCAAGCTGGCCGAGACCCGACTGGCGCAGGAGTTCGTCAAGCGCGATAAGGATCTGCAGGAACTGGGCGCCAAGCTCAAGGCGACCGCCGACAAGCTCGACAAGGACGGACCGGTGCTGTCCGACGGCGACCGCGCGCGCCAGCAGCGCGAGCTGCAGGAGATGGATCGCGAGTTCCAGCGCCGCCGCCGCGAGCTGCAGGAAGACCTGAACCAGCGCAAGAACGAGGAACTGCAATCGCTGCTCGAGCGCGCCCAGCGCGTCGTACGCCAGATGGCCGAGCAGGAAAAATACGATGTGATCCTGCAGGACGCGGTCTATGTCGGGCCGAAGGTCGACGTCACGGACAAGGTTCTGAAGATTCTCGACGCCACGAAGTAAGCTGATGGCGTCGGCGCGCACCGTACAGGAGTTGTCGGACGCGGTCGCGGAGCTGACGCAAGGACGGCTGCCGGCGCGCATCGCCGGCGCGCCGCAGACGCCGATCGAAGGCGTGGCCGGTCTCGAATCGGCGCAGGCGGCCGATCTGTCCTTCCTGGCCAATCTCAAGTACCGCCAGCAGGCCCTGGCCACGCGCGCCGGTGCCCTGGTGCTCGACGAGCGCCAGTACGCCGGCCTGTTCCCCGGCGGACGGGCCGGCGGCGCGGCGGTGGTCTGTGACCAGCCGTACGCCTGGTTCGCCTACGCCGCGCAGGTGCTCGCGCCGCCGCCCGCCGTGCGGCCGGGCTGCGACGCCGGCGCCGCGGTGGCCAGCGGGGCGCGGGTCGATCCGGCGGCGCGGGTCGACACCCGGGCGGTGATCGAGGAGGGCGCGGTGGTCGAAGCCGGCGCCTGGATCGGGCCGGGCTGCACGCTCGGGCCGGGCAGCGCGGTCGGACGCGACACGCGGCTGCATGCCGGCGTGCACCTGGCCGCGGGCTGCCGCATCGGGCGGCGCGGCATCGTCCACTCGGGCGCCGTGATCGGCGCCGACGGCTTCGGCTTCGCGCCGTTCGACGGACACTGGGTGAAGATCCCCCAGGGCGGCATCGTCGTGATCGGCGACGATGTCGAGATCGGCGCCAATACGACGATCGACCGCGGCTCGGCCGGCGACACGGTGATCGGCGACGGCGTGAAGATCGACAACCAGGTGCAGATCGCCCACAACTGCCGCATCGGTGCGCACACGGTGATCGCCGGCTGCGTCGGCATCGCCGGCAGCGCGGTGATCGGCGCGCACTGCCAGCTCGGCGGGGCATCGCGCATCCACGGCCACCTGACGATCGCCGACGGCACGGTGATCGGCACCTGCACCCTGGTCTCGCGCAGCCTGCCGCAGGCCGACTTCTACACCGGCGTCTTCCCGATCATGCGCAATCGCGACTGGGAGCGCAATGCCGCGCTGCTGCGCCACCTGGTCGAGCTGCGCGACCGCGTGCGCCGGCTCGAGCGCAGCGCCGCCGGACCGACCGCACCGCCAACGGAACACCAGCCATGATGATGGACATCCGCCAGATCCTCGCCACCTTGCCGCACCGCTTTCCCATCATCCTGGTCGATCGCGTGCTCGAGCTGGACCATGGCAAGCGCATCGTCGCCATCAAGAACGTCTCGGCCAACGAACCGGTGTTCACCGGCCACTTCCCGCACTACCCGGTGATGCCGGGCGTGCTGATCCTCGAGGCGATGGCGCAGGCGGCGGCCATCCTGGCCATCGTCAGCGCGGGTCCCACCGCGGAGGAGCAGGGCCTGTACTACTTCGCCGGCATCGACAAGGCGCGCTTCAAGCGCCCGGTGATGCCGGGCGACCAACTGCGCATGGAGGTCGCGCTCGAGCGCGAGATGCGCGGCGTGGGCAAGTTCTCGGCGCGCGCCCTGGTCGACGGCCAGACGGTGTGCGAAGCCGAACTCATGTGCGCCTACCGCTCGATCGGCGCGGAGGCCGGCGCACCGCAGGCGGGTGCCTGATGACCCGGGTCCACGCCAGCGCCATCGTCGAGCCCGGCGCCGAACTGGCGCCGGACGTCGAGGTCGGGCCCTACAGTGTCATCGGTGCCGGCGTGCGCGTCGGCGCCGGCACGCGGATCGGCGCCCATGTCGTGCTGGCCGGCCTGACCACGATCGGCCGCGGCAACCGCATCTTTCCCTTCTGCTCGATCGGCACCGAACCGCAGGACAAGAAGTACGCCGGCGAGCCGACGCGCCTGGAGATCGGCGACGGCAACACGATCCGCGAATACTGCCTGTTCAACACCGGCACGGTGCAAGGCGGCGGCGTGACGCGCATCGGCTCGGACAACTGGATCATGGGCCACGCGCACGTGGCGCACGATTGCCAGGTCGGCGACCACACCATCATCGCCAATGCGGTGCCCCTGGGCGGCCACGTCCGGGTGGGCGACTGGGCCATCATCGGCGGCACCTCGGCGGTGCACCAGTTCTGCCGCGTCGGGGCGCATTCCATGTGCGGCGGCGGCACCATCCTGACCCAGGACCTGCCGCCCTTCGTGCTGTGCAACGGCTCGCCGGCGCAGGCCCACGGCCTGAACGTCGAAGGGCTCAAGCGGCGCAACTTCCCGGAGGCCAGCATCGCCGCGCTGCGCCGGGCCTACCGCCTGGTCTACCGCGACAACCTGGCCCTGGCCGAGGCGCGCGGCGCGCTCGAGGCACTGATCGCCGAGACCGCGGCGGCGGCCGGCGACGAGGTCGCGGCGCCGCTGCGCCGGCTCGCCGACTTCCTCGCCGAGAGCGGGCGCGGCATCGTGCGTTGAGCGCGCCGGGCGCCGCGCCGCACGGCGCCTCAGCGCTGGCGCCGGCACGGCCGGCCATCGCCTTCGTCGCCGGGGAAGCTTCCGGCGACCTGCTGGCCGCCCCGGTGGTGCGGGCGCTGCGCGATGGCCAGCCGCCGTTCGAATGCGCGGGCGTGGCCGGCGACCGCATGATCGAGGCCGGTTGCGTCGCCTGGCACCATGTGCGCGAACTTTCGGTCAGCGGCTACGTCGAAGTGCTGCCCAAGCTGCGCGCGCTGCTCGCCCTGCGCCGCGAACTGGCCCGGCGCATCCGGCCCGGCGCCTGTGCGGCGCTGGTCGGCGTCGACGCGCCGGATTTCAACCTGGCGCTCGAGCAGAAGGTGCGCGCATCCGGCGTGCCGACCGTGCATTTCGTCAGTCCGTCGATCTGGGCATGGCGCGCCGGGCGGATCGAAGGCATCCGGCGCGCCGCCGACCGGGTCCTGCTGGTCTTCCCCTTCGAGCAGGAAATCTACGAGCGGGCCGGAATTGCCGCGACCTACGTCGGCCATCCCCTGGCGAGCGCGATCCCCGCACAGCCCGATCGCGCCGCGGCGCGGGCGCGCCTGGTGCTGGCCGGACTCCCGCCGGCGGCGGCGGCCGGTCCGCTCATCTGCCTGATGCCGGGCAGCCGGCGCGGCGAGGTGCTGCATCTGGCGCCGATCTTCTTCGAGGCGGCGCAGCGGCTGGCCGGGGCGCCGGACGGCGCCCGGTTTCTGCTGCCGGTGGCCGACGCCCGGTTGCGCCCGGCCTTGCTCGACGCGCTCGATGCCGCCGAAACCGCCAGCGGACCGGGCCGGGACGCGATTGTCGATCGCCTGACGCTGTTCGACGGGCGCTCGCATGATTGCCTCGAGGCATGCGACGGCGCGATCGTCGCCAGCGGCACGGCAACGCTCGAGGCGGCGCTGTACCAGCGGCCGATGGTCATCGCCTACCGGCTCTCGGCCTTGACGGCCTGGATCATGCGCCGCCAGGGCGGCATCCTGCCCTGGGTCGGGCTGCCCAATATTCTCGGGCGCGAATTCCTGGTGCCCGAGTTCATCCAGGAGCGGGCGCAGGCACCGCAGATCGCCGCCGCCCTGCAGGACCTGCTGCAGGACGACGCGCGCTGCCGCCGTCTGGCCGAGCGTTTTGCCCAGATGCACGCGGCGTTGCGGCGCGACACGCCGGGGTTGGCGGCCCAGGCCATCGTGCAGACGATCGCGGCGCGGCACCGATGAACCAGCGCGATGCGCAGGCCCAACGGTCCGCCGCGGACGAGGGCGCCGCCGAGCGCATCGCCGGGGTCGACGAAGCCGGCCGCGGACCGCTCGCCGGGCCGGTGATCGCCGCCGCGGTGATCCTCGATCCACGCGGCCCGATCGTGGGCGCGCGCGACTCCAAGCGCCTGAGCGCCGCGCAGCGCGAAGCGCTGGCCGTGCGGATCAAGGCCGGCGCCTGGGCCTGGGCAATCGGCGCCGCCAGCGTCGAGGAGATCGATCGGCTCAACATCCTGCAGGCCAGCCTGCTCGCCATGCGGCGCGCCATCGAGGCGCTCGATCCACCGGCGCAATTCGTCCTGGTCGACGGCAACCGGCTGCCGCCCTTGCGCATCGGCGCGCGGGCCATCGTCGGCGGCGATGATCTGGAACCGGCGATCTCCTGCGCCTCGATCCTGGCCAAGACCTACCGCGATGCCCTGATGCGCGAGCTCGATGTGCGCCATCCCGGCTATGGTTTCGCCACGCATTTCGGCTATCCGACGGCCCTGCACCGGGCGCGCCTGCTCGCGCTCGGGCCGTGCGCCGCGCACCGGTGCGGTTTTGGCCCGGTGCGCGAGGCGCTGCTGGCCCGCGGTGGCGGCGCGGCGCCGGCCGGCGAGGCGCCGTGAAGTCGATCGAGTCGGCGGCCAATGCGCAGTTCCGGCGCTGGCTGCGCATTGCCGGCATGCCGCGCGCCGCACGCGAACTGGGCCTGACGCTCGCCGAGGGTTTGCACCTGGCGCAGGCCGCGCTGGCCGCCGGCGCGGCGGTCGAGGCGATCGTGCTGCGCCGCGGTGCAGATCACCCTGAGATCGAAGCGCTCGTTGCCGGTTTCGACCCGGTGTTGCCACGCTTCGAACTCGCGCCGGCGCTCTATGACCGGCTGGCCCCGGTCGAGCATGGCGTCGGCCTGCTGCTCGTGCTGGCGCCGCCGGCTGCCGAGCCGCCCGCGGCGCTCGCCGCCGACATGCTGTACCTCGATGGGATCCAGGATCCAGGCAATGTCGGCGCACTCATCCGCACGGCGGCCGCCGCCGGCGTGCGCCATGTGCTGGCCTCGGCCGGCACCGCGGCGCTGTGGTCGCCGCGCGTGCTGCGCGCCGCGATGGGGGCCCATTTCCACATCGGCCTGCATGAGCATGTCGCCGTGGCGCAGCTGCCACGCGTCCTAGACGGTCCGTGGCTGGTGGCCGTGGCGCACGAAGCGAGCGCGCTCTGGGAGCTGAACCTCGACGCGCCGGCGCTCGGGTGGATCTTCGGCGCCGAGGGCAGCGGCCCTTCGGCCGCGGCCCTGGCCCTGGCGCAGCAGCGCGTGCGCATCCCCACCAGCGCGGCGGTCGAATCGCTCAACGTCGCGGCGGCGGCGGCGGTGTGCCTGTTCGAGCGCTGCCGCCAGCGCGCACGGCGCCGATAGATCGCGCCGCGCGCAAGCGCGCGCGGGGCCCGCGGCCGCTTGCGCGGCGGGCCGAACGCCGGGCATTGCCGTTCACCTTGCGGGCCGTGCGCGGGCCCGGCGTGGCGCGGCGCCGGATGACCTTGGGCACTGTCGCGCGCGGCCGGTCGCGCGCAAAGTTCGTCCTGTCGGTGGCGCACGCAGCCACCCCGGAAACCGAACCGAAATCAACCGACAGGAACGTACAAATGAACACTTCCTACTTCAGCCGGATCAGCGCGACCGTGATGTCCCTGTGTGCCGCCACGGTGATGGTGGTCAGCGTCCACGCCCTGCTGGGCCATCCCGCCGCCGGCCCGGTCGCCGCGAAGAGCACGACGCGCGCCTGAGCGCGCGGCGCGCGCGGGCATGGCGCGGCCAGGAACGCCGCCCGCCCGGCACAGCCCGGCACAGCCCGGCTCAGCGCTCTTCCAGGAAATCCTGCAGCACGGTGACCGCGATCTCCTCGATCGACTTGGTGGTCGTCGACAGCCAGCGGATGCCCGCCAGGCGCATCAGGCGCTCGGCCTGCTCGACCTCGTAGCGGCAGTTGGCCAGCGAGGCGTAGCGGCTGTTGGGCCGGCGCTCGAAACGAACCTCGGCCAGCCGCTCGGGAGAGATCGAGAGCCCGAAGAGCTTGTGCCGGAACGGCGCCAGCGTGCCGGGCAGGGCGCCGCGTTCGAAGTCCTCCGGGATCAGCGGATAGTTGGCGGCCTTGATGCCGTACTGCATGGCCAGGTACAGGCTGGTCGGCGTCTTGCCGCTGCGCGAAACGCCCACCAGGATCACCGCGGCCCGCGCCAGTTCGCTGGCCGACTGGCCGTCGTCGTGGGCCAGGGCGAAGTTGATCGCCTCGATGCGCTGCTGGTAGTTCTCCGAATCGGAAATGTTGTGCGAGCGGCCGACCAGGTGCGTCGACCTCTGGCCGAGCTCGAGCTCGAGCGGCGCCACGAAGGACGAGAACAGGTCGAGGATCATCGCGTTGGCGGTATGCAAGTGCGCGTTCATCGCCGGATCGACCAGGGTCGAGAACACGATCGGCCGCAGGCCGCGCCGGCTGATCGACTCGTTGATGCGCAACACGGCATCCTGGACCTTGGCCAGGCTGTCGACGAAGGACAGGCGGTGCTGCTGCACGTGCAGGCCCTCGAACTGCACCAGCACGCTGTGCCCCAGGGTCTCGGCCGTGATGCCGGTGCCGTCCGAAACGAAATACACGTCGCGTACCGGACCGCGCGGCGGCGCCGGCGCCAGCGGGCTGGCCGGCGCGGCACCCAGCGCGAAGGACGGGGGCAGGGTCGAAGTCATCTATAAGACTTGTGCAACCGCGGTAGAATCAGCCGATTCTGGCACAGCGGGGCGCGTGCCGCCGCGCCCGATCGTGGTGCAGGCGCGGCCGGGCCGCTCCGCCCCTGCTGCGCTGCGCACGCCATCGAACGCCTGGAGCCGCCATGCCTACCGAGGACCTGGTCATTCCCCTGCGCCAACTGCGCATGTCGGACGTCGAGCGCGTCGGCGGCAAGAACGCCTCGCTGGGCGAGATGCTCAGCCAGCTCGAAGCGCGCGGCATCCGGGTACCGGACGGCTTCGCCACGACGGCGCATGCGTTCCGCGAATTCCTGCGCGCCAACCAGCTGCGCGAGCGCATCGCCGCGCGCCTGGCCCAGGTCGACATCGAGGACGTGCGGGCGCTGGCCGAGGCCGGCAGCCAGATCCGGCAATGGGTCGCGGCGGCCACGATCCCGGCCGACCTCGCCCAGGCGGTGCGGGCACACTACGCGCAGCTGGCCGGCGCCGAGCACGATATCTCGGTCGCGGTGCGCTCGAGCGCCACCGCCGAGGATCTTCCCGAGGCCTCGTTTGCCGGGCAGCAGGAGACCTTCCTCAACGTGGTCGGCGCCGACGCGGTGCTCGAGCGCATGCGCGAGGTCTTCGCCTCGCTGTACAACGACCGTGCGATCTCCTACCGCGTGCACCACGGCTTTGCGCATGACGAGGTGGCGCTCTCGGCCGGCGTGCAGCGCATGGTGCGCAGCGACCAGGGTGCGGCGGGCGTCATGTTCACCCTCGACACCGAGTCGGGCTTCCGCGATGTGGTCTTCCTCACCTCGAGCTACGGGCTGGGCGAGACCGTGGTCCAGGGCTCGGTCAATCCGGACGAATTCGTGGTGCACAAGCCGATGCTGCAGGCCGGCAAGTTCTGCATCGTGCGGCGCAACCTGGGCTCGAAGCTGGTCAAGATGGTGTATGACGACGGCGCCCAGGGCCACGGGCGGCACGTCCGGACGGTCGAAGTTGCCGACGCCCAGCGCCATCGCTTCTCGCTGACCGACGAGGAAGTGCTCGAGCTGGCGCGCTACGCCGTGACGATCGAACAGCACTACGGCCGGCCGATGGACATCGAATGGGGCAAGGACGGCCTCGACGGTCGCCTGTACATCCTGCAGGCGCGGCCGGAAACGGTCAAGTCGCGGCCCCAGGAAGAGACCCAGCTGCGCTATCGCCTCAAGGTGCCGGAGGGCTCGGCGCAGATACTGGCCTCGGGGCGGGCGATCGGCCAGAAGATCGGCGCCGGGCGGGTGCGCCTGGTGCGCGACGCCTCGCAGATGGAGCAGGTACAGGCCGGCGACATCCTGGTGACCGAGATGACCGACCCGAACTGGGAGCCGGTCATGAAGCGCGCCGCGGCCATCGTCACCGACCGCGGCGGACGGACCTGCCATGCGGCCATCATCGCACGCGAACTCGGCATCCCGGCGGTGGTCGGCTGCGCCGATGCGACGCGCAAGCTGGTCGACGGCCAGGAGGTCACCGTGAGCTGTGCCGAAGGCGACACCGGGATGGTCTACGCCGGCCGCCTGGAAATGGACGTCGAGACGGTGCAGCGCGGCAGCCTGCCGGAGATCCCGGTGAAGATCACGATGAACGTGGGCAACCCGCAGCTGGCCTTTGATTTCCAGTCGCTGCCCAACCACGGCGTCGGACTGGCGCGGCTCGAATTCATCATCAACAACCACATCGGCGTGCACCCGAAGGCCGTGCTCGACTATCCGCGCCTGGACGAGCCGCTGCGCACCGCGGTCGAGAAGCTCGCCCACGGCTATCCGGACCCGCGTGCCTTTTTCCTCGGCCGCCTGACCGAGGGGGTCGCAACCCTGGCCGCGGCGTTCTGGCCCAAGCCGGTGATCGTGCGCCTGTCCGACTTCAAGAGCAACGAATACAAGAAGCTCATCGGCGGCAACCGCTACGAGCCGGACGAGGAGAACCCCATGCTGGGGTTCCGCGGCGCCTCGCGCTTCATCGCGCCGAGCTTCGCCGCCTGCTTCGAGATGGAGTGCCGGGCCCTCAAGCGCGTGCGCGACGAGATGGGCTACCACAATGTCGAGATCATGGTGCCCTTCGTGCGCACCCTGGGCGAGGCGGCCAAGGTCACCGAACTGCTGGCGCTGAATGGACTGCGCCGGGGCGAGAACGGCCTGCGCCTCATCATGATGTGCGAGGTGCCGTCCAATGCCGTGCTGGCCGACGAGTTCCTCGAGTTCTTCGACGGCTTCTCGATCGGCTCCAACGACCTGACCCAGCTCACGCTGGGGCTCGACCGCGATTCCGGCCTGGTCGCCGAGGCGTTCGACGAGCGCGATCCGGCGGTGCGCTATCTCATCGCGCGGGCGATCGCGGCCTGCCGGGCCAAGGGCAAGTACGTCGGCATCTGCGGCCAGGGCCCTTCGGACCACATCGACCTGGCGCTCTGGCTGGTCGAGCAGGGCATCACCTCGATGTCGCTCAATCCGGACTCGGTGGTCGACACCTGGCGGCGCATCGCGGCGGCCCAGACGCGCTGACGGGCCGGGTCACTTCGAGCGCTGCTTGAGCAGGCGGTTCTGTTCGCGCTTCCAGTCCTTCTCCTGCTCGGCGGCGCGCTTCTCGAAGCTGCGCTTGCCCTTGGCCAGGCCCAGCGCCAGCTTGACCAGGCCGCGCGTGAAGTGCAGGTCGAGCGGCACCAGGGTGTAGCCGGCGCGTTCAACCTTGCCGATCAGCTTGCGGATCTCCTCGGCGCGCATCAGCAGCTTGCGCGTGCGCGTCGGGTCGGCGCGGACGTGGGTCGAGGTGGTCGGCAGCGTGTTGATGTGCGCGTTGAGCAAGAAGAGCTCGGCACCGCGCACGATGACGTAGGCCTCGTTGATCTGGGCGCGCCCGGCACGGATGCTCTTGACTTCCCAGCCTTCGAGGACGAGGCCGGCCTCGAAGCGCTCTTCGATCGAGTATTCGTGGCCGGCCTTGCGGTTCTGGGCGATCGCCATGGACTTCCGAGGGCTTCTTCTTCGTGCGAGCGTGCCGGCCGGACAGCCGCGCAGCGCCGCGAACGCCTGTGCCGTTCCCGCTGTTCCGTCGCCGACCCGCCGTCCCGACCCGCTGTCCCGATAGAATGCCAGTGTAACAACGTCGAGAGGCCCGCCGCGCGTCGACCCGCCCGCCGCAGACGGTTGCGCCGCAAGGCGGTCCACTCCAGCCCGCATCACCCGCCATGCATCGCGTCCACCGCTCGATCATTGTTCCGCACAGCCAGGCGCAGATGTTCGAGCTGGTGCGCGACGTGGCCTCGTACCCGCAGTTCCTGCCGTGGTGTCCGTCGGCCGGCGTGCGGCCGGCAGCGGATCCCGGCACGGTCGAGGCGCGCGTCGACATCGCCTACCTGGGCGTGCGCAGCCACTTCACGACGCGCAACGAGCACCAGGCCCCGGACTGGATCCGCCTGTCCCTGCTCGACGGGCCGTTTCGCGATCTGCGCGGGACCTGGCATTTCGCCGCGCTGGGTCCGGATGCGTGCAAGGTCACCCTGGAGCTCGAGTACCACTTCAGCGCCGGCCTGCTCGGCCGCGCCGTCGCACCGGTGTTCGAGAAGGTGGCCAACTCGCTGATCGACGCGTTTGCCGCCCGGGCCCAGGCCCTGTATGGTGCCGGCCAGGGAGGCCTGTGAGCCGCGCTCCGGGAACGGGCGAGATCCGCGCGACGGTGGTCTATGCGCGGCCCGATCGGCAGTGGGTGGTCGAGCTCGTGCTGCCGGCGGGCGCGACCCTGGCCGACGCGGTGCGCGCCGCGGGCCTGGAGGCGCAGTGCCCGGAACTGGCCGCGCTGCGGGCCGAGGTCGGGGTGTTCCATCGCCGGCTGCCCCCGCATTCGGCGGTCCGCGACGGCGACCGCATCGAGCTGTACCGGCCGCTGCAGATCGATCCAAAGGAAGCCCGACGCTTGCGCGCCAGCGGCGCGCGGCGCACGGCCCAGGGCAAAAAAACGCTAGGAGGGCAGGGACCATGAACGAACTGATCGAGGCGAAGGCCGGGTCGGCGCCGGCGTCCGGCGCGGCGGCGCCAGCGGTTCCGCCGCCGCCGTCGGCGGCCGCCGAGCTCGCCGCGGCGGCGCGCAGCGTGCATGAATTCACGGCGCGGACGATCGCCGGCGAGGAGCGCACCTTGCGCGACTACGCCGGCCGCGTGCTGCTGATCGTCAATGTGGCCAGCCGCTGCGGTTTCACGCCGCAATATGAGGGGCTGGAGCAACTCTGGCAGGACTATCGCGAACGCGGCCTGACGGTGCTGGGTTTCCCGTGCAACCAGTTCGGCCACCAGGAGCCCGGCGACGACGCGCAGATCGAGTCCTTCTGCTCGTTGACCTACGGCGTCAGCTTTCCGATGTTCGCCAAGGTCCAGGTCAACGGGCCCGAGGCCCACGCCCTGTACCGCTACTTGCGCACGCGCCTGCCGGGCATCGCCGGGACCAGCGGGATCAAGTGGAATTTCACCAAGTTCCTGGTCGATCGCCAGGGCCAGCCCGTGCGCCGCTACGGCTCGGTGACCACGCCGGCGCAGCTGCGCACGGACATCGAATCCTTGTTGGCCGAGCCGGCGACGGCGTAGTATCCGCCGCGGGCGGCCGCCGGCCGGGCGCGATCCGGCCCAGCGCCATCGGCCGCCGCCGCACGGGCATGGCCGGCCCGCCACCGCAGAGGAGCATCCGCGCCCATGAGCGACGTCCAGCAAGCCCGCATGCCCAGCGGCATCCCGTTCATCATCGTCAACGAATTCGCCGAGCGCTTCTGCTACTACGGCATCAATTCGATCCTCGCCCTGTACCTGCTGCAGTACCTGCATTTCGGCGAGGCCAATGCGACCACCTGGGCGTCGTTCTTCAAGTCCGGCTCGTATTTCTTCCCCCTGGTCGGCGCCGTGGTCTCCGACGTCTTCTGGGGCAAGTTCCGCACGGTGCTGACCTTCTCGGTGTCCTACTGCCTGGGTTGCGTCGTCCTGGCTCTGGCCCGCGAGCCGGGCATGATCGCCGTCGGCCTGTTCCTCGTCGCCTTCGGCACCGGAGGCATCAAGCCCTGCGTCTCGACCAATGTCGGCGACCAGTTCACCAAGGCCAACGAGCACCTGATCGAGCGCGCCTTCAGCTGGTTCTACCTGGCGATCAACGCCGGATCGATGATTTCGATCTTCCTGTGCCCGTACCTGCTGCTGCGCTACGGTCCGGGCGCGGCCTTCGGCATGCCGGCGGTGATGATGTTCGTCGCGGTGCTGGCGTTCTGGGCCGGGCGCAGCAAGTTCACCGTGGTGCCGCCGGCCGGGCACGCCTGGGTCGCGGAGGTCACCTCGCCGCGCGGCCGCCAGACCGTGCTGCGCCTGTTGAGCATCTACGCCTTCATCGCCTTCTTCTGGGCGCTGTGGGACCAGAGCAACGGCACGACGTGGTCGCTGCAGGCCCGCTCCGACCTGATGGACAAGAACATCGGCTTCGGTATCACCCTGCTGCCGGCACAGGTGCAACTGGTCAACGCCGTCTTCATCCTGATCCTCACGCCGATCTTCAGCTACGTCTTGTACCCGTTCTTCGCGCGTTTCACCACCGTGACGCCGCTGCGCAAGATCGGCGCCGGACTGCTCGTGACGGCCAGCTCATTCGTGATCATCGCCTGGGTCGAATCGCGCATCCAGGCCGGCAATGTCGTGAGCATCTGGTGGCAGATCCTGGCCTACGCCATTCTTTCGGCCGGCGAAGTGCTGGTGTCGATCACCGGGCTGGAGTACTCGTACAAGCAGGCGCCGCTGGCGATGAAGAGCTTCATCATGGCGCTCTTCCTGCTTGCGGTCAGCGTCGGCAATGCCTTCACCGGGGTGGTGAACCAGATCATGATCCGGCCGCTGCAGGCGACCCAGATGACGGTCGGCGCCGAAACCTGGGTCAGCGTGGCCCATGCCGACGCCTTCGTCAGCGGCCAGAAGATCGACTTCGACGGCAAGACCGGCGTGCAGGTGATCGGCGCCGACGGCAAGGCGGAGGATCTGCAGGGAACCTATCTCGTGCAGACGGTCGATGCCGCCGGAGGGCGCCTGCGGCTGATGGACGCGACGACGCGCCGGCCCCTGGTCAGCAGCGGCCATTTCGACGCCGGCGCGGCGGCGGTCTCGACCTATGCCCTGGTCGGGCCGGTCTATTTCCTGTTCTTCGCGGGCCTGCTCGCGGCGCTGACCGTGATCTTCGTGTTCGTCGCCATGGCCGTGAAGGAAACCGTGCACGTACGCGAGGACGCGCCGCAGGGCGCGCCGGCCTGAGCGCCGCTCGGCCCGGCCGCACCACGGCAGCCGGCAGCCGGCGGCCGGGCTATTCGCAATCCTTGGCGATGCGGTCCTGCGCCTTCTGCGCTTCCTCGGCACGTCCGGCGTCGTCGACATAGCCGCGCGTGCCGTCCGGATTCGGGCGCATCAGGCGGGTGCCTTGCTGGACCATCTCGAGGTAGCCGCGCGCCTGGGCGCAGTTCTCGCGCCTGGCGGCCGCCTTGGCCGCTTCGTCGGCCTGCTTTTGTTCGGCTTTGAGGCGATCCTCGCGCCGCTTGCGAAAATCGGCGTCCTGTTCGGCCAGGGTCTTGGGACCGGCGGGCCGGGTCGCCGGATCGGCCACCGAGGGTCGAGGCGGCGCGCCGTTGCCGCTGGAATTTGCCGGCTCCGCCTGGGCGCCGCCCGCGGGGGCGAGCGACGGGGTGATACCCGGCCGCCGCAGGATCAGTTCGGGACGGATGTCCGGCGGCGGCGGCGTATCGGAATAGGTCGTGCCGCCGGTATTGTCGCGCCAGGCCCATTGCGCCTGGGCCCCGGCGCAGAGCGCCAGCAGGCTCGCGGCAAGGCCGATCCGCAGCCCTGCTGGAAACCGGGCCGCGCGCGCGCCTCGCCATCCGCCTGACAGGGCGGCAGCCGGCGACCCGGCCGCGTTCGCACCCGGCTCGCGGGAAAGGCAATCAGCGGGCATCGACGAACGCTTGGTCATGAACACTCCGGATAGGGCGCCGGGATCCGGGCGCCGCAATGCGGCGGCGCGTGTCGAGTCCGCGGACCGGCGCGGGTGAACCCGCCGCCGGCCGCGCAGCCGCTTTCGGATACCCAACCGCCTGATTGTATGGGCGGACCGGCCCGCCGGAAACCGTGGAAATGGACGACTTTTACGGCCTCCGGCGGCGCTTGGCATGCGTCTATAATCCGCTTTTGCGTCAAGAGGATGGGCATGCGTTTTCGTGAAAAGGCGCTGACTTTCGATGACGTTCTCCTGGTACCGGCCTACTCGACCGTGCTGCCGCGGGAAACGGACCTCACCACGCGGCTGACGCGCCGCATCCCGATCAAGCTCCCCCTGGTGTCCGCCGCCATGGACACCGTGACCGAGGCGCGCCTGGCGATCGCCCTGGCCCAGGAAGGCGGCGTCGGCATCATCCACAAGAATCTCTCCCCGGCGCAGCAGGCGGCCGAGGTCCTCAAGGTCAAGCGCCACGAGGCCGGCGTGCTGCGCGATCCGATCACCATCCCGCCGGACATGCGGGTGGCCGATGTGATCGAGTTGACGCGGGCCAACAAGTTCTCCGGCTTGCCGGTGGTCGACGCCACCGGCCATGTGGTCGGCATCGTCACCAATCGCGACCTGCGCTTCGAGTCGCGCCTCGACATTCCGGTGCGCGAGATCATGACGCCGCGCGAACGACTGGTCACCGTACCCGACGGCGCCAGCCTGGAGGACGCCAAGGCGCTGATGCACAAGCACCGCCTCGAGCGGGTGGTGGTGGTCGACGAGAAGTTCCTGCTGCGGGGCCTGGTCACGGTGAAGGACATCATGCGCACCACCGAGCACCCGCTGGCCGCCAAGGACGAGCTGGGCAAGCTGCGCGTCGGCGCCGCGGTCGGCACCGGCGAGGAGGACCGCGGCCGGGTCGCCGCGCTGGTCGAGGCCGGCGTCGACGTCGTGGTGGTCGACACGGCCCATGGCCACACACGCGGCGTGCTCGACCGGGTGCGCTGGATCAAGCAGAATTTCCCGTCGGTCGACGTGATCGGCGGCAACATCGCCACCGGCGCGGCGGCGCTGGCGCTGGCCGAGCATGGCGCCGATGCGGTCAAGGTCGGCATCGGCCCGGGCTCGATCTGCACCACGCGCATCGTGGCCGGCGTCGGCGTGCCGCAGATCAGCGCGATCGACGCGGTGGCGCGCGCCCTGGAAGGCTCCGGCGTGCCGATCGTCGCCGACGGCGGCGTGCGCTATTCGGGCGACATCGCCAAGGCCCTGGCGGCCGGTGCCTCGACCGTGATGATGGGCAGCATCTTCGCCGGCACCGAAGAGGCGCCCGGCGAGACCGTGCTCTTCGAGGGGCGCAGCTACAAGACCTATCGCGGCATGGGCAGCCTGGGCGCGATGAAAAAGGGCGCCGCCGACCGCTATTTCCAGGACAACGAGGCCAATGTCGACAAGCTGGTGCCCGAGGGCATCGAGGGCATGGTGCCCTTCAAGGGCAGCGTCGTGGCCATTGTCTTCCAGCTCGCCGGCGGGGTCCGTTCCAGCATGGGTTATTGCGGCTGCCGCACGATCGACGAGATGCGCAGCCGCGCCGAGTTCGTCGAGATCACCAGCGCCGGCATGCGCGAATCGCACGTGCACGACGTGCGCATCACCAAGGAGGCGCCGAATTACCGCGTCGAATGAGCCGGCGGCCGCCGGCCGCGCCGACCGGCCGGCGCCGCACGACCGCATCCTGATCCTCGATTTCGGCTCGCAGCTGACCCAGCTCATCGCGCGGCGCATCCGTGCGGCGGCGGTGTACTGCGAGATTCATCCTTGCGACATGCCGGCCGAGGCGATCAGCGCCTTCGCGCCGCGCGGCGTCATCCTGTCGGGCAGCCACCTTTCGGCCTACGAGGAGAGCACCGACCAGGCGCCCGCGGTCGTGTTCGAGCTGGGCGTGCCGGTGCTGGGCATCTGCTACGGCATGCAGACCATGGCGCAGCAACTCGGTGGCCGGGTGGCGGCCGGCGCCAAGCGCGAGTTCGGCTTCGCCCGGGTGCGGGCGCGCGGCCATACCCGGCTGCTGGAGGGCCTGCAGGACCACCGTGGGCCGGCCGGCGAGGGCCTGCTCGACGTCTGGATGAGCCACGGCGACAAGGTCGAGGCGCTGCCGCCGGGCTTCGTGCTCATGGCCTCGACCGAGAGCTGCCCGATCGCCGCAATGGCCGACGAGGCGCGCCGCTTCTACGCCGTGCAGTTCCATCTCGAGGTCACCCACACCACGCAGGGCCAGGCGGTCCTCGCGCGCTTCGCGCGCGAGATCTGCGGCTGCCGCGGCGACTGGAACATGCCCGATTACGCCGGCGAGGCGGTGGCGCGGATCCGCGCCCAGGTGGGCGCCGACGAGGTCATCCTGGGGCTTTCGGGCGGGGTCGATTCCTCGGTGGCGGCGCTGCTCATCCACCGCGCCATCGGCCGCCAGCTGACCTGCGTCTTCGTCGACAACGGCCTGCTGCGCCAGGACGAGGCCCGCCAGGTGGTCGAGACCTTCGAGCGCCACCTGGGCCTGCGGCTGATCGCGGTCGACGCCGCGCAGCGCTTCCTGGGCAAGCTCGCCGGCGTGACCGATCCGGAGGCCAAGCGCAAGATCATCGGCCGCGAATTCGTCGAGGTGTTCCAGGAGGAATCGGCCCGGCTGCCGGCGGCGCGCTGGCTGGCGCAAGGCACGATCTATCCCGACGTGATCGAATCGGCCGGCGCGACCTCGAAGAAGGCGGTCACGATCAAGTCGCACCACAACGTCGGCGGACTGCCCGAGACGCTGCACCTTAAGCTGCTCGAGCCGCTGCGCGAGCTCTTCAAGGACGAGGTGCGCGAGCTGGGCATCGCGCTGGGCCTGCCGCCGGAGATGGTCCACCGCCACCCCTTCCCGGGGCCGGGATTGGGCGTGCGCATCCTGGGCGAGGTCCGGCGCGACTACGCCGACCTGCTGCGCCGCGCCGACGCCATCTTCATCGAGGAGCTGCGGCGCAGCGGCTGGTACGACAAGACCAGCCAGGCCTTCGCCGTCTTCCTGCCGGTGCGCAGCGTCGGCGTGATGGGCGACGGCCGCACCTACGAGTGGGTGGTGGCGCTGCGCGCCGTGCAGACCCAGGACTTCATGACCGCGCACTGGGCGCCGCTGCCGCACGAGCTTCTGGCGCTGGTGTCCAACCGCATCATCAACGAGGTGCGCGGCATCAATCGCGTGGTGTACGACATATCGGGCAAGCCGCCGGCGACGATCGAGTGGGAATAAATCGGCCTTCCGGTCCACATTCGACGTCGACCGAACCAAATGAACGCGTGTCCGGCACCGAATAGGCTTTATCGCCCAATCCTTGCTCCGGCTTTTTGTCGATTCCCGCAAAAGGAGTCTTGCCCACTCCGAACTTTTGAGCGTCGGAAATCATGACTCGGGCGCTGCGTCCGCCCCTGCCTTTGCCGGTTTTCGACCAAACGCAGAACTCAGGATGCTTGGCCGACAAGTGCTCTCCGTTATCGACCGTGAAGCCGACCGCCGCAGTCACCTCGGCGGCGGTTACGATGTTGCAGGCATCAATCGTTTGCGCGTGCCCCGGCGCGCAGCAAAGCGCGGACTCGGACGCCGCAAGTGCACCGCGCAAGTACAGACGCCGATGATGGCCTTTGGGTGCGATCGACGATATGTCGAACTCCTGTTCGGCCAATGGACCGGATCTCCGTGGACGCCGATCCATCGGCGGCAATCCGGCCTTTTCGAACCGTCTCATCGCGCCCCATTCCTCGAATGCTTTGACCAGCTCGAATCCGCATGGACATCTCGACGGATGTCGCGAGCATAAGCGCGCAGGGTGCCGCTGCCGCACGAGCTGCCGGCGCTGGGTTTCCAACCGCATCATCAAACGGGGTGCGCGGCATCGGTCGCGTCGTGTACGACATATAGGGCAGGCCGCCGGCGAAGATCGAATGGGAGAAGGGGTCCGTTGGAGATCGATCGGGGCCATCAGAAAGCCAGCGGCAGCGACAGGAAGTCGGAGTCACGGCTGTCGACGTATCGTAACGGGCCGCTGATCCCATCTTGACGGCGGCGCCGCCGCCGGTCAACGAACTACTTCGGGGATCCAGCGGTGCGGTAGCAGTTCCTCGATCCGGC